>Ga0302347_1004542_pt1 | contig 11020 bp, 9 predicted proteins | sample PhyWR1_FD_202178 | JGI IMG/M metagenome (GOLD analysis project Ga0302347, IMG submission 202178) | Leaf surface microbial communities from wheat plants in UC Gill Tract Community Farm, Albany, California, United States - DLSL W.R1 (v2)... | ecosystem: Host-associated > Plants > Phyllosphere >...
ATAGTTTCGGAGCGCTCGGACAGGTCCTTGATGGTGTTAAGGATCGGGTTGATTTCCATGGCGGGCAGCACTCGTTGGCGAACTTTTGAAAGCCGGCGAGTATAACGGCAAATGGGGGGGAGCGGCAGCCCGCTTGGCGAAAAGGGCGACGGGGGTTGGCTGAGTACATATCCGTTTTTTGGGTAACGGCTGATATTGGTTCCGCCCGCAGCGGCGCGCCTGAGATCAAAATCAAAAGCCAAAGCAAAGCAGATCAAAAGCCGGCCGCGGTGCATCTGACCTGTGGAGATCAAAATGTGGGAGGGGGCTTGCCCCCGATGGCAGTGGGTCAGCTAAGGATTTATCAACTGACACACCCTCATCGGGGGCAAGCCCCCTCCCACATTTAGATCTGCAGCGGCCCTAAGGCTATTCGATACCCACCTGGTTTCGCCCGTTGTGCTTGGCCATATATAACCCCTTATCCGCCGCCAGAATCAGCTGCCGACAATCCGTCCCCTGCTGCGGCGTCATGGTCGACAACCCGATGCTGATCGTCAGGCTAGACCCCTCAGCCGGCGCAATATGCGGAATCTTCAACGCAGCCACAGCCATGCGCAATTTCTCGGCCACCAACCGCGCACCACCGGGCGACGTGTTGGGCAGCACCAGGGCAAACTCCTCTCCCCCATAACGCGCCGGCAAATCCGATGGCCGGCTGCTGGCATCACGAATAGTCGCAGCCACCTTGCGCAACGCCTCATCTCCTTCAACGTGCCCAAAGCTGTCGTTGTAGGTCTTGAAGAAATCCACATCAATCATCAACAACGACAACTGCGTCTGATCGCGCATGGCACGTCGCCATTCCAGCTCCAGGTACTCATCAAAGTGCCGGCGATTGGACAGCCCGGTCAAACCATCAGAGTTCATCAAGCGCTGCAGCACCAAATTAGTGTCGAGCAATTGCTGCTGGCTGACCCGCAACGCGCGATACGCCGCATCCCGCTGCAACAGCGTCATATACGAGCGCGAGTGATAGCGGATACGCGCCACCAGCTCGATGTTGTCCGGCAGCTTGACCAGGTAATCATTGGCCCCCGCCGAAAACGCCGCGCTCTTGATCAGCGGGTCTTCCTTGGTCGATAGCACAATGATCGGGATATTCGCCGTGGCCGGATGGTTGCGGTATTCACGCACCAGCGTCAGGCCATCAAGACCGGGCATCACCAAATCCTGCAGGATCACCGTGGGCTTGATGCGGATCGCCTGGGCAATCGCCTGGTGCGGGTCGGCGCAGAAGTGAAAGTCGATGTTTTCTTCGTGGGCCAAGCCGCGTCGCACCGCTTCGCCGATCATGGCCTGGTCGTCGACCAGCAACACCATGGCGGCATTTTCGTCGGTCTTGATGTCGTCGATCTGTAAATCATTCATGTGCAGTCACCTGAATTACTACCTGCAAGCCAGCATCGCTGAAGGTCATGATCATTTTGCGAAGACCTCCAGCAATCGGGGCGCAATTCTATCCAGTGGGCGAATTTCAACAGCAGCATCAATCGCCGCCGCCGCTTTGGGCATGCCATACACCGCCGAGCTTTGCTGATCCTGGGCGATGGTCAAATAACCTTGTTCACGCAGTAACTTGAGGCCCTGGGCCCCGTCGCGCCCCATGCCGGTCAGCAGTACGCCGACGGCATCGCCATTCCAGTGGCTGGCCACACTTTCGAAAAACACGTCGATCGAAGGCCGGTAGATCTCGTTCACCGGCTCTGCGGTATAGGCTAGCGTGCCATCCTTCAATAGACGAATGTGGTGGTTGGTGCCGGCCAGCAGCACCACGCCGCTTTGCGGTGGCTCGCCTTCGCGGGCCAGGCGCACCGGCAGGCCGGAGGCGCTGCTCAGCCATTCAGCCATGCCGGCGGCGAACACCTGGTCCACATGCTGCACCAGCACAATGGCGGCGGGAAAGTCCCGGGGCAAGCCCTTGAGCAGGATTTCCAGGGCAGCCGGGCCGCCCGCCGAGGAGCCGATGGCCACCAGGCTCTGGCGTTTGCCGGTGTTGCGCTCGGGCGCAGTTTCGGTACGTACACGGCTGCCGCGTTGGCCGATCAGCCAGCCGATATTGAGGATCTTGCGCAACAGCGGCGCCGCCGCGTCCTTGGGGTTGCCCACCCCCAGTGCCGGGGTGTCGACCACATCCAGCGCGCCATGGCCCATGGCTTCGAACACCCGGCTCATGTTGGCCTGGCGGTCGACGGTCACCAGCAGGATCGCGCACGGGGTCTCGGCCATGATCTGGCGGGTGGCCTCCACGCCGTCCATCACCGGCATGATCAGGTCCATCAGGATCAGGTCCGGAGTCAGTTCGGCGCAGCGCTGCACGGCTTCCAGGCCATTGCCGGCCACCCAGACTAGTTCGTGCGCAGGCTCGAAACTCAAGGCGCGGCGCAGGGCCTCCACCGCCAGGGGCATGTCATTGACGATCGCAATCCTCATGCCCGCGCGCCTCCAATCAGCTCCATCACGGCGTCCAGCAGGGCGTCGTCATGGAAACTGGCTTTGGCTAAATAATAGTCGGCGCCGGCGTCCAGTCCACGACGTCGGTCTTCTTCGCGATCCTTGTAAGACACCACCATCACCGGCAACGATTGCAGGCGAGTATCACGGCGCAAGAGTGTGACCAATTCAATACCGTCCATGCGAGGCATATCAATATCTGTGATCAACAGGTCAAAGTCTTCGGAACGCAAGGCGTTCCAGCCGTCCATGCCATCGACCGCCACGGCCACTTCATAACCACGATTGAGCAGCAATTTGCGCTGCAGCTCACGCACGGTGAGCGAGTCGTCCACCACCAGCACCCGTTTGCGCGGCGCTTCGGTGGCCTGCTGGCTGCGCCGGGCGATGCGTTCCAGGCGGCCGGTGTTGAGCAATTTATCCACCGAACGCAGCATGTCTTCGACATCGACGATCAACACCACCGAGCCATCATCGAGCAAGGCGCCGGCGGAAATATCCTGCACCTTGCCCAGGCGATCATCCAGCGGCAACACCACCAAAGTGCGTTCGCCGATAAAGCGCTCCACGGCGATCCCGTACACGGCATCGCGCTCGCGGATCACCACGACTTTCAGGGTTTCCTGAGCATTCTGCCCCGCCGGGCGCTGCAACAACTGGCTGGCGGCGACCAGGCCGACATGCCGGCCCTCATGCCAGAAATGCTGGCGGCCTTCCAGTTGCACGATGTCCTCGGGCGCCAGGTCGCACATGCGTTCTATATGCGCCAGCGGGAACGCATAGGCTTCTTCACCGACTTCCACCACCAGGCTGCGCACCACCGACAGGGTCAGCGGCACTTCCAGGTGAAAGCGGCTGCCCTGCCCCGCCGTCTGCTCCAGCACCACCGCGCCGCGCAGTTGGCGGACCATATGCTGCACCGCATCCAGGCCGACGCCGCGCCCGGATACTTCGGTGACCTTGTCGCGCAGGCTGAAACCCGGCAGGAACAGGAACGTCAGCAGTTCCTCTTCGCTCAGGCGCAGCGCGGTTTCCAGCGGTGACAAATGCCGGTCGACGATGGTGCCGCGCAGGCGCTCGAGGTCGACGCCATTACCGTCGTCGCTTAACTCCAGCACCAGCAAACCGGCCTGATGGGAGGCGCGCAGGCGGATCAGGCCTTCGGCGGGTTTGCCGGCGAGCACGCGCTGCTCGGGCATCTCGATGCCGTGGTCGACGGCATTGCGCAGCAAATGGGTGAGCGGCGCTTCGAGCTTTTCCAGCACATCGCGGTCGACCTGGGTTTTTTCGCCTTCGATTTCCAGGCGCACCTGCTTGCCCAGGCTGCGGCCAAGGTCGCGCACCATGCGCACCTGCCCGGCCAGCACGTCGGCAAACGGGCGCATGCGGCAGGCCAGGGCGGTGTCGTAGAGCACCTGCGCACGCTGCCCGGCCTGCCAGCCAAACTCATCCAGCTCGGCGTGTTTTTCCGCCAGCAGGGCCTGGGCTTCGGCCAGCAGGCGGCGCGTGTCGGCCAGGGCTTCCTGGGCTTCGAGGTTGAGGTCCAGGGTCTTGAGCTGGCCGTCCAAGGTGTCCAGGGCCCGCACGCCCTGGCTTTGAATGCGCTTGAGGCGTTGCAGGCTGGCCAGGTACGGCTTGAGCCGCTGGGTTTCGACCAGGGATTTACTCGACAGGTCGAGCAGGCTGTTCAGGCGTTCGGCGGTGACCCGCAGCACGCGTTCGCCGCCTTCGGTCATGCGTTTGTTCTGGCGCGGCAGTTCGCTGGAGGCCGGCGGCGCGGGCTCGGGCTCCGGTGGCAATGCTTCGATAACCGGCGCAGGCGCTGGCGGGGGCGGCGCGACCTTGGCGGTGGGCTGCGACGGATCGAGCAAGCGCTCCATCAGCGCCACATAGGCCTCGATGTCCGCCGGGCCCACGTCGTTGCCCGGCGTGGCGATGCGCATCAGCAGGTCGGTGCCTTGCAGCAGCGCGTCGATGTGTTCGGGTTGCAGGTACAGGCGGCCTTCCTGGGCGCTGACCAGGCAATCCTCCATCACATGGGACACGCTGACCCCGGCGTCCACCCCGACAATGCGCGCCGCGCCCTTGAGCGAGTGGGCCGCGCGCATGCAGGCTTCGAGCTGGTCGGCCTGGGTCGGGTTGCGCTCCAGGGCCAGCAGGCCGGCGCTCAATACCTGGGTCTGCGCGTCGGCTTCCAGGCTGAACAGTTCCAGCAGCGAGGCATCGCGCATCTGGTCGGGGGTCATGTGAGGCTCCGGGTCACGGCGGACAACAATTGCGCCTCGTCCAGCCAACGCAGGCTGCGGCCTTTCCACTGCAATACACCCTGGGTGAAACGCCCGCTGGCCTGGGTGCCGGAGGCCGATGCGGCCTTCAACGTGCGTTCATCGATGGCATGGATGCCGTCCACCTCGTCCACCGGCACCACCACCGGGCCGTCCTGGGCGGCGATGATCAACATGCGCGGCATGATCCGCCCGCCCGTCGCGCCATTGCCGGTGCTGTCCAGGCCGAGCAGTTCCACCAGCGACAGGCACGCCACCAGCGCGCCGCGTACATTCGCCACGCCGAGCAAGGCCCGCGAGCGCTGGTGCGGCAGCGAGTGGATCGGCTGCAACGGCGCGACTTCCACCAGGCAACGGGTGGCGATGCCCAGCCATTCTTCGCCGAGGCGGAACATCAGCAGCGAGCGGGTGACCACGTCTTCGCTGATTTCGGCAGCGGCCTGCGGGCGACGGTCGTCCTGCTGCAACGCGTAGCGGTCCAGCAGGCGCGTGGCGGCGGCGGAGTACACCGAGCAGTTGCGGCAGTGGATATGGTCCACCAGCAGCGGGCAGGATTTGTCGCCATGGATGCCGATGCGGTTCCAGCAATCGTCGATGGCTTGGGTGTCGGCCAGGGTCAGGTCGAGGCCGGTGGTGTCGAGCGCGTCGGGGCTACTCATCGTTTGTGCTCACTGTCAGCTCGCTCGCTACGCGCGGCCCGCGCCTGCAAGCGGCGCGCCCCCGCGCTGTCGCCCTGGGCCTCGAGCAAGGCGGCCAGGTGCATCAGGGCCTGCGCGTGCTGGGGTTCCAGGTACAAGGCTTTGCGGTAAAAACCCTGGGCTTCCAGGGCACTGCCGGCCACATCGCTGAGCAGCCCCAGCCAGTAAAACACCTGGGCGGCCGGCGGGTGATTGTTCAAATACTGTTCGCACGCAGCCCGGGCCTCGGCACTTTTGCCTTCATTGGCCAGGGTGGCGATGCGGCTGAGCAAGGTCTCGGCGTCGGAGGCTGGCACCTTGATCGGCACCACCTGCGCGCTGGCCGTGCTGAAGGGCCTTGGCTTGAGCGCAATCGGCGCGGCGCTGCGGGGCGGCACCAGCGGCAGCGGCGCGAATACCGGCGCAGGCGGCAGCGGTTCGGCATGCCGGCTGAAGGCAAACGACTGCGGCACACCAATCGAACGCATGCCATGGCGGCCCAACAGGCTGCCCTCGGCCGGGCCGATAAACAGCACGCCGTCCACGTGGGTCAGGCCCTTGAGTACGTCGAAGACTTGCTTTTGGGTCGGCTGGTCAAAGTAGATCAGCAGGTTGCGGCAAAACACAAAATCATAGGCGGCTTCACTGGCGAGCAGGCGCGGATCGAGCAGGTTGCCGACTTGCAGACGCACCTGCTCTCGCACGCGGTCGGCGATGTGGAAGCCGTCGCCGTACTCAATAAAATGGCGGTCGCGAAAGGCGATATCGCCGCCGCGAAACGAGTTCTTGCCATACACCCCGCGCCGCGCGCGCTCCACCGACAGGGGGCTGACGTCCATGCCCTGCACCTTGAACTGGTGCGGCGCAAGGCCCGCGTCCAGCAGCGCCATGGCAATCGAATAAGGTTCTTCGCCGGTAGAACACGGCAGGCTGAGGATGCGCAGCGCACGCATCTGCTTGATCTCAACCAGGCGCGCGGTGGCCAGGCGGGCCAGGGTCGCGAAGGATTCGGGGTAACGGAAAAACCAGGTTTCGGGGACGATCACCGCTTCGATCAGCGCCTGCTGCTCATCCTGGGAGCTTTGCAGGTGCTGCCAGTAAGCGTCCGCCGTGGCTGCCTGGATGGCCTGGGTGCGCTGGCGGATGGCGCGTTCGATGATCGCCTCGCCAACCGACGCCACATCCAGGCCGATGCGTTCCTTCAAGAAAGCAAAGAAGCGTGGGTCGTTGCTCATAGGCTCAACTCGGCAGCAAACAACAGGGCGCGCACGTCATCGGTGAGCAGGTCATTCACGCCGATCCACTGCATCAACCCCAAGGCATCCTCGCGCACCAACCCCAAATAAGGCGCGGCGCGGTTGTCGAGGCCGTAGGGTTTGAACTCGCCCAGCTCACAGCGCAGGGTGTCGGTGGCCTGTTCCAGGATCAGCCCCAGCCAGCGCGCCTCCACCCACGGCTGCGGCTGGTAATTGACCAGCACAAGCCGCGTGCTGGTGCGGGCCTGGGCCGGCTTGCCGAAGGTCAGCGCGCTCAGGTCGATGACCGGGACCAGCGCGCCGCGATGGGCGAAGATCCCCGCCACCCACACCGGCGCCTGGGCGATAGGCTTGAGGGGCAGGCGCGGCAGCACCTCGGCCACTTCCGTGGCCTTGAGGGCAAAGCGTTCGGCGCCGATGTTGAACACCAGAAACAACGCCTTTTTCGCTGCCGGGACGGCGCCGCGTTTAGCCGCGAGGTCGCTCATCAGACTTTGAAACGCGACACGCCGCTGCGCAGACCGACCGCAACCTGGCTCAGTTCATCAATGGCAAAGCTGGCCTGGCGCAGGGATTCCACCGTCTGGCTGCTGGCATCGCCCAACTGCACCAGCGCGTGGTTGATCTGCTCGGCGCCTGTGGCCTGGGCCTGCATGCCTTCGTTGACCATCAACACCCGCGGCGCCAGCGCCTGCACCTGGTGGATGATCTGCGACAGCTGCTCGCCGACCTGCTGCACCTCGAACATGCCGCGGCGTACCTCTTCGGAGAACTTGTCCATGCCCATCACACCGGCGGACACCGCCGACTGGATCTCGCGGACCATCTGCTCGATGTCGTAGGTGGCCACGGCGGTCTGGTCGGCCAGGCGCCGCACTTCGGTGGCGACCACGGCAAAACCGCGCCCGTATTCACCGGCCTTCTCGGCCTCGATGGCGGCATTGAGCGACAGCAGGTTGGTCTGGTCGGCGACCTTGACGATGGTCACCACCACCTGGTTGATGTTGCCGGCCTTCTCATTGAGGATCGCCAGCTTGGCGTTCACCAGGTCGGCAGCGCCCATCACCGAGTGCATGGTTTCTTCCATGCGCGCCAGGCCTTGCTGGCCGGAGCCGGCGGCCACCGAGGCCTGGTCGGCGGCGGTGGACACTTCGGTCATGGTGCGCACCAAGTCCTTGGACGTGGCGGCGATTTCCCGCGAGGTGGCACCGATTTCGGTGGTGGTCGCGGCGGTTTCGGTGGCAGTGGCCTGTTGCTGCTTGGAGGTGGCGGCAATCTCGGTGACCGAGGTGGTCACCTGCACCGACGAACGCTGGGCCTGGGACACCAGGGCGGTGAGCTCGGTCATCATGTCGTTGAAGCCGGTTTCCACCGCGTTGAACTCGTCCTTGCGCGCAAGGTTCAGGCGCTTGCTGAGGTCACCGGTGCGCATGGTGTCGAGGATTTCAACGATGCGCTGCATCGGCGCCATGATCGCGCGCATCAGCAGCAGCCCGCACAGGCCGGCGGCGAGGATGGCCACGGCGAGGGAGACAAACATGCTGATTTTGGCGGCGGAGACGGCATCATCGATGGCCGCGGTGGCACGGTCGGAGACGTTCTTGTTCTCCGTGATGATGTCATTGAGCTTCATGCGACCTTCGGTCCAGATCGGCGTCAGCTGCTCTTCAAGCAGCACGCGCGCGGCGGGGAGGTCGTTGTTCTGGACGCGGTCCAGCACTTGCTCGAGGACTTTGTTGTAGTTGGTGTGTGCGGCCTTGAAGTTATCGAATTCCATGCGATCAGCCTGGGTGCGCACGGTTCTTTCGTAATTGGCCATCTGCTGTTCAATGCGCGCTTCGAAGGTACGGTAGTCAGCCTTGTCGGCATTGGTGAAGGTTTTATCCTCGCGCAGACCAATGATATCGATGGTCTGCAAGTAACTGTCGACCCATGCGCTGCGGATCATCGAACTGAGGTAAACCCCGGGCACTGCGTCGTCACGCACCGCTTCCTGGCTGGTTTCGATTTTCAATAACCGTGAGTAAGAGACCACAACCATTAACAGCATGATGGCGATAATGACCGCAAAACTAGCCAGGATCCGTTGGCGCAAGGTCCAGTTCTTCACAGTAATTCCTCGAAGTGCCATTCAAATGGAGGGGAGTATAGCTGAGCAGAAGCCCTCATTAATCAACGGGTTTTGATGTAGCGCTCACAGAATGCAAAATGCTCAATGTTCACATACTAAAAGTGGGAGGGGGCAAGCCCCCGATAGCGGTGGGTCAGCTTAAGACAGGCTGACTGACACACCGCCATCGGGGGCAAGCCCCCTCCCACATTGGATTTATGTAAAACCGGTGATTACTGGCTCAGGCGCACCTGCTTTTCCAGCTCGGCCTTCAAGCCGGGCTCCAGTTTGAGCTGGCGCGCCAACTCATCCAGATAGGACTTCTCCATAAAGTTTTCCTCATCCACCAGCATCACGCTGGCGATGTACATCTCGGCGGCCAGTTCCGGCGTGCTGGCGGCGCGGGCGACATCGGCCGGGTCCAGGGGTTTGTTCAGCTCGGCATGCAGCCATTGCTGCAGCTCGCGGTCGTTGTCCAGCTTGGTGAACTCGCCCTCGATCAACTCGCGCTCGCGCTCATCCACATGCCCGTCGGCTTTTGCCGCAGCTACCAGTGCCTTGAGGATGCCCTGGCTGTGTTGCTCAACCTGCGCCGGCGGCAGGCGGTCGATGGTTTGCGGCTCGCCTTGGGGCGCGTTGGCCTGGTTGGCCTGCCAGTTGCCATAGGCTTTGTAGGCGATGACGCCCAATGCAGCCAGGCCGCCATAGGTCAGCGCCTTGCCGCCGAATTTGCGTGCCTTTTTATTGCCCAGCAGCAGGCCCATGGCGCCCGCCGCCAGCGCACCGCCGCCCGCACCGCCCAGCAGGCTGCCAAGGCCGCCGCCGCCGAGCAAACCGCCAAGGGCGCCCTTGTCTTCGCCTTTACGCTGGCCACCAGCCTTGTTCTGCAGCATGTCCTGACCGGATTTAAGCAACTGATCGAGCAATCCACGGGTATTCATTCGTAGCCTCCAGACACTGGGTTCGTAGGACCAATAGGCCCCCAGCGTAAAACTAAGTGCCAAAAAGCCACGATCTAGAGTGCTTCCAGATGTAACTCCGCTGCCCTTCGCTTAAATCGATATACACTCGAACAAATCTATAAAAACACCCCACTGGTAATTCCAGCATGATGACCTTGCGTCAAATCCGGCATTTCATCGCCGTAGCCGAGACCGGCTCGATCTCCGCCGCCGCGCAGACCGCATTCATTTCCCAGTCCACGCTGACCCTGGCGATCCAGCAATTGGAGCAGGAAATCGGCGTCAACCTGTTCAACCGCCACGCCAAAGGCATGACCCTGACCCACCAGGGCCACCAGTTCCTGCGCCAGGCGCACTTGATCCTGGCCACCGTCGACAACGCCAAGCGCAGCCTGCAACAGAGCACCGACCAAGTGGCCGGGCAGTTGATCATCGGCGTCACCAGCCTGGTGGCCGGTTATTACCTGGCGGATTTGCTCACCCGCTTCCAGCGTGCCTATCCCAATGTGGAAATCCGCGTGATGGAGGACGAGCGCCCGTATATCGAGCATTTGCTGGTCAGCGGCGAGATCGATGTGGGCGTGCTGATCCTCTCCAACCTCGAAGACCGCCACGCCTTGCAGACCGAAGTCCTCACTCACTCGCCCCACCGCCTATGGCTGCCGGCGCAACACCCGCTGCTGGAACACGACAGCATCAACCTTGCCGACGTGGCGCGCGAGCCGCTGATCCAGCTTAACGTCGACGAAATGGGCCACAACGCCCAGCGCCTGTGGGCCGGGGCGGGACTACAACCGCGTGTCACGTTACGCACGGCATCAACGGAAGCGGTCCGAAGCCTGGTGGCGGCGGGCCTGGGCGTATCGATCCAACCCGACATGACCTACCGCCCCTGGTCCCTGGAGGGCGACATTATTGAAGCGCGGCCGATTGCCGACCTCAGCCAGACCCTCGACGTGGGCCTGGCCTGGCGCCGTGGTACGGCGCGCCCGGCACTGGTCGACCCGTTCCTGACCGTGGCCCGCGAACAGCCGCACCCACGCAAGCCATCTATTTAATCGAATGCTGCATTCAGTATTTAGTATTTGTTGACCTCGCGCCCGACCTCTACTCTCAGTTCATCCATAAGAGAAGGTCAGGCGCCTTGTAAGAGAACGCCCATGGCCACACAAGAAAAGAGATCGCGAAAAATGTCCGGCGCGCCCACCCCGCTGCTCACTGCGTTGCTGATCGACGG
>Ga0302347_1004546_pt1 | contig 11014 bp, 9 predicted proteins | sample PhyWR1_FD_202178 | JGI IMG/M metagenome (GOLD analysis project Ga0302347, IMG submission 202178) | Leaf surface microbial communities from wheat plants in UC Gill Tract Community Farm, Albany, California, United States - DLSL W.R1 (v2)... | ecosystem: Host-associated > Plants > Phyllosphere >...
TTGAGCAGGTGCTGCTCAACCTGCTGAAAAACGCCGCCCAGGCCATTCACCTGAGGCCGCAGCCGAGCGAGCCCGGGCGTATTACCCTGCGCACCCGGCTGAACCCGCCGTGGGCGGAAATCCAGGTGGAGGACAATGGCGTGGGCATGCCCGAGGCGGTGCGCAAACGCACCTTCGAGCCGTTCTTCACCACCAAGGAAATCGGCCAGGGCACCGGGCTGGGCCTGTCGGTCTCGTACTTCATCATCACCAACAACCACAAGGGGCAGATGGAGGTGCAGTCCACGCCGGGCCAAGGCACCTGCTTCACCTTGCGGCTGCCACTGGGCCAGCCGGCAACGACGGCGCCGGCCAACACGGAGAAATGACATGGGCTACCGCCTGTCGAAGATTTACACCCGCACCGGAGACAAGGGCGAAACCGGCCTGGGCGACGGACGCCGAGTGCCCAAGGACCACCCGCGGATCGAGGCGATTGGCGAGGTGGACAGCTTGAACAGCCAGTTGGGCGTACTGTTGGCGTGCTTGGCCGAGGCCGGTCTGGATGAGGTGAGTACAGTGCTGGCGCCCTGTCAGCACCGCTTGTTCGACCTGGGCGGGGAACTGGCGATGCCCAGCTACCAGGCGTTGAACCAGACAGAGGTGGAGCGCCTGGAGGCGGCCATCGATGTGTGGAACGAAGAGCTGGGGCCGTTGAAGAACTTCATCCTGCCCAGCGGCTCGATGCTGGTGGCGCAGGCACATGTGTGCCGCAGCCTGGCGCGCAGTGCCGAGCGGCGGTGTCAGCAGTTGAATACCGTTGAAACGCTGGAAGGGGTTGGGTTGGCGTATATCAACCGGCTTTCGGACCTGCTGTTTGTGGCCGCGCGGATCATAGGGCGGCGGCAGGGGGTGGCCGAGGTTTTGTGGCAGCCGGCGGTAAAGCCTGAAGGCTGATATTTTTGGGGCTGCTGCGCAGCCCATCGCCGGCAAGCCAGCTCCCACAGAGACGGCACAGACTTCAAACCCTGTGCAGGCTCAGTGGGAGCTGGCACAGACTTCAAGCCCTGCGCGGGCTCTGTGGGAGCTGGCTGGCCGGCGATGGGCCGCATGGCGGCCCCAATTACTCAGGCGTCAGGCCAGAACGCCCGGATCCCGGCCACACCCTGTGCCCCGATATTCCAGGCCTGCTTACGCTCATCGGGCCCTACCCCACCCAGCAGATAAACCGGCTTGCTGAACCCGGCGATCAGGCGCTGCGCCTCGTCCCAGCCCAATGGCACGGCCTCGGGATGGGTCTGGGTGGCCTGCACCGGCGACAAGGTGACGAAATCCACGTCCATCTGCTCGGCCAGCGCCAGCTCCTCGGCACTGTGGCAGGACGCCGCCAGCCAGCGCTCCTTGGGGAACGGCCGGCCCTTGGCCGCGTATTTGCGCAACTGCGCTGCCGTCAGGTGCCAACCGGCAGCCGGGAAGTCACCCAGCCATTCCAACGGCCCTTTCAGCATCAGTTGCGCCTTGCCTGCACACAGCCCGACCGCATCCACCGCCACGTCGCGGTACTTGGGGTCGTACATGTCCGGGGCCCGCAACTGGACCAGGCGGATGCCACTGGCAACCGCCTTCTGGATGCCCTTGAGCATCCGCGGCACCTCCAGCCCCTCCGGGGTGATGAGGTACTGATCAGGCAGGCGCGCGGCAGCAACGATCGGTTTGTTGGCCTCGGGGAATTCGTACTGAGCCAGATCGCGCGGGGCAACCCACTCCAGCGGTTGCCCCTCGGCGCCGTGCGGCTCGCCCGTGAACGCCTCGACTTCGCGAACATCCAGCAGCACCTGCTTGTCCGGGTAGTCATGGCTGACCTTGATCAAGGCCCGCGAACGGCTCACCTCGATACCCAACTCCTCGCGCAGCTCACGGGCCAGCGCCGCCTCGACGCCCTCGCCGTCCTCTACCTTGCCGCCAGGAAACTCCCACAGGCCGCCCTGATGCTGAGTGTCGGCACGGCGTGCGATCAGAATGCGGCCATCGCTGCCGCGAATCACAGCGGCTACTACATGAATACGTTTCACCCTGCACGCTCCGCCAGGCCAGCCTGCTGCCAGGCCTTGAACGCTGGCCACTGATAAATGGTCTCGATGTAGGTTGCCGCCTCTGCGGGTACCTCCACCCGGTAGGTACGCAGCCGCACAGCCACCGGGGCGAAGAAGGCATCGGCCAGGCTCGGCTTGCCGAACAGGAACGGGCCGCTGTCCTTGGCCAGCACCCGACATTCGGACCACAGCGCAACCATACGATCGATGTCGATCTGCACGTCCAGCGGCACGCTGTCCAGTGCCTGATCGCGCGACAGATCGAACGGCATGGCCCCGCGCAGGGCGAAGAAGCCGCTGTGCATCTGCGCGCACGCCGACCGCGCCTGGGCGCGGGCAGCCACGTCGGCAGGCCACAGTTGGGCCTCGGGGTGGCGTTCGTTGAGGTATTCGGCAATCGCCAGCGAGTCGGCGATCACTCCGTGCTCGGTCTTGAGCAACGGCACCTTGCCGGTAGCCGAGTACGCGAGCAGGCGCTGACGGGTGTCAGGCTGATTGAGTTTGATCAAGGATTCTTCGTATGGCACGCCGGCCAGCTCAAGGGCCAGGGCGCCACGCAGCGACCAGGAGGAGTACAGCTTGTCGCCGATGATCAGGTGATAGCTCATGGTTCGGCTCCATCATTTGGAAAAATCGGGGCCGCGTTGCGGCCCCGATCACATCAGGTACGGTACTCGGCGTTGATCTTCACGTATTCGTGCGACAGGTCGGTGGTCCAGATGGTTTCGCTGCACTGGCCACGGCCCAGCTCGATGCGGATGGTGATCTCTTCCTGGGCCATTACTGCCGAACCCTGCGCTTCGGTGTAGCTCGGGCTGCGGCCGCCCTGGCTGGCGATGCAGACGCTGTCCAGGTACACGTCGATCAGGCTGACATCCAGCTCTGGCACGCCGGCACGGCCGACTGCTGCCAGGATACGACCCCAGTTGGGGTCAGAGGCGAACAAGGCGGTCTTGATCAGCGGCGAGTGGGCCACGGCGTAGCCCACGTCCAGGCATTCCTGGTGGTTGCCACCACCGTTAACCTGCACGGTGACGAACTTGGTGGCACCTTCGCCGTCACGGACGATGGCCTGGGCAACTTCCATGCACACTTCGAACACCGCCTTTTTCAGCGCTTCAAACAACGCACCGCCGGCTTCGGTCACTTCCGGCAGGTTGGCCTTGCCGGTGGCGATCAGCATGCAGCAGTCGTTGGTCGAGGTGTCGCCGTCGATGGTGATGCGGTTGAACGACTTGTTGGCGCCGTCGAGCATCAGGTCCTTGAGCACCGCTGGCGACACCTTGGCGTCGGTAGCGATGTAGCCGAGCATGGTGGCCATGTTCGGGCGGATCATGCCTGCACCTTTGCTGATGCCGGTGACGGTAACGGTCACGCCATCATGTTGAAACTGACGGCTGGCGCCCTTGGGCAAGGTGTCGGTGGTCATGATGCCGGTGGCGGCTTCCGCCCAGTGGTTTTCCGACAGGTTGTCGAGGGCGGCCTGCAGCGCACCTTCGATCTTCTCGACCGGCAGCGGCTCGCCGATCACGCCGGTGGAAAATGGCAGTACCGCTTCGGCGGGCACACCAGCCAGCTCGGCCAGCTTGGCGCAGGTACGCTCGGCAGCGGCCAGGCCTGGGGCGCCGGTACCGGCGTTGGCGTTACCGGTGTTGGTCAGCAGATAGCGCACGGTGCCCTGTACACGTTGCTTGGAGAGGATCACCGGCGCGGCACAAAAGGCGTTGAGGGTGAACACGCCGGCCACGCTGGAGCCTTCGGCGCAGCGCATGACCACTACATCCTTGCGCCCCGGGCGCTTGATGCCGGCAGAAGCGATGCCGAGTTCAAAACCCGGAACCGGGTGCAGGGTAGGCAAAGGACCAAGACCAACAGCCATTAGAGCGCTCCTAGAAATTACGGTTGATAGCGAAAAACGGGGCCGCTTCGCGCCCCATCGCGACACAAGGCCGCTCCTACAGGGTTGTCGCGATTCCTGTGGGAGCGGCCTTGTGTCGCGATGGGCCGCACAGCGGCCCCCGGATGGTTCAGGTTACAACAACCGGATCAGATCACTCGATCTGCCCGTGGCAATGCTTGAACTTCTTGCCCGAGCCACACCAGCACGGCTCGTTGCGGCCCAGCTTCTGGTCATTGCGCACTGGCGCGGCAGCAACCGCCACTTCAGCGCCCTCCTCGCTCAGTTGCTCGCTTTCCAGGCCAGGGGCCGGGGCGTGCTGGAACTGCATGCGGCTGGCCAGCTCCTCGGCCTCGCGGCGCAGGCGGGCTTCCTCTTCGACCGGGTCTTCGCGGCGAACCTGGACGTGCGACAGCACGCGGATGGTATCGCGCTTGATCGACTCGAGCAGTTCCTGGAACAGGCTGAACGACTCGCGCTTGTACTCCTGCTTCGGGTTCTTCTGCGCATAACCACGCAGGTGGATACCGTGACGCAGGTGGTCCATGGTCGACAGGTGGTCTTTCCACAGATCGTCCAGCACACGCAGCAGGATCTGCTTCTCGAAGGTGCGCAGGGCGTCGATACCGGCCTGGTCTTCCTTCTCGGTGTAGGCCGTGGTGATTTCGCTGAGCAGCCGCTCGCGCAGGGTCTCTTCGTAGAGGTGATCGTCCTCGTCGAGCCACTGCTGGATCGGCAGCTTCATGGCGAAATCGCTGGCCAGCGCAGCTTCCAGGCCGGCCACGTCCCACTGCTCGGGCAGCGACTGCGGCGGAATGTGCTGGCTGATGGTAGCGTCCAGCACTTCCTTGCGGAATTCGACGATGGTGTCGCCGATGTTCTCGGCGGCCAGCAGGCTGTTGCGCATGTGGTAGATCACCTTGCGCTGCTCGTTGGCCACGTCGTCGTATTCGAGCAATTGCTTACGGATGTCGAAGTTGCGGCCTTCGACCTTGCGCTGGGCCTTCTCGATGGCGTTGGTGACCATGCGGTGCTCGATGGCCTCGCCCGACTGCATCCCCAGCGCCTTCATGAAGTTCTTCACCCGGTCAGAGGCGAAGATGCGCATCAGGCTGTCTTCCAGCGACAGGTAGAAGCGGCTGGAACCCGGGTCACCCTGACGGCCGGAACGGCCACGCAGCTGGTTGTCGATACGGCGCGATTCATGGCGCTCGGAAGCGATCACATGCAGGCCACCCGACTCGATCACCTGCTGGTGACGCTTCTGCCAGTCGGCCTTGATCTGGGCAATCTGCTCGGCCGTAGGGCTTTCCAGCGCGGCCACTTCGGCTTCCCAGTTACCGCCCAGCAGGATGTCGGTACCACGACCAGCCATGTTGGTGGCGATGGTCAGGGCACCCGGCGCGCCTGCTTGTGCGATGATCTCGGCTTCTTTTTCATGATACTTGGCGTTGAGCACCTTGTGCTCGATGCCTTCCTGCTGCAGCAGGTTGGACATGTGCTCGGAGGTTTCGATGGTCGCCGTACCTACCAGCACCGGGCGGCCAAGGGTCATGCTTTCCTTGATGTCGGCAATGATCGCGGCGTATTTCTCGTCGGCGGTCAGGTACACCAGGTCGTTGAAGTCCTTGCGCGCCAGCGGCTTGTTCGGCGGGATGACCATCACGTTGAGCCCGTAGATGGACTGGAACTCGAACGCTTCGGTGTCGGCGGTGCCGGTCATGCCGGACAGCTTGGTGTACAGGCGGAAGTAGTTCTGGAAGGTGGTCGAAGCCAGGGTCTGGCTTTCGGCCTGGATGTTCAGGTTTTCTTTCGCTTCGATGGCCTGGTGCAGGCCCTCGGACAGGCGACGACCGGGCATGGTACGGCCGGTGTGCTCGTCGATCAGCAGCACCTGGCCGTCCTGGACGATGTACTCGACATTGCGATGGAACAGCTTGTGCGCGCGCAGGCCGGCATAGACGTGGGTCAGCAGGCCCAGGTTGTGCGACGAATACAGGCTCTCGCCCTCGGCCAGCAGGCCGGCCTGGGTGAGCATGTCTTCAATGTACTGGTGACCCGCTTCGTTGAGCTCGACCTGCCGGCTCTTCTCGTCGATGGTGAAGTGGCCTTCCTGGGTAACCTGGCCTTCCACTTCCTCGATGTGCTGCTTCAGGCGCGGGATCAGGCGGTTGATCTCGATGTACAGCTTGGAGCTGTCTTCGGCCTGGCCAGAGATGATCAGCGGGGTACGCGCTTCATCGATGAGGATGGAGTCGACTTCGTCGATGACCGAGAAGTTGAGTTCACGCTGGAACTTCTCTTCCTGGCTGAACGCCATGTTGTCGCGCAGGTAGTCGAAACCGAATTCGTTGTTGGTGCCGTAGGTGATGTCGGACGCGTACGCGGCGCGCTTTTCTTCCGGCGGCTGGAATGCCGAGACGATGCCGACCGACAGGCCGAGGAACTCGTACAGCGGGCGCATCCAGTTGGCGTCGCGGCGGGCCAGGTAATCGTTGACGGTGACCACGTGCACGCCTTTGCCCGACAGTGCGTTGAGGTACACGGCCAGGGTACCGACCAAGGTCTTGCCTTCACCGGTGCGCATTTCTGCGATCATACCCTCGTGCAGGGTCATGCCGCCGATCAGCTGCACGTCGAAGTGACGCATGCCCATCACGCGCTTGCCGGCCTCGCGCGCGACAGCGAAGGCTTCGGGCAGCAATTGGTCCAGTGTCTCGCCTTTGGCCAGGCGCTCCTTGAACTCTGCGGTCTTGCCCCGCAGTTGTTCGTCGGAGAGGGCCACCATCTTCTCTTCGAAGGCATTGACGATAGCTACCGTCTTGAGCATGCGTTTCACTTCACGCTCGTTCTTGCTTCCAAAAAGTTTTTTTAACAAAGGCGCAAACATATTGGCAGGATCTTCCACACGTAGGGATGGAGGGCGGCCCCATGAGTCGCCCGTGCAGCCCTAAGGCCGCATGCGAACGAGCATTCTACCCGGAAACGATGGTGAAGAAAGTGGTGGATTTCCACGATACTTTTACCGCGTTTTGGCAGGGGCTTGTCTTAGATAGGGGCATTGTCCCTGAGTTCAAGGCCTGGCTACATGAAAGGTATCGAGAATTAGTCTTATCTCGTCTTGCCTGTGTCGCCTCTTCTTGGCGGTTCGACGCGAAGAGGCCGGCACGGGCAGCTGAGGTGGTAGACTGCCGTTCTTGTAACCACATGCGTACCCCATGGCCTACAAACCCTCCCCCGCCCAGCCACCGTCCGCCCTGCTGCGCCAGGTGCGCCCGCTGCGCCTGCTGTTGAACCAGGCCGAGCGTCTGGAACACTTGCAGCGCCTGCTGGAAAGCCAGCTGCAACCCGCTGCCCGCGAGCATTGCCACGTGGCGTCGTGGCGCGATGGCACGTTGTTGCTGGTGGTAACCGACGGCCATTGGGCGACACGCCTGCGCTATCAGCAGAAGCGCTTGCTGGCGGCGTTGCAGGGCATGGAGGCATTCGGCAATCTCAGGCGAATTCTGTTCAAGGTCCAGCCCCCGCTGGTGCCGGCCAAGCGCGGTGGGCACATTGCTGAGCTGTCGAGCAGTGCTGCCGAAAGCTTGCGCGATACGGCGGAAGGTATCACCGACCCTAAATTGCGCGCGGCACTGGAACGCCTGGCATCTCACGCCTCGTTAAAGCCCTGACGCTCGATATCCGCCCTCCCGCGACTGATAGTTTTGCCAGTTTACGCAGCCTGCCGATGCGCCCGACTATTTGAACCCCGACACATGAGGTTCAATGCCATGAGCTACTTCTTTGATCACACCACTTTTGAGTCTGATGCCTGGAACGACTGGAGCGTCAATCCGACCTACAAGCATCTGGTCATTATCATCAAGGAAGAACACACAGACAACCACTGCCTGAGCTTCGCACAGCACCTGCTGGGCACTACCATTTCGAAAACTTTCAGCGGGCTCACAAGTGGCACTGAGTATGTAATATCCGCGCGCGTGAAGCGTCTGGAAGGAAGCGACTTTGATCCAGAGCTCCGATGGACATTTGACGGCCATGATTCGGACACCGCCGAACGATTGACCAGTCAAGATTGGCACACCTACCGGGCGCGCTTTACCGCCTCAGGGGGCGAGCAGCGAGTAGCGCTGACCGTACGCAGCCTCCCGCCAATCCCAGATTCAGCACCGTCACCAGCCCATTTTCTACTAGATGAAATCTGGATTCATCCAAGCCAATGCGAAGAACTTTTTGACGGCTCCCCGCAACAGCTCATTCGCGAAGGCGCGAAGATTGATCGAGAAGTCATGACGATCCACTTCGTGTCGGGCGAAGGACAAGCAGGCATCCACAGATACACTTATCAGACCCCCGGAAAGCTGGAGAAAGAAGCCTTGGCGATGGGCATGGGTGACAAGAAGCAGGAACTCAAGCTGGATCTGAACGGAGCGTTTTCCCAGGTCGTTTTTCAACTGACCTGGCTTCAGGCTGATGCAAAAATCCAGTTTTTCAGCCCCTCGCACAAACCCTTGCATACGCTGGACTTGAAAAAAGTGGATGGCCTTGATCATTCGATAAATTATCGCTGCGGCGATGCAGAAACTATCGCCAGCATCGTGATCGAGGCTCAGGATCACATCTACATGGACTTCTTCAAATTCACCACACCGCTATAACTCAGGCCCTGGAACAGAATCCCCAATAAAAAAGGCCACCTCGCGGTGGCCTCAATGAACTAGAGAGTGTTCGAACTTACACCGCCGCAACAGGGCGCATGTAGGAGATCGGTGCCGTGCTGGCATCTTCGAACGTAACCACTTCCCAGGCATCGGTTTCAGCAATGAGCTTGCGCAGCAGCTGGTTGTTCAGCGCGTGGCCGGACTTGAAGCCCTTGAACTCGCCGATCAGGCTGTTGCCCAGCAGGTACAGGTCGCCAATGGCGTCGAGGATCTTGTGCTTGACGAATTCGTCTTCGTAACGAAGGCCGTCTTCATTGAGCACACCGTCCTCATCGACCACGATGGCGTTCTCGACACTGCCACCCAGCGCAAGGTTGTGCTTGCGCAGGTACTCGATATCACGCATGAAGCCGAAGGTACGGGCGCGGCTGACTTCCTTCACGAACGAGGTGCTGGAGAAGTCGACGCTGGCGCTCTGGGTCCGGTTGCGAAGCACCGGGTGATCGAAGTCGATCTCGAAGCTCACCTTGAACCCTTCGAAAGGCAGGAACGTGGCGCGCTTGTCGCCCTCTTCCACAGTTACCTCACGCAGGATGCGGATGAACTTCTTGGCTGCGTCCTGTTCTTCCAGGCCGGCAGACTGAATCAGGAATACAAAGGGTCCGGCGCTGCCATCCATGATCGGCACTTCCGAGGCGGAGAGCTCGACGTAGGCGTTATCGATGCCCAGGCCCGCCATGGCAGAGAGCAGGTGCTCGACCGTGTCGACCTTGACGTCACCGTTGACCAGCGTCGTCGACATGGTTGTCTCGCCGACGTTGGCCGCACGCGCAGGGATCTCGACCACAGGGTCGAGGTCGGCGCGGCGGAAGACGATGCCGGTGTCCACAGGTGCAGGCTTGAGGGTCAGGTAGACCTTCTCACCGGAGTGCAGGCCGATACCTGTGGCACGGATGGTATTCTTCAGGGTGCGTTGTTTAATCATGGCATTGGCCGCTTCAGCGCAAATTGCGAACAGGTATCAACAAAGGCTGAGGATGATAACAGACCCAACCTTTGATGAATACCAATCACCTTTATACCCCTGATAAATTCCATTAATCAGCCTGGCGACGCAGGAAAGCCGGGATATCAAGGTAGTCCAGGTCATCCTGAGGGTTCAGTTTAGCGGCTGCGGCAGCACCTGCATGGGCCTGGTTGCGCATCACGGTCGGGCGCTCCAGGTCTCGGTAGTTGACTGCAGGCTGCTCCTGGCGAACCGGTGCCGGGTTGGACGCTTCGTACGCCTGCTGCGCGGTCTGCAGGGTGTTGTCGACCACCTTCACAGGCTTCTCGATGCGCGCACCCAGGCCAGTGGCCACAACGGTCACGTGCAGCTCGTCGCGCATGTCCGGGTCGATCACGGTGCCGACCTTGACCATCGCGTGGTCGGAGGCGAAGGCTTCGATGATGCTACCCACATCGGAGTATTCACCCAGCGACAGGTCCGGGCCGGCGGTGATGTTCACCAGGATGCCGCGGGCGCCCTGCAGGTTGACGTCTTCCAGCAGCGGGTTGCGAATGGCCGCTTCGGTCGCTTCACGCGCACGGTTCGGGCCGCTGGCGCAGCCAGTACCCATCATGGCCATGCCCATCTCGCCCATCACGGTGCGCACGTCGGCAAAGTCGACGTTGATCATGCCCGGGCGCTTGATGATGTCGGAGATACCGCGCACGGCTCCGGCCAGCACATCGTCAGCCTTGGCGAAGGCGGACAGCAGGCTGGCATCCTTGCCCAGGATGGTCAGCAGTTTCTCGTTGGGGATGGTGATCAACGAGTCGACGCTTTCAGCCAGCATGCGGATGCCTTCATCGGCGATCTGCATGCGCTTGCGGCCTTCGAACGGGAACGGACGGGTCACCACCGCAACGGTGAGGATGCCCATTTCCTTGGCCACTTCGGCAATGATCGGCGCTGCACCGGTACCGGTACCGCCGCCCATGCCGGTGGTGATGAACACCATGTTGGTGCCCTGCAGCACTTCGGCGATGCGCTCACGGTCTTCCAGTGCGGCCTGACGGCCGACTTCCGGATTGGCACCGGCACCCAGGCCCTTGGTCACGCCAGTGCCCAGTTGCAGGATGGTACGCGCGCCAATGCTTTTCAGCGCCTGGGCATCGGTGTTGGCGCAGATGAATTCCACACCTTCGATGCTGCTTTTGACCATGTGGTTGACGGCGTTGCCGCCACCACCACCAACGCCGATCACCTTGATGACCGGGCTTTGCGGGACGTTGTCTACGAGCTCGAACATTTTCCCTCTCCTTACAGTTCTCTAGTTGTTGCGCCTACCACTACTGCTTTGAAACTTAGAAGTTGCCCTGTACCCAGCGCTTGAAGC
>Ga0302347_1004549_pt1 | contig 11008 bp, 12 predicted proteins | sample PhyWR1_FD_202178 | JGI IMG/M metagenome (GOLD analysis project Ga0302347, IMG submission 202178) | Leaf surface microbial communities from wheat plants in UC Gill Tract Community Farm, Albany, California, United States - DLSL W.R1 (v2)... | ecosystem: Host-associated > Plants > Phyllosphere >...
AACGAAAATCAGAAAAAAGGAGAGAATAAATTTTTTATCAAGCATCGATTTCATCAAGCATTAACTGTTAGTAACTGTGTTTTTTTAAAAATATTGTTTTGAAGTAAAATCATTTTCCTTTTTCATAAAATATGACATTGACCGGACTGCAAACCGGTATTGATTTGCCTGTTGCGGTGAGCAAGCCTGTTTTGAGGTCGCGGGCAAAGATATTGATCCTGTTGGTATCCTGGTTTGCTATCAGAACCAATCTGTTGTTTGGACTGATGGTAAAGTTTCGAGGATTTCTGCCCACTGTTTTGATCTGCTGAATTCTTTTGACTTTGCCGTCTTTTTTTCTTTTAAAAACGGTAATATCGTCTGCGTCATCACGATTGGTTACGTATACAAATTTCTCATTATTAGAAAGATGGATATCTGCAGCCCTGAAGTTGAACCGGACTTTTCTGGACAATAAAGTCTCTTCTTGTATCAATTCTATTTTACCTTCATCGAAACTTAAAACAGACAGATCACCGCTCAGTTCCTGGACGAGATAGATCAGTTTTCCTGGTTTATCGAACGCAATATGTCGCGGTCCTGAGCCTTTCTTTGCATCAAATTCGCTGATTTTTTCTAAAACCGTTCCTCCAGTTTTGTTATATTTAAAAACATAAATCTTATCGAGTCCCAGATCTGTTGCCAGTACATACTCATGATCTACGGAAAACTGTACCTGATGGATGTGCGATTTTTCCTGACGTTTCGGATTTACACCAATGCCTTCAAATTTGATATTCTGGACAACCTCTGATAATTTCCCGTCCTCCAAACGCCTGAAAACGTTGATGCTGCCGCCTGAATAGTTTGCAGTGATCACATTTTGCTCATCAGAAATCAGGAATGCAGGATCCTCACCCTGCGTTTTTTTTGTATCTTTTTTGATTAATTTTCCTTCTTCTTCATCAATGGAAAAAGATGATACGGTACTGTTTTCACCATCTTCATTCACGGAAAAAAGGAATTTTTTATCAGGACTGAGACTTACAAAACTCGGATTGATGACGTCTTCGGTTACAAATTTCAGACTGTGTTTGTAGGTGTTTTCATCAAAGTCAAATATTTGTATACCGCCACTGTTACACTTATCGCTGTTGGTGTATGTTCCTACAATAATGGTGTTTTGTGCTGATGTATTGGCCATAAAAATAATTGAAAAGATAAAACTGCTCCAGATTTTCATTTTTAATAAACGGGGAAAATTGTATATTTTGCGCGAATTTATCACATAAAAAATTAAGCCAAACGATATTTGTGATTAATTAACTTTATACGCCCAAAAAACGCATAATTCTTGCGGTTGTCACTTCGTACGTTTAAATTTGTGAAAAATCTTGCTATGAACTGGATCGATGTATTGAAACCGATAAAAGAAAGTGACTATTTTAAGGATCTTTGGGAAAAAGTAAAGGCGGAATATAACACCTCCAAATGTTTTCCTCCTAAGAAAGAAATTTTCCGGGCATTGGAACTCACAGAATTTGATGACGTAAAAGTAGTGATCATAGGGCAGGATCCATATCATAACGATGGACAGGCTAACGGACTGTGTTTTTCGGTTTCTGAAAATGTAAGCGCGCCGCCTTCGCTTAAAAATATTTTTATTGAACTTAAAGATGATGTTGGCGTAGAAAGAAAGCAAAAAGATCTTCAGGATTGGGCAAAGCAGGGCGTCCTTCTCCTCAACGCGACACTCACAGTGCAGGCACACGAGCCTAATTCTCACAGAAAATTAGGCTGGGAAGTCTTCACAGATTTCATCATCAAACAGATTTCTGAAGAGAAAGAAAACGTTGTATTTGTGCTCTGGGGCGCATTTGCACAAAAAAAGGCCTCGCTAATAGACGAGACCAAGCATTTTATAATACAATCTGCGCATCCTTCTCCGTTTTCCGTCTACAGAGGTTTTTTCGGAAGCCATCCTTTTTCTAAAATCAACAATTATCTTAATGAAAAGGGAAAAAAGCCAATTGTTTGGGGCTAAATTTTATCTGAAGAAGTTATTTTTTTAGCTCTCTTTTTCATATTTAAAAGTAGCTGTCACGGGTTCTTCTTTGGCTCCGGGTTGTGGTTTCAGTTCAACCAATGTTACTCTGTAGCCTGCGAAGCTGGTAGATTTTTTCACGTTTTTCTGTTCGAAATCTCTTGTTGCAATCTGTAAATCTGCTTTTTCGCTTCCTGAAGTTGCTGCGATATCAACAATTGCAATGCCTTCCCAAACACAGGTGACATCAACTGGGCAGCGGCTTTCTTCCACCACTTCTTTAAAATGCAGACTTATTTTGGATCCCGGAATTGTCTTTGTTTTTCCAAGATCAATAGAAATAGTATTTCCGGTTTGATTTTCAGTTTGCGCCGTTGCAGTCTGTGTTTTGCAGTTGCTCATTACCAAGAAGAGCGGCAGCATTAATAATGGTTTTACGTTCATCATTTTGATTTATTTAAAAGAAAATATAATAGCCGACTACGAGAAGCATCGCTAATCCAGCCATAAAATTGAAGCCTGTACCGTAAAGAAAACCAATGAAGGCACCTTTCATAGAATTGAGGGCTTTTTTTGTGTCTTTCACGTCGTGCAGCAATTCTCCGAGGAAAACGCCCAGCATCATTCCAATAAGAAAACCGAAAGGAAGCGGGATAAACAGAAGGCCTAAAATAGTTCCTATAAAAGATCCGATGCTGCCATACCTAGTCCCGCCGTACTTTTTGTTCGTTTTAGCCGGGATGACGTAGTTGATCACTGTAGAAACAATGGTAACAAGGACAAAGATCCAAACGTAAATCATCGGCATATCGTTCTCTGTCCCGAATTTGAAAATCAAAACGCCGCAAATGCTTAAAAGTAAACCAGGCAAAACGGGAAGAAAAGTGCCGATAAGACCCATCAGGAGCAGTGCTAAAACGACGATGTTTATTAATGTTGAATCCAATATTTATAATTTTATTAAAAATACATTTTTCTGAATTAAACAGAAAATTTATTATGCTTAAATTTGTTGCTTATTATTTACAACGCAGAATTGAAGCACCTTTTCAAAAAGTAGGAGAGCAGCAATTCTATGAGGACCAACTTCAAAAGAACAACGGCAATGAAAGACGAACTAATAAATTATAAAGATTTTCTCCAACGTATCAGCGACGAAATTCATTTTTTCTGCAAAGATTACCTGCCGGAAGATTTCATTCTGCTCGCCCAGATTTCGCTGAAGTTTGCGTTACTCATTGTTTTAATATTTGTAGTTGCTTTTTTGCTTCGTAATGTTATCAATCTGGTCTTCAGATTCTTTTTTGATAAAGAGAAATATCCGGTAATGAAGTCTATCTATCAGGCAAAAGTAACCAATTCCGTTGCCAATATTCTCGCTCTTGCGTTTGGTAATTATGCATTGTTCTCGATTTTTTACAGACATCCCAAAAGCTTCGTTTTTCTGGAAAGGCTGATAGGTATTCTCATCGTCCTTGTGATTGCCAACATGGCTTTCAAATTCATAAAAGTATTGCAGAATTATTATCTTATTCAAAAAGACTATTATAAGATTATTGCCATCAATTCTATCTCACAGACCGTCCGGATTTTTGGAACATTTATTTTCAGCGTCATTGCGATCTGCGTTCTTTTTGGCATCAGCGGTACAACGGTTCTAGGAAGTCTTGGGGCAATAACTGCCGTGATGGTTTTGGTGTTTAGAGATACCATTTTGGGCTTTGTTACCGGTATCCACGTTGCAACCTCCAAAAACCTGAAAGTTGGCGATTGGGTGGCTATTCCAAAATATTCTATGGAAGGTAATATTGAAGATATAGACCTTCTCACGACCAAAATCAGGAATTTTGATAAAACCCTTTCCACGATTCCCACTTATGATCTACTGACTACGGAAATCAAAAATATCCAGGTGATGAGTGAAAGCAACACTAGGAGGATCAAGAAATCAATCATTTTCAATATCAATTCTTTCAAGTTTCTGGACAGTACTTCTATTGAAAAGCTGAAAGATATCAATCTGATCAAATTTTATCTATCCGAAAAGCAGGAGGAAATCGAGCGGTCAAAAATCGACACAACTACTTCTGATAAAATGATAAACGGCGTTCAGCTTACAAATATCGGAACGTTTAGGAAATATGCTTATGAATATCTGAAACACAATCTTCATATCAACCAAAAAGAAACGGTGCTGGTACGACAACTGGAGATCACGCCTCAAGGGCTTCCGCTGGAAATTTACTGCTTCACCAACGATTCCAACTGGGAACATTTTGAGCGCATCCAGTCTGATATTTTTGACCATCTTTTGGTAGCATCCAAGGAGTTTGATTTGGAAATTACTCAGATCAATCTAAAAGTTTAACTTAAAAACTATTCATCAAAATGACAAAATTAAGTGTCAATATCAATAAAATCGCAACGCTTAGAAATGCCAGAGGCGGCGATGTTCCAAGTGTAACTCAGGTAGCTGTGGATCTGGAAAGATTTGGAGCACAAGGTATTACAATTCATCCGCGGCCAGATGAACGGCATATTACGAGAAAAGATGTTTACGACCTGAAACAGCTTGTAACTACAGAATTTAATATTGAGGGCAACCCACACAGACCTTTTATAGATATGGTTTTGGAAGTGAAACCAGAGCAGGTAACACTGGTACCGGACGCGGATAACGCCATCACGTCCAACGCGGGTTGGGATTGCGAACGGAATCTTGACTTTTTGAAGTCTGTGATTGCAGAATTTAAAAATGCTGGTATAAGAACCTCAATTTTCCTTGACCCAAATCCTGAAATGGTAAAATTTGCTGCAAAGACAGGAACAGACAGGATCGAACTTTACACAGAAGCTTATGCTACCAATTATCCTAAAGATAGAGAAGAAGCCATAAAGTCATACGTTGAAACAGCCATAGAAGCGGAGAAATTTGGATTGGGAATCAACGCCGGACACGATTTGAGTTTGGACAATTTGAAATATTTTTCAGACAATATTCCTAATCTTTTGGAAGTTTCCATCGGCCACGCGTTGATTTCGGAGGCTTTATATTTAGGATTGGAAAATACGGTTCAGGCTTATCTGAAAAGATTAGCCAAATGGTAAACATAAAATATTATTAATGGAAATTTTACACTCAAAAATATACGGAGAGGAACGTACGGAAACGCCGCTTTTGGTTTTTCACGGCCTATTTGGAATGCTGGACAATTGGGGAAGTTTCGGGAAAGAATTTGCCGAATTGATGCCGACACATTTGATTGATCTTAGAAATCATGGACGCAGTTTCCATTCCGAATCTATGTCGCACGACGATTTGGCAACTGATATTCTTAATTATATGAACGATCACAAAATTGAAAAAGCCAATCTTCTGGGGCATTCTCTGGGTGGAAAAGCGGTGATGCAGTTTGCAATAAAATATCCTGAAAAACTCGACAGATTAATCGTTGTGGACATCTCACCAAAGGCTTACCCGCCGCATCATCAAGGCATTATTAAAGCCTTGCAGAGCGTCGATTTTTCGGTAGTAGAATCGAGACAAGATGTAGAAAAGGTTTTGGGCGAATACATTCACGAGAAATTTGTGATCCAGTTTCTGATGAAAAATCTCTATTGGACCGATGATAAGAAATTAGCGTGGAGATTCAATCTCAATACACTAGCGGAAAAATATACGGAATTTGTTTCCAATGCCATCAAGTTTGGTGTTTTCAACGGTCCTACTTTGTTCGTTGCCGGAGCCAATTCCAATTATATTTTGCCTCAGGATGAATTACTGATCATACAGCAATTCCCGAACTCTAAAATTATAAAAATTGCCAATGCAGAACATTGGGTGCAGGCAAACAATCCAGCAGATTTCAATGCAGCTGTGAAGGATTTTATATTTTCATAGATAACTGTATATTTTTTATGATCTGATAATGGTACATGCATTGTACTGTTCGATCATTTAAAATATGCACTATTATGAAATGGAAGTTATCGCTGCTCCTGATTATCTTTTTAACATTTTTCAAAGCGCAGGATACTATTTCCGAGGTTTTGATGTATAAAGATGTCACCTACAAAAAGGCTGATACAGCAGAGCAAAAACTGGACATTTATCTTCCCGAAAATTCGATGACAAGTCACCCGGTGGTGATTTATGCGCACGGCGGCGGATGGAACAAAGGTGACAAGGCATTTCGTGACGGCCATTACCTCAATGATTTTGTGTTGAAACTTGTCCAGAATGGATATGCCGTTGTAAGCATCAATTACACCTTGCTGGATGAAAATACACACTTTCCAAAACCTGTGGAAGACTGCAAAGAAGCAGTCAGGTGGATCCGCGCCAATGCATCAAAATACAATTTTGACGACAATAATATTGGAATCTGGGGCGCTTCGGCAGGCGCGCAGATCGGTTTGATTGCTGCCAATTCCGCAGAAAACGAATTCTCCGAAAACACGGCTTTGCCCGGTTATTCTTCAAAAGTGAATTACTTCGTGGATTTTTTTGGACCGACGGATCTTAACCAACTTTTTCGCACGCAGGAAGCGGGATTTAAGATCTTCGTTTTCAAATTAATACTTCCTAAAATCTACAAAATGCGGAACGATATGATCTTCGGTATTACGTCGGCTGATATTAAAAAACAGGAAGAAAAAGCAATCGATCAACTGAAGGTTTTTTCTCCGGTCACTTACATTAATCAAAATTCTGTTCCTACACTTATTATCCACGGGACAAAAGATAAAGTGGTTCCTTATTCTCAATCCGAATTGCTGAAAGAAGCACTCGATAAAGATGGAGTAGTGAATGAACTTATACCGATTGATAAAGGAAATCACGGTCTGAATGAGGACGAAGGACACGCAATAATGCTGCAAAAGATGCTGGAGTTTATCAAGGAGAATACGCATTGATTTTATGACAGATTTCAACATTAGAATGAAAGTTTTTTTACATAATTAAATTATCTTTGTAAAAATCTTAAATGATCAAATATCAAAAAAATATCTTCAAGTACATTCTCGTATTCTCTGCTGTTATCAATGTTTTTCTTTTAGGCATATTATTTCTTGTCCTTAGAGATTCACTTTCACAGCAAGGGGATTACCGTTTGGAAGGGAAGAGTTTTTGGTATTTTGTAGGAATAGTTGCCGCTTACTGTTTGGGCAATATTTATTTTTTGATTCAGTTTTTCAAAAAAGCTGTAGAAGTAGAACCTGAAATCCTAACCGAGGAATGATTTTAATTACAGGTGCAACCGGAATTCTGGGCAGAGTGATCGCATTGGAACTTTTAAAAAAAGGATCGAAAGTGCGCGCGACCAAACGCAAATCCAGCAAGCTGGAAGAGGTCCGGGACTCGTTCAAATTCTATACAGATAAGCCCGATTTCTATTTTGATCAGATCGAATGGATTGATACAGACTTCGAAGATATAGATTCACTTACTAGTGCGATCAACGGTGTGGAGGAAGTTTATCATTGCGCTGCAAAAGTGAGTTTCCAGCCGAAGGATGATAAGGAACTCTATAAAACCAATGTGGAAGGAACCAAGAATCTGCTCTTCGCTATTGAAAATTCATCTGTAAAAAAATTCCTTTTTGTAAGTTCTATTGCTGTTTTGGATGGTTTCAACGATGAGGGAATGATGGATGAGAATTCAGATTTCAATCCAAAACTTGATCATTCATCGTATGCTATTTCCAAGCATCTCTCTGAAATCGAAGTCTGGAGAGCGTCTGCGGAAGGTCTAAATACCATTATCATAAATCCTGGAATGATTTTAGGCTCAGGAAATTGGGGCAATAGCAGCGGCGATCTGTTTGCAAAATCGGCCTATCCATTTACTTACAAGGGCGGAACGGCTTTCGTAGACGTACGAGATGTTGCAGCTATTACGTTGCAGCTGATGGAGAAAAATGCTTTTGGTAAACGTTTTATGGTCATCTCAGAAAATTCTAAATTCAGTTTGATTTCTGATAAAGTACGGACGGCATTAGGAAAGTCAAAGGCCAAAGCATTGCCGGATTATATTCTCGATATATTGCCGATTTTTTCTATTTTTGGTTGGATTTTTCCAGTCCTTAGATTATTGCAAAAAACATCGCTGGATTCTCTGAAAATAGACTCCAGGATTTCAAATAAAAAAATAAAAGAATACCTTAATTATCAATTTATTACGACAGAAGAAAGCGTAGATTTTCATCTGAAAAATTATCTTGAAAGTGCCCATAAAATCTGATTAATGAACATTGCGGAATTTCTTTATAAGAACACCAAACGATTTCCACAGAAAGCTTCTGTAGGTTTCAAAAAAAATAATGAGTGGCACGAACTGACGTGTTTGAAATTCCAAAAGATGGTTTTCAAAACAGCCAATGCCCTTGTAGAGGCTGGTGTGAAAGAAAATGATAAGGTGGCCATCTATGCCGACAATTCCCCCGAATGGATCATTATGGATGTCGCAACTCTGGCCATCGGCGCAGTTACTGTCCCAATCTATTCTACCAACGGCACAGATCAGGTGGAATATATTATCAACCATGCGGAGCCCAAAATTATCCTTGCAGGTGACGAAGAGCAGTACAAGATATGCTACGATCTGATGACTAAAACATCTGGCGTAGAAATGATTATAGCTGCTAAGAACAATTTCACTTTAAGTGATAAGTCCACATCTCTTGCCGATTTTATTGAAAAAGCATCTGAGAATTTTGAGGTTGTAAATAGAGCAGATGATGATCTGGCAACTTTGATTTACACTTCCGGAACTTCAGGCATTCCAAAAGGGGTGATGCTGACACACGGCAATTTTCAAAAAGCATTTGATGCCCACGTTGACTTTTTTAATTTTAAGGATTTTGAGAAAGAACAGTCTCTTGCGTTCCTGCCGCTAAGCCACGTTTTTGAAAGATGCTGGACGCTGTTTTGCCTTTCACAAGGCGCCAAAGTAAGCTTTCTGGAAAATCCAAAAATGATCGCGAGTGCTTTGCAGGAAGTAAAACCTACCACGATGTGTTCGGTTCCACGGTTCTATCAGAAAATCTATGCAGGTATTCACGAAATGCTTTCTACGGCCTCGCCAACCAAGAAAAAGATTTTTTCCTGGGCTGTAGAAACAGGAAGTCTGGTTTCCGAGATTAAGCGTAACAGTCAAAAAGTGCCTTTCCTTTTAAACCAAAAATATAAAATTGCCAATGCCCTGGTTTTTAATAAAATCAAAACCAAATTAGGTGGAAGGCTTTGGTTTATGCCTTGTGGAGGCGCTTCTATTTCAAAAGAAGTCACGCAGTTTTTTGACGCAATGGGAATTCATATCACGGTGGGATACGGGATGACCGAGACTACAGCTACAGTCACAGCTTTTCCTTTGACCAAATATCAGTACGGGACAGCCGGAAAATTGATTGGTGATTCTCAAATCAAAATAGGAGATAATGACGAGATTCTTGTGAAGGGCAGCGGCGTGATGAAAGGCTATTATAAAAATCCTGATGAAACGGCCAAAATCTTCACTGCAGATGGCTGGATGAAGACAGGAGATGCAGGAATTATCGACAGTGAGGGTCATCTGACCATTACAGACCGGATCAAAGATCTGATGAAGACCTCAAATGGTAAATATATTGCGCCGCAGCCGATAGAAAATATGTTCTCCAACAACAGCTACATCAGTCAGATAATGCTGATTGCAGATGATAAACCGTTTGTCTCAGCCTTAATCGTTCCAAATTTTGAGACACTTGAAGAGAAACTGAAAACGATGGGAATCACATTTACAAATTGGAAAGACGCGGTGGAAAATGAAAAAGTTCAGGCTTTCTACCAGAAATTAATTGATGATATCCAGGTGAATCTCTCTGGCTTTGAGAAAATTAAGAAATTTATATTAATGTCCGCAGATTTCGAAATACATTCCGGTGAGATCACACCCACCTTAAAAATAAAACGAAATATCGTTCTCGAAAAATATTCGGACAAAATCGATTTAATTTATAATAAATAGATCGAAAAAATGGATTGCTGAAAGTTAAAATCACTTTTAGGATGAACTTTCGGTAATACCTGCTATGGTAAGTATTTTTTGAAATAATTAAATTTACAAACCTTATTAATGAAAATCTAATTTGAAGTTTTATAAATGAATACACAACAATTCGTCAATCGTCACATCAGCCTTAATGAATCTGATAAAGAGGAAATGCTGAAGAAAGTCGGGGCAGGAAGTATAGAAGAACTGATCTCGCAAACCATTCCGGATTCTATTAGATTAGAAAAAGATCTGGACATTTCTGAGCCACTTTCAGAATTTGAAATGCTGAACCATTCCAAGGAACTGGCTGCCAAAAACCTGAATTTTGATAATTACATCGGATTCGGTTACAATAATACTATTTTGCCGTCGCCAATTCAGAGAAATATTCTGGAAAATCCAAGCTGGTACACCGCTTACACACCATACCAGGCTGAGATAGCACAAGGCAGACTGGAGGCTTTACTCAATTTCCAGACAGTTGTTTCTGACCTGACTGGTTTTCCGTTGGCCAATGCTTCTTTGCTGGACGAATCTACTGCGGCTGCTGAAGCAATGCATATGTTTTTCAACAACAGGACCAAGGATCAGAAGAAGGCAGAAGCAACGAAGTTTTTTATCTCAGACCTTGTTCTTCCACAGACCATTTCTGTTCTGAAAACTAAAGCGGAAGGTCTTGGTATTGATGTGATTGTAGGTAATCATATCAACCATCAGTTTAATGACAGCTATTACGGTGTTCTTTTGCAATATCCTGGTAAAAACGGTATTGTTCTGGATTATACAGAGAACATTAATTATTATAAGGAATTTAATCTGCAGGTAGTTGTTGCGTGCGATCCTATGGCTTTGGTTAAGTTAAAATCACCGGCTGATATGGGTGCTGACTGTGCAGTCGGGACATCTCAAAGATTCGGGATTCCAATGGGTTACGGCGGACCACACGCGGC
>Ga0302347_1004552_pt1 | contig 11002 bp, 11 predicted proteins | sample PhyWR1_FD_202178 | JGI IMG/M metagenome (GOLD analysis project Ga0302347, IMG submission 202178) | Leaf surface microbial communities from wheat plants in UC Gill Tract Community Farm, Albany, California, United States - DLSL W.R1 (v2)... | ecosystem: Host-associated > Plants > Phyllosphere >...
AAGTCTGGAAAGACTTTCTGGGCCGCATTGCCGGGCTGGGCTGGCATGTCGAGTTGCACCGTCAGATCGAGGACCTGCCGGATCTTGCACGCCAGCTACTGGCGTCCGGGGTCAAAGTGGTGATTGATCATTTTGGCCGCCCGGACGCACGTCTGGGTCTGGATCAACCCGGTTTTGCGCAAATGCTCGAACTGGGGCGCAGCGGTCGGGTATGGGTGAAAGTCTCTGGCATCTATCGTCTGGGTGGCAGCGAGCGGCAAAACCTCGAGTTTGCCCGGGCGGCATTGCCCTTACTGGTGCAGAACTTTGGCCCGGACCGATTGGTGTGGGGCAGTGACTGGCCGCATACCCAGCATGAACACACTATTGACTATGCCCGGGTGATTGAGCAGTTGCAGGCCCTGCAATGCCCGGCGCCATTGCTGCAGTCGCTGCAGGTGCAGGCGGCTAAAGTCTTATTCGGGTTTTGACTGCAGATCGGTCAGTATCGAGTTTGATCTTGTCAATGTAATCGTGGTCTTGCGGGGCTGCGGTGGTAGGGTCGACAGCATGGCGCTTCATTTCCTTTTCAGTTACCCGGAGACACAGATCACATGGCAACGGCATCAGCGGTAATCGACATCCCGGCTTCGGCCGACCAGGTCTGGCAATTGATCGGTGGCTTCAATAGCCTGCCCGACTGGTTGCCGATCGTCACCCGAAGCGAACTCAGTGAAGGCGGGCGCTTGCGCAACCTGCGCACCGAGGATGGCACGGTGATTGTCGAGCGTCTGCAAACCTTCGACAACGCCGCTAAAACCTACAGCTACTCCCTGACCGAGTCCCCTTTTCCGGTGCAGGACTATCTGGCGACCTTGAGCGTTGAAGCCCTGGGTGACGGCGCGCGAGTGAGATGGTCCGGTCATTTCACGGCGGTCGGTGTCACTGAAGGCGAGGCACAGGAACTGTTCACGGGTGTCTACCAGGTCGGCCTGACAGCGCTGCGCGCCAATTTCCCGGGCTGACAGCCCAATTCTGCAGGAGCCTGTATCCAATGGGGGCTGGCTTGCCAGCGATGGCGGTGGGGCAGTCGATGCATCGGCTTCTGACACTCTGCTGCAGTTTTCACCAGGGCAGCAGTAGTGGCATATTGCTCATAAGCTCATAAAGTCGATATTGGCAAGCTAGACCCTTGAAATAAAACGAAAAACCCGCAAATGGTGGCCATCCAGAATCAGTCCGGGTTGGAAAACATGTGACTATTTAATGACTTAGGTCAGTATTGCTTTGAAATAAATTGTGCAAAATAACTTGTTACTTATTGTGACACTGGGGTAAGATCGCCCTGCGTTCACCTACCACGGTTTATGCATTTTTAAGCCCCAAGTTTCCATCAGCTACTTGGGCTTTTTTTTGCCTGAAATTTGATATCGGATCCAATTTCTACAAGCGCAGAAACAAAAACGGCGCCCGTTGCAGGCGCCGTCGTCCAGTCATAAAGCCTTAAGCAATCGCTTTCGAACTCCACTCGCCGTTAACCAGACGTTGCAGGCCCAGCGGGTTGCGATTTTGCAACGCTGCCGGCAGCAAGGCGTCGGGATAGTTCTGGTAGCACACCGGACGCAAGAACCGGTCGATGGCCAGTGAGCCAACCGAGGTGCCGCGTGCATCCGAGGTGGCCGGGTAAGGGCCGCCGTGAACCATGGCATCACAGACTTCGACCCCGGTCGGGTAGCCATTGACCAGGATGCGCCCTACTTTTTGCTCAAGAATCGGCATCAGCCACTGGTATTGCTCAAGGTCGGCCGGTTCGCCAATCAGGGTGGCGGTCAGTTGCCCGCGCAGGGCCAGCAGCGCTGCTTTGAGCTGGGCGTCATTTTCCACTTCGATGATGATCGTCGCCGGACCGAACACTTCTTCCTGCAGCAAAGGATCCTTGTTCAGCAGCAGGCTGACATCGGCCTTGAACAGCTGTGGCTGGGCCTGTGCGCCGGACTGGCTGTGGCCGGCCAGGTGAGTGATGCCTTTATGGCTGAGCAGGTGCTCGACGCCCTTGGCGTAGTTGCGCAGACCGCCCGCATTGAGCAGGGTGTGTGGCGCCTGTTCGGCCATCTGTTGCGTGAGTTGTTCGACGAACGCCGACAGCTCGGGGGAGCGCAGACCGATCACCAGTCCGGGGTTGGTGCAGAACTGGCCACCGCCCATGGTCACGGATGCGGCCAGTTCCCCTGCCACCTTGCCACCCCGTGCGGCCAGGGCCTGGGGCAGCAGGATCACCGGGTTGATGCTCGACATCTCGGCGAATACCGGAATCGGTTGCTCGCGCTCGGCAGCCATTTTGCTCAGCGCATTGCCACCGTGCAGCGACCCGGTAAAGCCCACTGCCTGAATGGCCGGGTGTTTGATCAGCGGCTCGCCGACGCCGGCGCCGAAGATCATGTTGAACACGCCCTTGGGCATGCCGGTTTTTTCCGCGGCGCGAATGATTGCGCAACCGACCTGGTCAGCCGTTGCCATGTGACCGCTGTGGGCCTTGAACACCACCGGGCAGCCAGCAGCAAAAGCAGCGGCAGTGTCGCCACCGGCAGTGGAAAAGGCCAGCGGGAAGTTACTGGCGCCAAACACTGCCACCGGACCAACGCCGATGCGGTATTGACGCAAGTCCACCCGTGGCAGCGGTTTGCGGTCGGGCATGGCCAGGTCGATACGGGCGCCTAAAAAGTCGCCGCGACGCAGCACTTTGGCGAACAGGCGCATCTGCCCGCTGGTACGACCGCGTTCGCCCTGGATACGCCCGGCGGGCAGTGCGGTTTCACGGCAGACCAGCGCCACAAAGTCGTCGCCCAACTGGTCGATTTCGTCAGCAATGGCATCGAGAAATTCGGCGCGGCGTTCAGGGCTGAGCTGGCGGAATTCGATAAAGGCCTGATCGGCGGCATTGGCGGCGCGGTCTACTTCCTCGGGCGTGGCCTGATGAAAGCGAAAGGGCAGGGCAACGCCGGTGCTGGCATCGAGGCTTTCAAGGGTGACTGTGCCGGCAGCGCTACGGCTGCCGCCGATAAAGTTTTGGCCTGTTACGGTAGACATCGGTTCAATCCTCGCTAGATAGGCTTTAGACGCGCTATGGAACTCAGCGCACAAGACAGGGTTTTTTGTTGTCGTATTTCCAGCCCGGAACAATGTACTGCATGGCGACGCTGTCGTCCCGTGCACCAAGGCCCATGCCTTTATACAGTTCGTGGGCTTTGGCCACTGCGTCCATGTCGATGTCCACGCCCAGACCGGGTCTGGCCGGAACCTTGATGTGACCCTCGACAATTTGCAGCGGTTCGCGGGTCAGGCGCTGACCGTCCTGCCAGATCCAGTGGGTATCGATGGCAGTGATTTCGCCCGGTGCGGCGGCCGCCACCTGGGTGAACATGGCCAGGGAAATATCAAAGTGATTGTTGGAGTGCGAGCCCCAGGTCAGGCCCCACTCGTGGCACATCTGGGCGACCCGCACCGAACCCTGCATGGTCCAGAAGTGCGGATCGGCCAGCGGGATATCGACCGCCTGGGACTGGATCGCATGGCCCATTTCGCGCCAGTCGGTGGCGATCATGTTGGTGGCTGTAGGCAGGCCGGTGGCACGTCTGAACTCCGCCATCACCTCGCGCCCCGAGTAACCGTTTTCGGCGCCGCAGGGGTCTTCGGCGTAGGCCAGCACATGGTGTTGATCGCGGCACAGGCCGATGGCTTCCTTGAGTGACCAGGCGCCATTGGGGTCAAGGGTAATGCGTGCATCGGGGAAGCGTTCGGCCAGGGCGGTGACGGCTTCGATCTCTTCCGCGCCGCGCAATACCCCGCCCTTGAGCTTGAAGTCGTTGAAACCGTATTTGGCCTGGGCCGCTTCGGCCAGGCGGACGATGGTTTGCGGGGTCATTGCCTGTTCATGACGCAGGCGGAACCAGTCATCGGCATCGGCTTCACTGCGATAGGCCAGATCGGTCTGCTGGAGGTCACCAATGTAGAACAGGTAACCGAGCATCTTTACCGCGTCGCGCTGCTGGCCTTCACCGAGCAGGGCTGCGACCGGTACTTGCAGAAACTGGCCCAGCAGGTCGAGCAGGGCGGCTTCCATTGCCGTTACCGCATGGATGGTGATGCGCAGGTCAAAGGTTTGCAGGCCCCGGCCGGCCGAGTCGCGGGCGGCAAAGGTGGTGCGCATGGCATTGAGAATGCTCTGGTAGTTACCGATAGGTTGGCCTACCACCAGGCTGCGGGCATCTTCCAGGGTTTCGCGGATACGTTCGCCGCCCGGTACTTCGCCGACCCCGGTATTGCCGCTGCTGTCCTTGAGAATCACGATGTTGCGGGTGAAGAAAGGGCCGTGGGCACCGCTGAGGTTGAGCAGCATGCTGTCATGCCCGGCCACCGGAATCACCTGCAGGCTGGTGACAATCGGGGCTTTTGCCGCGTGGTGCTGGTGTTCGTTATTCATGTCGTGTTCCTTAAAAAGAGTCAGGGGCCTAGGCGGGTTGCAGAGCTGCAGGCATCACAGCCGCGGGCTTGGGTTTGGTCTTGGCAAAGAACACGATGATGGCCGCAATGATCGAGGTACCGGCCAGGCCGTAAAGCCCGCCCTGAATCGAACCTGTGGTTTGTTCCAGGAAGCCGAAGGTGGTGGGCGCAACGAAGCCGCCGAGGTTGCCGATGGAGTTGATCAGTGCAATCACCGCTGCCGCGATGCGCGCATCCAGATAACCCTGGGGGATCGGCCAGAACAGCGACGACGCCGATTTGAAGCCGATGGCCGCAAAGCAGATGGCAATGAACGCGAAGATCGGACCGCCGGTGGTCGAAAGGAACATGCCCAGCGCGGCAATCAGCAAGGCAGCTGCAATCCAGGCCTGCTGGTACTTGAACCGGCTGGCCAGGGCCGCGAATGCATACATGGCAATGATCGAGATCAGCCACGGGATGGAGTTGAAAAAGCCCACCTGGATATCGCTCAGGTCGCCCATTTTTTTGATGATGCTCGGCAGCCAGAACGTGGCCGCGTAAATGGTCAGCTGGATGCAGAAGTAGATGGCACAGAACAACATGATCTGGCGGTCCTTGAGCAGTTTTCCCAGGGTTGGCTTGACGGTGTTGACGGCATCCCGCTCGCGTTGTTCGCGGTCAATTTCGTTGACCAGCGCATCCTGTTCCTGGCGGCTGAGCCATTTGGCGTCATGGGGTTTGGAGTCCAGCCAGAACCAGACAAAGAAGCACAGCAGCACCGAGGCCATGCCTTCAATGATGTACATCCACTGCCAGCCATGCAGGCCCATGCCGGTAATTTGCAGGAGCAGGCCGCTGAGCGGACCGGAAATCAGGGATGCCAGCGCAGAACCGCTGAGGAAGATCGCAATCGCCTTGCCGCGCTCGGCGCCAGGCAACCAGCGGGTGAAATAGTAGATAACCCCCGGGAAGAAACCGGCTTCGGCGACGCCCAGCAAAAAACGCAGGATATAGAAGTGGGTTTCGTTCTGGATAAAGGCCATCAGGGTGGCGGTGATGCCCCAGGTGAACATGATCCGGGTCAGCCAGATGCGGGCCCCGACTTTTTGCAGCAGCATGTTGGAGGGCACTTCGAACAGTGCATAGCCAATGAAAAACAGCCCGGCGCCAAAGCCGTAGGCGGCGGCACCAATGCCCAGGTCATGCTCCATATGTGAGCGTACAAAGCCGATGTTGACGCGGTCTATGTAGTTGACGATGAACATGATGACGAAGAGCGGCAGTACATGCCTCTTCACTTTCTGGATCGCGCGCGCCAGAACAGGATCGTTGGCGGGCGCAGCAGACACGTTGCTGGAAATGTTCACAAATCTGACCCCACTGATTATTTTTATGCGGGTGTGGCTGACCGGTGGCTTGGCCGACCGGTTGACGGACATCATACGAGTTGAGTTTTCGCCTCGCAATGCCCGGAAACAAACCAATAAGTTATAAATGCCCCGTTTGTAATACTTTTAAGTGTATTTACAGGGGGTTAGGCAGGGTTTTAGCGACGGTGTGAAGTTGGGAAGAGCGCAGTAGATCCGGGGGTTTTTGAATTTTGTTGAGTTTTAACAGGGTTGTCATACGAGTTGAGGCCTCTCAGGCTTGAACCAGGTGATAGTATTAAGCCGCCTCAGGTGAAGGGAATAGCCATGCAAGATCAACCGATACGCAAGCGCACGCCGGGTCTGGCCCACGACATCGTGGCCGAACTGACCCGGCAGATTCTGTTGGGGCAACTGGCTCCGGGGCACAAGCTGCCCTCCGAGTCGGTCATCGTCCGCGAGCAGGGGGTGAGCCGTACGGTAGTACGCGAAGCGATTTCCCGATTGCAGGCATCGGGCTTCGTTGAGACCCGGCACGGGATTGGTACCTTTGTTCTTGAGCGCGAAGAGCCCCAGGGCATACACCTGACCAGTGCCACCGCCGCCAGCGTGCGCAGCATTCTTGAGTTGCGCATGGGGCTGGAGACGCAGGCCGCGGCCCTGGCTGCGGGGCGGCGCACAGAAGAACAATTGCTGCAGATGCGTCAGGCGCTGGATGACTATCAGAACGCCCTGGCCAATAACGATGGCAGCGTCGAGCACGACCTGCGCTTTCACAAGCTGATTGCCCAGGCCACAGGCAATACCTACTTCACCGACATCATCTGTCAGCTTGGCCGTACGGTCATACCGCGGACCCGGATCAATGCTGACGAGCGCGGTGATGCCGATTTACAGCAGTTGGGGCAAATGGCCGTGCTTGAGCATGAAGCCATCCTGCGCGCCATCCGCCGCCAGGACCCTGATGCGGCGCGTGCGGCCATGCTGCTGCACCTGAGCAACAGCCTGGAACGGATGACGCTGTGATCAGCGCTTTTTGCCAGGGTATGGATCCGGGCGCTAAGCCAGTCAGGCAGCGTGTTATCGTGCTCAACTTTTCGAGGGGATTTGCAATGCGATTACTGATCGGTGCCTTGGGCGTGGCGATGCTGGCCGGCTGCGTTTCACCTGCAATGAATGATGCCCGCAGCAAAAGCCCGACCCGGGTACTGGCTTCGGCCAAACCGACCCCGCTGGTGGCTGAGTGCATCAAGTTCTCGTGGCAGGACGAAGGGGTGTTCGGGGTGGATGCCAGCGCTTATATCAACTCCGGCAAGTCCGGCGAACTGACGGTTTACACCCGTGACGCCAGTTCCTTTGCCGATCTGGTGCCGCAGGGCACGGGCACGGCAGTCAGTTATTACGCCAAACAGCCGGACGACAGCGCAGCCATGCGCCGTATGGCGATGCTGGCGACATGTCTGTAACCCGGCTGTAACGGATGGACCTGAGACAGGGCTTTGTCCTCACCCGGCATTGGCACGACACGCCGTCGGGCATTGAGGTCGAATTCTGGCTGGCCACCGATGACGGGCCGCAGCACGTGCGCCTGCCTTATCAGACTGCAGTCATGTTTATCCCGGCAGCCCAGCGTTCTCAGGCGCAGGCGTTGCTGCAGGATGAGCCCGGCATTGAGTTTCGTGAACTGGCGCTACAGGATTTTCAGTCACGCCCGGTGCTCGGTATTTACTGCCAGCAGCACGCCCGCCTGATCGATAGCGCCCAGCGCCTGCGGCGTGCCGGGGTCGAGGTGTTCGAGGCCGATATCCGCCCCCCGGAGCGCTTTTTGATGGAGCGCTTTATCACCGCACCGGTGAGCTTCGGCGGCACCTGTGCGGCTGACGGGCCGCTGCGCAATACCCGAATGAAGCCCCATCCCGACTACCGGCCGCATTTGCAACTGGTGTCCCTGGACATCGAAACCAGTGCCCATGGCGATCTGTACTCGATTGCGCTGCAGGGCTGCGGCCAGCGTCAGGTGTATATGCTGGGCAAGGCCACCGAGGCCGATGCGGCGGTGGATTTCGACCTGGAGTTCTGCGCCACCCGTGGCGAGTTGCTGCAACGTTTGAACCAGTGGATGGCCCTGCACGACCCTGACGCGATCATTGGCTGGAACGTGGTCCAGTTCGACATGCGGGTGTTGCACGAGCATGCCCGGCGTCTGGGTATTCCCTTGCTGTTGGGCCGCGGCGCCAGCGAGATGCAGTGGCGCGAGCACGGCACCCGCAACAACCACTTCTTCGCCAGTGCCGCGGGCCGGCTGATTATCGATGGCATTGAGTCGTTGCGCTCGGCGACCTGGTCGTTCCCGTCCTTCAGCCTGGAAAACGTTGCCCAGACCCTGCTGGGTGAAGGCAAGGACATCAGTACGCCGTACCAGCGCATGGACGAAATCAACCGCATGTTCGCCGAGGACAAGCCCGCGCTGGCGCGTTACAACCTCAAGGACTGCGAGCTGGTGACGCGGATTTTCGAAAAAACCCAGCTGCTGACCTTTTTACTGGAGCGGGCCTCGGTGACGGGGCTGGAGGCGGATCGCAGCGGCGGCTCGGTGGCGGCGTTTTATCATTTGTACATGCCGCTGATGCACCGACAGGGTTTCGTTGCCCCCAATGTCGGAGACAACCCGCCCCAGGCCAGCCCCGGTGGCTTTGTGATGGAGTCCCGGCCGGGCCTGTACGAATCGGTGCTGGTGCTGGATTACAAAAGTCTGTACCCGTCGATTATCCGCACCTTCCTGATTGACCCGCTGGGGCTGGTGGAAGGGTTGCGTGAACCCGGTAACGAGACCTCGGTGCCGGGCTTTCGCGGGGCAAGGTTTTCCCGGACCCGGCACTGTTTGCCGGCCATTATCGAGCGGGTAGCCAATGGTCGCGAGGTCGCCAAGCGGGAGAAGAACGCCCCCTTGTCCCAGGCCCTCAAAATCATCATGAATGCGTTCTACGGGGTGCTGGGCTCCAGCGGCTGCCGCTTCTTCGACACCCGGCTGGCGTCGTCCATTACCTTGCGCGGGCACGAAATCATGCTCAAGACCCGGGCTTTGATCGAAGCCCAGGGCTACAGCGTGATTTATGGCGATACCGATTCCACCTTCGTCTGGCTGCGCAGTGAGCACAGTGAGGCCGATGCGGCCCGTATCGGACGCGAACTGGTGCAGCACGTCAACCAATGGTGGCAGGCCCATGTGCGTGACGAGTACGGGCTCAGCAGTGCGCTGGAGTTGCAGTTCGAAACCCACTACAGCCGATTTTTGATGCCGACCATTCGCGGGGCCGAAGAGGGCAGTAAAAAACGCTATGCGGGGCTGGTTGCGCACGCGGACGGGCGCCGGGAGATGGTCTACAAAGGGCTTGAAACCGTACGCAGTGACTGGTCGCCGCTGGCCCAGCAGTTTCAGCAGGCGTTGTACCTGCGCATCTTTAATCGCCAGCCGTATCAGGACTACGTGCGTGACTTTGTGCGCAGTACCCTGGCCGGGGAGCATGACGAGCTGCTGATCTACCGCAAGCGCTTGCGCCGGCAGCTGAGTGACTACGAGCGCAACGTGCCGCCCCATGTGCGGGCCGCGCGGCTGGCGGACGAGTACAACGACCGGCAGGGGCGCCCCCGGCAATACCAGAACGGCGGCACCATCAGCTACGTGATCACCCTGGCCGGCCCCCAGCCGTTGGAGAACCGCACGGCCGGGCTGGATTACGATCACTACCTGACGCGCCAGCTACAACCGGTGGCGGACGCGATTCTGGCGTTTGTCGACGATGATTTCAGCGCACTGGTGGGCGGGCAGCTGGGCTTGTTTTAAGCGTCGCTGGCCGGGGTTGCCTTGGACTTGGCGCGGTCTTTGGCGGCCTTGGCTTCGGCGGCCAGGCACTCCAGGCAAAACTGTTCGGCGTAACTCATGATGATCTCGGTGGTATCACCCTTGATGGTGCGCGAACCGGCAAGGATGTAGCGCATGCGCTTTTCCGTCACGCCGATGCGCTGGGCGATCCAGGCCGGAGTCTGGCCAATGCGGTCCACCAGCTTGTTGGCGTATTCGGTGGAGTGGTTGTAGCGTTCAGCGTTGGGAAACATAGGGGTTCCATGGGGCGGGAATTAAAGCCGGACGGCAGGTTACTCCTTTTCTTCGCGCCCTGCAGTTGCGTAGTCGCGTCAAGGTCTGCTGCGCAGTCCATCGCAGCTTCGTGACTCGTCAGCGACAACTGACCTTATGAACTAGAGTTCCCCCCAAACCAACAGACACGAAAGGGATCTACATGACTGCGCTGGACGTTTTTTGGGTGGGGCTGGGAGGTGGCCTGGGCTCGCTGCTGCGCTGGTGGATCGGGCTGCGGGTCGGGCAGTTTTATAAAGGCAAATTTCCGTTGGGCACGTTTCTGATCAACGTCAGCGGTGCCTTTGTTATCGGCTACCTGAGCATTCTGTTTGCCGTGGACTGGCGCGACCGTTATGGCGATGTAATGAATGCTGCCGTGCTCACCGGCATTCTCGGTGGCTATACCACGTTCAGCAGCATGCAACTGGACGCCTCCAAACTGGCCAACGCCAGGGACCGTGCACTGGCTGGCGGCTATCTGATCATTTCGGTACTGGTGGGTCTGGCCGCTGCCGCATTTGGCGCCTGGCTGGCGCGCTGACAAGGAGCAGGGAATATGCTGAATCTGATTATTCTGATTTTCGTCGGTGGGGCATTCGGTGCCATGTGCCGCGAGTTTGTAATGCTGTCGATACCACGCCTGGCCGACGGTTTTCCCATGGATATTTTTGTCGCCAATATCGTCGCGGCATTCCTGTTGGGCGTCGCCACTTCGCTGTTCAAGAGCAACCGGATCAATCAATACGTACACGTAATGATCGGCACCGGGATCATGGGCGGGCTTTCTACTTTTTCCAGTTTTGTATTCGGTGCGGTGGAGATGATGAAAGATCCGGGCGGGGTGCTGCTATCCATCTGCTATCTGGTGGCCAGCCTGGTGATAGGTTTTGCCGCGGTTGAACTGGGCCTGTTCGCCGGAGCCAGGGTTAAACCATTGCCAGCGACAGATTAAAGCCCTGACCCTGCAAGAGCGGGCTTGTTCGCGATCGTTTGATCCTGAAAAGCTCGCTCCTGCAGTTGCAGCCCGGGTCAGGCC
>Ga0302347_1004553_pt1 | contig 10996 bp, 16 predicted proteins | sample PhyWR1_FD_202178 | JGI IMG/M metagenome (GOLD analysis project Ga0302347, IMG submission 202178) | Leaf surface microbial communities from wheat plants in UC Gill Tract Community Farm, Albany, California, United States - DLSL W.R1 (v2)... | ecosystem: Host-associated > Plants > Phyllosphere >...
AGGCGGTCACGCAAAGCCGCTTGATTACGTTGCGCATCGCTCAACTCCCGAGCATGTTGTTGATCACTGGCATTGAGCTGTTGCTCCAGGGCCTGCCGTTTGGCCTGTTCGGCCTGTTGTTGATGCAGGGCAGCCCGCGCCTGTGTTGCCGACAAGCGTTCAATGCGCGCCCCATATCGCCACGCCTGCACCTGCCAGACAACAGCCACCAGCAGGCATATGCCGATCAGGCGGCACGTGCCTAAGACACGCATAACACCGCCTTGGCACGCGCCCACAGGCGCAAACGGTCCTCCAGCCCATTGAGCCCGCCGTTGATACGCCGCGTGATGGTGGTGAACTGGTCGTTGTCGGCCAATTCGTTCAGGCCATTGCTTTGCCAGAACCAGGCGGCCGACTCACACGCCCACTGCGGTTGCTCCAATAATTCGGGTTGTCGCAACAGGCGATCGTCCCCGAACAGTGCCTGGCTGCAGGCCAGGTAGTTGCGGCGCCCCGTGATCTGGATAAGCCCACGCCCTCGATACCTCTGGCCGTCACCGTCGGCTTCGGGGGTATTGCCCAAGCGCGCAGCCAGGGTGCCAGTGTCGTATTTGCTCAGGTATTGATCGCTGCCCAGTTCGCGAACGTAGCGAAATTGGCCGGACTCATGGCCGATTTGGGCGAGGAAGGCAGCGGTGCGCTTTAAGCTGTTGATTGAATATTGATTCAACGCTGCATTTAGAGCCGTTATGAACATGTCGGCCCTCAAGCGGGCTCCTGGCATCACTTGAAGCAGTTGAGGGAGAGAAATCACCATGGGTTTACCTTTGAAAGTCACTACACCGACAGCCCACATGCCGTGATCGAACTGCGATAACCCGTTGCCGGATCGCCGACATGCACCACCTGTTTTATCGACCATTGCCCCTGCATATACGAAGGCCAGGTTTCATCCAGCAACAGCAACCCTTCAGCCGCAAGCAGCGGGTTGCCCGGGCAATCGATCTGCAACTTCAAACCTTCGCGCCCTACCCTTCGAAGTTCGCCTTCGGCCACGGCACGGGCCTCATCTTCGTTCTGGCAGGGTTGGCGCGGGGTTTTGAAAGGAGCGTTGCCGACTTGAACCACACGCCGCTTGCCGGCGGCGGCATCCCACCAAGTGACACGGCAACCCTGGTATTTGGCGCGGTTTTTTTCGTCGAGCCTGGCGGTGATGAACGCTTGTTCGCCGGGCCGGTTGTCGGCGGTCACGGACAATCTCACTTCCGGTAGCAATTGGCCCGAAAGCGACTTGGCCCGCCCGGCTTCGGCCAACACATACAGCTCGTTGATCGGTTTGGTCACTGCGCTGTAACGCGTAGCCAGGCGGGTGATGAATGCCATATCGCTCTCGTTGGACTGGTCGATGTGAGGAATCGCAATACCTTCCAGCGCCGGCGCCACACGCGGTGAAAAGCCGTGCCGGCTGACCAATTGGCGAAACAACGCGCCGAGGGTGGTCGGCCCGTAGCTGGCGGATCGACGCTGGCGATAGCCACTGGCATCCGTAGCGCTGAAGGGTGCGGCGGTTGCTACGATCATCAGCCGCATGGGGAACAGCACCGGGGTTCGCTGGGTGACGACAAATTCGCCCTTTTCCACCAGTCCCGACTCTTGATAACCAACCCGCAGGCCGATCTTTCCACTCAGGCTGGGCAGCCCTTCGAGCCCTTCGATACTCAGTGTCAGTTCGAGCCGGTCAGCCTCGATCCCTGCGGCGTCGGTGTGGCTCCAGTGCATCAGGCGTTGATTGAGCAGCGCCGCGTTGGCGCCGTAGAACTCCACGATCGGGGTAAATCCCTGTGCCATATCGCCTCCTTAATCCCAGGCCGAAACAGGCCGCAGTGGCGCTGGCCGCGAGGCCATTTCTGGCACGGCCACCGATACGCCGGCCGGCAGTACCGGGCCGTATTCGGCCAGGTCCGGGTTCGCACGCCAGAGGGTTTCTTCGGCCGCGTCATCGCAACGTCCCAGCTCGCGATAGAGCAACAGGTTGACCGAGTCACCGGCAATACTTCGTACTTTACGCATTGACGAACTCCTCCAGCTCCAGGGTCCAGGCCATGACGATAGCGGTGCCATCGTCGATCACATGACTTTGGGTTTCCGTGATCGTATTGATGCGCCACAGGCCCCAGTTGCGACCGATGCCATCGACCAGCGTCAACGGCGCCCGGGTATTTTGCAGCGCACGCAGTTCGTCCAGGCGCTGCATGCCGATGGCATACATGGCGGTGCCGCTGAACGTGAGTTTTTCCAGCTTTTGCCCGCTTTGTCGCGACTGGGATTTGCTGGCAATAATCGACAGGTCACTCCAGCCGCCATCGCTGGTACGCACCAGCGAGGCATAGGCAAACCCTCGGGACAAACCAAAAATGAAGTCGCCGAGTACCATTTGCTGTCGCATCAGTCACCTCCTGCTGAATCGGTCAGTGCCGCATTGCGCCGAACGCCCAAGGTGTCGGTAACCATTGGCATGCATTGGAATTGCAGGGCCTGGATGACCTGATTGACCACCTGTTGGGCATCAGCGGGGTTCACGCCAGTGATCTGGATGCTCGGCGCGAGGGTGACTTGCACGTTGTCCGTGCGCGCCGCGTTGAGTTCCTTGCTCACTGTGCTTGGTGGCGGCAGGCGGTCGCCTGGGCCGAACAATTTGTCACCGAGCCAGGTGCCGGCTTCACTGCCAAGCAGGCCACCAATCGCGCCACCAACAGCGGTGCCGACGCCGGGGAAAATCATTGTCCCGATCGCCGCGCCGGCAGAGGCTCCTGCCCAAGCGCCACCGGCTGTACTCAGGCCGCTGCCGATGGCTTTTGCATCGCCATTGCTGACGCCCTGGGCAACGACCATGGCGGTGTCGACATATTTCATCGGGCCAAGGCGACGGCCACCGACCGACTCCAGTTTGGCAAGCGCTCCCGACACGCTCGCCGCGAGGCCTTTGCCCGAACGTCGAGCCAGGCGCTGGCTTGCTGAAGGTGCCGCCGTGTAGGAGGAAAACGAACTGCCTGGGAGTTTGACTGAAGCCTGGCTCGCCTTTTTTGCATCGAACGGTACCAGCGGTTGGCCCATCGCATTAAGCCGTGGGGCAGCAGGTTGCGATTTGAGCGCAACCGACTTGCCGGGGACGCTCGCCTTGGCTGCACGTGAATCGGCTTTGCCAGGCGAGCGAGACTTGCCCCGCTGCTGCTTGGGTCGACGCCCAGGGCGTGCCTTGTCATTGTCCCGCACCGTGTCGCCAATGGTGTCTGGCAGCTTTGCCATCGACGCATCAAGCACTGCGCCGGTACCGGCACCGAGAGACAGTGCACCTGGGCAGCAGCACTCCTTGCCCGTGGCTTTTTCCTTACCGTAGCCACCGTCTTGGAACAACTTGCCAACGTAAGGCAACTTTCCAAGCGTCACATCGACCACGTTGCCTGCAACCCGGGTCTTGATCGTCTCCCCCAACCCCGACATAAGCCCGGATACAAGGGGTGAGATAACAGCTTCAGCGGTCTTGGCAGCTTTGGCGACGGTCGGCGAGTCGCTGACGAAATCGTTGGCCGTGTCCATCACCCCGGCCTTGGTTTTCAGCCACGTTTCTTCCAGCAGTATCGGCACAGGCTCAAGTGTCTTAGAGAGCCGCTTTTCACTCTCTGTGGACTCCTCCCGCAACACCGTAATCGACTTCTGCGAAGTATCTTTTGTCTCAAACGAAAGATTGGCATTCGAATATCGCAGCGCTGCAAGCGGGTCCAGAGATTGCCCGGCGCCGACTGTCATGGCCTCCCGCGTAAGGCGCCGATCTTCAGAATAGGTCGATCGAAATTCCGCGACCTTCGTCGTTTCGGCACGTTCCTGTGTTTTCACTGGACGCGCATCAGCCGCCTTCAGCAAAGATAAAGACGTTACAAGGGAATCCACGTTCTCGCGCAATACGCCCAGCGCTTGTGAGAGTTCGTTAAGTTTGAAGCCCGCGGTGGCCAGTGCCAGAGTCGTACCGGAAAGCGGCATCAGCGCTGCTGCATCGACGGAGGCGTTCGGCCCGAGGGCACCCGGGTGGGCGAAATCGGCATCCCTTTCGCCGTCTACGCCACCGAAAATGTCACGGCCATCCTTGGCCATGGCATACGCGAGCGAATACTTGTCTTGCATCCCGCTTACTCCTGTTTAACGCCAAGGCGAGTCATCGCGATGTCGTAGCGGCGCAAAGCTTTGGCGGCATCCCAATCGAGGATCTCCGCTTCATTTACCGAGTAGACCAGCGGCACTACATCGAGGATCACTTCGATGTCGCGTTGCGAAAGAAGGCCGCCGGTTGATTTAAAAAATCGTCGATGCGCTCCTGCAATTCGGTCCAGTCGGGCACAGTCAGGCCAGCGAGATCGGGAATCATCAAACCGGTGCAGTGAGCCGTGATGAACTCGGCGCGCTCTTTGTTGGTGGCAAGTTTTTTCATCGCCTTGGTGGCGCGCAGGGCGGGCATTTCCAGGGACAATTCGGTGAAGGTACGGCCCGCCGCGTCGAGGGGCAGCAGCAGTTGGACGGGCTCTTCGTAGGTCGATTCCGCCGTCTCACCGAGGAAAAACGACGCGGGACGTGTCGACGTCTCGTGTACGTATTGGGCGATGGTCACGTAGTCCGGGCGTTTGAGTTGGTCGAGCTCTTTTTCCGACAGGCCGGTGGCGAGTTTCGCCAGTTCGAAGAACTGGTCGTCCTCATCATCACCGGCCCGGGCCAGCGCGTCTTTCTGCGCGGCGTAGTACAGCGGCTTGAGTTGCACCTGCTGGATCGACGCGCCGGTATCGGCGGTGATCGGAGACAGCAGGACATGCAGCGGTGGCATCCAGGCCATGGGGTAACTCCTTGGTCAAACGTTGTTGAAAAAACGCCACATCTCAGAGCGTGCACGATCAATGTGAGAGCTGGCTTGCCTGCGATGGCATCAGGTCGGTGCAACTGACAAATCGAGTCGCCTGCATCGCGGGCAAGGCCGACGCCCACTTGGACCGTGCCCACGTCAGATCACGGTCTCGCTTAAGGCATCAGCACGGCGCGGCGGGCATCGCCAAGAATGTCGACCCCGTTGAGTACGAACTTCTGGGTACGCACGTCGATGTCGATCACCGAAATACCGTTTTCCAGGCGGTTGTAGGTGCGGCACGACAGGACCAAGGTGGTCGTAGCCTTATCGCCCATCTTCAACTTGGCCTCGGTCAGGGTCTTCAGCTTGCCGCCGACCGTGTGGTAGGTGAAGTAAGTCTTGCCGTCCTGATCCTGGCCGGCTTCACGCACGTTGAGCAGGATGTCCTCGCCAAGCCTTACACCCAGCGCCAGCATGATTTCAGGCCCGGCGCCTTGCAGCACCAGGGTCGCGTTGAGCACCTTGCCGCTCTTGGCCATTTCTTCGGCGATAAAGCGCCCACCGGACATGGGCTCCATGTCGAAATCGATCGTCGGCGGGGTGAACTCTTCCACCGTCGCGGACAACGGCAGGCCTTGGAGGGTGGCCGCAATGGCCTGTCTTACACGGTTGGTAAACATTAGAGAACGTCCTCCAGGAACTGCTCGATGATTTCATCGCGGGCACTGAGTTGATAAATCATGTGTTCGTTCGGCGCGTAGCGGCCGTAGTCGATGACGATGTACCAGGTGCCGCTCTTGTACTTCTCGACACTGTTCAGTTCCGGGTGCAAGTACACGCTGCCACCGGGAATGGTTTCGTCGGCGACCAGGGTTTGCAACCAGTCGTTGATGCGCTTGACCTCCTGGTCCATGAAGGACTTGGTGAGGTTCTTGGCCATGGCCTTCTGCCCGGCTTTGACCAGCTTGCGGCTGATGGCATCTTCCAGGCCGACGTAGCTGATGAACTTGCCGGTGAGGGAACGGTTACCCAGCAGCGAGAAGCCGCCGAGGATGGTGCGGGCGTAGTAGCTCACGCCATAGCGATTGAGCAGGTCGCCCTCGGTGGAGGTGTCGAGGATGTTGTACTCGACCACGCGGGAAACGTCTTCGGCGAAGGTCACCTGATTGCCTGGACTTTCCCACTGTTTGACCTTGGCCAGTGCGGCGATGGCCAGGGAGGACGGCGACAGGAACACGTTTTTCTTCGCCGCCTTGGAGTACACAGACGGCATGTTGTGCACCAGCAGGCAGCGGTCGAAGCCCAAGTCTGCACCGCCCAACTCGCCGCTGTAGGTCACTTGGTCGGCCACCGAAGCGTCCTTGCCATCCAGTACCACACGGGCCTTGATGCGCTTGCCGAAGGAGGCAAACTCACCGGCTACGGCTTTGGTGCCAGTAAAACCTGGAGCGCCGATGATGGTCAGGTCTTCAGGGACGCTGCTCAGGGCCGCCAGGCCCAGTTTGCGACCGGTGACCGGGTCGTTGCCGCCGATCACATTGTTGATTGTATCGGCCGGGGTGGCGCCCTCCTCCACGATTACCACGTAAACCGGCACCTTCACCACTTTGAGGATCTGGTACACCGCTTGAAACAGCGTGCCCGATTCAGTACCGGTGGGGTCCAGCAGCGCCTGGGTGGTGAAGCTGTTGATACGGAACGGCGCGTTTTTTGGAATCGACGCATGGGCGTTCGGCGCGGTGCCGACCAGGCCGATCACGTTATCGCCCAGGCCACCCATGGCCTCGGGGGATTCGGTGGCGTTGACGGTGATGCCGTTGTGCTCGAAGTTCAAAACCTCAGCCATGATTAGTCAGCCTTCTTGGGGGTGGAGTTGAGGGCGCTGGTCAGTTCCAGACGGCCGGCGGTGCGCAGGGCGGATGCTTCGACGTCGAGCAGTTCCAGCTCCTCGCCGGCGGTGGACCAGTGGCCCCCTCCGATGGGGAATGGGATGAGGACGGTGTAGGTTTGGCGGGTGGGCATGGTGTAACTCTCCAGGTGATAAACGCCAAAGCCCCTGTGGGAGGGGCTTTGGGGAGGCGAAAAAAAACCGCTTTCGCGGTTATCAGTTATTTCAGGAAATCGGGTTTGGATGGCCAGAGAACTGCGTCTGGATCTTCTCCCTGATCTGGAATATCACGCAGTTTCTGACGATACTCAGCGAATATAAGTTTATGGGTGTCTAGCATCGGATAGTCTGGCATTGCTGCATAATCACTCGCCGACAAGTCTTGATCCCTTGCGTTACGAACCATTTCCCACTTGATAATCGGATGAAGTTCAGCAGGTATAAATAGTGGTTTCATATTCTCTCCTCAGCCTAGAGCCAACATCGTTCCCCAATCACCTGGGTTGGTTACAACACCTGTGCAAGCCCCTGCCAGCATTACCTCAACAACGCCAGTTGATGAGGTGCGCATCGGGTGCAGATGGTAATAAGTTCCAAACAATTCTGTAGGAGAAATAACACTGGAACACCAACGCCACTTGCCCTTTTCAACGCCATTGCTCCATGCTCCAGAAACGCTACCTTCCAAAAGACGCACGAATGCGCCTACGGTCAGGTAGGAGTTCTGCGGTACTGCACCAGAGCCATTCGCGAGCGCCATATCTACCGTGTAAGGGAACGCGAGCCAAGGACTAACTCCTGACACCGACCACTTCATTTGCCACAGATATACAAACGTACGCCAATAGTCGCTCGCCCTGATGTCAAAATTTGGATATTTCTCACGCACATCTGCCTGCACCTGAAGCAAGAAATCCACATCAGTTTGGGGGCGTCCGGCCGCTTGTGACACAGGGGTTATTGCTCGCAGTTTAGTGGGCGTCACTTCAGCATGAATCCCCCAATTTTCAATTAGTGTTCCGTCAGCATTGGGTGAAAGATTAAAATTCTTACTGACCGCTAATCTTGGGAGTCTATTTTTCAACTCTGCCAATTGAGCGTCATACGCCAAGCGGGCATCCGCTATCGCCTTATCAATTTCCCCGACTTTTCCGGTAACAACTTTAGTCAAGTTATTTGCCGCGCTAACGACGGCAGAAAGTTGCTGCTCAGTACTCAAATTAATGCTCCTAAACGCTTAGAAAGCGTCATTTAAAATCAATAAAAACGCTTTATTTTTTTTCGACTTCCATTACTCGAAATAGAACCCCTACGCCGCGTGCCATATTGTCTATACTCGCGGCCGACAAGGCCGCAATCTCATCAGTCAATAGCACATTCAAATTCTCATTCCCCACCACAATCGTCACGCTGTCCGTCGGCAACGGCGAAACATCCAACGTAAACTTCTGCAGCACTCGCGCCGCCGCCGCTTTATACGTCAGCAATTTCCCAGCCACGGAATACACCGCCAGCAAGGTTCCACTGGCGAGATAAAATCCGAACTCGCCAATTTCATACTCGCCATCGCCGTCAAACAGCGCGGCCATCCTGAGTTGGTGCTCGCCCAGGTCTTCGTAATCCACAATGGCAACCCGCTGTCGCTCATCGCGCAAGGCAACTTCAGTGCCGTCAGGGGAGTAGCGGCCGGTGCCGGCGCCGATGTGGGTGATTTCGCCTTTCAAGCCCTGGTTCTTTGCCTGCAGCACTTCATCCAATCCCTTGGAGGTGAAGCGCACCAGGCGCGTGATGTCATCTGTCATGGCTGCGCCCTGAGGTCATAGTCGTTAATGGTGTAGTGCCGGGTCACCCCGGTACTGTTAAGCCGGGCAGTCAGCGCCCACTCCGGCAACGCGCCGTCCAGATACAACTCTCCGTCGCTTAACGGAGCATCGAGAACTTGCGTGAGCGCAAGCTGACCTTCGGTCTCGTGAACAAGGGTGATCGTGGCCTGGTCCCGCTCGCTTTTCGCGGCGTTGATGCGGCGGATCAGCCGATTGTGATCGCCACTGGACCAACTGCGCCCAATGATCGCCTGCACATCGAAGGTATACGGCGTGCCGCTTGGTCGCTGCTGATACCAGGCCCTGATGTCGGGGGTAAAACCCAGTGACTCCACCGCATGGCTCAGCGCCTTGGGGGTGCCGGCCTGACGCTGGATCTGCCAGGACAGAGCCACGGTGAGTCGCTTTTCAGACTCGCTGGCGTCGGCATCCCATTCGCTGACACCGCGATCGGCAGCCAGATAAGGAAGAAATTCGCTCGGGGTGTGCAGCGGGTTCATCAGCGCCGGAAACGGGGGCATGACCCGGTCGAGCAATACCCCAAAACCCAAATCCAGCGCCTTTTCCAGCGGTGAACTGTTGGCCGGCAACAAACTCGCGTTGAGGTCACTCATAGCGTGCGCACCTCCACCTCGACACCCGTGCAGTACGGAGCCTCGAACGCCGAGCTGACAATCGGCTCCAGCGGTTCAAGGATCTGCAATTGCGCCGCGCCAGCACTGTGAATGGCATAGTCGATCCAGCTCGGGTCCACCCGCCCTTCCAGGCGATGGCAGGACTCGGCGTATGCCTGCAGCAGTTTTTGCGCGGCGACCTGGGTGAGTCCGGAATCCGGTCCGGCATTGATCTTGGCGACCACGCGGATTTTGTACGGCAGGATGTGTGCGCCTTGCACACTGACCAGGTCGGTTTCCGGACGGACATCCGGCCGTGCGAAATGTCGTCGCACGCCGTCCAGCAAGTCGGCAGACGGCGTGCCATCGCCCTCCCGCGCCAGGACGGTGACCATGACCTCGCCAGGTGCGGTTCGTCGCCCATTGCCATCCTTGACCCGCACCGCATAACCGTCCGGGTCGAAGGTATACGTGACCGTGACCACGCCCGGCGTCGCGCTCTGCACATTCACCGCCGGCCGTTCGCCGAGGGTGAACACTTCGCGGCGGTACTGCATGCGCGAGCCGGCAGCCGGGGCGTGGGGAGCGAGGTAGTAGCGCAACCGGGCATCCTCGTCGCTTTCCAGGGTCGGCGGCACCGGCGGGAATGCGGCGGAGTCGCCGGGGTCCAGCACCTGGCGCTCCAGGCCCATATCGGCCAGGCGCGCATCCAGATTGCTGCCGGTGGCCCACCACGCCAGCATCTGCTTGATGCGGGCGTTGTATTGGCGCTCATGGGTTTGCAGACGCACGCAAAAGGCTTCCAGGGCCAGGGTCAGCAGTTCGCTTTCGTTGTCGAGGCTGACCTTGAGTTTGGCCGCGCTTTGCGGCGCGCGGGTGGCAACGTAGTCCACCACGAACGCCTTGAATTCGGCCAGCAAGGGTTCGAACTCGTCCACCGCAATGATGGCCGGTTCCGCCAGCTGGTTCTGGCCGGGGATCAACATGCTCATGTCACGACCTCGAAGGTTTGTTGGCGGTTTTTCCAAGTGCCGGAGAACCGCAGCAACAAGCCGGCCCCCTGGCGAGTGGCGACGATGACCTGGGGTTGAAAGTCGCCGATGCCGTTCTGCGCGTTGTAGAACGCCTGGGCGGCGTGGCTCTGCGCAAGAATCAGCAGATCATCGCCAAGGTTCTGGCCCAGCAGTTGCGGGACCCGCGAGCCGTACAACGGACGCTTCTGGCGAGTGCCCAGAGGAGTGGTGAGCGCTCGGGTGGCGCGCTGCACGAATTGCAGCCAGTCATCGACGGCTGCCCCGCTGTTTCGGTCGATACCGATCATGGGATGTCCTTATCGGGGGCTGATGAGACGCCCTTGGTGGTCAACCACCGGGCCGCTGAAATGGGCGCCGCCGGCGTCGAGCAACAACGCGGTGCCGCCGATTTGCAGGGTGATGCCCTGGGCGTTGAGGATCAGGCCGCTGGCGCCGACCCTGGCCTCGATCTGCTCGCGCGAGCCGCTAAACGTGGTCGGGCCGTTGACCCAGTTGAATGTGTGGCTGGCGTCGTCGTAGTCGCTCTGCGTACCGTCCTGATGACGGCGCCGGGTTAACGACGCAACGCTGGAGACCGGCGGAAACAGGCTGCTGTTGAGCCCAAACAAGGCCACCGACTGCGCGCCGCCTTCGCCACCGCCATAGTTGAGCAACAGGCACTGCTCACCCACCGATGGAATGCGCGTTTCGGTTTGCGCACCAGCGCTGGGATTGAAAAAACGGATCGCCGGCGTGAGCAGATCGCCATGGCTGACCTTGCAGGTATT
>Ga0302347_1004555_pt1 | contig 10992 bp, 12 predicted proteins | sample PhyWR1_FD_202178 | JGI IMG/M metagenome (GOLD analysis project Ga0302347, IMG submission 202178) | Leaf surface microbial communities from wheat plants in UC Gill Tract Community Farm, Albany, California, United States - DLSL W.R1 (v2)... | ecosystem: Host-associated > Plants > Phyllosphere >...
CCAACGTTGTGTGGATTGCCAGTCCATTCTCGAATTAATCTCACAATAATAAGGAACCTCATATGCAGCGTTGTTTTTCACTCAAAAAACACTATGCCCAAACGTTAGAGTTTCAGGCTATTCGTTCAACAAACGCCTGCAATATTCCAGTGAGTGCACGCAATGTGCTTTGCGCTCTGATTGAGTTACTGCCAACGCTTGATCCTGACGAACTTAATAAAGCCATCGCGAAGCTCAACCAGAGAAAAAATTCATGACGACCTTGGAGACCCCATGAAACAACACACTGTCACCGCCTTTGGGCTGTTGCTCAGTGGCTGTGCGACTCAGGGAAGTCACGTATCTGATGTGCCTGCCAATGATGTTGTCGACTCGATGATGGCGGTCAATACACAGAAAGTCAGCTTCGTACAACACCAACTGATTGCGGCCCTGACGCCTGTTTTGCCTGCACCTCCACGAGCTTCGCGCACAACGTCTTCGCTACTGACGCAAAAAGCCTCTGCTGTACCACCGCCCAAGACGAATACCGTATCGCCGCGTTCTCCTGTAGCGTCATCAGCACGCTTACCGACATTGACGTATCTCGGTAAAACATCGCCCCTTCCGGCACTGGCTCCCGGAGGTAAAGCGCCAACGCTCCGACAAGCACTCGTTAACATTGTGCCGAACGAGTGGACCATCCACTATGACATTGGACTCAAACCCGAGGTAAGACGCCAGCTAACATGGTTCGGTAATGACCAATGGCCATATGTACTCAATCGCATTTTGGCACAAGAAAAACTCCGCGCCGAGATAAATTGGACTGAGCAAAAAGTATCGGTATTTGATGCAACGCTCACTACCGCAAGCACGCCAAAAGCGTCGGCGGTCAAATCAACAGACAAAACGACGGGAAAAAATCCCTTCACGGGAGGTCGCGCAAAAACGCCAACCGCGACGGGCACAAATAACCACGCCGTGGTGAAACCTCCCGTTATCAAGCCACTTATCTGGCAGGCGAATACCGGTGCCACACTCAAGGATACCCTGCTGGATTGGACGATACGTGAGAAATGCGCCGTCGGAGGCAGTTGGAAACTCGCATGGAATACCAGCATCAATTACCGCATTGACGCGCCCTTGGTGTTCACAGGAACATTCCAAAAAGCCATCAACGACATTTTTATTCTCTACGGAACCGCTTCAACCCCGCTCTATGCGGCCACGCAGTCAGCGCAATGCGTGCTCTTGGTTGATGATAAGGAGCCACGCTGATGCCTTGGCTATTCTATTGTCTGGGGCTGTTTGCAGTGGTGATTTATGGCGGCTCTTTTTCACCTTTAGGGCAAGCACGGGAAGAGCAGAATATACACAATCAGCTACCCCAGCAGGCCAGACAGACATTCACCTATCTCACTGCCCTGAATGACTGGCGATATAGTCACCCTTTGGTAAATGGCACCATTGATGCTCGTCAACTGGGTATCCCTCTCTCAAACCATCTCAAAAATCAGGTCGTCAACAGCCGTCTGTGGGTATGGCAACCGACGAAGCCCGGATTGTTTAACGCCCTGTTGGCCCAAAGCGATCGGACGGCATTAGTGGGTCAGGTACGCAATCGGCGACTGTTTGATGCCACTAACACCGATATGCAGGTCGCAGTTCCTAACACCGTGCCCGACGGCAATCTGGTCTGTCTTAATTAAATAAGAGAACTCCAATGATGAAAAAAACGCTCACTGCGTTGGCGATAGCGTGCCTGCTCGCCGGCTGTAGCACGTTAGACCGTATTGACTCACTGGGTAAACAAGCCAGTGAGACTGAGAACACCACGACAAAGCATCTGCAGACCTTAAAAAGCGGCAATGTCGTTCGTGAACTCCCGAGTCAGTGGATAAATCCAGTTCCTCTTAACGCCAAAGGACGCGATAGAGAACGCCTGCCCGCCTGCCTTATTCAAATTAATCGCCCCGGTGCCATATCTCTCAATGACATCAGCGCCTATATCACTCGCACCTGTAACATCTCTGTGGTACTCACACCCGATGCACGTCAGATAACACAGGCCAGCGGTGCAACAGAACAAGTTAAGGGGAGCTTGCCTGCCCCCGATGCCAACGGCATGCTGCCGCTGGCACAGATGGGGGGGAATTCACCGGCGACATCATTGCCTCGACAGAGCGACGGTCTCACCCTGCGCGGGGTTTACTGGAAAGCCTCACTCGACGGTTTTCTGGACAACATTACCGCCCGACTGGGACTTTCATGGCGTTACGAAGATGGTCGGATAGTCATTTTCTATCTGGATACACGAAATTTCCCCGTGCTATTCATGGATTCACTGGCCGCTTTCACATCAAAAACGGTCAGTGGCACAACGTCATCAACGGGCAGTAGCGGCGGCGGAAACAGTGGCGGGATAAGCGGCGACTCCAATACCTCGCAGTCCACCGACATGTCCATCAAGTCAAACCTGTACGGTGATGTCTCTGCGACGGTGAAAGCTATGCTTACGCCGGGCGTCGGACGCATGAATCTGTCTGCCGGTGTGTTGACGGTCACCGATACCTCACGCGTACTCACACAGATAGGTCGCTATATTGATGACCGCAATCGTGAGTTAAACCGTCAGGTGGTACTGAACGTTCAGATCTATAGCGTGGAAAGTAAACGTTCGGACCAACTCGGCATCGACTGGGACGCCGTTTTAAGCCTTGGGAGTGTTAAGGCCACCTTCACTAATGCCTTTGCTAGCGCCAGTGAAATGGCCAGCGGCGGAGCGATGGTCGTCGATGGTAAAGGGGCGGGAACAAAAGCGCTGGTCAAAGCCTTATCGGAACAAGGCAAAGTCAGCGTTCAGACGCAAGCATCTAGCCTGACGACCAACCTGAGTGCGGTGCCGATCCAAGTCGCCCTTCAGCAAGACTATATCCCTGAAATCACAAGCGATCAGACGGCAAACGTCGGCTCCAGTGTTTCTGTCACACGTTCGACAATAACCACTGGCTTTAACATGACGGTGTTGCCGTATTTGATGCCAGACAGCAGCCAGATGCAGTTGCAGTTCAGCGTCAATATGTCTGACGACCCTACTATGCGCACGGTAAAGGAGGGTGAAAATAGCTCCGTTGAACTGATGAGAACACGCCTCAAAACCTTCACGCAGCGCGTCAACATAAAGTCAGGCCAAACGCTGATTTTAAGCGGCTATGAGCAGCTTAATACCACGGCAGACCATCAGGGTGTTATTACACCTCGCTTCTTCGGACTGGGCGGCGGTGCCAGCGGCGAGCAAAACCGGACACAGCTGGTCATGTTCGTCACGCCAATTATTCAGGGTTAGCCTCATGGAAAAACTGCACAATATTTACATCGTTGACCATGAAAAGGTTCATTACGTGGCGGGTTTAAATTGGGAGATCATTGTTTCCCAGTCGACTCGCCGATCTCGCAAGAAAGCCCGTGGGGAAGGTGCTGATCATTATCTGGTGTGGCGTGGTGATGCACCGCTTCTAGGGATGACGGCTCTCTCGGCCTTTCGAGAAACCCGCGATCGTCAGCCCTATCGGTCACTGGCGCTGCATCTTCTTCCTCAGCTTCCCCAAAACGGATACATCGTACTGCCCTTATCGAAGACCCAATGGTGGTTTGTGGCCACGCTTGGCGGCCAACTTTCCCCTCTCAGCGATATCGTAGGATCTGTCGAGCAGATAAAGAGCGCCATCAATGTCTTTATCATGATGAATCCCCTGCCTCCTGCAGGCTGGCAGGTCGTTGCGCCCGAAGACTTTGGTCTTGAAAATACGCAATATCCACCAAGCTTAGATCACTTATTGGCGCAGGCTAAAGGACATAAAACACCTCGTCTGGCGCCAACCAACGCCAAGGCAGCAGCGGTGCTATGGCTTGTCCTTTTGGGGATTATTATTGCCGGTCACTTTGGCTGGCAATACTGGGAGCAACACAAAGAGGACGAAGAAATTGCAGTGGCGCAGGCCGAACTGGCAGCAAGACGAGCGGCAATAAAAAGTGAAAATGGGCATCGACCGTGGGCCGACTTACCGCGTTTTAATACCGTATTACAGACTTGCCATAATCACTGGAAAACGCTTCCACTGTCTATCGCGGGCTGGACGTTTACACAGGCGCAATGTACACCGGCCGGAGCCCTATCGGTTAACTATGCGCTGCCTGAAGGCGGTACCGTGGCGGACTTTGCAAATCGACTTCCCTATTGGTACCCGGGGGTGGCGGCGGCGTTTAATATCCCTGGTGCGGCCAATATGGGCAGTTTTACGCTCAGCTTCACCGCTCCATCAACCACAGGGGCGGAAAACGTGCCGAGTAATGCAATACAAACGCAACGCTTCACCAGCTTTGCTCAACGTATCAATGCAGCACTGCAAATCGTTAAACAAGACAATTCGCTACGTGATGACGCTGGTAACCTTATCGATGTCCCGTGGAATACCTATACATTTACCTTTGTCACCGACATTCCCCCTGACCGCCTGTTTTTAACTCAACACTTTGATGATACCGGACTACGTTTGGCGCAGGTTTCATTGACTCAGCGTGACGGTCAACTGACTTATACCCTAGAGGGATATCTCTATGCTGCGAAATAGCCTACTGGTTTCATTGGCACTGTTTCCCGTGCTGGTTTTGGCTGCACCTGAACCCACACAGCCCCCACCTGAAGCCCTGATGGTCTCCACGCCACCTTCGGGTAAAAATGTTATCAACATGGAAGATATACAGGCACAAACCATGCTCTATCAGGCCCAGCTTCTGCGCGATAAAGCGCTCGTTGAGCTTCAAAAACTCGGTAGTGATGGCGACAGTCACACACTCGCCAGCGCGCCATTGCCTTATGATACTTCGGCCTCTCAGTCAGCTGCGCCGGCAGCACCGGCTAAAGATGATACCCCGCCTCTGGTAATCCAAATCACGGGGTCAGGAAAAACAGTCTCCGCGTTAATCAGAACCAGTGGGGGTAACCAACTGATGGTGCAAGCGGGCAACGCTATCCCCGGTACGAACCTAAAAGTCGAGAAAATCACCTTCGATACCGTCACTGTCAGCAGACCAGGTAAACAGCCTTGGATACTGGCTTTTGCAGAGGATTAATCATGAGTGAAACAGCTGAACGCTATCTGTGGCAGGCGCCCGATAAACTCTATGTGTCGGCAGACCATGCAGCCTTACCTGGTGTACAAAGCGCGGTGGCGCGCTTACTGCGTGAGGTTTCAGGATTACAACTCGAAACGTGTTCCCTGCAACAACTCCGAGAGTATCAAAACGGAGCGCAAACCCAATCCACAATAGCCAAAGGTGCCGTTGACAACTCTCAGGAACAAAACCGCGTATTGAAATATTACCGTGAAGCGATAGCGCAACACGCCTCTGATATTCATTACCGCATTGGTGAAAACGGACTCACCCGCATCTTGTATCGCGTCCACGGTGAGCTCGGTGAAATCGGACATCTCGAAACGGCCGAGGGCGAAACATTGGCCAGAACCATCATTCAGTCGATGTGCGACGAGGCGGAACCAAGCTTTCACGCAAACCGTCCTCAAAGTGCGCGTCTGCGTAAAGAATTTCTGCGTCAGGTGGGATTGTTTGGTGCGCGTTATGAGCACTATCCCACGGAGTTTGGTCTGTTAGCCGTGATGCGCCTTATTCCCGATGACGGTGACAATCCGCCCTCACTGTCCGAGCTGGGCTTTCTTCCTGCGCAGACTGCCTTACTGGAACAGATGCTGATGACACCCGAGGGGATGCTGTTAATCTCAGGCCCCACCGGTTCGGGGAAATCCACGACGCTGCGCACGCTGTGCCGTATGTATATGGAACTCACCAACGGCACCCGACATCTCTTGACCTTTGAAGACCCTGTTGAGGGCGGAATACCCGGCGCCGTTCAGTGTGGTATCAAAGCGGACCGCAGTAAGCCTGACGCGGTGAGTCAGGCATGGAGCAGTGCGTTATCCAGCGGCATGCGACTCGATCCGGATGCGATTTTGGTCGGCGAGCAGCGTGACCGTAACTCGGCGATGGCCAGTATTATCGCCGCACTCACAGGACACATCGTTCTGAGTACCGTCCACACCCCTGATGCTATCCGCATCATCGATCGTTTGATTGAAACCTTTGGTGTCAGTGCCTCGTTGGTCATTGACCCACAGGTCATGATGGGACTGATGTCACAACGACTGGTACAGGCACTCTGCCCAGAGTGCAAACTCACTTATGCCCAGCGTCTGAAACACCAAGGGCTGCCCGCCTTGCATCCAAGGCAAAAAGACCTACTGGCTGAACATACCGACATCCAACACATTAGGTTCCGTAATCCTGACGGCTGTCCAAAATGCTGGAAAGGGGTGGTCGGACGCCGCGCTATTGCCGAGGTTATCCGACCCGATGCCATGTTTATGGACATGTACCAGCGCCACGGCAAGCTACAAACGCGCAGTTACTGGGTGCATCACATGCAGGGCATAACCCGTCGCGCGCACCTACAGCATTATCTCAATTCCGGTCAGGTCGATCCCCTCAGTGCGCACTTCACCTGCCCACTGGATGAAGACAAACGCCTGCTATTACCGAAAGAGGCCGTCAATGTTTGATATCGATGCGATTCAGAAACAGCTTGCGCAGCGGCTGTCTCCATTACAAAAAGGGTGGGAAAAAGCCGAAATTTGGCTGGGACGAAAGACCTTTAATGCCAGCGATCGCTTAATGATTTATGAGGATTTAGCCTTTTTACTCGATAACAGCGTCAAGCTCGAAGATGCCGTCAAGGGCATGGCTGCCAATCGACGACAAGGAACATTCCGCCCCGGTGCCAGCGTCTACTGCCTTGAGGATATCGCCCAATCGCTCACGCAGGGTAAATCACTGGATCAGGGGCTTCGCCACTGGATACCCCGTAATGAGGCGGCCATTATTCAATCCGGCGTACAGGAAAAGCAGTTAGCCGACGCCTTGAGACGCGCAAAACAGCTAGTGTTATCTGTTCGTGATATTCGTTCTACGGTCATCGAACGCTTGACCCAGCCACTGTTGCTGTTTTTTAGCCTGATAGCCCTAGCATGCATGATGTCATGGGACTTTGTTCCGCAATTGGAAACCTTAAAACCGCGAGACCAATGGCAGGGAAGTCTGGTTTGGATGGCCAGCATTTCTGACTTATTTGGCCAACATCTCGGTGTGTGGCTAATTGGAACCCTATTTATCACCGCGTGGACTTACTGGTCTTTGGGTAACCTGACGAACCCTATCCGACGCTTCATGGATAAATGCCCGCCTTGGTCAATCTATCGTGAAATTCAGGGGGCAACATTTCTCCTCAATTTCGCCGCGCTATCCCGAGCGCAGGTGAAAGAAGAAGACGCCCTACTGCAATTGAGCCTGCACGCTTCACTCTGGCTGCGTCAGCGACTCAACGCGACAACCCGGCTGATGAAAAGCGGCCGCTCACTGGGGCACGCACTTTATGAAACCGGCTATCAGTTTCCTTCCAAGGACGCGATCAACCGTCTTAAGCTTCTTACGCAGGGGGATGGGGGCGAAGCCATCATCGACAGCTTTGCCCACGACCAACTGGCCCGGACGCTGGCCAACATCAAGAGTTTGGCCGGTTGGCTAAACCTGATTATTTACGCTTTATCAGGTCTATATATGGCGCTCGTCGCCGTTTCAACGCAAAACCTCAGCGCTGTCACCGGCGCATAACTTCATTAAAATAAAAGGAACCCTTATGGACAACATCACGTTATCCCGATGCCCTACGTCTGTTCACCGTGGCGAGGCCAATCTGTTGGCACTGGTCATTTCGATCGCGGTCGTCGCCATTATGGTCATCAGTGTTATGAATTTTGGCGCTAACATCTCTGATTCCAACGGAATACAGGCCGAGTACAGCAACGGCACGACCGTTATTACCAATGCTCGCGCCCGATTAAAGACAGATGGTATCTATGATTTCAGCGGTGCTTCCGATATGACGGGCGCGTTCATTCAATTGGGGGGCGCACCGAAAGGGATGATAGTCGGCAATAAAACCTCCGGCTCAGCCACACTAAAAAACCAGTTTGGTGGTTCGGTCACTCTTACCCCAATAACCAGTAATGGTTCAGCTAAAGCGGCTTTTTCGGTGACCTATAACAGTTATCCGTATGAAGCCTGTACACAGCTGGCAACCCAAATGAGTGCGGCACCAAGTATTGTGAGCACCTCCATAAATGGCACAGCAAACACGGGCTCGGTGACGGCGGCCAACGCAGGTAAACAATGCGTCGCTGATAGTGGCAGCACTGGGAAAAACACGTTGGTGTTCAGCACCAACAACTAAAGGATCGGAGGAGGCATGGTTGTATTACGCAATACGCTCCTCCTGCTGGTACTGAGTCTGGGTCTAACGGCTCAGGCTCATGCCTGGTGTTTTACAGAGGCAGGACAGCGTTATCACATCGATCCCCTGCTGTTGCGGGCGATCGCAATCCAAGAAAGCTCACTCAATCCCAAAGCCGTCGGTGTTAACCGAGACAAACAAGGGAAAGCCACCAGTCGCGATTATGGACTGATGCAAATCAATGATGCGAACGCCAACCGACTTATCTCAATGGGTGTCATTCGCAGCCATCAGGAGCTACTCAGCAATGCCTGTCTAAATGTTCAGGCGGGGGCTTGGGTGCTGGCGAAGCATTTTCAGGTCTGTGGTATCACGTGGGATTGTTTGGGCTCGTATAACGCGGGGTTCAGGGACAAGAATTCCCCCATTAGACTGCGCTATGCGCGGCAAGTATACACAATCTACCAACGGTTACGGGGGATTGGATGAGCCTGCTATCCGGCATAGTCACCCTATTGGTGTTATGTTCGTGTCTTTATTTGCAAAGGTGGCAGGTTAACGCATTTTTGCGTGAACATGACGCCCCCCCATTGCCCAACTGGCTGTCCGACGCCGTATCGCTGGTCTTTATTATGCTCGGCCTATTTCTCACCTATCAGGAGAAATTCTCCGCGCTGCTCATGTTCACCGCCCTACTTCCGCTGCTATGGCTCGATACTTATCGACACTGGCTGCCGTTACGTTTTACCAACGCCTTCTGGTGTATTGGTCTACTCACGCAGTTTCTGCCCATTGAACATACGGTGTCGCTGCTATTAGCAACCTTTGCCAGCGCCCTCATATTCTGTCTGATGGGAACACTATGGTGGTGCCTCAAACGCTACCACCGACGTGAAGTTTTAGGCTTGGGGGATGTTCATCTTATTGCTGGCCTTTTTGCGTGGCTCTCTCCTGCGACGGCACTGTACAGCTGTGGCGGCGCATTTTTGCTCATGCTTTTGCCGATGAGTCACAATAAAAGCCCACAGCCGCTCGCCCCCTATCTGTGCCTATCATTACTGATCGGCCTATTTATTGTGGAGTTCACACAGAAATGAAGCACTTGCCTCCCCCACTTTTTGTGTTGTTGGTTGGCTTCACGCTGGGTCTTGGCGTGGGCTCTATCGCTAATTATTACCTACTCAATCTCCAAAAGGATGAGTTACTCGGTAACTTCAACAACCTACATGTCGAAAGCATCTACAACCTCAACACCAATGAATCGATATTAACGTTCAAAAGTGTTCACCAGAGTCTGTGTGGCGAATATATCAGCCACCTTGCTAGCTCCCCTTTAAAAGAGATAAACGTCATCATCAATGGTGTACGTTTCGCTCGTTCAAAAACACGAAATATAGCCGAAAACGCATGCTTACCCGATGATGGGATTTTTGGCCAAAACGTGCTTGTACTCTATTCAGCAGGGAGGTCGAAATGAAACAAATCAACCAAGGTAACGCGCAACTGATAGCGATGGCACTGGTTTTAGGGCTCGGGATGATGGCGGCCCCCCGAGGGGTTGAAATGATCGCTCAGCAGTTATCGGAACGGACATGGGAAGTATCAGCAAGCCAATTCAATACCGTTCAGATGGCCGCTCGCCGCTATATCAGCGACCATATCGATACGCTCGCTACACAGGTGAAGCCCAAACAACCTGTCTATATCAATGTTACGACGCTCAAAAACGGCGGCTACCTTCCCGCAGGGTTTAGTGCCAACGATCACAACCAAAACTATCTCGTTGCCGTAGTTAACAATCCCAAAATCGCCAGCCAACTTCAGGCATTTGTGATGACTACTGGCGGAAAACCGTGGGATTTTGGCGCGCTGCGCCATATTTCTAGCAATATCTCGGGACTGGGTGGGTATGTCTGGCCTGACAATCAGGCGGTTGGTGCAGGCGGTGGATGGAAAATGAGTCTGGCAGACTATGGAATGAGCAGTAAGCAAGGCGCGCTGGTTACCTTCATTCCTTCAGACCTGCTGGGAACATCCGGTCAGGGCAATGATCGTCTTTATCGCTACGCGGTAAATGGCCATCCGGACTTTAACCGTATGCATACGGCTATCGACATGGATGGAAATAACCTGAATAACGCGGGCGATATCAAAGGCAAGCAGGCCATTATCAGTGGTGGCATCAGTGGTCAAACTGCGACCATTAGTGGTGAAATTAAAGGTCAACGTGCAACGATAAGTGGCGACATCAAGAGTACCGGTGGATGGATAGCGACGCAGGGGAGCAAAGGATGGATGAATGAAACCTACGGCGGTGGATTTTATATGTCGGACAGCAGTTGGATACGTAGCCTAAATAATAAGGGGATCTATACCGCCGGTGAGATAAGAGGTGGACAGCTTCGATCTGAAGGAGACTTATCTGCAGGTGGTATTCTGAAGCTGGGTCAGGTCAACGTTGCTGGCACTAAATGCCCGACCGATGGCGCTATAAGCCGCACCGCAATTGGCGCCCCACTTTCGTGCCAATCCGGTGTGTGGACAGAATTAGGATTGAATGGTTTTAAAGCACCTCCACCACAAGAGATTTCCTGTGTAATTCCCATCCCTAATCAAAAGCCCCGTGTATGGGCAAAAGTAGATTCTGA
>Ga0302347_1004558_pt1 | contig 10982 bp, 10 predicted proteins | sample PhyWR1_FD_202178 | JGI IMG/M metagenome (GOLD analysis project Ga0302347, IMG submission 202178) | Leaf surface microbial communities from wheat plants in UC Gill Tract Community Farm, Albany, California, United States - DLSL W.R1 (v2)... | ecosystem: Host-associated > Plants > Phyllosphere >...
TATCGGCTCGTGCCTGTAAAAATCTCCAAGAATTGAGACACATTTTTGCCGAACAAATATATCCTTGTCATCTAAAATATGGATAGATATTTTCAATTTTCTCATAAGGTGTAAAAACCATTATTGCAGAAGTTAGAAGTTCATATCTGTCACTCGATATATCTTTATTTTCTAAGTTTTTTTTAATTTTTCAATAATTAATTTTTCTTGCTGATTATTAGTATGGTTGGGGTAATCAAAATGATTATCAAAACTTTCCCAATTATTATCGTGATTTATAATTCCATTTTTTATATGATTGATTAAGTTATTGATATTTTTGAATTTTGGAGTGAAGTCTAGATTACTGTGTTGCAACAAAGCCACTTTATCCAGCAAAGGTTCTTCTGTGTAAACTGCTATAAAGTTACTTTCATCATTAGTTATAATTGGAAAAAGGTCAATACCCAATTTATAGTTGGCTAGCCATTCTTTGGTTTCATTAATCTCATCTTCCGACAATAATCGAAATCCTTTTTGACTTAGTAAACTGGTTGTTTTGTTTAAATCAATGTTATATTTTGCTAAAAATTCTTGTGGTTTCATCATTTGGTAAATAATGTTGCAGTTATTTGTGTTAAATTTCAAACATATTGTTTAATCTTAGCATTCTTTAAATGGTTGATGTCGTTACCCAATGAATATATAATTCAATCTTTCAAATTCCTATTTTTTTATTGTTGTAAAAATAAACAATAGATTATTGAGATTTTTATTGGATTTGGCATTTTCCAAAAAGATGAAGTAATTCATTCCAATTCTCACCACTTTTACTATCAATAATAGTTTGGATAGAGTAATTGCCATCACAGTTATAGACTGTCCAATTAGAATTTTGGCCAAGTATTCTATTCTTCTTATTTTCTGTTGTACAGCTTTTATTATCTGGAGGAAACAGGCTGGGATGATTTCCAAAATAAAAACCTCCTGAGAAATCTTCTTTTTTTGTGCTGTCTGCAGGATGAAAATGGTAAACGGAAAAGTCTTCTCCGTTCGTTTCTTCTATCACATAATCTTTGGGAAGCGAAATGTAATAATTGCTTTTTCCGATTTGTCTTTCTACCAAAGTTTTAAGAAACTCATTGTCTGCGACATTCTTTTTAGACACTTTATCACCATTTTCTTTACAGCTGTACAAGAGTAATATTGTAAATAATGCGAAAATTTTCAGTTGTGTTTTCATATTACCTGCGTTTTTTACTAAGTTTTATTTTGCTTTCACACTATCAGATTTTGGAGGAAGCGGAATCTGATTTTGAGAATTTGGTCGTGGTCCAGACAATGCTTTGTCTACGTAACTATCATATTTCAAAGTGTAAAATTGTTTTCCATCAATTCTTTTCAAACCCATAAGATATATGTTTTCGCCAGAATAAGAAGTCGTAGGAAGTTGATAACGTTTGTTTCTTTTGCTGTATTTAAAATGATAATTATATAAGGATGAAATAAATTTTTTATAATCGGATTCGGATGGTAACAGATATGTAATAGTCAGGAATTCATCACCTTCGCCACTTTCTGTAAATGTCAATTCAACTCTTTCTTTAGTGCTGGGTTTGTTGTATGTAAATCGTTTTTGATTTGTTGAAATCGAATCGTCTATTAATTGAAATCCTTTTGACAACAATTGTTTGTGCTCAGTAGGTTTATGATAATCAAAGGCTTTTCTCAAATCAGCTACCGTTAATGTTTGTCCAAAAGATATACTTGCAAAAAACAGAAAAAAGAAGATGTGAAATTTGTTTTTAAGTATTTTCATAAATTTTCAAATGTGCTTTATTGTAAATATTGTTTTACATAATGTGAATTATTTATTCCCGTATTTCGTTATTGCGTAACCGTCAAATCTTATTAGTTCCAGCTCTTCCTTACCTTTTGGTAGATTGTAATAGAAATTATAAAATTGAGTCACCTTGCCTTTAGGATGTTTTTCTGTAAATTCTGAAGTTATTGCAGACTGTTTGATTATTTCAGAGTTCTTCTTCACAAGAGTTGCTATTTTTCCATTTCCATATATTTTGACCTCGCAGCTGTCTTTTGGTAACAATTTGAAAGTATTTGATAAAAGCGCTTTTCTTTCGTTTAACATCCATTCTTTTTTCATTCCTCGTAATTGTGCTACTTCAAATTCTGCATTTTGGATAATCGCCAAGACACTGCTGTTATTTTTGTTATTTAAAGCGTCAGTCAGTTTTGTAATGGCATTATAAAGTTGATCAAGTAATTCTGTTGAAGCCTTCAACTGAACTGATTTTTCCAAAGAAGGTTGTTCGACAGGAATTTTAGCATCAAACTTTATGGTTTTCAAAAAATAACCGTTTTTAATATTGTCTTGAGTAATATCATCATCAGACAATTCAAATTTTACTAAAATATTTTCTTTGGGAAAATCAGATTCATTTGAAATGATTGAAACTCCTTTCCCTGACTTGACCAGAAGTATCTTTAAAATAGGCTGTGCTTGCATTTTGTAATTTGTTAAATCTATCAGAATTTTTAATTCCTGTTCTCCACTTTTGTTAATGGCGATGTCAATAAAATTGGGAATTGTATTTCCAAAGAATTCTAAGCCTCTAAATACAGGATAATCATTTATCGAGATCTCAGTCGGATAATAAAAAGTCGGCTGAATTCCATAGTTGTTCTTATCAGCATTATATCTTAGTTTGTCCAAAAGGTCTGCCGTATTTTGTGCTTGACAATAAATTACAGTCAGCAAAATAGTAGTCAATAAATAATATTTTTTCATTAGTTCCAAATTAATGCTTCTTATATCCATTTGAAGTAATTCAATTTTTGTATATCTAAATAATACTAAAGCTGTATTGAAAAATAGATAAATGTGAAATTTTAGCCTACTTAGTGAAAAAAACTTAGCTAAAGTTAATTTACCATCGAGAAAACCTTTCGAAATAGAAGATATAAATAAATCTTGCTATCAAAAATTTATTAATAACATTGTAATATTAGCCAACTGTTTTCAAACTTTTTATTTTTTAAGTTTTCATCGGTGATCCATAAGTAGATTCTGCCATCATCGCCCCACATCATATCGATGTCTTCGTTCGTGTCAATTTGTAGTAGCAAATTCCAGTTGTCAATATTTTTTTCTAGTTCTTTTCTTTTGGGATCTTCATATCCACTGGAGTTGCCACAATATAAACCATTAGTAACCAACTCGCATTCTAATTCCATTCCGTTTTGTATCACGTTAGAATGACCTAAAATTTTGTTCTGAACATCGTCGAACTCTTCTTTTATTTCCCAATAACTATCCTGTTCTTCTTCCGAAAGTTCAAATTTAGAAAGGCTGCTCCAGGCATCGGGAATCTCCATTTCATTTTTAAACATTAGCGAAGCAGGCATAAAAACGTTCTCATCTTCAATATTGTCAGGAGTTTCTCTTCGTTCTAAATCGGCAATGTCTCCATCAAAATAAAAAACTTCTTTTCCTACGGTATCTTTCGGGTCATATCCCCAGGGCATTTCTTCCAAATCATAAAATAAATAGAGAATCCCTTTTTCGGGCAATTTATTATCAATGTCAAATGGTTTTACATCTGCAAAGTTGATTTGTGCGATGAAAGACATTGGTTTGTTGGTCGTTTTATTATAAAACCACTGAGTGTTTTTTGGTAAGTCAGGCTTTCCGCCAATTTTTGATTTTCCTATTTCGATCTCATCTTCAGTAGTTGCGTTAAGCTCAACTTTAATAGAATTTTTAGCATATTTTTTCAGATAACCGAAAAGTTTACTCAAATTATGCTCTTTGAATTTTTCTTCAAGCTCTGTTAATTCTTTCATATTTGTTTTTTTATAAAATTAATATAAAATTTTTACTTCAGCCGCCATATTGTCAAGCCTTTGTTAGTGGCAGTTTTGGTCATTTTGTTAACGCTAAATTTTGTTCGTAAGTTTTGTTAGCGTCAAGTCCAAAAGCCGAAAATATTTCTCTTTTTATATCAAGATTGATTGGATTGCGCAAGTCATATTTTATGTCATATCTATGGTTGCTATCCCAATAGGGTTGATTTGATTTTGCTGCAATACATTCTTCAAGTTTTTCAATGTCCAACCCAAATCCAATCCCTTCATTTCTAAAAGGGTTTTCGTGGTAACCGACATATAAACTCTTATCTTCTATTCGAAGATATTTATCAAACGTAGAAATATCCATTTCTTTGTAGATAAATCCATATTGTAAATAAATGAGGCTTTTTTCGTTAGAACTAATGCTTTTGCTATAAGAAATAAGCATATCATATTCGGAAATTTCAATTGGTTTGTGTCCAATTACAAATTTTTCTCCATAAAAAAATTGATTATCCATAACCGCTTGTGATGGCAAAGCTAATGTCTTGGATAATTCATTCAAATCAACATCTATATTATTGCTAATCTTGTGATAGAGTTTTACAATTAGCGCTTTTCCCATTAATTGGGTTAAGCCATAGTTTTTATTTTCTTTTAGATTATTGGTTTTTGTTCGTTGAGAAACATCAATTAAAATTATACCAAAAGCGTAGTTCCTTCTGTCAATTTTAAAAGCAAAAAAGTCACCTTCTTTAAATTTACAGTGTTTGCGGTCCGCATTTTTAAAAGCTATAATTTCTTCTAAATCTTCTTTTGTTGTTTCAGAAATCCATTTTCCTAACCAAATTTTCAGGTAGTCAAGTTTTTTATCCTCAAAATTTTCTGAATAATAAGTTGTTTGAGTCGTATAGTTAGAAATAGTAACATAACTATCCGAAAATGAAAAATAAACACCTATTCCTTTAAAAGATTGGGTAGCAGTATAGTTGAGTTTTTTTGGTTTTCCTTTTTCTGTTTTTGGCAATAGAATGGTTCTGTTTTCTGCTGTTTTTTCAATAAGGTCACGTTCGGTATAGGCTTGTTCATTAACAGTAATTTCTTTACGGATAATATTTCCATCAAAATATACATAACTGTCAAATAATTTCACAAGTTCCCAATTATTTTCAACTGGTGTAAGTCCTAAATATTTTCGTTGTTCGTTTGATAGTTCAAAAATTATTTTCTCCATTTTGTGATTTGTATTCTGTTGTAGTGTCGTTTTTTGTTTTACGCTAACAATTTCTGGGCTTTGCGTTCGGGCGGGAAATCGAAGCACAAAAGCTTGTTTTATTACTAATGTTCAATTGAAAAACTGCCGTTGAATTTTGCAATCAGCCAGCCTGACGCAAAACCCTTGTAGCGGGCCATTTTTTGTCCGCTGTGACAAAAAACGATATTATTTTCTTTCAATACTTATTTTTAATTGCTCAATTATCTCTTCAATGTCTGAAAGTGTTTCCGCTTGTTCGTCTTCGTCAAGCATTTCAAACAGTACAAAATTGTTAGGATTATTTTTAATGTCAATTAGAGCATTTTTCAATGTTGTTAATTCATCTTTTGAAATGTCAAATGTCAAAATTTTTGAACCATAAGCATTTGTCAAGTCAGCAAATCCATTTATTTCGCTTTCAGCAACAATTGCAGTTAATGCAATCACTGCCTCTTCGTAATGTACATATTGTTTAAAGTCTGGGTTTTCAAGCCACACATTGTTGTCGGTACGTTGATTTAGTAATTCTGGTTGGTCAAAATATTTTTGTAAGTCACAGAGTTTGTAAATTTCTGTCAATGTTAATTTTTCACTTGGGATTTTCTCCAAAAATTGTTGAAAATCTCCGCCAAAACCACTTCCAAATGCGGTATCTTTCCATTTTTCTATAAACATAATTTCTATTTTATTTCAGTTAGTGTTTTTCGTTGTAGCGTCGTCTTGTAAAATGGCACACAACTCCCCAATTTAAACATTGCGTCAATACAAGACATATAAACTTGCGCTTATCCTTTTTATAAATATGGAAGCCTGTTAAATTTAATACTAATTAACAAAATTATTATAATGCTGTACCGATTAATTTCGCTATCTTGGTAAAGGTATTATAATTGCTAACAAGTCATCATTTATAATTAGTCATTCATCATTTATACTTAACCTATGTCGGTTCTGCCATACTCACTATTCTCCGATTTTGATATTTATCTTTTCCGTTCGGGAAAACACACGAGGCTCTACGAAAAGTTCGGTTCTCATAAAGTGGAGGTCGATGGAGTTTCCGGTGTTTATTTTGCCGTTTGGGCACCAACAGCAACAGAGGTTTCTGTAATGGGAAATTTCAACAATTGGGATTCTTTTTCTCACAAGTTGGCTGGGCGTTGGGATCAATCTGGGATTTGGGAAGGTTTTATCCCAGACTTGGATTTTGGTGAAGTTTATAAATATGGCATCAGAACAACCGACGGAATTTTGTTAGAAAAAGCGGATCCGTATGGACTCTGTTTTGAGAATGCTCTACAGGCAGGTTCTGCAGTTTGTACCACTTGGTATGAGTGGCAGGACAAAGAATGGATGGAAAAACGCTGGCGATACAACAGCCTGGAAGCTCCAATTTCGGTTTACGAAATGCATCTAGGTTCGTGGATGCGTGATCCAAATAATCCTGAACGTTTTCTTAGTTATGGCGAAATAGCGGACAAATTAGTCTCCTATCTCAAAGCAATGAATTTTACACACGTAGAATTTATGCCGATTATGGAATATCCATACGACCCGAGTTGGGGCTATCAGATTACAGGTTTTTATGCGGCGACTTCCAGATTCGGTGGTCCACAGGAGTTGATGTATTTGATTTCTGAACTTCATAAAAATAATATCGGTGTTTTTCTGGATTGGGTTCCGTCTCATTTTCCGGGAGATGCCAATGGATTACACCGTTTTGATGGTTCTTTTTTATATGAACACGAAGACCCAAGAAAAGGCTTTCATCCCGACTGGAAGTCCTATATTTTCAATTACGGAAGACCTGAAGTCAAATCTTTCCTGATTTCAAATGCAATATTTTGGCTTGACCGTTATCACGCCGATGGTTTACGTGTGGATGCTGTAACATCTATGCTTCATCTCGACTACTCCAGAAACGATGGTGAATGGGAACCAAATATCTACGGCGGAAACGTCAATCTAGAAGCAAAACAGTTTTTGCAGGATTTCAATACGGCAGTTTATAAAGAATTTCCAGATGTTCAGACGATTGCAGAAGAAAGTTCCGATTTCCCAAAATTAACCAAACCAGTTCACGATGACGGAATTGGTTTTGGGATGAAATGGATGATGGGTTGGATGCACGATACATTGGATTATTTCAAAGAAGATCCGATCAACCGGAAATATCATCACAACAAAATCACGTTCACGAGCACCTATATGTATAATGAAAATTATATGATGCCGTTGTCTCACGATGAGGTGGTGCACGGAAAAAGTAGCCTGATCTACAAAATGCCGGGCGACGAATGGCAGAAATTTGCCAATCTCCGCGCAATGTATGTTTATATGTTCACGAATCCGGGAGCGAAATTGCTTTTTATGGGAGATGAGTTTGCCCAAACCAACGAATGGAATTTCACAAGTTCTCTCGATTGGCACTTGCTTCAGTATCCAGTTCATAAGAATCTTCAGGAGTTTGTTCGGGATTTGAATTTCTTATACAAAACACATCCTGCTTTATATGAATTGCAATTTTCGCCTTATGGTTATGAATGGGTTGATGGCGACGATAGTGATAACTCGATTTTTATTTATCTCAGAAAAAGCAAATACGACAAAGAAATTCTAATGACTGTTCTGAATTTAACACCCAATAGTTTCGATTACAGAATTGGCGTGGATGAAAATACAGATTGGAAAGTAATCCTGAATTCCGACGAAGAAAAATACAGCGGAAGTGGAGTAGAAGCCGTCATTTCCCAAAGATTAGATGAAGGCTGGAATAACAGAAAGAACTCAATCATTATAAAATTACCACCCTTATCAGGTTTGGTATTGAAACAAAGTAAACTAATAAAGAAATCTAAAATTGCAGATTTCCTGAAACGTAAAAAATAAACTAAGAAATATATGAAAGTATTTCACCTTTCTATGGAGTGCTATCCTGTCGCAAAAGTCGGTGGACTGGCGGACGTTGTGGGCGCTTTACCCAAATATCAAAACAAAATGGGATTGGATGCCAGTGTGATAATGCCTTGGTACAACAAGCCGTTTTTCTACAATCACGACTTCGATATTGTGTTTGATGGTTTCATTCATCAATCGTCACATATGTATCAGGTTCAGGTTTTCAAAGAGAAGGATAAATCTTTAGGTTTTGATTTGTATTTGGTTAAAATTCCGGGACTTTTGGATAGAGAAAATGTCTATGGTTATTGGGATGAAAGTGAACAATTCATTGCTTTTCAGCACGGGGTTTTGCATTGGCTGAGTGCGATGCAGATTCGTCCGGATGTCTTTCATTGCCATGATTATCATACAGGATTAGTCCCTTTTATGATTGATAACTGTTATGAATTCAGATTCCTGAAAGGTGTCAAAACCATCGGAACGATTCATAATGGTGAATATCAGGGAAGTATGAATTGGCAGATGTCCAGTTTTCTTCCCCATTTCGATGGTCAAAACTCTGGATTATTGGATTGGAACGGAAGAATCAATCCGATGGCTACGATGATTAAGACTTGTAATGCTTTCAATGCGGTTTCGGGTGGTTATCTGGAAGAGTTATTTTACAGCTTCCAGGGTCTTGAGCCATTGATGAATCAGGAACGCCAAAAAGCTTTCGGAATCATCAACGGAATTGATACCGAAGTTTGGGATCCGCAAACTGATGATATGTTGAAATTCAATTTCAACAGAGATTATGCAGAAGAAGGAAAATGGGAAAATAAAAAAGCAATTTGTGCAGAATATGGACTCAATCCCAATCTTCCGCTTTTCGGTTTCATAGGACGATTTGCTGGTGAAAAAGGTGCTGACCTTTTACCAGAGATTGTTGAAAAAAGTATTCAGGAAACCAATGGCTCCTTAAATATTATTGTCTTAGGTTCCGGAAATCTACAAATTGAGAACAGACTGAAGGAATTACAATATCAATTCAATATTAATTTTGCGATAGATTTGGGTTACAAAGAATATTTGTCCCATCAGATTTACGCTTCGGCAGATTTCTTGCTAATGCCAAGTCGGGTAGAGCCTTGTGGACTGAACCAAATGTACTCTATGAGATATGGAACGATTCCTATTGTGAGATATACAGGCGGTTTACGAGATACGGTTCAGGATATTTCAACCGGTGGTAGTGGACTCAATTTTACTAATGCTGGTGCGGAAGATGCTGTTCACGCAATAAAAAGAGCGTTACACATTTACAGTCAGAAAGATTTGATGAAAGGTTTGATTTATAGTAATATGTCTTTTGATTTTTCTTGGGAGAAATCAGCACAGAATTATTCTCAGCTCTATAACTACTAATTTTTTTGTTAACATTGGCTTAATATTTGAAAACTATCATTAACTTTAATAAATATATATATATAACTAAAAACATATTATGAATGAAAGCGTAATTTCTATCGTTTTAGGAGGTGGACGTGGAAGCAGATTATTCCCTTTGACTTATACGAGATCAAAACCCGCAGTTCCAATTGCCGGTAAATACCGTTTGGTAGATATTCCTATTTCCAATTGTCTCAACTCGGGACTTAACAGGATTTTGGTGTTGACTCAGTTCAATTCTGCATCACTGAATTCTCATATCAAGAACTCTTATCACTTTGATATTTTCAGCAAAGGATTTGTAGATATTTTGGCGGCTGAGCAGAATGTGGAGAATGAAAACTGGTATCAGGGAACGGCAGATGCAGTTCGCCAGACAATGAAACACCTTGAAAAATATGAATACGAATATATTCTGATTCTTTCCGGTGACCAGCTTTACCAGATGGATTTCAAGAAAATGATAGATTTTCATAAAGAAAAAGGGGGAGATATTACCATTGCAACAATCCCTGTGGTTGCAAAAGATGCGACTGGATTCGGGATTATGAAAGCGGATGAAGATAGCAATATTACAGCTTTTACAGAAAAACCAAGTCTTGATGTTTTATCGGATTGGACTTCTGAAACCAGCGATGCAAGCAAAGCTCAAGGCAAAGAATATTTGGCTTCGATGGGAATCTATGTGTTTACCAAAAATGTTTTGAGGAAGCTTTTTGCAGATTATGAAGGCGATGATTTCGGCAAAGATTTCATTCCTGCATCTATCGGAAACTTAAATGTTTTAAGTTATCAATACGATGGTTATTGGACTGATATCGGGACAATCGAGTCTTTTTATGAGGCTAATTTAGATTTGGCTCAGGATTTACCACAATTCAATTTATTCAGCTCTAATCCTATTTATACAAGAGCGAGAATGCTTCCTCCAACAAAAATCAATGGTTCGTATGTGAGCAAAACGATTTTCGGCGATGGATGTATCATTTTAGCTGATAAAATTGAGAATTGCATTATCGGAAACAGAACCCGAGTGGATAGAGGTTCTACGATTGTGAATTCCTATGTGATGGGAGCCGATTACTATCAGACTGCTCAGCAAGTTTCTCAGAATGAGAAAGATGGAATCACGAGTATGGGAATTGGAAAATACTGTTATATTGATATGGCAATTCTGGATAAAAACTGTTACATTGGAAATAATGTAAGAATCATTGGTGGAAAACATCATCCGGATGGAGATTACGATACGCACTCTATCAAGGATGGAATTGTTGTAGTAAAGAAAAATGCAGTGATTCCAGACGGTACAAATATTATGTAATTTGATACATACTTTAAAACCCTTCGGAAACGGAGGGTTTTATTTTTTAAATTTGGCAAATAATTTGTCTTAGACTTAGCCTATAAATAATAATTAATGAAGAATCTGTTATTTCTAATCAGTTTTTTATGGTTCACTTCTGCTTTAGCGCAATTTGATAATATCAATGCTGGCGAGGTCTTGAGTTATAGAATTCACTATGGTTTTATTACGGCTGGGAAT
>Ga0302347_1004563_pt1 | contig 10971 bp, 9 predicted proteins | sample PhyWR1_FD_202178 | JGI IMG/M metagenome (GOLD analysis project Ga0302347, IMG submission 202178) | Leaf surface microbial communities from wheat plants in UC Gill Tract Community Farm, Albany, California, United States - DLSL W.R1 (v2)... | ecosystem: Host-associated > Plants > Phyllosphere >...
AAACTAGTCATCAGGATCTTATTAACCTTTAAGCTGAGCCAGTGCGCGGTAATCCGCACCCAGCGTGGCTTGTAGAACCTCTTGTGGATAATCGTCAGTCACTGTGGCTTCGCCCATGCGGCGCAGCAGCACCAGTCGCAAACGACCGTCGATCACTTTTTTATCAACTGCCATGTGTTGCATGAAGTCGGCTTCGCTCATGCCTGCAGGCGGCACAACCGGCAAACCGGCACGCTGGAACAAGCGGATACCGCGATCACGCTCGGCTTGACTGATCCAGCCCAGGCGGTAAGACATTTCCAGCGCCATCACCGTGCCTGCCGCAACCGCCTCGCCATGTAGCCAGACGCCATAGCCCATATGGGTTTCGATGGCGTGGCCAAAGGTGTGACCAAGGTTGAGCGTGGCGCGTACGCCCGACTCGCGCTCATCGGCGCCGACCACTTCGGCCTTGGCTGCGCACGAGCGCTGAATGGCGGCAGTCAGGGCGACCTGATCAAGGGCACGCAGTGCATCCATGTTGTCTTCAAGCCAGGTCAGGAAAGGCTCGTCGCAAATCAGCCCGTACTTGATGACTTCCGCCAGCCCTGCAGACAATTCGCGGGCAGGAAGAGTATTGAGGGTCTGTGTGTCGATCAGCACCAGATTGGGCTGATAGAACGCACCGACCATGTTCTTGCCAAGCGGATGGTTGATCCCGGTTTTGCCGCCAACTGACGAATCAACCTGAGACAGCAAGGTGGTCGGCACCTGGATGAAATCGACACCGCGCTGATAACAGGCAGCTGCGAACCCCGCCATATCGCCAATCACACCGCCCCCAAGAGCAATCACAGTGGTGCGACGGTCATGCCGGGCAGTGAGCAGGCCATCGAAAATCAGCTGCAGGGTTTCCCAATTTTTGAATGATTCGCCATCAGGCAGAATGATCGGCAGTACGGAGTACCCCGCCAGGCTGCGGGTCAGGCGCTCAAGATAGAGGGGGGCAATGGTGGTGTTGGTCACAATCGCCACCTGGCGACCGGCGATGTGCGGAGCCAGCAGCAGCGGCTGATCCAGCAAACCTTCGCCAATGTGAATCGGGTAGCTACGCTCGCCTAGATCAACCTTCAGTGTTTGCATGAATCCCCGCATTGAAAAAGGACAGCCTGCGTCCTGTCTCACAATTATCAAGTGTGGGTCGCGCCGGGAAGTGACACAACCCTCTAGCCTTTGACCATACCGCTGAAACAATACAAGACAAGCTCTGTGGGAACTGGCCTGCCGGCGGCTGCATAAACCGGGTCAAACTGTGAGACCGCGGCGCCTGCATCGCTGGCGAGCCAGCCCCACACTAAATTTGACTGCCTGGTCCATGGCCGGCGCCGAGGATAGCGCATTTCGCAGCGCACTTTAATGGCCCGGCCATGGATACACCGTCAAGGGAACGGTGGTTTTTTGTAAGCGCTGTCCAAGCAACCGCTACCGTGGAGCAAGCTGAGCCAGACGCTCAAGAATATTCAGCACCACCATTCGCGGCGGCCGCTCATCGGTTTCGACCACCAGATCGGCGATTTCCCGGTAGAGAGGGTCGCGGATCGCCAGCAAGTCCCGCAGGATTTTCTCCGGGTTCGCATTACGCAGCAGAGGCCGATTGCGGTCACGCGCGGTGCGTGCAACCTGCTGTTCAATGGAGGCATGCAAGTACACCACCCGCCCGCCATTGCGCAGCGCAAGCCGGTTTTCCGGGCGCATGACCGCGCCACCACCGGTTGCCAAGACCACGCCATCGGCCTCGCAAAGTTCGGCAATCATTGCCGTTTCACGATCCCGGAAGCCCGGTTCGCCTTCTTTATCGAAGATCCACGGGATATTGGCACCGGTGCGCAATTCAATTTCCTTGTCGGAATCTTTGAAAGGCAGGTGCAGCTCTTTGGCCAGCAAACGTCCGATGGTGCTTTTTCCAGCCCCCATTGGCCCAACAAGAATCAAATTTCGCACAGAATCAATGACTCACAGCAATCGCCTGGTTGTTCATGATACGCGGAGTCAGGAACACCAGCAGTTCGGATTTTTTTTCCTGGACAACGTCTCTACGGAAAAGTCGGCCAACATACGGCAGATCGCCAAAAAATGGCACTTTATCTATTACATTGCTTTGAGTATTTGAGAACACCCCCCCAATCACAATGGTTTCACCGTCTTTAACCAGCACTTTGGCCTTGACCTCATTCTTTTTGATCGGCGGCACGTCGTTGACCATATTGATGTAATCAGGCTCGTCCTTGGTCACAACGACTTCCATGATGACGCTGTTGTCCGGAGTGATTTGCGGAGTCACTTGAAGCGACAGCGACGCTTCCTTGAACGATACCGAGGTTGCCCCGCTGCCACTGGTTTCCTGATAGGGGATTTCGGTGCCTTTAAGGATTTTGGCGGTTTCCTTGTCCGCGGTAACGACCTTGGGTTGAGAGATGATTTCGCCATTCCCGGTTTTTTCCATGGCGCTGAGTTCCAGGTCAAGCAACACATTGTTGCTGATGAAGGCGATGCCCAGCCCCGAGGAATTACTCCTGATACCCAGATCGACGAAGCTCGTATCGCCGCTGCCACCTGCCGGTTCAAGACCACCAGCGCTCCACTTGCCACCCTGGTTGATCGCACCGCCCCAGCGCACCCCCAGGTTCCTTTCAAAGTCCACCCCGGCCTCAACAATACGGGCCTCGATCATTACCTGACGCATCGGCACATCCAGCTGAGCCACGATGCGGCGCAACTCTTCAAGCTGCTCGGGGGACTGCAGCGCAATAATGTGATTGGTACGCTCATCGACCGTCAGCGAGCCCCGCCCTTCTGCGCCAGACTGGCTAGCGGTCACTGACTCGAACAGCCGTGCAATGTCTGCTGCCCGGGCATGACTGACCTGCACCAGCTCTCGACGCAAAGGCACAGCTTCGGCCAGTTTATTTCGCACCTCTTGTTCATGCTGCTCACGGGCGGCTATTTCGTCAGCCGGTGCAACCAACAGCACATTGCCTTCAAGGCGCTTGTCGAGGTCTTTACTTTTGAGCACCAGCTCCAGTGCCTGATCCCAGGGAACATCCTGCAAGGTGAGCGTCACACTGCCCTCTACGGCATCACTGACCACCAGATTGAATCGGGTGAAATCCGCCAGCAACCGAAGCACCGTACGCACTTCGATGTCCTGAAAGTTAAGCGATATTTTTTCGCCCGCATACACCGCACCACTCGCTTCTGGCCCTGGTGCCACAAGGGCACCGGCCTGTGCGAGCGCTAGTATTTGCGGCGAATTCAGCGCACTCCATAGCGCCAGCCCACACACCGGGAAAATCCTTTTCATGGCGTAGTTCCGTCAAGACTGCTGTTTTAATGGGATCGTCAGGGATCGCTCCAGCCAACCGCCCCGACCATCAGAAATCACTTCAAACACTTCAACCTGCGCAGCATCGATCGAGACAATCTGACCGTTATTGCGCCCCAGGTAATCACCTGTTTTCAAGCGATGGACAGCCTCGCCAACCCGCAACAAGGCGCTGGTTTGCTGAGCACCGGTGAGCGTGCCGACCATTTCGAATTGCTCAAGATCAAAACTCTCCAGAAATTGCCGCGGCCGGTTCTCGTCAAGCCCGTCACCCGCAAGACTTGCCTGCCAGCTCCCGGGAGCACCCTCTCCTGCTGCCATAAAAGGGTTGCGAAGAGTCTGCGCCTGGTAGACAAAAGGCGGCCGGGGCGCAATTTTCGGAACAGGCGCAATGGCATCTCCCGGGAGAGACCGGACTGTCTGAAGCCAGGTTTGCAACTCCAGGGTGCCTTGCGTGTTGTCGCACCCCGCCAGAGCCACCATGCACCCCAGAACGCATAACCGGGTGCGAACACTCATGGGACCAATCCTTGATCGTGGGTGCGGTAAGTAGTGGCCAGCAAGGTCATGCGCAATTGTTCGCTACCCGAACCACCAAGAGCCGCAAGGGTAAAGTCCTGCACTGTCACAACCCGGGGCAAGCTCGCAAGACCGCTGACGAAAAGGCCAAAGTCGTGATACCCGCCGACCAGCGACATCTGCAGTGGCAGCTCGGTATAAAAAGACTGAAGAACCTCAGGCAACCAGTGGATATGTTCGATCCGCAGGCCGCTGGTCAGACCTATGCGCGCAATCTCATCCAGCAGCCCGGGCACTTCTGCCTTGCGGGGCAATTGCACCACCAGGTTTCTGAATGAGTTTTCGAGTTCCTGCATTTGCAGCAGGTGGGCATCAAGACCCGCAACATGCGACGCCCTGGCCTCAAATCCGGTCTTGAGCACCACCTCCGTCGCACGCTCCTCCTGGAGCCTGATTAACGGAGATTGAATCTGCAGCAGATACCCCGCCAGTAACACAAAGCTCGTTAACGCGAGCGCCACCACTGACTTGCGCCTTGCCGACCAATCCCCCGGATGCCCAGCTTCCAACTCGCGCAAATCAAGGCTGCGCAGGCTCTCCAGCCACTGCGCAACCATTAGAGCGTACCTCCGGCCGGGGCATGCCGGCTGCGTACGGTCATCTGAAATAACCGCTCGTCGCCCCCAGCCTGAACCGGACCGGCTTTCACATCGATGAGTACCGGCGTTTCCAGCCAGTGCGAAGCATCCAGATTTCGCATCAACTCGGCGACGAGTGTGTTGGACAGGGCAACCCCCGTGATGACGATGGTGCGCTCAGTCATTTTAACGTCGGTGAAATACACGCCCACCGGCAGGCTGCGCGCCAATTGCTCCAGGATGATCCCGCTGTCTGACCGGTTTCCCTGGAGCGTCTCGATGGTTTGCATGCGCTCAAGCAATTGCTCGCGCCGCACCTTCAACTGATCGATTTGCCGGGCTCGCCCATCCAGTTGCACCGTGGCACTCCTGATCAGGTCATTGCGTGCCAGCTGGCGCTCAACCGCACGGTCAATAAAGCGCTCAATCACCAACAAACCACCTGCCGCCACCAGCGCCAGGGCTAACAGAACGATCAAAAAACGCCTGCGACGCTTTTCACGCGCCAAGGCGCGCCAAGGCAGCAAGTTGATTCTCGCCATTAATCAAACCCCCTCAAGGCCAGACCGAAGGCAGTCAACAGCATCGGAGCATCGCAGAACAAGGCTTCAGGCGCGAGCGCAGGATCAAGGTCCATGAACGCAAACGGGTTGGCCACGCATGCCGGCAGGCCCAGCTGCGTTTCAATCCACTGATCCAGCCCCGGACGGGACGCCCCCGTGCCCGCCAACATGATTGAAGCGACCGGCCTGTCATTCCCGTACCCGGCAATCTGCTCAAGCCCGTCACTCAGGTGCTCAACAGCCAGCGCTCTAAAGATTTCATCGCAAGGTTCGCCTGCCCCAAACAGCAATTGCCGGGAATGGGTTACATGGCCTTGCTGCACGATGCTTAACAGGGTCGTCTCTGTAGCAAACTCAACCACTGCCACTGCGCCTGGGGCTTGCAGAGCCGAACTCGGCATCCACAACACCGCACGGGCCAAAGCATGGGTCTGAACATCAATCACCCGTGCCTGCAATCCGGCACAGCTCAATAGCGCCTGATACCACGCCAGCGTCTCTTGCCGGCACGCCACCAGCAAAACGCTGACTTGCCCCGGATTGATCGACAGCGCCTCTTGAACTTCGAAGTCCAGCGCAGCATCTTCAAGCGCATAGGGCAGGTATTGCTCGGCTTCCAGCCAGACGTGAAGCTCGAGTTCTTCCTGACTCAAGCCCGCCTGCACCTCAAAGGTTTTACCAATGACCTGCGTGTCAGCCACTGCGACAACAGCCTCACGAGCCACCACTCCCGCCCTCTCCAATGCCATCGTCAACGCTTGCGCGACACTTTTCGGATCAGCGCCGGTCTGATCCTCCGTACACAGGGGAGCCAGCGGTTCAATGGCATACGCATGCAGCCTGAACGCACCGTGCGCACGGCTCAGTTCGACGACTTTAATCGCGTGCGAACCGATATCGATCCCCACGTATCGCTGGCCGGACTTGCTAAATAATCCGCTCACTGATGTTTTCCCTAATGCAATCCGTGACTTACGGAGGGGTAAAAAATGAGATCCGTTCTAAACCCGTTCTGACATGCGGTCCATGACGCCCATGAGCGAAAAATGCTTATAATGCCGGGCGTTTTTTTCCGTATCGTCGACCCGTCGCACTTGCGCACTACCCTGACGTGCAAACCCATTTCTTAATCTGGAAATCCAAAAGCCTTGATTCGTCTGCTGAAGTTTTTCGGGTGGTCTTTCGTTGCTGTGTTCTGCGGGCTTCTGCTCGTACTGAGCGGCGCGTTTCTCTATCTTAGCCCTGGCTTGCCGTCCGTAGAGTCGTTGAGAAGTATCCAGTTGCAGATTCCTTTGCGGGTCTTCACCAGCGACGGGAAATTAATCGCAGAGTTTGGCGAAATGCGCCGCTCCCCGATCAAGTTCGCCGACATTCCGCCCAATTTCATCAATGCGTTGCTGTCGGCAGAAGATGACAACTTCGCCAATCATTACGGGGTCGACCCCAGCAGCCTGATGCGCGCCGCAACCCAGCTGGTAAAAAGCGGACACATACAATCGGGTGGCAGCACCATCACGATGCAGGTTGCGAAGAACTATTTCCTCTCCAGCGAGCGCAGCTTTTCCCGCAAAACCAATGAAATCCTGCTGGCCCTGGAGATCGAACGCGAACTGACCAAGGACGAAATCCTTGAGCTGTACGTGAACAAGATTTACCTGGGCAACCGCGCTTACGGCATCGAGTCCGCAGCGCAGGTTTACTACGGCAAGTCGATCCGCGACCTGAGCCTGGCGCAGATGGCCATGATTGCCGGCCTGCCCAAAGCTCCTTCGCGCTTTAACCCGCTGGCCAACCCGGTACGCAGCAAAGAACGGCGCGACTGGATTCTGGGCCGTATGTACAAGCTGGGGAAAATTGACAAGGCCAGCTACGAAACCGCGATCGCAGAGCCGGTCAACGCCAGCTATCACGTGCCAACCCCGGAAGTCAGCGCACCCTACATCGCCGAAATGGCCCGCGCCGAAATGGTTGGTCGCTACGGCAGCGAGGCCTACACCGAAGGCTATCGTGTTACCACCACCGTACCGAGCAACCTTCAGGAACTGGCCAATACCGCGGTTCACGAAGGCCTGATTGCCTACGACCAGCGCCACGGCTACCGCGGCCCGGAATCACACCTGCCGGGCAAGACTCCGGCCGCCTGGGCTCAAGAACTCACCAAGCAACGCCCGCTTAGCGGTCTGGAGCCAGCCATCGTGACCCAGGTCGACAAAAACGGCCTGCAAGTGCTGACCCGTACCGGCGAAGGCCACGTGCCGTGGGACAGCATGAAATGGGCGCGCAAGTTCCTCAATACCAACAGCATGGGCCCGATGCCCAAGCAGCCTTCAGATGTCGTGCAAGTCGGCGACCTGATTCGCGTACAGCCCCAGGCCAATGGCAGCCTGAAATTCAGCCAGGTGCCAAACGTTCAGGGAGCCCTGGTTTCCCTTGACCCGGACAACGGGGCCATTCGCGCCCTGGTCGGCGGTTTCGCGTTCGAGCAAAGCAACTACAACCGCGCAATGCAGGCCAAGCGCCAGCCGGGTTCCAGCTTCAAACCCTTCATCTACAGCGCCGCGCTGGATAACGGCTACACCGCCGCCACCCTGGTCAACGACGCACCTATCGTGTTTGTCGACGAGTACCTGGACAAGGTCTGGCGCCCGAAGAACGACACCAATACGTTCCTCGGCCCGATCCGGGTACGCGAGGCGCTGTACAAATCGCGCAACCTGGTCTCGATCCGCTTGCTGCAAAGCCTGGGCGTCGACCACACCATCGACTACATCAGCAAGTTCGGCTTCAACAAACAGGACCTGCCGCGCAATCTGTCGCTGGCCCTGGGTACGGCTACCCTGACCCCGATGGAAATTGCCACCGGCTGGAGCACGTTTGCCAACGGCGGTTACAAGATCACGCCGTACCTGATCGACAAGATCGAAAGCCGCAACGGCGATACCCTGTTCGTCGCCAACCCGCCAAGCGTGCCGAAAAACGCCAGCAAAGACGTACCGGCAGAAGCCGCAGCGCTGACCATCGACACCATCAATGCAGCCCCGGGCTTACCGACTACACAAACCCAGGCAGTCGCCGAGCGCATCGTTGACGGACGCACCACCTACATCCTGACCAGCATGCTGCAGGACGTTATCAAGCTCGGCACCGGGCGCCGCGCCCTGGCATTGGGCCGTACCGATCTGTCGGGCAAAACCGGTACTACCAACGAGTCCAAGGACGCATGGTTCTCCGGGTACAACGCCGATTACGTGACTACGGTCTGGACCGGCTTCGACCAACCCGAAAGCCTCGGGCGTCGCGAGTACGGTGGCACCGTCGCCCTGCCGATCTGGATGACCTACATGGGCGGCGCACTCAAGGGCAAGCCTGCTCACACCCAGCCCGAACCCGAAGGCATCCTCAGCCTGCGCATAGACCCGGTGAGCGGCCGCATCGCCTCACCCGGCACACCTGGCGCCTATTTCGAGCTGTTCAAGAGCGAAGACACGCCACCCACCAACAGCGAGCTGGGCAATGGCGTAGCGCCAGGCAGCCCGCTGCCGGCAGATGACGGCGCGCCGATCGATCTCTTCTGACGCCGGACTACCGAGCGCAGCGCCGCGTCAAAGGCGCTGCGCTCTGCACCGCCAGCGCCGCTCATGCCTGTATTCGTCCCGTCTGGAAAATCCGCAGATTCAATCCGTCGAGCGACTCATCTACAGGCGCCATGGCCAACTGATCGGCACGCCGGCTTTCACTGTGCGCCAACCAGCGTGCCAACCCCTCGGCCAGCGCCTCGGGGTGTAGCGCAAACTGGCCATACACACTCGCCGGGCCGGGAACCTTGAACCTCAGACAGTACAAACGCTCGCGGGTCATGTGAACCTTGCTGATCTCGCGCATCAACAAATTTACCGTCCGAACCTGCCCGTGAGCCTTGCTCCCCGGGCGAGTCATCTGTTGCTGGTATTTGCCCCGCAGTTGTTGAGCGATGCTCTCGAACGCGCGGTCAATGAACATGACCTCACGCTCTGTCACCAGTGAGCGCTTCCCCTCCAGAGCTTGCTGATAACGACGCAGAGCGGCCCAACAACTCGGAATGTAGCTGTCGAGCATGAATTGCTGGCCAACGCTAACAAGCTCCTTAAGCGGCCCGTCACGCCCGGGTAATGCGCATTTGTGCTCAAGCACTGCGACGTTCACTGCGTGCTGGGTAAGGGTATCGCTCACAGGCCCCCACATCACATGCGAGACCTGGCCCCGCCCAAACTCCACCGGCATAAAGTGCTGCAAGTTTCCGTGATGCTGATAAAGCTCCCCGGTCAGATGGTTAAGCCCCACCACAAACGCCCCGAACCCCGCAGGCACACGCTCAAACGCGAACACGTCTTCTGCGCCATACGCCGACAGCCTGGTGTTCATCCAGCCCCCCGGGGTACAGGGCACCGGGTCATCATGGTTGACCATACGATGATGCACCAGGGACCCGGCATCTTTGACGAAGGTCGCATCTGCCGCGCGCGGAGCGCCGTATGTGTAGAGCTGTACATCGCAAGCTGCAGAACGCTTGCGTAGCATCTGCGCCAGAATCAACCCGACGGCCCCGCCCGTGCTATGACCACAAACCAGTATTTTTTGCCCCGCGTAGAATTTATCCAGGTAAGTGCTCACAAGCTCGTAAGCCTGCCTGGCGGCCTGATAAAACCCGCCATGCACCTTCCCTTCACCCTCCTCAAATTGCACTTGAAGTACATCTGCATCACACGAGATATCGGACCACGAACGGGTGCTCCGAACGGCAATCAGGATGATTTCGTCGTGATGGGTCACAAAGGTCTGTGCATCGCAGCCTTGTGCTCCAAACCGGATATCGCCCAGAAAGTGAATATTGGCCGGGGTTTGCCGAGCGGCTTCTAATAGCGGGTCATTGAGCGGATATAAAACAGGATCGTAGGGCACGATCTCGAAACGCCTGGAGTACGGCACATCCTCATAGAGCGGGTAATAGCGCTTGGCTTGCTCCGGGTTGACTTGCCAGTCCCCCATGCTCAGTTGCGCATACGCAGACTGTTCACTCGGCGTACCTGATGCCTGACCAAACGGGCAATGACCCAACGTCGACATCAATGCCAACTGGTACAGGTTAAGCGCACAAAACTGCGGACTCGTTGACAGCATCGGACGCAACGCCCGCAAGGGACGAATCTGCAGCACCGAGTGATGATTGCCAGCCAAAAGCAGCCCGGGCCCAGAGCGTCCGCAGGCTCTCGGCCGAGCTACATCATCGGCCGGAAAATGGCACTCAAGCTCTGGCGGCAAATGCGCAACGTGCTCGACCAGATGCCTCACTTCAACCTGGTAATAGTCATGTCCGGCGCTCAGATGCGCCGGCTTGTTCGGTGCACGGGCAGCGTCACGGTCAAGGTGTCGGGTTCGCTCGGCCCTGACCTGAAGCTCGGTGATTTTAAGGGGGTAATGCACCCGGTCCATTAATTGCGAGTAGAGCGGATCGCTACGGTCATGGGGCTGCGTAAACAGCAAGCGGACCGGGCCGCCAACAAGATTGATCAGTCTGGCGCTACCTGTCTGATCCAGATAACCACTGTGCTTGCCGCCCTCCCTGTCGACGACATCAAAAGCCAACCCCGCATAGGGCTCTCCCGCCCCGTGCGCATCGATTAATTGGAAAGTGGTGCAACTATTACTGTGCTCGCAGGCAAGAGTGGACATCCGTGATTCCTCTTTGGCGCAGAGGGCACGCTTCGAAACAAAGTAGCCCCCAAATAAAGGGGGGCGAAGCTAGGGGGCGTTCTCATTTGAATCGAGCAGGTTAAATCCGTAACCTTCAGTGGATTTGGAGCAGCGGATGAGTCGCCATAGGCTTCTTCATGATGATCAATGGGAACGGATC
>Ga0302347_1004564_pt1 | contig 10970 bp, 8 predicted proteins | sample PhyWR1_FD_202178 | JGI IMG/M metagenome (GOLD analysis project Ga0302347, IMG submission 202178) | Leaf surface microbial communities from wheat plants in UC Gill Tract Community Farm, Albany, California, United States - DLSL W.R1 (v2)... | ecosystem: Host-associated > Plants > Phyllosphere >...
CAGACCGTCTTTACCGCGAATGATAGGCACGCCAACAATGTCAATATCATAACCCAGGTCAGCAACCATCTTGCGGATCAACGCAAGCTGCTGAAAATCTTTCTCACCAAAGCAGGCAATGTCCGGCTGGATCAGATTGAACAGCTTGCTGACAATGGTTGATACGCCGCGAAAGTGACCGGGACGGCTGGCACCCTCCAGCATGGTGGAGAGGCCCGGTACGTCGACAAATGTCTGTGACTCTGTACCGTGGGGATAGATCTCCTGCGCGGCAGGGGCGAAGACGATATCTACTTTACGCTTGTTAAGCTTTTCACAGTCTTCTTGTAATGTGCGCGGGTAACGCGCTAAATCTTCAGCACGATCAAACTGCATCGGATTAACGAAAATACTGACAACGACAATGTCGGCCCGGGCTTTGGCTTCATCAACCAGCTTCATATGGCCTTCATGAAGATTTCCCATTGTGGGAACCAGAGCAATACGTTGGCCTTCCTGATGCAGACGACGGATATGCTGGCGCAATAGCGGTAGCGTTTCAATAATCAGCACAACATGACTCCTTAATGAAAACTATGTTCTTCGCCCGGATAGACGCCGGACTCCACTTCAGCAATATACTGTCGTACTGCGGCGCGCATGTCGCCTGCTTCACTGAGGAAATTTTTCGCGAATTTAGGAATATGGCCGCCGGTAATGCCAAAGGCGTCATGCATGACCAGAATTTGACCGTCAGTGACGTTACCCGCACCAATGCCAATGACCGGAATCGACAGCGCCTCTGTTACGCGTTTAGCCAGTTCAACCGGCACACACTCCAGCACCAGTAGTTGGGCACCTGCCGCTTCGAGGGCCAGCGCATCATCAAGCAGAACTTGCCCGGCATCGCCGCGGCCCTGAATTTTATAGCCGCCGAAAATGTTTACCGACTGGGGCGTCAGGCCGAGATGACCACAAACCGGAACGGCGCGTTCGGCCAGCATTTTCACGGTATCTGCCAGCCATAGGCCGCCCTCGATTTTGACCATATTAGCCCCCGCGCGCATCATGATGGCGGCGTTCTCGAAAGTTTGCTCCGGCGTGGCATAGGCCATAAAAGGTAAATCAGAGAGCAGCAGGCAGTTTGGTGCGCCCCGGCGTACTGCCCGCGTATGGTAGGCAATATCTTCTACGGTCACCGGCAGGGTGGAGTCGTGGCCTTGTACCGTCATGCCCAGCGAATCACCGACTAACATAACGTTAATGCCTTCATCGGCAAATAGCTTAGCAAAGCTGTAGTCATAAGCGGTGATGGTAGCGAAGCGTTTTTTCTCGAGCTTGCATTTTTGCAGCAGGGAAATAGTCATAGGTTTCATCCTGGGTCCTGAAAGTAAAGGCCATATTTAGCGGCATTCTAGCAGTCACATTCAGGGGAGCAATTATTTTAAGCAATACTATTGCCCTGAAGCAATAATCGCTAAAAAGGCCAGGGGCATTTACCAGCGAGCAGGTTTTTCTGCGCCCAGAAGCGTGAGATGCTGTTGCAGACGATGACCATCGGCAAAAACCAGATCCGGCGCGATTTCAAACAGCGGCCACAGCATAAAGCCACGATTTTTCATATCGTAATGCGGTACCGTCAGGCGCGCGGTATTAATTATGCAGTCACCGAACAGCATAATATCAAGATCTAACGTGCGTGGCCCCCAGCGCTCAGCTTTACGGGTACGTCCCTGCTGTAGCTCAATGCGCTGGGTATGATCGAGCAGCGTTTCAGGGGAGAGGGCGGTGTCGAGCGCCACGGCGGCGTTGAGGTAGTCGGGTTGATCCTGCGGACCTAACGGCGGGGTGCGGTAAAAAGAGGAGACGGCAACGATACGGCTGTCAGGGATCTCGCCGATAGCCTTTACGGCAGCATTGACCTGCTCCAGCGGAGAGGCCAGATTGCTGCCGAGGGCAATATAGACGAGGGTCATGCACTGCCTTCACGACGCGGGGCGCGTTTACGCGGACGACGATGACGACGGCGTGCTTCAGGCTCATCATCAAGGTTGTTGAGCATATCTTTTTGCGCGGGCGGCGCAGAGACCTGGAATTCGCCCCACCATTTCACCAGACGCTGTAATTCGGCGTTATTTTCGATCTCTGCGCGCAGGGCCAGGAGATCGTAAGAGGCGCGGAACTTGGGATGCTCAAGCAGTTTCCAGGCGCGTTTACCCTGGCGACGGGACATGCGCATTTGCAGCAGCCAGATGTCACGCGTCAGCGACGTAATGCGTTTCGGAATAGCCAGTGAACGGCACGCCTCATCCAGCACTTCATTCATTGCCAGTGCGAAAGCATCCTGCCACACCAGACCGCCTTCCTGGGCCAGCTTCTGTGCCATTTCAAGCAGCGGATACCAGAACATCGCGGCAAACAGGAATGCCGGGTTAACGCGCATATCATTCTGAATGCGGTTGTCGGTGTTTTTGAGCACCTGCGCCAGAATCCGCTCCATCGGCGTATCACCGTTTTCGGTGAAATAGCGGGTGATGCTCGGGAACAGCGGCTGAAACAGACTGTACTTGCACAGCAGAACATAGGTGTCGTAACCGTGGCCGGCCTGAAGCAACTTAAGCGATTCTTCAAACAGGCGCGCGGGCGGCACATCATTCATTAACGAGGCCAGACGGGGGATAGGTTCAGCCGTCTCAGGGCTAATGGTCATACCAAGCTTGGCGGCAAAACGCACGGCGCGCAGCATGCGTACCGGATCTTCACGGTAGCGTGTCTCAGGATCGCCAATCAGGCGGATAACGCCCTGCTCAAGATCCTGCATTCCGCCTACGTAATCGCGAACGGAAAAATCGGCCACGCTGTAATAAAGGCTGTTGATTGTAAAGTCACGGCGCTGGGCATCTTCTTCTATTGATCCAAAGATGTTGTCACGCAGCAGCATCCCGTTTTGTCCGCGCTGGGAGGTAGTGCGATCGGCCTGGGTATCTTCATGATGCCCGCGGAATGTGGCGACCTCGATAATTTCCGGGCCAAACATCACGTGAGCGAGGCGGAAGCGACGACCGACCAGACGACAGTTGCGAAACAGTTTACGCACCTGATCCGGCGTGGCATTGGTGGTCACGTCAAAATCTTTAGGCTTTTTGCCCAGCAGAAGGTCACGCACCCCGCCACCAACAAGATACGATTCATAACCCGCTTTATTCAGTCGGTAAAGTACCTTGAGGGCATTTTCGCTGATATCTTTGCGGGAAATAGCGTGCTGTTCACGCGGGATAACCGTCATATGTGGACGGGCGACGACCTGTTGGGTCTCGCTCTCCTCGCGGTTGAGCACCTTGCGGCAAAAATTAGCGACTCGGGTAAAAATAGTGCACCTCGGTTGTGTAACAAAAAATAGCGGCTAATCATAGCTCAGCGTAGCGCGTTTGAGAATGATGGATTTTCTGCCACGTGCGTAAGTGACCAGTTGTCAATCGCCTGACGAAGCAGTTGTTCCACGCTGAGATCCTGCCAGGCATGGATATCCGGCTGATGTAAAAAGCGCAATGCCTGGATAATTACCGGGCGCGGATCGCCTTCCGGTAACGCTGGCGCATGGTTTTGTTTAGAAAGCTTATCGCCGTGCTCATTGCAGGCCAGCGGCAAATGAACATACTCAGGAACTGGCCAGTCAAACAGCTGGTATAGCGCAATTTGCCGTACCGTCGGTTCAATCAGATCGGCCCCGCGCACAATCTCCGTAATGCCCTGGAAACGATCGTCAACCACCACTGCCAGATTATAAGCAAACAGTCCGTCACGGCGATGAATAATAAAATCTTCCCGCGCCAGCCGTGGGTCCGCATGGATTTCGCCGCGCAGATTATCATAAAAAGAGATTACCGGATGCTGCTGACGCAGGCGCACCGCCGCATTTTCACCGGTTTGCTGGCGCTGGCGGCAGTGACCGTCATAAATCCCACCGACGCTCTGGACCCGCGCACGGGTACAGGTGCAGTAGTAGCTTAAATCCTGCTGTTGTAGCCATTCCAGCGCGTGGCGATAAGCCTCATGACGACGAGATTGCCAGATAACCTCGCCATCCCAGTGCAAACCATAATGTTCCAGCTGACGCAAAATAGTATTCGCGGCACCGGGAACTTCACGGGGGGGATCAATATCTTCAATACGAACCCGCCAGATCCCCAGCCGGGCGCGCGCCTGTAAATAGCTGCCGAGTGCGGCTATTAGCGAGCCAAAATGCAGTTCACCGGAAGGCGAGGGGGCGAAGCGCCCAATATAGTGTGAGTCAGACATAGTACGAGGTGATGGATAGTGTTAAGGCGGGAGAGACTCCCGCCATAAATATCAGCGCTGTTAGCCAGCCATCTGTTTTTCGCGGATCTCTGCCAGCGTTTTGCAGTCAATGCAAAGATCGGCGGTAGGACGCGCTTCAAGACGACGAATACCAATTTCAACTCCGCAGGATTCGCAGAAACCGAAATCTTCGTCTTCCACCTTTTTAAGGGTTTTTTCGATCTTTTTAATCAGCTTGCGTTCACGATCGCGGTTACGCAGTTCGAGGCTGAATTCTTCTTCCTGCGCGGCACGGTCTACCGGGTCCGGGAAGTTTGCCGCTTCGTCCTGCATGTGGGTAACGGTGCGATCGACTTCGTCCCGAAGTTGATTACGCCATGCTTCAAGGATACGTCTGAAGTGCGCCAACTGGGCTTCATTCATATACTCTTCGCCCGGCTTCTCCTGGTACGGTTCCACCCCAGCGATGGCAAGAATACTCAGGGACGATGTTTTACGGTTTTGCCCTTCTTGCATGTTGCTTCTCCTTAACACGCACTATCGATCCCCTTAGTCGGGGGAAAATCAGGCCGCTATAAATAGCAGAAGCTTTTCCGGATAGCAATTATCTAAACGTCACTCTTGACAACCCTGTGAGGAAAAGCGTATTTACACGCGAGTCCAGAACATAATTTAACCATTCCCACAACTGACTATAATGTGACGGGGAGTGGTAATTGCAGCAACATATTATTAGCAGAAATCTCAGCTTTATAAGCGAGAATTTCTACGCCCTTGTTTTGTGCCTCAGCCAGCAAACGCGCATAAGTTGCATCAATGTGCCGCGCGGGTGAAAAAGAGGTAATAGCTGAATGAAGCACTGCAAACAGCATCACCGCCCGCTCGCCGCCCTTAGCGACACTCATCAACTCGCGCAGATGCCGCTGGCCGCGCTCGGTTACCGCATCGGGAAAGTAGCCTTTATTCTGCTCTGCCAGCGTAACCGACTTAACTTCAATATAGCAGTCGCAGCGATCTTCTGCCTGTAACATGAAATCTATTCGACTGCGCTCTGCGCCATATTTTACTTCACTTTTCAAAATATTATAGCCGCTGAGCGATAACAGGCGCCCAGCCAGTATTGCCTCTTTGGTCAATACATTAGCCCGTAATGTATTGACACAAATAAATGCCCCCTCCCGGGTTTGAGTAATTTCCCAGGTATGCGGATATTTGCGTTTAGCATTTTCTGACGTTGAATACCAGATTGTATCTCCAGGCGTCGCACAACCGGTCATTGCGCCGGTATTGGGACAGTGTATTGTCAGGGCCACACCGTCGGGGGTGACGACATCAGCCAGAAAACGCTTATAGCGCCGGATCAGCGTGGCTTGCTGAAGTGGGGGAGAGAATTCCATCCAGGTTCCTTGTCAGGGCTGTAGCGGCAGGCGCAGCAGCGGGGTGTATCGGGTGCGACCGCGAACAAATTGCGATTCATAAAGCACAAATTCAGTTACCGGAAACGACCAGCGAAAGCCAGGCGGCGGAATAGCCACCGCCTGGCTTGCCTCACGCAGCAGGGTGATATGCGGATGAAACGGCTGCGAGCTTTGCCAGCAGCCGCTGCGGGAAGCCTGCGCACGCAGCATATTTGCCAGCTGGAGCACTCCGCGCGGCGGCTGGCGCGTTCCCAGCCAGACTACACGCGAGCGTAGCCACTGGCCCGCATCATCCAGCGTCAGGGTAAATCCCGGCTGACGAATACGGGAAGCAAGCGAGGTCAGCGCATTTTGCTTTTGCGCGCTGACCTCGCCGAGGAAGGCGAGGGTCAAATGCAGATTGGCCGCTGCGACCGGACGCCCGGCGTCAGGAGAAAAGTGAGCCGCACGCCAGTGAATAATCTGCTGTTGGATTTCGTCCGGCAGCGGCAGGGCAAAAAACAGCCTTTTCGACTCAGACATCAGGGATACTCGGTTATGGTTTGTGGCGATGCTACAATGACCGCCGCTGAATGTTAACCCTCTGGAGCCATGCGTGTCGTCATTACCGGTTGCTGCCGTTCTTCCCGATCTCCTTTGTGCGCTGAAATCGGCGGCACAAGTTCTGCTTAATGCGCCCACCGGGGCGGGAAAATCAACGTGGTTGCCGCTTCAGCTATTGCAGCACGGCGATATTGATGGCCGGATCTTGCTGCTGGAGCCGCGCCGTCTGGCGGCACGTAATGTCGCCCAGCGGCTCGCTGAACTGCTCAATGAGAAGCCGGGACAAACCGTCGGTTACCGGATGCGTTCAGAAAGCTGCGTCGGATCGGCTACCCGCCTTGAAGTGGTGACCGAGGGAATACTCACCCGCATGATCCAGCACGATCCCGAACTTAGCGGCGTCGGACTGGTGATCCTTGATGAGTTTCACGAACGCAGCGTGCAGGCCGATTTAGCCCTCGCCCTGCTGCTGGACGTTCAGCAGGGACTGCGTGACGATTTGAAATTATTGATCATGTCGGCGACGCTTGATAATGCGCGTCTTCAGGCATTGCTACCCGACGCGCCGGTAATTTCGTCCGCCGGGCGCGCATTTGCGGTTGCGCGTCGTTATCAGCCGTTGCCGACGCATCTGCGTTTTGCCGACGCGGTGGCGATAGCCGTGGCGGAACTGCTGCGCGAAGAGAGCGGCTCGCTGCTGCTGTTCCTGCCCGGCGTCGGTGAGATCCAGCGCGTACGGGAACAGCTGGCAGAGCGCGTTGCTGGCGATGTGCTGCTCTGTCCGCTCTACGGTGCGCTGCCGCTGTCAGAGCAGCGTCAGGCCATCCTGCCCGCCGCGCAGGGAAAGCGCAAAGTGGTGCTGGCGACCAATATTGCGGAAACCAGTTTGACCATCGAAGGTATTCGTCTGGTGGTTGATTGTGCCCAGGAGCGCGTGGCCCGCTTTGATCCGCGTACCGGCCTGACGCGGCTGGTCACCCAGCGTATTAGCCAGGCCTCCATGACGCAGCGTGCAGGTCGTGCAGGACGCCTGGAGCCGGGAATTTGCCTGCATCTTATCAGTAAAGAGCAGGCAGAGCGTGCGTCAGCCCAGGGAGAGGCAGAAATCCTGCACAGCGATCTTTCCGGCCTGCTGATGGATCTGCTGCAGTGGGGCTGTACCGATATCCATCAGCTTACCTGGCTGGACACGCCGCCTGCAACCCACCTGGCGGCCGCCCGCAGACTGCTGGTGCAGCTTGGCGCGCTGGATAATGAACGCCTGACCGTTACCGGTCAGCGGATGGCCGCGCTGGGTAACGATCCGCGCCTCGCTGCCATGCTGACGGGGGCTGGTAATGCTGATGAGGTGACCAGCGCAGCGATGCTGGCCGCGATCCTGGAAGAGCCGCCGCGCGGGGGGCCGGTCGATCTTACGCTGGCTTTCGCTCGCCGCCAGCCTCACTGGCAACAGCGTACTCAGCAATTATGCCAGCGGCTGGGCAGCAGAGGTGGGCAGCCCGACAGCGATGTGCTGGCGATACTGCTGGCCAGCGGTTTTGCCGATCGTATCGCCCGTCGACGTGGGCAGGAGGGACGTTATCAGCTGGCGAACGGGATGGGAGCCGTGCTGGACGTCGACGATCCTCTTAATCGCCATGAATGGCTGATAGCCCCGCTGCTTTTACAGGGCAGCACCTCGCCGGATGCCCGTATTTTGCTGGCGCTGCCTCTGGATATCACTGCATTTATCGCCGCCTGCCCGACGCGGGTACAGCAGTCGGACACGGTAGAGTGGGATGATGCGCAGGGAACGCTGAAAGCCCTGCGGCGCAGCCGGATTGGCGAGCTTACATTAAGCGTTCAGCCGCTGGCGAAGCCGTCAGAGGCAGAATTGCATCAGGCGATGTTGAATGGCATCCGCGAAAAAGGACTTAATGTATTAAACTGGACGGCGCAGGCACAACAGCTGCGTTTGCGGTTACACTGCGCTGCCGCCTGGCTGCCGGAGGATAACTGGCCGAAAGTGGATGACGCGTCGCTGCTGGCAACGATGGAGGTCTGGCTGTTGCCAGCCCTGTCAGGCATTCACTCCCTGCGGGCGCTAAAGACGCTGGATGTCGCGCAGGCACTGGGGCATTTACTGGACTGGTCATCCCGCCAGCGGCTGGATAGTCAGCTGCCGGAGCATTACACTGTGCCGACAGGCAGTCGGATCGCTATCCGCTATCATGAAGATAATCCTCCGGCGCTGGCGGTGCGGATGCAGGAGATGTTTGGCGAGGCCAGTACGCCAACGATTGCCGGGGGGCGCATTCCTTTGGTTCTTGAACTATTATCTCCCGCGCAGCGTCCGCTTCAGATCACACGTGATTTAAGTGCGTTCTGGCAGGGCGCGTACCGTGAGGTACAAAAAGAGATGAAAGGGCGTTACCCGAAACACGTCTGGCCTGACGATCCGGCGAATACGGCGCCGACCCGACGTGTAAAAAAGTATTCGTAGTTGCGCTGAATGCCCGGTAAGGCCACGCCGTCATCCGGCAGCAATGACATTTGAGAGATTTCTTCTTTCTCCTGCGGGAGGAAGGACTGAGAATCAGGCATTACGCCTGAACGTAGCGGAGAAAAAGCATGGCGGGGAATGACCGCGAACCGATTGGACGTAAAGGAAAACCTGCGCGTCCGGCAAAACAAAAAGTGACTCGCCGTCAGCAGTATGACGATGATTATGACGATGAAGAAGATGATGTGCCGCCGCCGCGTAAAACGCGGGGTAAAGGCAATGGCGGTGGGCGCAAGCGTCGCGGTAAACGCGGCTGGTTGTGGCTACTGCTGAAAATATTTATCGTCTTTGTTGTGCTGTTTGCTATTTACGGCGTCTATCTGGATCAAAAAATCCGTAGCCGTATTGATGGCAAGGTCTGGCAGTTGCCTGCGGCGGTGTATGGTCGCATGGTCAACCTTGAGCCGGATATGGCGATCAGTAAAAACGAAATGATCAAGCTGCTGACGGCAACCCAGTATCGCCAGGTAACCGCGATGACGCGCCCGGGCGAATTTACCGTGCAGGCAAAAAGCATCGAAATGATCCGCCGTCCGTTTGATTTCCCGGACAGCAAAGAGGGCCAGGTGCGTGCACGTCTGACCTTTGACGGCGATCATCTGGAGAGCATCGAGAATATGGAGAGCCATCGTCAGTTTGGTTTCTTCCGCCTCGATCCGCGCCTTATCACGATGCTCTCCTCGCCTAACGGTGAGCAGCGCCTGTTCGTACCGCGCAACGGCTTTCCGGACCTGCTGGTCGATACCTTACTGGCAACCGAAGACCGTCATTTTTATGAACATGATGGCGTGAGCCTGTATTCCATCGGGCGTGCCGTGCTGGCCAACCTGACGGCCGGGCGAACGGTTCAGGGGGCAAGTACCCTGACCCAGCAGCTGGTGAAGAACCTGTTTCTCTCCAGCGAGCGCTCGTATGCCCGTAAAGCGAACGAAGCGTATATGGCGCTGCTGATGGACGCGCGTTACAGCAAGGACCGGATCCTTGAGCTGTACATGAACGAGGTCTATCTCGGTCAGAGTGGCGACAACGAGATCCGCGGCTTCCCGCTGGCGAGCCTGTACTACTTTGGTCGTCCGGTGGAAGAACTGAGTCTCGATCAGCAGGCTCTGCTGGTGGGTATGGTGAAGGGCGCGTCTATTTACAATCCGTGGCGCAACCCGAAACTGGCGCTGGAGCGACGCAATCTGGTGCTGCGTCTGCTGCAACAGCAGCAGGTGATCGACCAGGAGCTGTACGACATGCTGAGCGCTCGTCCGCTGGGCGTCCAGCCGCGCGGTGGGGTGATTTCTCCGCAGCCGGCGTTTATGCAAATGGTTCGTCAGGAGCTGCAGGCGAAGCTGGGCGATAAAGTCAAAGATCTCTCCGGCGTGAAGATCTTTACGACCTTTGACTCCGTTGCTCAGGATGCGGCAGAGAAAGCGGCAACCGAAGGCATTCCGGTGCTGAAAAAACAGCGCAAACTGGCCGACCTGGAAACCGCAATGGTGGTGGTTGACCGTTTCAGCGGCGAAGTCCGGGCAATGGTCGGCGGCGCAGAGCCGCAGTTTGCCGGCTACAACCGTGCGATGCAGGCCCGTCGTTCGATTGGTTCACTGGCAAAACCGGCAACCTATTTAACCGCGTTAAGCCAGCCTAACCGCTTCCGTCTGAACACGTGGATTGCCGATGCGCCGCTTGCCCTTCGTCAGCCAAATGGCAAGGTGTGGTCGCCGCAAAACGACGATCATCAGTACAGCGCCAGCGGTCAGGTGATGCTGGTGGATGCGCTGACGCGCTCCATGAACGTCCCTACGGTAAATCTGGGGATGACCCTTGGCCTGCCGGCGGTAACGGACACCTGGAAAAAACTGGGCGTGCCGGAAGATCAGCTTCATCCGGTTCCGGCGATGCTACTGGGGGCGCTGAACCTGACGCCAATTGAAGTGGCGCAGGCATTCCAGACTATTGCCAGCGGCGGCAACCGGGCAACGCTTTCCGCTCTGCGCTCGGTGATTTCAGAAGATGGTAAGGTACTGTATCAGAGCTTCCCGCAGGCCGAACGTGCGGTTCCTGCTCAGGCTGCCTACATGACCTTGTGGACAATGCAGCAGGTGGTACAGCGCGGAACGGGTCGTCAACTGGGGGCAAAATATCCAGGCCTGCATCTGGCAGGTAAAACCGGGACCACCAACAATAATGTGGATACCTGG
>Ga0302347_1004566_pt1 | contig 10965 bp, 10 predicted proteins | sample PhyWR1_FD_202178 | JGI IMG/M metagenome (GOLD analysis project Ga0302347, IMG submission 202178) | Leaf surface microbial communities from wheat plants in UC Gill Tract Community Farm, Albany, California, United States - DLSL W.R1 (v2)... | ecosystem: Host-associated > Plants > Phyllosphere >...
ATCATCGAATCCATGTTGCCCGCGGTCACGCCGAAGAACAGGTTCGGTTTGCCCAGACGCATAAAGTCGTCTTTGCTGTTCCAGTCCGGCTGGGAGATGATCCCCACGCGGAAGCCCTGCGCTTCGAGCATGCGGCCACAGATCGCCATGCCAAAGCTCGGGTGGTCGACGTAGGCATCGCCCGTCACCAGAATGATATCGCAGCTGTCCCAGCCCAGTTGGTCCATCTCTTCACGGGACATCGGCAGGAATGGCGCCGGTCCAAAGCAGGCCGCCCAGTACTGCGGCCAGGAGAAGAGGTCACGATCCGGCTGGATCAGGGAAATTGCGCTCATAATGCTTCCGAAGAAAAAATAGACAAAAGGAGCGGGATTATACGCTGGATCAATGTGGGAAATGAAGGGGTATTGTGCGGGCTGTTGCCCTCACCCCAACCCTCTCCCGCAGGGAGAGGGAGAAACGCAATTTACGGTGCCGGATTCACCAGCATCTGCCCCACCGATCCGCGGTCCATCATCTCCAGCGTCTGGCTGTGGAACAGGAACGGGAAGTGCGGCCACGACGGCTGGCCGTAGTAAACGAGCAGTTCAACCTGGCCATCCACCCAGACGGTGTCCTTCCAGCCCCGATCTTCCGGGAACGGCATCGCGCCATTCACATTGCGGATCAGGAACGATACCCCTTCAATATGGAACGACTGCGGCATGTCCGCGCGGACCATCCAGCGTTCCCAGGTGCCCTGCTGAGCGGTAATATCAATGTGGTTCACGTCCCAGAGCGCACCGTTAATGCCCGGGTCGTCGCCCAGGCTGATATCGCGGCTGCGCACCGGCGATCCGTTGAGGATCTCCTGCGGCAGCAGACGCATCGGCAGGTTGTCCGTCACCAGCGGCAGCAGGCCGGTCGGGCGAAGCGTTAATACCAGCGTGGATACCAAAATGCTCGACGGCTCAAAGAAGCCACGAATGCGGTCCACAATGCTGGCCGCTTCACCGCAGGTCAGAGACACTTCATCCCCGTTGGTCATATCCACGAGAATTTCACGGCGTTCGCCCGGCGCGAGCGCCAGCTGCTTAACGGAAACCGGGGCGGGCAGGAAGCCCTGATCCCCTGAAATCACGTGCAGCGCGCGGCCGTCGCTCATCTGCAGCTGGTAGCGGCGCGAGTTAGAAGCGTTCAACAGGCGCAGGCGCACCCAGCCGCGCGAGACCTCGACATACGGGCTTTGCGCCCCGTTGACGAGCAGCGAGTCACCGACGAAGCCACCGCTGCCCGGCTCGCTGTATTCCGGCGAACCGAAGTTATCAAGACGCTTGTCCTGGATAATGATCGGGAAATCATCCACACCGTAGTGGTTCGGGATCGGCAGAGATTTACTGACCTCATCTTCAATCAGCCACATCCCGGCCAGGCCGTTGTAAACCTGCTGCGCCGTGCGGTTAGGGGTGTTCGCGTGATACCACAGCGTCGCTGCGCTCTGGCGGATCGGCAGCACGGGCGCCCAGTCGGCATTAGGCGACATCATCCTGGCCGGGCCCCCTATCAGCGGCCCGGGAACCTGCAAGCCACTGACAGTCATGGCGACATTTTCAGTGGTACGGTTACTGTAAATCAGCTTAACGTCATCCCCGTTCCAGACGCGAATGGTTGGCCCGAGGTAGCGCCCGTTAATCCCCCAGACGGACGCGCGCGTCCCCGGGGTAAAGGACCAGTGGCTGCGCTGCAGGGTCAGGAATAGCGGTTGCCCACGACGGGATTCAATCAACGGCGGAATGGGCAGCGGTTGCTGCTGCCCGGCGGCGCTGGCTGTCAGCGGCATCGCGCCCGCACAAAGGGCGATACCCGAAGCCTGAATAAACTGACGCCGACTGAGTGACATATAAGCTCCATCTGAAACGACTAACAACGCGGGAATTCGTTTTCCCTTTAAACGCCGGCTTAAACGTTACCGGCGGCTTCTCTCTCTGCGACTTCTTTGTCGAGCTGCGCAATATGCTGCGCCATCAGTTCACGGCAGTGTGTCGCCAGCTCGCGCACCTGATCTTTACCGTATTTACTGGTATCCACCGGCGGCAGCATTTCCACAATCACCAGCCCGTTTTTCAGGCGGTTAAGATTAATCTTATTCGATGTATTGGAAACGCACACGGGAATAATTGGAACGCCTGCCGCAATTGCAGCATGAAACGCGCCGGTTTTAAACGGCAGAAGGCCGCGACCGCGGCTACGCGTTCCTTCCGGGAACATCCAGATAGAGATTTTGCGTTTCTTAAAATGGTTCACCACTTCCGCAATGGTGCTGTGTGCTTTTGCGCGGTTATTGCGGTCGATCAGCAGGTTACCGGTGAGCCAGTAAAGCTGGCCGAAGAACGGGATCCACAGCAGGCTTTTTTTCCCCACGGTCACCGTCGGCGGCAGAACGATGTTTGCAGCAGTCACCATATCGTAGTTGTTCTGATGGTTAGCGATATAGATGGCATTGCCGAAATGCTCGGCGCCTTCCGGCAGACGTTTTTCAACTTTCAGGCCATACAGTGGCGCAAGACGGCCGAACATGTGACCAAAGGTCGAGACATGCTTCGGATTACGCGGACTGAACAGGCAATAGATGCAGCCGAAAACACAGACCAAAATGCAGTAGATAACGGTAAGAACGAGACGAACAATGTATAGCATAGCGACCTCTGAAGCCCCAACAGCTGACAATTATACTTCACCTGTGGCCAGGTAAGGACTTTATTACGAGCGCGTATTGTTAATCGCAACGCACGAATTAACAACGTTTTTACGGGAAATTTTATGGATATTCCCCCTCTGTTACAGAGGGGGATTGGGCAGATTACTCTTCGCTGTCGCCCGCGCTGCTGCGCGCCGGAGAGTCAATCTCCACGCGATCGATTCGCTGCAGGCCGCGCATCAGTGAACCGCGGCGTCCGCGCTCGCCCACCACCTTCTGCAACTCTTCCGGGCGCAGCTTGATTTTACGCTTGCCGACGTGAATGGTCAGCGTGCTCTGCGGCGGCAGGAGGAAGAGATGCGCCAGGCCATCTTCGCCTTTTGCCGCTTCCGCCGACGGGATGTTAATGATCTTGTTGCCCTTCCCTTTTGACAGCTCAGGCAGGTCGCTGACCGGGAACATCAGCATGCGTCCAGCGGAGGTGATCGCCAGCAGCATATCGCTCTCGTTTTCGATCACCAGCGGCGTCATGACCCGGGCGTTGTCCGGCAGGCTGATTAACGCCTTACCGGCACGATTGCGCGATACGAGGTCATTAAAGGTACAGATAAACCCGTAGCCCGCATCAGAGGCCATCAGCAGTTTCTGCTCATCGGCTTCCATCAGCATATGGTCAACGGAGGCGCCCGGCGGCAGCGTCAGCTTGCCGGTCAGCGGTTCACCCTGCCCGCGTGCGGACGGCAGCGTGATCGGGTCGATGGCGTAGCTGCGGCCCGTGGAGTCGATAAACGCCACCGGCTGGTTGCTCTTGCCTTTCACCGCCGCTTTGAAGCTGTCGCCCGCTTTGTAGCTCAGCCCCGGCGCGTCGATGTCGTGCCCCTTGGCGCTACGCACCCAGCCGCTTTGCGACAGCACGATGGTTACCGGCTCTGACGGCAGCATGTCGTGCTCGTTCATCGCCTTCGCCTCTTCACGCTCGTGCAGCGGAGAACGACGGTCGTCGCCAAAGGCTTCAGCATCGGCCTGCAGCTCTTTCTTCAGCAAGGTGTTCATCTTGCGCTCGGACGCCAGAATCGCCTGCAGCTGATCTCGCTCTTTTTCCAGCTCGTTCTGCTCGCCGCGGATCTTCATCTCTTCCAGTTTGGCGAGATGACGCAGCTTCAGCTCAAGGATGGCTTCGGCCTGGGTTTCGCTGATGCCAAAGCGCGACATCAGCGCGGGCTTCGGTTCGTCCTCGGTACGGATGATCTCAATCACTTCGTCGATGTTGAGGAACGCCACCAGCAAACCTTCGAGAATATGCAGGCGCTTAAGCACTTTTTCCAGGCGGTGGTTCAGACGACGGCGCACCGTATCGCGGCGGAAGGCCAGCCATTCGGTGAGGATCTCCAGCAGGTTTTTCACCGCCGGGCGACCGTCCAGACCAATCATGTTCAGGTTGATGCGGTAGCTTTTTTCCAGATCGGTGGTGGCGAACAGGTGGTTCATCACCTGCTCCATGTCCACGCGGTTAGAGCGCGGCACGATCACCAGACGGGTCGGGTTTTCGTGGTCCGATTCGTCGCGCAGGTCGTCCACCATCGGCAGCTTTTTATTGCGCATCTGGGAGGCGATCTGTTCCAGCACTTTCGCGCCGGAAACCTGATGCGGCAGCGCGGTGATGACGACTGCGCCGTCTTCTTTATTCCACACCGCGCGCATGCGCACGGAGCCGCGGCCGTTCTGGTAGATTTTGCGGATTTCCGCGCGCGAGGTGATGATCTCCGCTTCGGTCGGGTAGTCCGGCCCCTGCACGATATCCAGCAGCTCGTCCAGTGAGGTTTTCGGCTGTTCAATCAGGGTGATGGCGGCTTTCGCCACCTCGCGCAGGTTGTGCGGCGGGATGTCCGTCGCCATACCAACCGCGATACCGGTGGTGCCGTTCAGCAGGATGTTCGGCAGACGCGCGGGCAGCATTTTCGGCTCCTGCATCGTACCGTCGAAGTTTGGCACCCAGTCGACCGTCCCCTGGCCCAGCTCGCCCAGCAGCACTTCGGCGTATTTGGACAGGCGGGATTCGGTATAACGCATCGCGGCGAAGGATTTCGGATCGTCCGGCGCCCCCCAGTTCCCCTGCCCGTCAACCAGCGGGTAGCGGTAAGAGAACGGCTGAGCCATCAGCACCATCGCTTCGTAACAGGCGCTGTCGCCGTGCGGATGGTATTTACCCAATACGTCACCGACGGTACGGGCGGATTTCTTGAACTTGGCGCTGGCGCTCAGCCCCAGCTCGGACATCGCATAGACGATGCGGCGCTGAACGGGCTTCAGGCCATCTCCGATAAACGGCAACGCCCTGTCCATGATGACGTACATGGAGTAGTTCAGGTAGGCGTTTTCCGTGAATTCATGTAGCGCGAGGCGCTCTGCCATATCGCTCATTACGTGTGATTCCTCAACTCAGAAACCGATGGGTTTCAGGCAATATTGCCGCAGATACTACCTCATCTGGCGAGTTGAGTCACAAAGAAAAAGGGCCGCTCATGCGGCCCTTTCCGGGTTATTTGTTCAGCTTGATAACCTGCTTCACGTCGATTTCAAACTCGTTCCAGTCTTTATCGATTTTACCCTGGAGTTCGACTTTATCCTGTGGCGTCACCGTCACGCCGTTCCAGCGCTTGTGGTCGATCTCCACCACCACCGTGCCGCTTTCATCGCGGAAGGTGTAACGGTCATCGGACAGGCGCTCGGTAATATTACCGCGCAGCTTCACCCAGCTGTCGTCCTTCATATCTTTGACTTTAGCCGCGGTAGTGAGGTTGGCGTTATTATCGACAAAGCCACCCTGCTGGGTTTGCGTCTGGGTCTGTGTCGCAGATGGGCCAGAGAAGCCACCCTGTGCAGCAAAAACAGGGGCAGTGGTCATCATCATGATGGCAGCAATTGCAGCGTATTTTTTCATCTTAATCTCTCCCTTTAATGTCGTTTCACAATCCATTAAACAGGGTAAACCTTAACAACTTCTTAAGGGGAAAATTTATTTATTTTTACTGTACAGCAGGCGCTTGCAGAAGGTTTACTGACGGCATCAAGGAGGAAATATGCGCATTTTACTGGTAGAAGACGACAAGCTCATCGGCGATGGCATCAAAGCGGGCTTAAGCAAAATGGGCTTTAACGTGGACTGGTTTACCGACGGTAAAACCGGGCAGGCGGCCCTGTACACCGCGCCGTACGATGCCGTGGTGCTGGACCTGACGCTGCCGGAAATCGACGGGCTTGAGATCCTGCGCGCCTGGCGCGAAAGCGGTAAGAGCGAACCGGTGCTGATCCTCACCGCGCGGGATGCGCTGAATCAGCGCGTCGTAGGGTTACGCCTGGGGGCGGATGATTACCTGTGTAAGCCGTTCGCGCTGATTGAAGTGGCAGCCCGCCTCGAAGCGCTGGTGCGCCGCAGCCACGGGCAGGCGCGCAGCGAGCTGCGTCACGGCAAGGTCACGCTCGATCCGGCAAGTCTCGTCGCCACGCTGGAGGGCGAAACGCTGGTGCTCAAACCCAAAGAGTTCGCCCTGCTGGAACTGCTGATGCGCAACGCGGGCCGCGTGCTGCCGCGCAAGGCCATCGAAGAGAAACTCTACAACTGGGATGATGACGTCTCCAGCAACGCCGTCGAAGTCCACGTTCATCATTTACGCCGCAAGCTCGGCAGCGAATTTATCCGCACCGTGCACGGCATCGGTTATACCCTGGGTGACGCATGAAACTGACCCAACGCCTGAGCCTGAAGCTGCGCCTGACGCTCCTCTTTTTGCTGCTGTCCCTGGCGGCCTGGTTTGCCGCAAGCGTGGTGGCCTGGCACCAGACGACCGACAAGCTCGATAAGCTGTTCGATACCCAGCAGATGCTGTTTGCCAAACGGCTGCTGACGATGGACGTGGACGAACTCCGCGCCCCGGAACGCATGCGCGAGGTGCCGAAAAAAGCCAAACACGGCCATCTTGACGACGATGCGCTGGCCTTCGCAATCTTCACCGCAGACGGCAGCATGGTGCTTAACGACGGTGAGAACGGGCGCGACATACCTTATCACTACCGCCGGGACGGATTTGATGACGGTCGGTTGCAGGATGACAACGACGAATGGCGTTTCCTGTGGCTGACCTCCCCGGACGGGAAATACCGCGTGGTGGTTGGCCAGGAGTGGGAGTACCGACAAGATATGGCGCTGGACGTGGTCAGCTCACAGCTGACGCCGTGGCTGGTGGCGCTGCCCGTAATGCTTCTGTTGCTGATTGTCCTGCTGAGCCGGGAACTGAAACCGCTGAAAAACCTGGCGCAGACCCTGCGTTCACGCTCGCCGGATGCGACCGATACGCTGCCCACCCACGGCGTGCCGACGGAGGTTCGCCCGCTGCTTGATGCGCTTAACCATCTTTTCGCCCGTACGCAGGAGATGATGGCCCGCGAGCGCCGCTTCACCTCGGATGCCGCTCATGAGTTGCGCAGCCCGCTGGCCGCGCTGAAGGTGCAAACCGACGTGGCGCAGCTTTCCCTTGACGATCCCGGGGCGCAGTCTAAAGCGCTGGGGCAATTGCATGCGGGCATCGACCGCGCCTCCCGACTGGTGGACCAGCTTCTCACCCTGTCGCGCCTGGATTCACTGGATAATCTTGATGACGTCGAACCCGTGATGATGGCCGATTTGCTGCAATCCGCGGTGCTGGATATCTGGCATCCGGCGCAGCAGGCGGGCATTGATATTCGGCTCAACGTCAACGCGCCCGAGGTGATGCGTCACGGACAGCCGCTATTGCTGAGCCTGCTGGCGCGTAACCTGCTGGACAACGCCGTTCGTTACAGCCCGCGCGGCAGCGTGGTGGACGTGACGCTGAACACCCAAAGCTTTACCGTGCGCGACAACGGCCCGGGTATTTCAACCGATGCGCTGGCGCGTCTCGGCGAGCGCTTTTATCGTCCACCGGGCCAGGACGCCACCGGCAGCGGTCTGGGGTTGTCTATTGTGAAGCGCATCGCGGCGTTACACGGGATGCGCGTCTCGCTGGGCAATGCGCCTGAAGGGGGCTTTGAGGTGACCGTCAGCTGGTAGCCATTATTGCGTTGAGCGCAAAAGACTTTGCACATTTTGCTTATTTTTCCGCTCCGTCCTCGCGCGTAGAATACCTGGCATACTCTCAGCATCGAGGACAAATAATGAGCAACATTCTGATTATCAACGGCGCGAAAGAATTTGCGCACTCTAAAGGCCAGCTCAATGACACCCTGACCGAGGTCGCGGATGGTTTCCTGCGCGACGCCGGACATGATGTTAAGGTCGTGCGCGCGGACAGCGATTACGACGTGAAGGCCGAAGTGCAGAACTTCCTGTGGGCCGACGTGGTTATCTGGCAGATGCCGGGCTGGTGGATGGGCGCACCGTGGACCGTGAAAAAATACATGGACGATGTGTTTACCGAAGGTCACGGTTCGCTGTATGCCAGCGACGGCCGCACCCGCTCAGACGCGTCTAAAAAATACGGTTCCGGCGGCCTGTTGCAGGGCAAGAAATACATGCTCTCCCTGACCTGGAATGCCCCGCTTGAAGCGTTCACCGAGCAAGATCAGTTCTTTGAAGGCGTAGGCGTAGACGGCGCGTATCTGCCATTCCACAAGGCGAATCAGTTCCTGGCTATGGAGCCGCTGCCGACCTTTATCATCAATGACGTAATTAAAATGCCGGACGTCCCACGCTATATCGCAGAATATCGCAAGCATCTCGCGGAAATTTTTGCTTAACTGGTAGCCTGGAATTAGAAGGAGTTAATTATGCTTACCGTTATTGCTGAAATCCGTACGCGTCCTGGCCAACATCACCGCCAGGCGGTGCTGGATGAGTTCGCAAAGATCATCCCGACCGTACTGAAAGAAGAAGGCTGCCACGGCTACGCGCCAATGGTGGACGCCGCCACCAGCGCAAGCTTCCAGGCGACCGCGCCAGACTCGATCATCATGGTTGAGCAGTGGGAAACCGTCGCGCACCTTGAAGCGCATTTGCAGACCGCGCATATGAAAGCGTGGAGCGACGCGGTGAAAGGGGACGTTCTGGAAACCCATATCCGTATTCTGGAGCAAGGGGTCTAAGTTCTGTGAAATTTGCCGGGTAGCACTGCGTTTACCCGGCCTACAACTTCCCTCCCAGGCCCGGTAAGCGTTAACGCCACCGGGCTTTTTTTATCACCTTAACACTCAACTGCTATGCTTATTCTGACTTCATGTTAAACAGGAGGATGGAATGGGTCTTTTTAATTTCGTAAAAGAAGCAGGCGAAAAGCTGTGGGACAATCTGACCGATCATAAGGGTCAGAGCGACAAAATCACCGAGCACCTCAAGAAACTCAACATTCCCGGTTCCGATAAGGTTCAGGTTGACGTCACCGACGGCAAAGCCAGCGTGACGGGCGACGGGCTGACGCAGGAGCAGAAAGAAAAAATCCAGGTCGCCGTCGGCAACATCGCAGGCGTCAGCGAGGTGGAGAACAACATCACCGCGACAGATGCCAAAGATGAAGCTACTTACTATACGGTGAAATCCGGCGATACCCTGAGCGCGATCTCTAAAACCGTGTACGGCGATGCTAACCAGTACAACAAGATTTTTGAGGCTAACCGCCCTATGCTCTCCAGCCCCGATAAAATATATCCCGGCCAGACGCTGCGTATTCCTAAAGCATAACGTCTAAAACAGTCGGTTCACGTCGCGCAGAGGAACAGAATGAAAATCGCTTGTCTTGGCTGGGGTTCGTTAATCTGGAAAAGCGGCGCGTTACCGGTAGCCGGTAAGTGGCAGACCGACGGGCCTTCTTTGCCCGTCGAGTTCTGTCGGGTCAGCGATGGCGGTGAACTGGCGACCGCCATCTGTATGAATGCCCCTGCCGTGCCGGTGCTTTGGGCATGGCTGGAGGCCACAACGTTGAGCGTGGCCTGCCGCGCTTTGCGTGAGCGCGAAGCCATTCCCGAGGATCGCTGCGATGGTATTGGCTCGCTGCTAATCACCGGACGCGACACGGGTATCCTGACAACATGGGCCAGGGAGAAAGGTATTGAAGCGATCATCTGGACCGGGCTCCCGCCGAGAAGCGCGTCACAGGAAGGTAGGGTTCCTGCCGTGGACGAAGCCATCGCTTATCTCGACGGCCTCAGCGGAGAGACCCGCAGCCATGCGCGGGACTATATTTGCCGCGTGCCTGCCCAGCTTGATACGCCCTACCGGCGCGTCATTAAAGACGTGCTTGGATGGTAATCCCCCGGCCAGTTACCAGTACAGTTTCCAGCTCCGGGTGAAACGCACCAGCGCCTCAACGTAGAAGTAATCTCCCCAACTTGCGCACTCATCCACGCCTTTGTTGCTCCCGAGGTGGTAAACCGAGTGTTTAAGCAGCCCGTTGCCCTTTTCTTCTCTCCCCATCAGATAGTGTTTCGTCAGTGACGACATAATGCCTTTAGCCCATTCCATATAGCGCTCGCGATCCGGATCCGTGACCGGCAGGTGTTTCACCAGCTCCAGCAGCCCACATACCGCAATCGCCGCCGAGGAAGAATCACGCAGCGCGTCGGTGCCCACCAGCGCCAGATCCCAGTGGCAGACGTAGTCGTCGGGCAGGCGATTGAGGAAGTAGTTCGCCAGCCGTTTTGACAGGGCGATCATCGTCTCGTCGCCGGTATAGATATAGCTCAGCAGGAAGCCGTAAATTCCCCACGCCTGCCCGCGTGACCAGCAGGAGTCGTCGGCGTAGCCCTGCTGGGTGTTGCCGTAGCGCGGTGCGCCGGTTGTCACATCCATATAGTAGGTGTGGAAGGTGGAGGCATCGTCACGAATGAGGTACGTCGCCGCCTGCATGACGTGCGCTTTTGCGGCGTCGGCAAAACGCGGATCGCCCGTCTGCTCCGTTGCCCAGTAGAGCAGCGGCAGGTTCATGTTGCAGTCGATGATCATCCGCCCGGCCTGTTCCGGGTCGGCCAGATCGCCCCAGGCCTGGATAATCTTCGCTTTTTCGTGGAAGCGTTCCAGCAGCGCTTCGGCGGCCAGCAGCGAGAAACCGCGCGCCTCGCGATTGCCGGTCAACCGCCAGTCTGCCACGCAGGAGAGCGTGTAGAGGAAGCCGAGATCGTGGGTGTTGGTGTCATTGCGCCCGGCGATGCGCAGGCCAAACGAGCGGGTATGCTTCCTGGCCATCGCGCGGAATTTTTCCTCGCCGCTCATCTCCCACGCCAGCCAAAGCTGCCCGGTCCAGAAGCTGGTGGTCCACTCGACG
>Ga0302347_1004567_pt1 | contig 10965 bp, 7 predicted proteins | sample PhyWR1_FD_202178 | JGI IMG/M metagenome (GOLD analysis project Ga0302347, IMG submission 202178) | Leaf surface microbial communities from wheat plants in UC Gill Tract Community Farm, Albany, California, United States - DLSL W.R1 (v2)... | ecosystem: Host-associated > Plants > Phyllosphere >...
GCATCTTCGGGACGCAGCGTGTTGGCCTGCGCCAGCACCGGGCATTTGTTGATATGCACCAGTTTGACCGGCACGGCGGGCAGATCGCCAAGTTCATTTTTTGGCGTATAGAGCCGCTCGCGCAGCGTATCGCTGTCGAGCTCCAGCAGCGGCGAGATATCACCGGCGAGATCGACCATAATTACCGCGTTACGGTTATCGGGATGCCAGGCGAGCGGGGCGACCCAGCTGGTATTGCCGCGCCATGCGCCGAACATGCCGGAGATGTGCACCAGCGGTTTCATCTGCGGCACGTCGATCAGGGTCGTCAGCTTCTGCTTGCTGCGATGGCTCAGCAGGTACTCAAACAGGCGCGGCTGCGCCGTTTTGACCAGCTTCGCCATGGCGATGGTGGCGTAGACGTCCGCCATGGCGTCGTGGGCGTTGCTGTGTTCGATGCCGTTTGCGCGCGTCAGGTGTTCCAGCCTGAAGCTCGTCAGCCCTTCCTCATTTTCCGGCCAGTTAATGCCCTCAGGGCGCAGGGCATAGCAGGCGCGCATGATGTCGAGTAAATCCCAGCGCGAGTTGCGGTTCTGCCAGCTCCAGGCATAGGGATCGTAGAAGTTGCGGTAAAAGATATTACGCGTTACTTCGTCGTCAAAACGGATGTTGTTGTAACCCACCACGCAGGTATTGGGAACGGTGAAGAGATCGTGGATGCGGCGGGCGAATTCTGCCTCGTTAACACCTTTGTCCCGCGCTTCCTGAGGCGTAATGCCCGTTACCATCACCGCGCCGGGCTGCGGCAGGTAGTCATCGGCGGGTTTGCAGTAAAACACCTCCGGTTCGCCAATGATGTTGAACTCGTCATCGGTACGGATGGCGGCGAACTGCGCCGGTCGGTCCAGCGCCGGGTGGGTGCCAAAGGTTTCGTAATCGTGGAACAAAAATGTGGGGCGCGCGGCAGAATCAGACACCAGTAATACCATCCTGTTAAAAAATGACGTCTCTATGGTAAACGATCGTGAGGAGCAGGCCGAATAAAAAGCGTCGTGAGGGGTGAAATTTGCGAGATGCTTTCAGAGAAAAACCGGCGCTCTGTCACATTTTTTTGCAATTAAGGCAGGTAACGACATCAGAACTCCCGTAAAAAGGTCAACGATTTTTAATGACCTGAGGATATACCGTTGAAACGCCGTCTGTTTATTGCTGTTTCTTTACTCGCTTCGAGTATTTCATCCGCGCTGGCTGCTGACCCGTTGGATTTTTCCCCGCAGCCACCGGCCATCCAGGCGGGCTCCTGGGTGCTAGTGGATTACACCACGGGTCAGATCTTAACGGCGGGCAACGAACATCAACAGCGCAATCCGGCGAGCCTCACCAAGCTGATGACGGGCTACGTGGTTGACCGCGCCATCGACAGCCACCGCATTACGCCCGATGACATCGTTACCGTAGGCCGCGACGCGTGGGCAAAGGGTAACCCTGTTTTTGACGGTTCTTCTCTGATGTTTTTGAAAGAGGGCGATCGCGTCTCTGTGCGGGACCTGAGCCGCGGCCTGATTGTTGACTCCGGCAACGACGCCTGCGTAGCGCTGGCCGATCACGTTGCGGGCGGTCAGCCGCAGTTCGTGAATATGATGAATGACTACGTGCAAAAATTGAACCTGCGCGATACCCACTTCGAAACGGTACACGGGCTGGATGCGCCGGGACAACACAGCTCCGCCTACGATCTGGCCGTGCTTTCCCGTGCCATCATTCACGGTGAGCCTGAGTTCTACCATATGTACAGTGAGAAAAGCCTGACGTGGAACGGGATCACCCAGCAAAACCGTAACGGCCTGCTGTGGGATAAAACCATGAACGTGGACGGGCTGAAAACGGGGCACACCTCCGGGGCGGGCTTTAACCTGATTGCATCCGCGGTGGACGGTCAGCGTCGGCTGATTGCGGTAGTGATGGGGGCAGATAGCCCGAAAGGACGTGAAGACCAGGCGCGCAAGCTGCTGCACTGGGGACAGCAAAACTTCGATACGGTGCAGATCCTTCACAACGGTAAAAAAGTTGGAACCGAGCGTATCTGGTACGGCGATAAAGAGCAGATCGAATTAGGGACGGATCAGGACTTCTGGCTGGCCTTACCGAAAGCAGAAGTGCCGAACATTAAGGCCAAATACGTGCTGGATAAAAAAGAGCTGGAAGCGCCGATTGCTGCCCACCAGCGGGTAGGCGAAATTCAGCTGTATGACCGCGACAAGGTGGTGGCCCACTGGCCGCTGGTTACCCTTGAAAGCGTTGATAAGGGCGGCCTTTTCTCCCGACTCGGTGATTACCTGCACCATACACTCTAACCTGTTGGGGCAGACTGGCGGGGCTGCGAGTCTGCTCACATAATAAACACTCCTCGTTTGCTGATAATATGCAATCCACTTTATAGTGTATAAATACACAGTAATAAACGGAGGCAGCATGGACTACAGCATCAAGCAGCAACAGAAACGTAAAATCGCTGGCTTTCACCTCGTGGGGCCGTGGGAAAAAACGGTTAAGCAGGGTTTTGAACAGCTGGTCATGTGGGTTGATGGACGTCACATTCAGCCGCTGGAATGGGTGGCGGTCTACTACGATAACCCGGATGAAGTCCCGGCGGAGAAATTGCGCTGCGATACGGCAGTCACCGTTCCTGATGATTTTGTCATCCCCGACAATAGCGAAGGGGTGATGATGACCGAAATTGCCGCCGGTGATTATGCCGTAGCGACAGCGCGCGTCGAAAACCATGACTTTGCCACGCCGTGGTACCAGTTCTTCAACTCCCTCCTGCAGGACAACAAATACCAGATGGCCCCCAAACCCTGCTTCGAGCGCTATCTCAACGATGGCAACGCGGAGGGCTACTGGGATATTGAAATGTATGTCGCGGTAGAGCACAAAGCGGGTTAACCCTGTTAATGGTAGGTTTTTCAGCCGGGAACGATCCACCCGGCTGAAAACACAGTACAATTGTGGTTTGCCGTGTAGCTGGAGAGCGGGTGTGCGTCCCGACAAATCATTAACGCCGTTTGAAATTCGGCTGTATAAACATTACCGCGTGGTGCACGGGTGCCGCATTGCGCTGGCCTTTGTACTGACGTTTATCCTGGTGCGCCTGCTGGATATCCCGGAAGGGACGTGGCCGCTGATCACGCTGGTGGTCATCATGGGGCCGATTTCATTCTGGGGTAACGTTGTGCCGCGCGCGTTCGAGCGTATCGGCGGCACCGTTTTGGGTTCTGCGTTAGGGCTGATTGCCCTGAAGCTGGAGCTGATCTCCTTCCCGGTGATGCTGCTGTGGTGCGCTGCGGCGATGTTCCTCTGCGGCTGGCTGGCGCTGGGGAAAAAGCCCTATCAGGCGCTGCTGATTGGCATCACGCTCGCGGTGGTGGTCGGCGCCCCGGCGGGCGACATGACGACCGCGCTGTGGCGAAGCGGTGATGTCATTCTTGGCTCATTGCTGGCAATGCTCTTCACCGGTATCTGGCCGCAGCGCGCGTTCCTGCACTGGCGCATTCAGATGGCGAACTACGTTACCGCGTTTAACCGGGTCTACCAGGCCGGGTTTTCTCCTAACCTGGTTGAGCGCCCGCGGCTGGAAAAGCATCTGCAGAAAATCCTCAATGACGTGGTCAAAATGCGCGGCCTGATTACGCCGGCCAGCAAAGAGACCCATATTCAGAAATCGATTTTTGAAGCCATTCAGACGGTGAGCCGAAATCTTGTTTGCATGCTTGAGCTGCAGATTAACGCCCACTGGGCGTCGCGCCCCAGCCATCTGCTGATGCTTAACGCGCACACGCTGAAAGAGACGCAGCAGATGACGCAGCAAACGCTGCTGACCATCGCCCACGCGCTGTATGAGGGGAACCCGCAGCCGATACTGGCGAACAGCGAGCGTCTGACGGAGATTGTCGCCGAGCTGAAACAGCTGATGAACGAGCGGCAGGGCGATAACGTGGCGGAAACGCCGATCCACGGTTACGTCTGGCTGAGCATGGAGCTGGCGCGACAGCTGGAGCTGTTGTCGCACCTTATTTGCCGCGCACTGCGCAAATAAAAAGCAGCCATCTCCTTATGTGACGGCTGCTGCTTCGATTCAGCAGCAATTGGGGTTATGATAGCGTCAAACGATATACTCATTGTCATTCGCGACCGCTGTCAGTAAGGTTACTGTTACAACGGTTGCTTTAACGAATCCGAATCTCACATTATCAGGGGTGTAAAAATGGAAACTACCAAGCCTTCGTTCCAGGATGTTCTGGAGTTCGTCCGCCTGTTCCGCCGCAAAAACAAACTGCAGCGTGAAATCCAGGACGTGGAGAAGAAGATCCGTGACAACCAGAAACGCGTTCTGCTGCTGGATAACCTGAGCGACTACATTAAGCCAGGCATGAGCGTTGAAGCTATTCAGGGCATCATTGCCAGCATGAAAAGCGATTACGAAGACCGCGTTGATGACTACATCATCAAAAACGCTGAGATCTCCAAAGAGCGTCGTGAGATCTCCAAAAAGCTGAAAGTGATGGGCGAAATCAAAAACGCTGAAGCAAAAGGCGAGTAATCGCAGCTGATTGCAAAAAAGGCCCTCTGGTGACAGAGGGCCTTTTTTATTTCCGGGAGTGCAGGGTTCGACGGTTTTGCAGGTCGGGTAAGGCGCAGCCGCCACACGACAAACTTACAGAATGCAGAAAAGCAAAAAGCCTGCTTTAAAAGCAGGCTTCTTAAATGTGGCTCCTCTGACTGGACTCGAACCAGTGACATACGGATTAACAGTCCGCCGTTCTACCGACTGAACTACAGAGGAATCGGTGTGGAGGCTCATATTAACGGCGAAAAAAGTTTTGTCAAACCTGATCTTAGGGAAAAGCGATTGATTGCTGATTCTGTCGTCAGTTTGTTGTAAATCCAAACATATTTTTATGGAAAATACTTTGCAGGATGAGCATTTCTACCCCATCATTTGAAATGGAGTTTCAACTTTCTCGCTAAGGTCCATTTTGAACGTCACCGCCCCCTTACGCCAGGCGATCATGCGCACGCCCTGGTATGCAAAACGCAAAAGCTATCGTGTTCTGTTCTGGCGTGAAATCACCCCCCTCGCTGTGCCTATTTTTCTGGAGAACACCTGCGTCCTGCTGATGGGGGTATTGAGTACCTTCCTGGTGAGCTGGCTCGGTAAAGAGGCGATGGCCGGGGTACAACGGTGGTGGTGGCCTTCAGCCTCGGCAAGCTCGATCCCAAACGCGCCCGCGAGGCGGCACGCCAGTCGCTGATGATCATGACCGTGTTTTCGATAATACTTGCTGCGGTCATCCATTACTACGGCAAAGAAATTATTGATATTGTCGCGGGTGAAGCGACGCCCGAGGTTAAAGACCTGGCGCTGACCTATCTGGAGATGACGGTGCTTAGCTATCCGGCGGCGGCTATCGCGCTGATTGGTAGCGGCGCGCTGCGCGGGGCAGGTAATACCAAAATTCCGCTGCTAATTAACGGCGGGATGAACATCCTGAACATTATCATCAGCAGCGTCCTGATTTACGGTGCGTTTTCCTGGGACGGACTGGGATTCGTCGGGGCAGGGCTTGGGCTGACTATCTCTCGCTACATCGGTGCCGCGGCGATTATTGGGGTGCTGATGACCGGCATCACGCCTTCTCTGCGTCTGACGCTAAAAAGCTATTTCCGCCCCTTTAATTTCGCCATCATCTGGGAAGTCATGGGAATAGGGATCCCGGCCAGCATTGAATCGGTGCTGTTCAACGGCGGTAAGCTGCTGACGCAAATGTTTGTGGCCGGAATGGGAACTGACGTTATTGCCGGTAACTTTATCGCGTTTTCAATCGCGTCACTCATCAACCTGCCGGGCAACGCCCTTGGATCGGCATCGACGATCATCACCGGTAAACGGCTCGGGAAAGGGCAGATAGCCCAGGCGGAGCGCCAGCTGCGGCATGTCTTCTGGCTATCAACTATTGGCCTGACGGCGATTGCCTGGGGCACGGCGCCGTTTGCCGGGCTGATGGCCGCCTTCTATACCCATGAAGACGACGTAAAAGAGGTGGTGAAGATCCTCATCTGGCTTAACGCCGCGTTCATGCCGATTTGGGCCGCGTCCTGGGTGCTGCCTGCGGGGCTTAAAGGCGCCCGTGACGCCCGGTTTGCCATGTGGGTGTCAATGCTCGGCATGTGGGGCTGTCGCGTCGTAGCGGGCTATACGCTGGGGATCATGCTGGGAATGGGCGTCGTGGGCGTCTGGTTGGGGATGTTCCTCGACTGGGCGGTGCGCGGCGCGCTGTTCTACTGGCGCATGGTCAGCGGACGCTGGCTGTGGAAATATCCGCGGAAAAAGCCAGAGCCCGTCGCCGGGGAATCGACAGAATGCCTGACAAATGCGCGAAGTGGAGAATAAATCGGCAAACGATCGAAAAACTGCATTCTGCCTTTGACATCCTCGGGGAGCATCGATAATATGCGCCCCGTTCACACGATTCCTCTGTAGTTCAGTCGGTAGAACGGCGGACTGTTAATCCGTATGTCACTGGTTCGAGTCCAGTCAGAGGAGCCAAATTTAAGAAGCCTGCTCAGGAAACTGAGCAGGCTTTTTGCTTTTCTGCGGCAGGTAAATGCAAAACGGCAACCTTGTTGCCGTTTTTAGTGTTTGCTTCCTCTCCCGTGGGAGAGGGCCGGGGTGAGGGCATCAGCCCGCAAGCAAACAATGTAGGCCGGGTAAGGCGAAGCCACCACCCGGCAAAAGCCGCGCTATCGGTTGACGCGTATCGGCGCCGTTGCCTCCTCCAGCCACTGTCGTGCATCGCTGTCCACCCGCGGCAACAGCGCCTCGCGCACCTGCTGGTGATACGCATCCAGCCACTGTTTCTCCTGTTCGCTCAGCAGGTGCAGTTCCACCTGGCTTAAATCAATCGGGACCAGCGTCAGCGAGGCAAACGCGCAGAACCCGGGACGGCTTTCCACAATCTCAACCTGGTTTTCAATACGAATGCCGTGGCTGCCGCCCAGGTAGTACCCCGGCTCAATCGTCATGATATTTCCCGCCACCAGCGGCCACGGGTTAACCTTTTTGGCGATGCGATGCGGGTTTTCGTGGATCAGCAGCTGGTGTCCTACGCCGTGCCCGGTGCCGTGATCGTAATCCAGCCCCATCTCCCACAGCGGACGACGCGCAAAAGCGTCCAGCTGATGCCCCTGACTGCCGGACGGGAACTGCAGCGTAATCAGCGACAGGAAGCCCCTCAGCACGGCGGTGTAGTGCAGGCGCTGCTGCGGGTCGACCTTGCCCCAGGCCAGCGTGCGCGTCGCGTCGGTGGTGCCGTTGTGGTACTGACCGCCGGAGTCATTAAGATAAAAATGGTCATGACCGAGAGGCTTGTTGCTGGCTTCGCTCGAATGATAGTGGCACATTGCCGCGTTGCTGGACGAGGCGGAAATGGTCGCAAAACTTTGCTCAATGAACCCGGGCTGCTGCTCGCGGAAGGCGAGCTGTTTTGCCTGCACCTCCAGCTCCGTCAGCGGCTCTCCTGCGGCGGCACGCAGGGGGACCTCACGGCTCAGCCAGGCGAGAAAATTCACCCACGCCGCGCCGTCCTGATGATGACATTCGCGGTAACCTGCCAGCTCAACCGGGTTTTTATTGGCCTTCATCAGGGTAATCGGGTCGGTCTGCCAGATAATTTCCCCCTGCGGCTCAATGGCAAAACGCAGCGCGACGGGCGCGGAATCGTTATCCACCATGACCCGCTTACCGCGTGAAAGCTGCTGGCAGCGTTCAATAAATGCGTCCTGCGGGGAAAGGGTGAAGGCGTTGCGTACCCTGTCCGGCAGTGTGCCCAGCTTGTTGTCGTTAACGAACCACTCAACGGAGCCATCGCGGCTCAACAATGCAAACGACAGCGGAACCGGGCTGGTGGGGATGTCGGCGCCGCGCACGTTCAGTAGCCAGGCGATGTTGTCCGGCAGCGTGACGGCAAGATAATCGGCATTGTTCTCTGCCAGTACTGCAGCAACGCGCTGACGCTTGTCGGCGCTGCTTTCGCCGCTGATTTCTACCGGCATTTCCCGAATAAGCCCGGCCGGAGCGGCAGGGCGGTCAATCCATAGGGTATCGAACGGAGACCGATGCAGCGGCACCAGCTCGCACGGCGTCGCCGACAGCTGCGTAAACTCCGCATTGGTCATCAGCAGCGGGTCAAAGCCGATGCGGGTTCCCGGCTCAACGTTTTGCTCAAGCCACTCCACCAGCGGTTCGTTGTGCAGGTGATGGATCGCAATGTCGTCCATATTGACCTGAACGCGGGCCTGAACCTGGTAGCGTCCGTCAACGAAGAGCAGGGCTTTATCCTTCAGCACCAGCGCGAGGCCGGCCGATCCGTCAAAGCCCGTCAGCCAGGCCAGCTTTTCGTCATACGGCGCGCAGTACTCGCTCTGCCAGGCATCCGCGCGCGGGACGATCGTTCCGTCGAGACGGCTGGCTTCCAGCCACTGGCGCAGGGCGGTTAACGGTGATGGGGTGTGCATGGTTTTTCCTTTTTATTTTTAGCGGAACGGCGGCTCGTTAAAGGTGCGCAGCTTGCGGGAGTGCAGCTTGTCGCCCTCGGCCCGCAGCAGATCGATGGCGCGAATGCCGATCTGCAGATGCTCGGATATCGCCCCTTCGTAGAAGCGGTTGGCCTGGCCGGGAAGCTTAATTTCGCCGTGCAGCGGCTTGTCGGAAACGCACAGCAGCGTGCCGTAAGGGACGCGGAAGCGATAGCCCTGCGCGGCGATGGTGGCGCTCTCCATATCGATAGCCACCGCGCGGCTCAGATTGAAGCGCAGGGCCGAGGCGGAGTAGCGCAGCTCCCAGTTGCGATCGTCGGTTGTGACCACGGTGCCGGTGCGCAGGCGCTGCTTAACCTCTTCCCCCGGCATGCCGCTCACCTCTTTGGTGGCGTCGTACAGCGCGCGCTGCACTTCGGCAATGCTTGGAATAGGGATATCCGGCGGCAGTACCGCGTCGAGCACATGGTCGTCGCGCAGGTAGGCGTGGGCCAGCACGTAGTCCCCGATCAGCTGGCTTTCGCGCAGTCCGCCGCAGTGGCCAATCATCAGCCAGACGTCCGGGCGCAGCACGGCCAGGTGGTCGCAGATGGTTTTGGCGTTTGACGGGCCCACGCCAATGTTGATAAGCGTGATCCCCTGGCCGTCGGCGGTGACCAGGTGCCAGGCGGGCATCTGGTGCTTCTTCCACGCCAGATCGGAAATAGCCTGCTCCGGCGCTTCAGTTTCGGCGGTGATCCAGATCCCGCCCGCGCAGGAGAGGGCGATGTACGGACTGTCCGGATCGAGAATCTGGCTGCAGCCCCAGCGGACAAACTCATCCACGTAGCGGGTGTAGTTGGTGAACAGCACAAACGGCTGGAAGTGTTCCGCAGGCGTGCCGGTGTAGTGACGCAAGCGCGCCAGCGAGAAATCCACGCGGCGGGCATCAAAGTGCGACAGGGGAGAGAACTCCGCCGGATGATAAATTCCGTCCGCCGTCTCATCGCCAATCTGCGAGAGCTCGGTGGTCGGGAAGTGGCGCGTCAGCCCTGCGCTCATGGAGCGGTCAAGCGTCAGCGCTGAGCCGTCAATCACGTACGGATAAGGGATCTCGTGCAGCGACGGCTCAACGGCAATGTGCGCGCCGTAGTCCTGATACAGCAGGGTCAGCTGTTCTTCGAGGTACGGGCGGAACAGCGCAGGGCGGGTGACGGTGGTGCTGTAACAGCCTGAGTGGGTAAAGCGCGCGTAGGCGCGGGTTTTCGGCGTGGTGCTGGCGCTGCCGTCCCAGGTGACGGAGAGCGAGGGATAAACAAAAAGGCCGTGGCTTCTGGCCTCTTCGTCGGGAAGTTTCCCCGTTTCGATGTACTCACTGATGGCGCTGCGCAGCGCGTTGACGGACTGTTCGTACAGCGCGTCCAGTTTTTCCAGCGCCTGAGCCGGGGTCAGGCTGGAGCCCTTATTATTCATCTCTGTCTCCTTGTTCCACAGGTGTGTGACTCTACCCGATAGTATGTCACTCGCCTGTGAAACAAAAGTGAGGAGATCAGGGGTGGGCGGTCTCTTTCATAAACAGCGCCGTGGCGGCAGAGAGCAGGCAACCGGCCAGCAGATAAATCGCCACGCTGTGCCAGTTTCCGCCGGAGAAGGTGACCAGCGCGGCGGCGATAAACGGCGTAAACCCGCCGCCAACCACGCTGGCGACCTGATACCCCACGCCCGCGCCGCTGTAGCGGTAGCTGGCGCCGAACAGCTCGGTGAACATCGGCTGCTGCACACACACCACCATGTCGTGGGCGATGTTGGCCAGCATGATCGCAAAGAAGACGATCCAGAAGAGTGACTGCGCCTCCAGGGCCATAAAGAACGGCCAGGCGCTGAGCGTGCCGATCAGTGCGCCGGTGATGTAAACGCGGCGGCGGCCAAACCGGTCGGCCAGCCAGGCGAAGCAGGGAATGGTCAGGCAGCTTATCCCACCGACCAGCAGGCCGATGTTCAGGAACAGCTCACGCGGTAGCCCGAGATTCTGCGTGGAGTAGTTCAGGGCAAAGGCGGTGACGATATACATCGTCAGCAGCTCGCACAGGCGCAGGGCAATGATTTTCAGAAAAGCGCCAGGGTGCTGAACCAGGGCCTCCATCACCGGAAGCCGCTTTTTGACTACCGGTTTTTCCTGCTGCTGTTTTTCGAATTCAGCGGACTCTTCCATGCCGTTGCGGATCCACAGCGCGGCGATGACCAGCACGATGCTAAAGATAAACGGAATACGCCAGCCCCAGCTCAGAAACTGCTCGTCGGTGGTGAGCTGGCTTATTAGCGACACCAGCCCGGTAGAGAGCAGCAGGCCGACGCCGTAACCCACCTGCACGCCGCTACTGTAGAAGGCTTTCTTGTTTTTCGGCGCGCTCT
>Ga0302347_1004568_pt1 | contig 10965 bp, 10 predicted proteins | sample PhyWR1_FD_202178 | JGI IMG/M metagenome (GOLD analysis project Ga0302347, IMG submission 202178) | Leaf surface microbial communities from wheat plants in UC Gill Tract Community Farm, Albany, California, United States - DLSL W.R1 (v2)... | ecosystem: Host-associated > Plants > Phyllosphere >...
TTCCAGGTCACCCAGGATTTTATTGGCCTCTTCAAAGCGACCCTTTTGCGCGAGCCAACGTGGGGACTCAGGCAGGCTTGAGCGTAACCACCAGATAAACAGCGCAAACACGGCACTGGCCAATACCACCCAACGCCAGCCCGAAATTCCAAACGGCGCCTGTGGTACCAGCCACCAGGACATCAATGCCACCGCCGGTACTGACAAGAACTGGATAAAGAACGCAAAGGCAAAAGCAGAACTGCGCATGCGCTTGGGCACCAGTTCTGACAGGTAGGCGTCAATCGTGACCAGTTCAATCCCCAGGCCAATGCCCACCAGGAAACGCATGAGGATGATACCCAGTGCCGAACTCTGAGCGCCCATCAAAACAGTGGCGATGGTGTACCAGATCAAGGCGAAGGTGAAAATGGCGCGCCGTCCGAAGCGGTCGGCCAAGGGGCTGAGCATGCTGGCGCCAAGGAACAGGCCAAGAAAAGTGGCCGAGGCGAAAGCGGCCTGATCCGAAAAGCCGAACACCCCTTGTGCCCCCGTCGCGAAAATACCGTCGCGAATCAGGCCCGGGCTTATATAGGCCGTCTGGAACAGGTCATAAAGCTCAAAAAATCCGCCTATTGAAAGCAGGGCCACTAATTTCCAGACACTGGCCACGGCAGGCAGGCGATCAATGCGTGCGCTGATCCAGGCCGCACGGGAAGGATCAATTCCGTCCGCTGGCGAAGCTGGTCCGGCAGTGTAGGTAGAGGAGACTTCAGGCATTGGCGAACTTCCCTTTCTATAAGTCAGAAAGGGTAGTTCGCTTACTAAGGTTATTGCTTGTTAAGTTTGGGCCAGGACTGGAGAAATTCAGCGTCTTGTTGCCATAAGTGGTTACAAATTAGTGCTTTATGCTGCGACTGCTTTACCGGACCTAAGTACTTTCACGCACCATCAAGTCAAAGCCCATGTCCTGGATCGGATTGGCGACCCGGTTTCCTGCCATCAAAGTGAGCATCTGCTCGGCGGCGTGACGGCCAATGGCTTCTCGCGGTGTGCGAATGCTGCTGAGGCGCGGGACCATAAACTCGGAGGAGGGCAGATCGTTGAATCCCAGGATGGCAATTTGCTCGGGGATTTTAATGCCGATACGCGCGGCTTCCAGCAGGGCGCCCTGTGCCAGGTCGTCATTGCCGAAAAATATGGCATCCACTTGCGGATGGTTGGCCAGCAACTGCAAAAACATTTCGCCGCCCAGGCCGACAGAGGAGGGGCGAGGCGTCAGCATTTCAAGATCGGGGTTGTACAGGCCGGCTTGCTGCAAGGCGAGGCGATACCCTTCGCCGCGCAACAGAGTGCGCTGGTCAAGTTGTGCACCTATATAGGCCAGGCGACGACGCCCGCGTGAAATCAAGTGGTGTGCAGCGGTCTCTCCGGCTTTTATCTGTGAAAAGCCTACGCAATTGAGGCCTGCGGCGGCGTCCAGTTCCATCATGTATACGCAGGGCACATTGCTGTTCTCGATCATCCGGCGCGAGCTTTCGGAACGATCAAAACCTGTCAGCAGTAACCCCCGTGGCTGGTAGGACATGTAGTTGCGCAGCAGGTTTTCTTCTTCGTCCCGGGAGTAGTGAAAGTTGCCGATCAGCACTTCAAAGCCCTTGGGCCGCAAGACGGAATGAATAGCTTCGAGCGTGTCGATAAACAGCAGGTTGGACAGTGATGGCACCAGCACCACCACGGAATGGCTCTGCGCCGAGGCCAGCGCCCGTGCCGCTGGATTGACCACATAGTTCAGTTCGTCGGCAGCCTTGCGCACCTTTTCAGCAAGCTCAGTGGCAACACTGCTGATCCCGCGCAGGGCCCGCGAGGCGGTAATCGGGCTGACGCCGGCAAGGCGGGCGACTTCATTAAGGGTGGGGCGACCCGTGGTTCGGGTGTTTTTATCGTTTTTAAAGGAGGTCATCGGGCGGCTTGCCAAACAAAAAACAAGTCACTAAGGTAGCGCTGTCCTAGGATCCCCGCAATTGCCTGATTGCGCCCGGGGCAGTTACCCCAGCTTTGTATGTCGAGAGCGCCACCGCGTCTCCCCATAAAAACGAGAAATAGACGTCGGTAGCCTAGGCTTTGTGCTTTGCTTTCAACTATTGAACGCATCAACAAAGACAGCGCTGTCTACGGACTGAGGTGTTTCATGAGTCAACCTATCACTGCCCTGGTCATCATGGGTGTTGCCGGCTGCGGCAAGTCCAGCGTGAGCCAGGCCTTGTGCCAGCTTAATGGTGCGACCCCGATTGAAGGCGATGCGTTTCACCCTGCGGCCAACATTGAAAAGATGAGTGCCGGTATCCCCCTGACCGATGAAGACCGTGCCGGCTGGCTCGACAGCCTGTGTGATGAATTGCGTCGTGCTGTTGCCAAGGGCCAGCGTCCGGTGCTGACCTGTTCGGCCCTCAAGCTGCGTTATCGCGAGCGCTTGCGTAGTGCTGTCGACGGTCTGGGCTTTGTGTTTCTGGAGCTGACACCTGAGGTGGCCGCTGATCGTGTGGCTCATCGTCCGGGGCACTTTATGCCCAAGACCCTGATCGACAGTCAGTTCGCGACGCTTGAATCGCCAGCCGATGAGCCTCTGGTGCTGACATTGAATGCTGCACAGATGGACATCGACCAGTTGGCACACGCTGCCCGTGACTGGTGGTGTGAGCAGTCGGTGTTGGTAACCTCATGATTTTGTTGCAGACAGACAGCGCTATCCGCCTCGGCAATGGCAGCACACACGTACTTGATAACAACAACAAGTCAGGAGACGCCCCATGCTAGGCATGTCCCACAACACCTTTCTGCTGCTTGATGCAGTGGTTACCATTATCGGGCTGATCGTATTGATCACCCGATTCAAGCTGCACCCCTTTATAGCCTTGATCATTGCCTCTGCGTTTCTGGGCCTGACTGCCGGCATGCCTGCCAACCTGATCATCAAATCGTTCCAGGATGGTTTTGGCGGCGTGTTGGGCTTTGTCGGGATCATCCTGGCGCTGGGCACCATGCTTGGCAAAATGATGGCTGACTCCGGTGGTGCTGACCAGATTGCCCGTACGCTGATCCGTGCATTCGGCAAGGAGCGGGTGCAGTGGGCAATGATGTTTGCCGCGTTTTTGGTCGGTATTCCGTTGTTTTTCGAGATCGGTTTTGTATTGCTGATCCCGCTGGTATTTATTGTCGCGCGTCGTACCGGGGTTTCGATCATTAAAATCGGTATCCCGCTGCTCGCCGGTTTGTCGGCAGTACACGGTCTGGTACCGCCGCACCCGGGGCCGTTGCTGGCAATCGGTGTATTCGGTGCCGATATCGGTAAAACCATCCTGTATGGCCTGATCGTAGCCTTGCCGACGGCCATCATTGCCGGCCCGATCTACGGTACTTTCATCGCCAAATACATTCCCGGCAACCCGTCTCAGGAGTTGATGGACCAACTGGCAAGCGAGCCTGAGTCCAGCAGTCTGCCGAGCTTTAGCATCACCTTGATCACCGTGCTGTTGCCGGTATTCCTGATGTTGCTCAAGACGTTCGCGGACGTTGCGTTGCCGGACGGTAACTTCTTCCGTAGCTGGATGGACATGATCGGTCACCCGATCAGTGCCCTGTTGCTGGCATTGCTGTTGGCGCTGTACACCTTCGGCGCCCGGCAGGGTATCGACTCCAAGCGCATTCTGAAGTTGCTCGACGCGAGTCTGGCTCCCACCGCAGCGATCATTCTGATCATTGGTGCGGGCGGCGGCTTCAAGCAAATGCTGGTAGCCAGCGGTGTGGGTGATGTGATCGGCCACATGGCGGTCAACGCGCAAATTTCGCCGATCCTGCTGGCGTGGCTGGTGGCAGCGGTCATCCGTGTTGCAACCGGTTCTGCAACGGTCGCGACTATTACCGGGGCGGGGATTGTGTTGCCGGTGGTGGACCTGATTCCAGGTGTGAACCGTGAGTTGCTGGTACTGGCAACAGGTGCCGGCTCGTTGATTTTGTCTCACGTCAACGATGCGGGTTTCTGGCTGGTGAAGCAGTACTTCAACATGACCGTAGCTGAAACCTTCAAGACCTGGACAGCGATGGAAACCATCCTGTCGATCGTAGCCTTGATCTTTATCCTGCTGCTGTCGCTGGTGGTTTAAGCCCCTCTGAGTGTGCGGGAGCGAGCAATCTCGCTCCCGCAAACAGACGACAAGACTTAACTCGCGCTCAAACCGTCGGCCCTGAACATCGTGCGAATACCGCGCAGGGCCTGCCGGATGCGGTCCTGGTTTTCAATCAGGGCAAAACGCACATGGTCATCGCCATACTCACCAAATCCTACGCCTGGTGAGACACATACTTTGGCGTCCGCCAGCAGTTTTTTGGCAAATTCCAGCGAGCCCATGTGTGCATAGGCCTCGGGAATCTTGGCCCAGACATACATCGATGCTTTCGGGTTTTCGACCATCCATCCCAGTTCGTGCAGGCCTTTGACCAGCACGTTGCGGCGTTGACGGTACTGTTCGGCGATATCTTTCACGCATTGCTGGTCGCCTTCGAGCGCGGCAATTGCTGCAACTTGCAGCGGGGTGAACGTGCCGTAGTCGTGATAGCTCTTGATCCGCGCCAAAGCGTTGACCAGCTCCGCATTGCCCACCATAAAACCGATACGCCAGCCTGCCATGTTGTAGCTTTTTGACAGGGTAAAGAACTCCACCGCGATGTCCTTGGCGCCCGGAACTTGCATGATCGAGGGGGCTTTCCAGCCGTCATAGACAATGTCGGCATAGGCCAGGTCGTGAACCACCAGCACATCGTATTGCTTGGCCAGGGCCACCACGCGCTCGAAGAAATCCAGTTCTACACACTGCGCCGTCGGGTTGGACGGGAACCCCAGAATCATCATCTTGGGTTTGGGGATCGAGCCGCGAATGGCTTTTTCCAGCTCGGCAAAAAAGTCCACGCCCGGGATCAGCGGCACCGAACGCACCTGGGCGCCAGCAATCACGGCACCATAAATGTGGATCGGATAGCTGGGGTTCGGCACCAGTACCGTGTCGCCCTGATCCAGGGTGGCGAGCATCAAATGCGCCAGGCCTTCCTTGGAGCCGATGGTGACAATGGCTTCGTGTTCAGGGTCGATTTCAACGTTGTAGCGGTCGGCATACCAGCGGGAAATTGCCCGGCGCAAACGTGGGATACCGCGGGAAGTCGAGTAGCCGTGGGTGTCCTCACGCTGTGCGACGGTGCAGAGTTTTTCGACTATATGCGGTGGCGTCGGGCCGTCAGGGTTGCCCATGCTGAAATCGATAATGTCTTCGCCACGCCGGCGTGCCGCCATTTTCAGCTCGGCAGTGATATTGAAAACATAAGGGGGGAGTCGATCTATGCGCGCAAAGCGGCGCGGCGAACGTGGTTCGGCCATGTGTGCCTCTGATACGTAAGCGCCCGGAACCGTCCGAGCGACGTGGACCACTGCGGTGGTCCGGGCGGAACAATAAAGGGGCTGATGGCCTTTTGTCCAGATACAAGTTTTTGGCGCCTTAACACCCCTGTTTTTTTGTTCCTATACTGAAAAGCTATGCTGCCTACTTACTCAATGAGCACGCTCTTATGGACCAAACACCGAAGTTTGAATTGCCAGCGCCGCGATTTGCCAAAGGCCATTTTCAATTGATTGCCGGTCTGGGCGGGCGCTTTACTCAGGAGAACGCTGACCGGATTCCGCAATTATGGGAACAGTTCGTACCAGAGATACCTAATATTCCCTGCAAGATCGGCGAAGAAACCTATGGTGTCTGCTGTAATCCGGATGGCCACGGTGGCTTCGAATATATCGCCGGGGTTGCCATCAGCAAGCTTGATGACTTGCCTGAGTGCTATCGCTGGATTGAGTTGCAAGAACAGGATTACGCCGTTTTTGAACATCGGGGTTCATTGGCCAATCTGAGCCAGACCTTTCAGGCGATCTGGAACGACTGGTTACCCCAATCTGCTTATGAGGCAGCGGATGCACCTGAATTTGAGCGTTACAGTGCTGACTTCAACCCGAACACCCGTGCCGGGCTGCTGGAAATCTGGTTGCCGGTCAAACCGCGGGTTTAGCGCTTGGTTGTGAGCCAGCGTCGCGGCCACCCTCAAACGCCAGACCCTGGCACGCTTGCCGATGCTCGCCGTGAGTAGCGTCAAGGGGCAGTACCAAACGCCGTTCACCACGATATGCCTCGCCGCATTCTCTCCAGCCCTGGCTCAGGTAAAAGGCCAGGGCGCCGGTGTTCAAAGGGCTGACTGAGAGCATCAACTGACGAATCTCGGGCCATAACTGAGACACGGCCCGCGGCAGTTCGCGCAGGCAGGCTTTACCCAGCCCCTGGCCTTGCACCCGTTTGTCCACCTGCAGTGCGTGCAAGGTGGCGCTGTCAGCTTCAGCCCAATGGGCCAGAAATGGTTGGCGCTTGAGCAGTAAAAAAGCCACTGGTCGCTCATCTGCCAACAGAACGAAGGCTTTTATCCCCGGGTGGGGCCTGGCGGGCAGCGAATGCAAGGCAGACTCGATGTTGCCCGAGAAGGCGATTTGTTCGGTATGAACTTCAAGCGCCTGCAATTGCTCGCGTTGGCCGGCGGTGAGGTTTTCATGGGCACAGAGTCGGGTGTTCATGCTGAGGTTCTGTTGCAGCGTTATGGGGGCCACCGAACCCTTGGTTCAGTGGCCGTTTGAACAGCGCGCCAGTGTCTACCCATCTGCTGCTCAAATACAGAAATTATCCGGATATCAGTCTTGAGAACCGGCCTTTCGCCGTGGAAAGGGCAGCAACATGCCGACGGTTTTTTGATAGTGGCGGTATTTTTCTCCAAACAACTCCACCAGGTCTTTTTCTTCCAGATGCGTGCCAATCACGATGTAAAGCGTGCTGGTCAGGGCGAATACCAGGTGCCCGACAGTCATGTCGGGTGTGGCCCAGAAAGAGATCAAAAACCCCAGGTAAATCGGGTGGCGAACCACTTTATAGAGCAGAGGCGTTTTGAAGGTACAGTCCACGGTTTTTTGTTGGCGCAATGCCTCAAAGGCCTGCTTCACTCCGAATAGCTCAAAGTGACTTATTAGCACGGTGGCGAGGAACAGGATGCCCCATCCGAGCCAGAACAGACCGCTGAGCACCCCTCTGCCCACCGGCGACTTGACCTCCCAGACGATGATGTCGATCGGTTGCCACCACCAGCACATCAATGCCAGAACCACACTGGAAGCCAATACATAGGTGGCACGTTCAATCGCTGGCGGGATAAAGTTTTGCCACCAGTTTTTGAAGCTTTTGCGGGCCATGCAGCTGTGTTGTATGGCAAACAGGCTGATCAACAAGACGTCGACGAGCAGTGCCCATGGCCAAGTGAGGCCTGTACCTGAGTCAATATTTTTGTGGACGCCGACATTGCCCAAAAAGCCTATGAAATACAGAAAAGTCAGCAGGAAAAACAGGTAACTGAACAGGCTGTAGAGCAGGCAGGCAATTTTTTTCGGGTGACTGAGCGGGCGGGATTTCAGTTCGGTTCTGGTTAGCATGAACGACTCCTTTCGAGCATGACAAAACAGGGCTTCATATTTTCCAGTGCTACCTTAGTTCACGTCAGCGAAGTGGACCGCACCAGTGGTCGGTGCAAAAAAACGCTCCTCATCCCATGCGTATTGCGAGCAGTCAGTGCGGGTCCAACCGGTCTTCAATACCCGGTTTGCGACGCAAATCTGAAGGTAAAGACCGTGCCCTGCTGTTCATTCGAAACCACGTCGACTTGGCCGCCGTGGGACAAGGCAATCTGGCTGGCAATGTACAGGCCCAGGCCAAGGCCGGCCTGGGGAGTGTCGCTAGCGGGGCGGGAGTAGGGCTGGAACAGGTTGGGTATGACGTCTGCCGGGATGGGCGGGCCCTGGTTGGTGACGCGGAGAGTAAACACCCCGTTAATGCACAGGGCATCGACTCGAACAGGGTCGGTGGCTGATCCATGGGTGATGGCATTGGCCAGCAGGTTGGAAAGCAGTTGTGCCAAACGGCCGCTGTCACATTCAATGTGCTCGAATGTTTCTATCGTCGACTGAATCTGGCGGTGGGGGTTAACGCTTTGTACTTCCGAAATGACATGCCTTAACACCTGGTCGAGATCGGAACATTTGCGCAAGGTTAAAGGAATTCCGCTACCGAGCCGCCCCCGGGCGAAGTCCAGCACATCCTCAACCAGTTGAGAGGCGCGATTACCGCAGCTCAGAATATGTTGCACCAGGCCGTCGGTTTGCGGGTCGGGATGCTTACGCAGTACCCGCTCGGCGGCGGTGGTAATAGCGAATAACGGGTTGCGCAAATCATGGCCGATGACGGCAATGAACTGTTCGCGCAACTCTGCATTCTCGCGCTCCTTGATCAATTCGATTTCTGTGCGCTGCAAGTTTTCTTCGGCTTCAATTTGCAGCGAGAGCAGGCGCGCAAAGGACTCCATCGTGGATTGTATGGGGCTGTCTTTAAGACTTGCAGGCTTAGGGTCCAGCGCGCAGAGGGTGCCGAAAAAAGCACCGTCGGTGCGAAATACTGGAATCGTAATGTAACTCTCGAAACGATACATTTTTGGCGTGTGATGGCTTTGGTACAACGGATCTGTGCTGGCCTGGTCGATGACGATCGGCACATGTGAGGTCATGGTTTCAAAGCACAAGGTGCTGACCAGGTCGAGCTCCCCGCCGGCCTGCAAGCCAAATCCCAGGTTGTCGAGCACCGCGCAGGCGGTCCAGGTTTGCTGGGTGACTCGAGCAACGGCGGCAAAGCGCATGCCTGTCATCTCCGTGATGACTTGAAGTATCGCCGGCACGGCACTGATCCGGTCAATTGTCGCGATATCGGCAGCCGTGCTTCGCCCCATGGAAGATGCTCTCGCAGGAAAAAGCTGATTTTAGCCAGAACCATTGCGACCGGTACAAATTCATACTGTTTTTGTGTGGCGTACTTGCAGAGTAATAGCCAATAAAAAACCGCGCCGCTCATGATGAGGGGCGCGGTTTTTTAAACATGCAACTTAAGTATCTTGTTTGTCTTGCAGCACTTCAGCGGTTTTAGCATCCAGGTCTACATCCCACTTGATGCCCTTGCTGTCGCGCAATTCAACTTCATAAACCAGTTTGCCGTAGGAATGATCCAGTTCGGTGTCGACAATGGTTGCGCCCGGGTGTTTATCCAGCGCGGCCTGGTTCAACTTCTCAAACGAGCTGATCTCGCCCGACTTGAGCAGGCCAGGAATATGGTCAGGGCGGACATCAGCCTGGGCTATGCCGGCAGTCAGGATCAGGGCAGCAGCGGTGAGCATTACGTTAAGTGTTTTCATGTTTAATCCCTTTTGGGTCAACTGTTTAAGTGGGATCAGATTAACCATGACAACTTAACTCACCCTTAATTTTCGCCCAGTTCCTGAATGTGGAATCTTAGTAGCCGTTTTGCTCCAGCAGTTGATTGACGCTCTTTGCCGCCGGCACGGTTAGTGAAAATGCCGTCGACGCCGGCGTCCGTTGCCTTCTTGAAATCCACCGGCTCATCAAGGGTGTAGACATGTACCAGCAGGCCTTTGTCATGGGTGGCTTTGTTCATCCAGGGCTGTATCAGGTCGAAATAGCTCTGGGCGCCACCGTGGGTCAAGGCTGCTGACGGGCCAGTACCGATGGCGCCGTTGGCTTTGGCAACGTCCAACCAGTGCAGGAACTCGTCTTTGTCCTTGGGCTGCAGTTTTGCGTAATACGCTGCTTTGTCCTTCTCGCCGGAGTCGGCAAAACTGACGCCGGAACTGGCTGCCATGCCACCTTCGCCGATCCAGAGCAGCAGGATTTTTGGCGTGTCAGGCATCTCTTTTTGCAGTAATTCAAGGCTGTTTTTTTCAAAGGTTTGCAGTATCACGCGACCTTTGCCTTCGCCTGTTTGAGGTGCAACGTTGCCGGCAATGGTTGTGACGGGTTTTAGCCATCCGCGTTCGGTCAGCTTGTTTTTCAGGTCACGCTCAATACCCGGAAACTGCTTGGGCTCTTTGGTCTCGATGTATAACCCGGGCTTGTGTTGCGGGTTGCCCTGGGCAATATCGATAATTTCGTCCAGCGTCAGGATTGGCAGCCCGACGAAGGAAGGGCGGGCGCGCTGCGGGTAGGCCTGGTTGAACCAGCTCCCGGCATCCAGTGTTTTAAGTTCTGCCAGGGTGAAGGCGCTGGCCGGACTGTCTTTGCGCTCCGGGAATTTTTTCGCTACGTCCGTGGTGCGCAACAAGCTGTTGTCATGTAGCGCAAACAACACACCGTCTTTACTGCGCTGCAGATCCATCTCCAGGTAGTCGGCGCCCAGATCCCGGGCAAGCTTGTAGGACGCCGCAGTAGACTCCGGTGCGTCGAAAGATGCCCCGCGATGGGCGATGACTGCCGGATGAGGGATGCCATGAGCGCTGGCCACAGCTGCTTCGGGTGCGTTCGATGCGCTGGCGGCGTATGCGCCACCCATTCCTAGTAGCAAGCTCAGCAGCAGGGTGCTTTTGGCAAAAGTAACAGGCATTGTTGAGGTCCTTGGTATTAGAAAAGTTGTGCAGTACTCTTGGTTCTATCAGCGTCCCCGGCAGAGGGATGCGTGTTCAATCTTGCGTGTAAACCATCGATCCTTGAGCCTCCCGGGCTCGTCAGTGAGGTTTACCATGCGCATCACATCACAGTTAATCTGCCAGTCTGCCGATCTACTTAATGGTTTTGTTGGTTTCAATCGTAAGACAGAGCAGCATATTGTTCGCTTCAGCGAAGATTCTTTCGGAATGGATGTCGCTGACGACAACATCACGCCCACCAGTGAGTTCGTCTGGCAGCCCGGCGCGCAAGACACCATGATCCTTAAGCGCGAGCTGATTCAGTTATTAATAGATCAGAATATCGACGATCGCCTGAACATCACTGAGCCATTGCGTGTGTACATGCAGCGCCAG
>Ga0302347_1004569_pt1 | contig 10962 bp, 9 predicted proteins | sample PhyWR1_FD_202178 | JGI IMG/M metagenome (GOLD analysis project Ga0302347, IMG submission 202178) | Leaf surface microbial communities from wheat plants in UC Gill Tract Community Farm, Albany, California, United States - DLSL W.R1 (v2)... | ecosystem: Host-associated > Plants > Phyllosphere >...
CCGTAGCGGCCAGTTCAACACCAGCTTCGTAGAAAGCCACCCTGAACTGACCAACTACTCGATCAAGCGCAAACCCGAAGAGCTGGCCCTGGCCATCGCTGCCGCCATCGCCGCCCACGCAGGCCTGTGAGGAAAAGAATAATGAGCAAGAAGATCTTCGTAACCGATACCATCCTGCGTGACGCTCACCAGTCGCTGCTGGCCACCCGCATGCGCACTGAAGACATGCTGCCGATCTGCGACAAGCTCGACAAGGTTGGCTACTGGTCGCTGGAAGTCTGGGGCGGCGCCACCTTTGACGCCTGCGTACGCTTCCTGAAGGAAGACCCATGGGAGCGTCTGCGCCAACTGCGTGCGGCCTTGCCTAACACCCGTCTGCAAATGCTGCTGCGTGGCCAGAACCTGCTGGGCTACCGCCATTACAGCGATGACGTGGTCAAGGCCTTCGTCGCCAAGGCGGCAGTTAACGGCATCGACGTATTCCGTATTTTCGACGCCATGAACGACGTGCGTAACCTGCGTGTTGCCATCGAGGCGGTCAAGGCTGCCGGCAAACATGCCCAGGGCACCATCGCCTATACCACCAGCCCGGTGCACACTACCGAGGCGTTTGTGGCTCAGGCCAAGCAAATGGAGGCCATGGGTTGCGACTCGGTAGCCATCAAGGACATGGCGGGCCTGCTGACTCCTTACGCCACTGGCGAATTGGTCAAGGCGCTGAAGGCAGAAATCACCCTGCCGATCTTTATTCACTCCCACGACACCGCCGGTCTGGCCGCCATGTGCCAGCTCAAAGCGATCGAGAACGGTGCTGATCATATCGACACCGCGATCTCCAGCTTCGCATGGGGCACCAGCCACCCAGGCACCGAGTCGATGGTTGCCGCCCTTAAAGGCAGTGAATACGACACCGGTCTGGATCTGTCGCTGCTGCAAGAAATTGGCATGTACTTCTACGCAGTGCGTAAGAAGTACCACCAGTTCGAAAGCGAATTCACCGCGGTCGATACCCGCGTTCAAGTCAATCAGGTGCCGGGCGGGATGATTTCCAACCTCGCCAACCAGCTCAAAGAGCAGGGCGCCCTGAACCGCATGAGCGAAGTGCTGGCCGAAATCCCGCGCGTGCGTGAAGACCTCGGCTACCCGCCGCTGGTGACCCCGACTTCGCAAATTGTCGGCACCCAGGCGTTCTTCAACGTGCTGGCCGGCGAGCGTTACAAAACCATCACCAACGAAGTGAAGCTTTACCTGCAAGGCGGCTATGGCAAGGCGCCGGGCGTGGTCAACGAGCAGTTGCGTCGTCAGGCCATCGGCAACGAAGAGCTGATTGACGTGCGCCCTGCAGACCTGCTCAAGCCGGAAATGGTCAAGCTGCGTGCCGAGATTGGTGCCCTGGCCCAGTCGGAAGAAGACGTACTGACCTTCGCTATGTTCCCGGATATCGGTCGCAAATTCCTCGAAGAGCGTGCTGCAGGCACCTTGACTCCGGAAGTATTGCTGCCGATTCCAGAGGCAGGTGGCGTCACCAAGGCCAGCGGTGAAGGCGTACCGACTGAATTCGTGATCGACGTACACGGTGAAAGCTACCGCGTGGACATCACCGGTGTGGGCGTCAAGGCTGAAGGCAAGCGTCACTTCTACCTGTCCATCGACGGCATGCCGGAAGAAGTTGTGTTCGAGCCGCTCAACGAATTCGTTGGCGGCACCTCAAGCAAGCGCAAGCAGGCGAGCGAACCGGGCCATGTCAGCACGGCCATGCCGGGTAATATCGTCGATGTACTGGTCGCTGTAGGCGATGTCGTCAAGGCGGGTCAGTCGGTGCTGATCACCGAAGCGATGAAGATGGAGACCGAAGTACAGGCCGCCATCGCAGGCAAAATTGTCACCATTCACGTCATCAAGGGCGACCGCGTTAACCCGGGCGAAATTCTGATCGAAATCGAAGCCTGATACCGCCTTTGATACAAACGCTTTAAACCTCGGGGGAGCATGTGCTCCCCTTTTTTTCGTCCGGTTTATTTCATCTGCAGGCTAATGCAGATTGATGATCTAAAAAGCATTTTTATGTGCATTAAAATGCAAGTGTGAGCATGTTTCAGCTAACCCTTCAGCTCTACAGTGCCGGCCAGTGGCCAGTGGCCAGTGGCGAGATGCGATGGCGAAGGGATTACCCACCCCGCCCAGTGGTCGCGGGATGTGGAGCGAGCAGGGCAAATAGATTGGCGCGATGCCTGTGAGTCGCTAAGCGCGATTATTGAGCCGGGCATGGCGTTTGAGCGCCTGCGTGCTGATGCTGAACTGTTGCGCGCTCTGCCTGATTTACTGCGAGCTGAAGGGTTACCGGAACTGAAAATGAATCATCCACAAATTGCGCTTAAAAATCTTGATCAGCGTTTGCGTGAATGGGGCTTGAAATGACCCTGAGCATTGATGCGCGCCAACTGAAAATCGAAGGCATTGAAGTAGATCTGGCTCAGGGCGCAATCACCCTGGGCGAGGCGGTAAAGCGTTTTCGGGTTGATGTGACCGGATTGCAGCAAACTCAGTTTGCCCGCATGTGCAAAATCTCGGTTCGTACCCTGATCCAGATCGAGCATGGCGAAGGCAACCCCACCCTTAAATCCCTGAATGCAGTGTTCAAGCCCTTTGGTCTGCAAATGGGTGTGGTTCGCTTGTCGCGAAAATTTTAACCCCCTCCTGACACAAAAACGCCCGACAGTCCTTGTCGGGCGTATTGATCATTTTTTATACAACTAATGCCCTGCATTCTTCCAGAGTCTTTATTTGGCCGCTTTCTGGTTGGTTATCCAGTGCCAGCCATTTTTCGAAGCCTGTCGCTAAAGCTGGCCATTCCGTACTGATAATACTGTACCACGTGGTATCACGATTCTTGCCTTTGACCACCATATGCTGGCGAAATACACCTTCGTATGTGTACCCCAATCGTACTGCTGTACGCTTTGAGCGAGCGTTGTCGTTGTTACACTTCCATTCCAGACGTCGGTTTCCCAGAGCGAAGGCCTCCTTGGCCAACAGGTAGACCGCCTCTGTACTTTTCGGCGAACGCTGCATCGGGGCGCCGAAGGTGACGTGGCCGATCTCGATACGACCGTGCTCCGGCACGATGCACATCAAGCTGATCAAGCCTTGTGCCTCACCGTTCGCCTTGTCGATGACGGTATAAAAATGAGGATCGCGGCTGGCGGCATGGTTTTGCAGCCAGGCATCAAACTTCGGGCGCTCGTTGAAGGGGCCGTAGGGTAAGTAGTCCCAAAGTTTGGGATCGCTGTCCGGCCCTTGTAAGGCTAGCCATAGTTCATCGCCATGACGTGTCGGGTCGAGCTTTTCCAGACGAATGAAGCGCCCTTCAAGCGTGCGGGTATCCGGTGTTTTGGCCGCCAGCCAGTGTTCTAGAGAGTCGGGCATTGCGCGTTCCTTATTTATGACAAGGTTTTGCGAAACTGGATAAAGCCGGGGCGCTCGGCAATGCGCTCATACAACTGGATCGCCGTGGCGTTGGTTTCCTGAGTCAGCCAATGGACTTTGGCACAGTCCCTGTCGCTGGCCGCAGCGTAGACGTGCTCGATCAGCTGGCGACCAACGCCTTTGCCGCGCACGTCGGGGCTTACAAACAGGTCTTGAAGGTAGCAGGCGTTCTTGATACTCCAGTTGGTACGGTGATACACGCACTGCACCATGCCCACGGCTTTTTCGCCTTGCCAGGCCAGTGCCAGGGTGGTGGGTTCTGCCGGGTCGAGAAAGCGCGTCCAGGTAGATTGGGTGATGTCGTCCGACAGCTCGGTTTTATAGAAGCGCAAGTAAGCTTGCCAAAGCGGTAGCCACTGTTCGCGATCGGCGGCGGTCGCGGGTTTGATCTGGATCTGGGTCATTTCTAGCTATTCCTTAACCATTAAATGAGCGAGTGCGTGGTCTTGCTGGTTGCTGTTGGCCAGAAGCCCCTTGCGTACGCCCGCCTGGTCGGCGGCGTCGCGGTTCTGGCTGAGTTTGCGTTTGCCGTCCAGGCGTGTAATGGGCAGGCGAAAACCCACAATCGCCTTGAGCATGCTGTCGATATAGTCCTGCGGCGCATGGCTGACCGCCCAGGGCTGGGGGCGATCGGCTTCGTGCTTGCTGCTCAGGCGGCTGACCAACGCCAGCAAGCGCTCAGCATCATCGAAGACTTCTGCGCTGCCATAAGCGTGGACGGCCAAGTAGTTCCAGGTGGGTACTGCTTTGCCATGTTCGGCCTTACTAGGGTAGAAGGATGGGCTGATATAGGCCTGTTCGCCCGCGAAGATCACCAGTGCCTCGCTTCCTTCTGCCAGGTCCTGCCAATGTGCATTGGCCCGGGCCAGGTGCCCATACAACGTGCCGTATTGGCCTTCGTCCGGGTTCAACAGTAAAGGCACATGACTGGCGAGCAAGCCGTGGCTTGCGTGAGTAACCAGTACGGGCAGGGGCGAGGCCTGCATCTGTTGGTGCAGGATTTGAACATCGTCTACGGCGAAGGCGCGGGGTACGTACATGGAAATTATCCTTGGAGAATGGCTTCATCCTAGGCAGGCTATTGGTTGGTTGTAAGAGCCATTAATGGTCATTTTCATAGGTCCAATCCATGCCGGATTCAGCACTCTCCATCGCCTTTAACCCCGCCGGGATCGAGCTTGATCCCAAAAAGGGCCTGAGCCGCCAGCTGTATCAGGCATTGCGCCAGAGAGTGCTGGATGGTCGCTTGAGTGGCGGCTCGCGCTTGCCCGCCAGCCGTGACATGGCGGCGGCCTTGGCAATTTCCCGCAATAGCGTGGTGCGGGCCTATGACCAGTTGTATGCCGAAGGTTTTATTGAGGGGAGAGTTGGGGATGGCACTTACGTCGCAAACCTGCCCGAAAAAGCCTTGCCGCTGAAAAAGTTGTCCACCAACTTATCCACAGGGTTTTCAACAGGCTTATCCCCAGGGTTATCCACAAAACAGGGTGAATTACCTGTAATTACATCCAGTAAAGTTATCCACAGTACAGCCCTGAGCAGGGTTGCAACGCATGCATTGGACCTACCGCCAAGTGGTATTCCCCGAGCATTTAGAGTGGGGGTTCCGGCGTTTGACTTATTCCCTTTCGAGGTATGGAGCAAGCTGCAGGCGGCTTTTTGGCGTAAGCCGGACCTGCAGCAACTGTGTTACGGCGACCCGGCCGGGGATGAGCGTCTGCGTGGATTAATTGCGGCTTATTTGCGCACTTCACGGGGTTTATCGTGCACAGCTGAGCAAATTTTGATCACTAGTGGTGCACAGCAGGGAATTAGCCTTTGTGCACAGCTGCTGGTGGAGCCGGGTGAGGGGGTGGCTGTGGAAAACCCTGGCTACCGCGCAGCTGCCTATGCATTTGCGATTGCCGGGGCGCATGTGCAGGGCGTAGCGGTGGACCAGGACGGTATGGATTGCTCGGCACTGGCGCACTTGAGCAACTGTCGACTGGCCTATGTCACGCCCTCCCACCAGTACCCGAGCGGCGTCACCCTGAGCCTGGCCCGGCGCCTGGAGCTGCTGGCCTGGGCTGAGCGTACGCAGAGCTGGATTGTCGAGGACGACTACGATGGCGAATACCGTTACAGCGGCGCGCCGCTGGCTCCGCTGGCGGCATTGGATCGAAGCGGGCGGGTGATCTATGTCGGTACTTTCGGCAAGGTGGCTTTCCCGGCGTTGCGTCTGGGCTATCTGGTGTTGCCCAAGGGGCTGACCGAACCGTTTGCCCGGCGTCGCTCGCTGGATATGCGTCATTCGGAGGTCAGTACCCAGGCGGTGATGGCCGAATTTATGGCTGCGGGGCATTTTCAGCGGCATATCCGCCGGATGCGTCGAGCGGCCCTGAGCCGTCGCGATGTGTTGTTGGCCAACTGGCCGCAGGCGCTGGCGGGAGTTGGGGTAATGCCGGGTATTGCGGCGGGGTTGCATGTGGCGGTGCCGGTGGCGAGTTTGGCCCGTGAACAGGAACTGCTGGCGCAGGCCAGGGCAGTGGACGTGGAAATCAACGGGCTGAGCAGTTATTGGCTGCAGGACTCGAGTGAACCTGTGGATAACCGCGCGGGATTGGTGTTGGGATTTGCGGCGGTGCCGGAGGTGGATATCAAGGCGGCGTTGGGGCGGCTGGGCAAGGTTTGGCGGTGATGCAAAGTCAAAAGCACCTCCCCCTAACCCTCTCCCGGAGGAAGAGGGGACTAAAGTCAAAAGCAGTTTTGCGCTACGCCACTAATCGGCCCTCTCTCCCTTTTGGAGTGTGGGGTGAGGGTAGCTTTACACTGAGGTAGCGCTTTCAAAACCCTCCAGCACATTCACCGCATTCACGCCGATCTCCTCCACCGCATAACCACCTTCCATCACAAACAGCGTCGGTTTGCCCAGTCGTGCAATGTGTTCGCCCATGCGCAGGTAGTCCGGGCTGTCGAGTTTGAACTGGGAAATCGGGTCGTTTTTGAATGTGTCCACACCCAGTGAAACTACGATGACGTCAGCGTCGTAGCCTTCGATTTCCGCGCAGGCCAGTTCAAGCGCCGCACTCCAGCGATCCCATGCCGAACCCGCAGCCAGCGGGTAGTTGAAGTTGAAGCCTTCACCTGGCCCTTCGCCCAGCTCATCTGCATAGCCCAAAAAGAACGGAAATTCGGCCTCAGGATGGCCGTGGATTGAGGTGAACAGCACATCGTTGCGTTCATAGAAAATCGATTGCGTGCCATTACCGTGATGGTAGTCCACGTCGAGGATCGCCACCTTGCTGCGGCCTTGATCGAGGAACGCCTGTGCGGCAATGGCAGCGTTGTTCAGGTAGCAGTAACCGCCCATCAAGTCGCTGGCAGCGTGATGCCCCGGCGGGCGGCAAAGTGCGAAAGCACTGTGGGCACCGTTTTGGATTTCGGCCTGGGCGGTCAGGGCTACTTGCGCGGCACTGTAGGCTGCTTGCCAGGTGCCAGCGGTAATGGGCGCGCCACCGTCGAAGCTGTAATAACCGAGCTGGCCGTGCAAGCTGGTGGGCACAACGGCGCGCAGAGTGCGGGCTGGCCAGGTGTAGGGCAGCAAGTCACCGTCGCGGCCATGTTCTGTCCAGCGATCCCAGGCACCCTGGAAAAAGTCTAGATACGCTGCACTGTGGATCCGCTCAATGGGGCCGCGACCGTAGTCCAGCGGCGCACGCACAGGCCCGAGTTCGCGGGTTTGTACACGCTGCAATATGTGGTCGGCCCGTGACGGCATTTCGAAGCAGGGCATCAGTTGCCCGTCCATCAACTCACAACGGCCATGATGCAGGTGGTGATCGTCCGAATAGATCGTCAGCATTTTCTTGTTCTCCCAGGGCGTGAGCGGTTGGCTACAGTCTTGCGGCGCGGGGTGTTTGAGAGAACGGCAGGAGCGGCCAAAAGGAGATGTATATGGCCAAAATAGCTGACCGTAATTGGCCCCTGCCCATTGCGTCTGAATCAGGCGCGGAACTGGCTGGGTGCGACCCCGCTCCAGCGCACGAACGCATGGCGAAAACTGGCGGTTTCACTGAAACCCAGGGTCTCGGCAATCTTGTATATGGGCCATTCGGTTTCGTTGAGCAGTAGTTTGGCCCGCTCAAACCGCAGGTCATCGAGCAGCGTTTGATAGCTGCAACCCACATCGTGTAAATGCCGGCGCAGGGTGCGCGGCGAGCAGTTCATTTGTTCGGCCAGCCCTTCTAGCCCCGGGGCCGCATGCAGTTGTGCGGCAAGTAACTGACGGATGCGCTCCAGCCAGGTTTGCCGCCCGGTGAATTCCAGGTTCTGTTTGCGACAACGCTCAGCCATCGCCTGATGGGTGACGGCGTCGGCCAGGTGCAGAGGCTGGTCGAGCCAGCGAGTAGCGAAGGCGAACCCGTTGCCGCCAGCCTCGAACTGTCGCGGGCAGTCAAAGCTTTGCCCGTAGCTGGTGTGGTAGTCCGGTGCGCTATGGCCGAAACGTGCACCCAATAGCGGTAGTGGCTGGCCCAGCAGGTCTTCGCAAATCACCTTGAGCGAGACCAGGCACAGCTCGGTATTGAACACCGCCATGTGCGGACTCTCGGCATAGCCATTGGCGCAGAACCAGACTTGCTCGCCCTCGACTTCAAGGCTTAGCTCAAAAAGTGTTCCCAGCAGCGCCGGGTAGCGCAAGGCCAGGCGCAATGCGTCACCTAAGGTGGCACTGGTGAGCAGGGCGTAACCGAGCATGCCGTAGGACGACACATGCATGCGTCGCCCCAGCTCCAGGCCGATCTCGCGGCGCAGGGCAACCGCGTTGGCGCACACGCGCATTTCCTGATTGGTGGTGATGCGTGTGTCTGCGCGGCTCAAGTCCGCCGCCCTTATGCCGCTGCCGGCCAGCAGCGCTTCGCTGGGCAAGCCTTCGGCGTTGAAGGTGCTGAGCACCAGCGAAACCGCGTTGAGCGTTGTGAGATGAGAATGGAGCATGCTCACTTCCTGTGTGAAGGTTCAGGAAGTGAGCAAGTTATGTGCCGAGCGTTAAGCCAGTTCCCCGCACACGTCCAGTTCGATCAGGCGGCGGACTTCAGCCAGTGGCAAGTCTGCACCGAGCAAGGCATGCAGCTTGCCGAATACGGCCTCACGGGTCATGCCGCCACCCGACAGCACGCCAACCCCACGCAAGCGGCTGCCTGCTTCGTACACATCTAGTTCCACGCCGCCTTCATGGCATTGGGTAATGGCCACGACCACGATGCCGTTTTCCTGCGCCCGTTGCAGGCTGGCAAGAAAGTCCGGGTTGTCGCTGGGGCCGGTGCCACTGCCGAAGCATTCGAGTACCAGCGCTTCGATCCCGCTGTTGAGCAGGGCATCGAGCTGTGGCGCACCAATTCCCGGCACCAGGGGCAGTACGCCGACGTTGGCTTCGTGTCTTGGGTGGCTGTAGGCCAGCTCGCCTGGCAATGAGGTTGCCTTGGCCACACCACCGTTGCGCGTCAGCGCTACAAACGGGTTACGCCCAAAGCTGCGTACCTTGGCGCAGCGTGTCGGTGCCATCAGCTTGCCGTGGAAGTACAACTGAACGCCGTGCGGCTGGCCTTGGCCCAGGGCCAGCAAAGCGCCGCTGACGTTCTCCCAGGCATCGCTGTCGGGTACGCCGGCTGGCAGCATGGAGCCGGTAAACAGCACTGGCGCCGGCAAGCCAAGCAGTTGAAAGCACATTGCTGCAGCGCTGTAGGCCAGGGTGTCAGTGCCGTGCAGGACCAGCACCGAGTCGCAGCCATCCTGTTCGACGGCTTCGATGATCGCCGCACGCAGACGCAGCCAGTAGGCAGGCGTCATATTGGCGCTGTCGATCAGTGGGTTCATCTCGCGAAAGGACCACTGTGGCACTTTCAACTGCGGTTGGCTGGCGAGGTGCTCGCTCATGCGCGCTTCAAAGCCCGAGGCTGGCGCCAGGCCGCTGGCGCTGGCCTGCATGCCGATGGTGCCGCCGGTGTAGAGCACCATGACGTGTTGGGCGGTGTGATGAGTGGCTACGGTCATTGTTGAGTCCCCATAAGCAAAAACGCGGCGGTTCTGGAGAACCGCCGCGTCAAGTATCAGCGTTTTGTTTCTTCGACCTTGGCGGCCGGTAGCGGCGGCCAGGCCTTCAGATCGAGATCCAGATCCGGGAATTTACTGGAATCGAACACCGGTGTCTTGATCCCCGCACGGCGCTGGTCATCGTAGTCCTTGAGCACGCGCATACAGATCTTGAACAGCATCGCCAGGGCGATCAGGTTCACGAATGCCAGCATGGTCATGGTGATGTCAGCGAAGGCGAAGACGGTTTGCAGGTTTTCAATCGACCCCCAAACAATCAGCACCAGTACCAGGGCGCGATAGCCCATCAGCGCCTTGCGGCTTTCACCGACCAGAAAGCGCAGATTGTTTTCGCCCAAGTAGTAGTTGTAGAGCATCGAGGTGAACACGAACAGCGCCAGTGCCACGCTGATAAAAATGCGGCCCCATTCGCCCACTACAGCTGCCAGCGAGTTCTGGGTCAGGGCAATGCCGTCACCTTCAAAGCCCGGAGTGTAGAAGCCCGATAGCAAAATCAGCAGCGCGGTACAGGTGCAGATCACGAAGGTGTCGAGGAATACACTGAACGCCTGGACCACGCCTTGGGCGATCGGGTGTTCAACATCGGCCACGGCGGCTACGTTCGGGGCGCTGCCCAGCCCGGCTTCGTTGGCGAATACGCCACGTTTTACACCCATCACAATCGCACTGCCGATCAGACCGCCAAACACCGGGTCCATGCCGAAGGCGCTTTTGACGATGTGGCCCAGCATGGCTGGCACATGGTCGAATTGCAGCACGATCACATACAGGGTGACCGCGATGTAAGCCAGGGTTTTGACCGGTACCAGCAGGTCGGCTACCGAAGCGATACGCTTGATGCCACCGATAAACACCAAGCCCAACAGCACGGCAATGGCCACGCCGGTGTAGTTGACATTAAAGCCGAAGGCATCTTGCAGCGAGTGGGTCACGGCGTGGGCTTGCAGGCCCATAAAGGCAAAGCCGAAGGTGATCAGCAGCAGGACAGCCATCAACTTGCCCATCCACACTTTGCCCAGCCCGTGCTTCATATAGAAGGACGGGCCACCGCGCAGTTGGCCTTCAGCGTCGCGACGCTTGTACAGCTGGCCCAGGGAGCATTCGATCAGGCTGCTGGACATGCCGACCAATGCGGTCACCCACATCCAGAACACGGCACCGGGGCCGCCCAGGGTCACGGCGATGCCGACACCGGCAATGTTGCCCGCGCCTACACGGCCAGCCAGGCTGAGCATCAATGCCTGAAACGAACTCAGTTGACCGGCGCTGCTGCGCAGGCTGTCCTTGAATACCGAAAACATGTGCAGGAAGTAACGAAACTGAACGAAACGCGAGCGGATCGTGAAGTAGCCACCGAGCCCGACCATGAGCACGATTAGCACTTTC
>Ga0302347_1004575_pt1 | contig 10948 bp, 11 predicted proteins | sample PhyWR1_FD_202178 | JGI IMG/M metagenome (GOLD analysis project Ga0302347, IMG submission 202178) | Leaf surface microbial communities from wheat plants in UC Gill Tract Community Farm, Albany, California, United States - DLSL W.R1 (v2)... | ecosystem: Host-associated > Plants > Phyllosphere >...
CCGGTGCGTGGCCAGGCAAGGGACTGTTTCGGCTCGGCTCGTGTGCCTTTCCATTTCATTCCGGCCAGATAATCCATCGCCTGCATAAGAAGGTGCTCGCACACCTTTTCATCATCAGGAATTTCATAGCCCCGTCGGTCAGCAAGGTCACGCAGGTCGGCTACGCTGGCGTAACTGTCCATGTCGGGGGAACGGGGATCGGTATTTAGCATCATGCCTCCGCTTCAGGAACCACTAACCACCCTTGCGCAGCCCAACGTTCAACTTCATCTTCATGAACCGATGCACAAACAGGCCCTTCCGGGTGGATCGGAGCGTCACGATACATATCAACTTGTGCGGGTTCGTTTACCGTGGCGGGCGAACTGTCAGCCGACTGTTGCATCGCTGCCGCACGTTTTTCTTTGGTTAAATCTGCCATAATTCCCTCGCTATCACAGAGTGACTCTGGGCGGTAAAGCCCATCGTATTTAACCCATCAACAAAACCGCATGGGCGGGTTTAATGGATGCGACACCCCACGCCAGGCCAATTTCGTAACGAACCTGACGATACTGACGATATAACGCAACCTGGTAAGTGATGCCGGAGACCGGATCGGCCACGTTCATGACATCATCCGCAGTATCACCGTCTTTAGGCATAGCGGGTGTACGCGATGCCAGCACAAAGGCTTTGCGGTCAAAGGCCATGTTCGCGGCATATCCACCCAATACCGTCATTTCGGTATTATCAGCCAGGTCTTGCCGTAGCCCGGGTGCAGACAGGGTGACCGTCGAGGCCGATGATGCAGCGACGACATAATTGTTTTCGTCACCGGCAAATTTCACCACAGACCCGACAGGGATTTCTCCTTTTCCTGTATCCACGGGAATAATCACATCGCCCTCGTGTTTGGCACCATTGGCGAGATAGCCTGACGCAGAAGTGGGCTTAACACGCTTCACGTTGAAGGATTCGTGAATATCAAACCCTTCCAGGCGTCCAATGGTGCCTTCGCGAAGCAGCTTATCGGTTCCCGCTTCATTGGCTTTAAACAGTACGGATTGTTTTCCGCGCATGCTGGCGATAGCTGACGATCCGAGGACCATTTGCAGACCCGATTTCGGCGCACCGTTATCAGACAGAACCTGACGCGCTAATGCCGCATCAGACAGGTCTCCGGCAGTACCAAATGGCGGTTTACCGGGGGTGCCTACCGCTCGCGAAGAGCCGTAGTAAAGTGCAGCGAGATCGGCATCTACCTCACCGGACACGGCGCGAAAGGCCTGCTCAAACTGATCGGCCAGGATGGTGTTGTAGGTTCCGGCAGGCCCCAGAGCAAGCTGCTCTTCGCCATTCCACTTGACCGGGGCCATTTTGGACTTGGTAATGGTTACGTTAACCGTCCCGATTTCCTGATCGCCATCGTCAGGGGCAGTTGCTCCCGGTTCGATATCAACCGTTTTGGCAATACCTGCCACAGGCGCAGTCACACTTTGTCCTTTGGCGGCAGAATCAGCTTTGCTGCTCCGTGAAACGGCAGGAATAAAACCCACCTGCTCGCGCGATACGGTATCCAGTGCGGTGTAAATAGTCGGGATTAGCCCGGTCAGGGTGTTAGACATAGGTCTTTCCTTGATGAATGATTTGAAGGGGTTTTTGAGCTATCCAGCCCTGACGCCACGGCCACTTCCGGGCCATGGCTGTTAATCGACGATGGTTATGCCACTCTGAAGCGCCGTACCGCGCGCGATGGGGTCCAGGGAATCAAACTCTCCCCGTTTCATGGTTTTCTGTCCGGCCTGGTGTTGGGACTGCTGAGAACCGCTGCCGGAATTGCCCGACGCTTTAAGGATGTGGTCTTTTTGCGGGTATTGTTCAACCAGGAACTCCAGCGCTTCATCGAAGTCCGCCAGGTCACCCGGTTTCGAGCGGGAATAAATTTTGTTGCCGGTGGGGTCATAGGCAACGATTTTTCCGTCCTCGATTTTGAAAGACTTCCCGAAACGCGCCTGCACGAAGTCAGACGGGATCGCCATTTTCTCCTGAATGAATTTTGAGCCGACAAACCGACCGCCGATCATCTCGCCATACAGCTGCTGTTCAAGCTGCTGACTTCTGCCGTTGGCTTCATCGAGCTGCGCCTGGAAAGATTTGGTGATGTCAGCCCGTACCTGGTCAATGGCCCCCGCATCGATCAGCTTCTTCTGGTCGATTTTGGTCATCATGTCCATCGCTTCTAATGCTTTGGCCGGATCGCTAATGTTGGCAAACTTCGTCAGACTGGCTTCCGCCGCTTCTTTCGCCTCACGATGCGCTTTGGCTTCACCGTTTAGCGCAGTAATTTTGCTGACCGCCTGCGCCGCGTCGAAGGCGATTTCCTTACCATCGTCGTGAACGTAAACCGGCATTCCGTTTTCGACGACAACATGGCCATCTGCATCGAGTTTTAGTTTCATCACTTTCTCCTGACCTTCCGGCCACTGTTTTAGAGGTCTTCCGACCCGGCACCGCGTCGTTTCCACTAAGCGGCAGAAATAAAAAAGGCCGCCCGAAGGCAGCCTGTTGTGGTTCTTTTTCTTCAATGAAGTGAGCGGAGCTGTGCCAGCGTCAGCCATTCCCCCTTGTCGGTGAACATATCGCTGAGTGTTAAGTTTCCGGCACGGTACTGGCGGCCACGAACGACGCCGAGCACCTGGTCCTGACGTTCTGCGGACTGACGCGCCAGCCACGCCAGATAAGAGGAGTCCGCAGATACCTGCCCATCCATGCTGGCGCGTGTCCCGGCGTCCATTTCGTCCAACGGAATGCCCAGTTCACGCCAGGATTTCATCACCAGCGTTTCTGTTGAGCGACAGCAGAAGTGAATTTCCCCCGGCCCCGTGAGATACGGAATTTTGTGGCCAACAGGCTTGTTATCCAGCGTGTATTTTTTTCTGTCGCGGATGATGCAGATTGGCGTGGTCCTGTTATCGAGAGTCGACAGCCACTGTTTGGCATCAAGAACGTCGCGGTTGGCCTGAGCAAACTTTCCTCTGGCAACGGCTGCTATATGGCTTACCGCTGTTTTAGCGATACTCATAGCATTCGCCCTGCTCATCTGCAGCGCGCCATCCTGACGATGACGGTTAGCTGTTCCGCGTACTTTTCGGGCTATCTGGTCCGTGGTATCCCCGGCGAGATAACCGGAGCGCACGGTGTTCACTACGCGTTTCAGACGATCAGCTTCAAGATTGCTGGCCCACTCTTTAAGCAGCCGCCCCTGAAATGGCTGAGCCATAGCCGTGGCGTAAACCATGTCCGATGAAAGCGAGATTAACGGGTAATGGCGTAGCACAGCTTCAGGGAGTAACTGCGTGAAGAGATCGTAGTGATAACCTGATTCGTCACGTCCGAAATCCAGTAATTCATCAGCCAGTGACTGAAAGCTCGTCTGAACCGCCATCCGGTTAATATCCCGCACGCTTGCCAGCAAACTCTCAAGCCGGTTTACAGTAAAACTTTCCGGTGAAAGCTTCTGCAATGCTACTCGCAGTTGAGCAGTCAATGCTGCATCGCTGCTATTGAGGACATTCACCATCCGTCGCGCTGTCCCGTTTCCATAGCGGGAAATAAAAAGCGAGTGCGCGATCGATTCATCGCTTAGTCGGTCATTGATCCTTTTCATCGCTATCACCGATCATAGTGGGCGTGAGATTATTTAACTCGGTCACCACATCCTCTGGTTTGACATCCGGGTCGATAATACGCAGGTTCTGCAACGCCCGAACAGCATCAACAGGACGGATATCCCCACCCTGGCGTAATGACTGAATAGCTATAGCGGCTGTGGAATTGAATGCCTGCTCGGAAGTTTCCAGCTCCGTACGAACATCAACGTTGCCACCATTATCCAGCCCCAGCCACTCCGCCATAATCTGCAGGATGTTATCTAACGTATCCTCAAGCGAGTTCGCCATGGTGTACAACGGGGAATGTTCCTGCATGTGCTCTTCATGCGTTTGATCGACAGATTTCGTCGAGGTGTTTTCTGACCGGAGTAATTTCGCACCGGCCATGCGCATCTGCTGTTCGAGTTCAGCCAGTGAAGTTGTACCTGCGCCAACCGCAGCGCCGGTGTGTTCAGTGTACTCGACACCCTGTTTAGAACGGTCGCTGAACTGCATGGCACTGGAAGCCCCGATCGTCAGTTCCTGTCCCTCTTTCAGACCAAACACGCTGAGAATCGGAACACGCGCAACATGAAGAATGTTGTCCTGCTCACTCTGAGACTGCCAGTGTTTGATATTAAGCATGGCGAGATTGAGCAACGGAGGTGTACCGCACATGAATCCGGTACGCCTGGTATAAAGCGTGACAAGCGTAATGTCCTGCCGTGAGGTTTGCCACTCGTCGTACACAAACCATATTGCAGGCCCCGCCTCACTCGCCGATTTCCGCCAAAGCTGAACCGCTCCCGGTTTCATATAACGAATTTGGTCAATTTTTTTCTGACCAAAATCGCCTGACTTTTCGACCACAGTCTCTCTGATACGCAATTCTGTCAGAATGACCGAACCGTCACGAACCTCAGACTCCCAACCAATAACCTGACGCGGGTTTATCAGCGTTGCGTAGGGGCGTGCGCCGGTGGCTTTTTCCTGAGCTTTTGTCCGGGTAGCCCGCCTGTCAATACGCGGATAATCAACCAGCGCATGCGCCAGACCGTACTGACTTGCCAGGCGAAAAAACTCCTGTGCCCAGACATCCAAACGATTACCTGCCATATCAAAATTAACGCTGATCTCCCTGATTTTTTCTGGCGTTTCATCACTCAGTTTTACCGGTTCAGCAAAAACCCGCCCCACGTTCTGGCTGATCGTTTCTTCATAAGCAGGTAACAGCGTGGCGACACTGAGGCGGTGATGATAAGCGGCCTGCTCTTCATTCGGCCATCGGGGTAAATAGGATTCACCGAGGGTACGCATGTAGAGCGTACCGCCCATGAGGGCATCGTTGATATCCCACGCCTGCGTCATCTGACCGTAGTCGATATTGGGTGTTGAAATGTCGGGCATGATTACATCCGTAGCGGTTTAACAGCGCCTTCCAGTTTTGGCGGTGAATGCAGGATCCGGTAACGGGTCGCATCCCAGTCGTGGTCTTCCTGGTGAGTATCTACATCATCCGGATTTTTATCGTCACGGGATAAAATCGGAACCCGGCTAATCCAGCCACGGCAGTAACTGAAGACATAGAAGCCAGGGTTTTCAGGCATGCCAGATTCGGATGCCTTGCCTTCCAGCACGGCTTCCAGCATGTCCGCAAAAATGGCTGCGCCATTGATACGGGATCCGGGTTTTTTGTTCGACTCCAGCCAGAGCACGCCCTGATTTTCCATTTTCTGGCCGATGGACAGTTCGTTGTCTGACGTGTTGTAAATGGCACTGTCAGCCGGACCCGGCAGGACTTTTTTACAGATACCCGGCTGGATATAGATCTGCCCTTTCCCTTTAATTTCCTCGGGTTCGTCGGCCTCCACACCCGTAAGGCGTTTATCGATCCAGGCCACACCTTTCGCAACATTGGTCGAGGACATTTTCAGGCCTGTATTCAGTTCGTCCGGCGGGCAGCCATACCATTCTCCAATCAGAATTAATGAACCTGCGGGTGGGCAGAATTGACTGCCGTCGGGTAGCGTCGCTTCCGTCCCGTCGGCTTCTGCCCACCAGAGATTGGAAAAAGGCCTGGACTCACCCCAGTCATGAGAGCGGTCTACCTGCCAGCTGTCAGGAATTCGAAAAGGCCTGATGACATGGACCGCTTCATTCCACAGATGATCAAACCGTCCACCGCTGGTAATGTCCCAGGAACCCTCAACCCAGGCTTTACGCTTGTTGGCATCTTTAATGTCCATTAGCGTTGCGACGTATTTCGGGTCGAGATAGCGGTTCTCTTTAAAGGAACCGTGGATAGCCACACGATGCAGCGTTATCTCTTCTTCTTGCTGCATTTGCGGATTGAAAACCACCTGCGTTTTTTTGATGACAGTCCCGCGTGGTGCCGGGTCGATAAACCGTTTTTTCACCCACGTATGTCCGACGCCAAAGGGATTGGTCGTGCTGAAAGCTTCAAGCGGGATCGGCGGCAGAAGAATGCCGTTTTTTTTTGGGTAATCAGCAGGCAGAAATGATGAACGCATGCAGGAAAACATCGACTCATAGAATTTGCTGGAATACTGCTTGGTCAGTTCGTTAAAGCCGATAAACGGCAGCTCCTGCCCGTGGAATTTCCAGTAATCATCTTCATCGCAACCAAAGCGGAAAAGCAATTCTTCCCCCGTTGGCCAGACCCATTTGAGCTCTGAAGCCGAACTGAGAAACCTCGCCCCGTCCACAAAGGCGTTATAGAGACGCTTGGATTGAGTGATGATGTCGGCCAGATGCTTGTATTCAACGTCGAGAATAACGCCCCGCCAGAAGGTCCCATATCCAAGGCCAACGCGTGAACGAAACCTGGCGAGCTGTGCCGCCGTTTTTCCTGGCCCCCGGGTGCCTTCGTAAAGTATTTCATCACAGGGACAACTCAGTGACAGGGTTTGCGAACCGGGTTGCGGTTGCCAAATCACGTTATACGTCATTATCGGTCAGTCCTTGCTGCTGGATCTGCGCCGCTTTTTCCCAGTCATCCACGCTTGTGCAGTGCGGCACCACGATGACGTTATGCACGACGCCAGCTGCTTTATCTTTTTTCAGACGGTCCAGTTCCAGCTGCTTACGTTCAGTGTCCAGGCTGCTGTTCAGTAGCATGGATCTCTGCGATTCCAGGTTTGCAATTCTGGCTGTCAGCCTGTCGATAAGGCCGGAGTAATCCCGACGGCGAAACTGCCTCCGCGTGATGGTTACCTCAACTTCTTCACCCTCCTCATTAATTTCGGTATCGATCATGCCGCCAATTAGTTGTGGTTCTATGGCTTTACTCTCGATCTGTAATTCTGAGTCGGGATCACTGGGGTCTATTTTATTTTCCAGCGCCAGCGCTCGCATCAGGCGTATACGAGTTAACCGGAGTTCATCATCAATGTTTCCCAGCTTTAAGGCTGCGCAGATTCGCTGCTCTTCCTCTGTGAGGTATCTGGAATAAAGACTGCCGGGTGTCTTAGGGGCACCTGTCGATTTCCCGCCATGCATCCGGCATCGACCATTCGCCATGCGCTTCGCTTTACAAGGGGCACCGCTGCGAGTTTTTGCCCCGCAACATTCAACCATCCTGAACCTCTGATTAGCCATATTGCATGGGGTTAATTAAATAAAAGCCTTCGGTTTTAAGAACCGCTACTGCGACTGGAAGACCCGGTTGAGGTTCTGCGAGACCATGTTTTGTGTCTACCTAACAGAATAATTCACTGGAATGAAAACTACAGCCCCCGAAGACTGGTGTAACCTCTGACGTAAATTCAGATCGTTTATGCTGCTATGAGCAGAATTTTCAGCCAATGTGAAGCATAAAATAAAAAAGCCGTCTGCCGGTGATGCTCAGGGTGAGCGGAAAGGACCGGTAGAAAGCTTTGCCTGCGCATTCCGACATGTACCTTAAACAGATACGTGTGAGGATGAGCATGAAAAAAACCACCAAACATGCTAAGCATATTTTTGCCCCTACGAGTAAGAAAGCGATATCTTTGTTGCTTATAGCATGTCGCCCAACCAGTCATCGTCAGGTCGGCGCGCGTCAAAAAATTCATGGGTAAGACCACTGCTGGCATGCAGTATAGTTACAGACTTCCGTCATATGACCTTGACCAGCGCTTCCCCCCCTTCGGTGATACGCCAGTATTGGCATTGTCGGACAGGAACCGTTGCTAAAGTTCGCCCCAGTCCGGTTTTGCCATATTGTACTCTATGAAAACCATCTTTCAGGATGGTGAAATGTTGTATTGTCCAAGTATGATGTTAACCGTCAATTACTACTGGTGAGAGCCATGAAAAAAAAATACCTACTTATTCTTTTAACCTCATTTTCCATTGGCGTATTTGCTTCAGTACCTGACGAATCCCCACCGGCAAGTGACATTTTCAATCATGATCCGAAAACAGTTAATGATAACTGGTATACAACGTTCAGATGTGATGGTTATGCCATCAGGGGCGATGGGGGCCCGCAACTTTTAGTTGATGACAAAGTGTTCACGGTGAAAGCAATCGCACCGGCAGACAGGATTACACAAAGAACAGTAGTGATTTACTCGAGGTTTGAAAATTCCGTTCAATATTCTGTTGAGATGGTTAAGCCGATTGACAAAGACATCTCTTATTTCAGAGGAAGTTCAACAGTGACTACAGAAAGACCATTCAATTTTTCATGCTACCTTCCTGATAACAGAGGCTGATCATTTGAAACTTCCTCTACAGGCCAAATAGATGCTTTCTCCTGTTGAACTACGCCTTTAATGTGATACTGCTTCATCACAGCAGTGTGGCGTGATCTTTCCTGCTGAAGCACAAATTGTGTTTTGTTTGTGCAGGCTAAGTATCGGTTTCACGCTATCAGTAGTTGTAACATGAACCTCTAACGCATCCACCGGAAGGATAAAAATAATGCGAGCTAAAACGGACATGCATCAGGCTGATATCATCGCGGCCTTCAAAAAGAAAAACACAACACTCGCGGCTGTATCCCGATCTTACGGACTAAGTTCCGGTACGCTGGCTAACGCGTTGAAGCGTCCCTGGCCCAAGGGGGAATTCATTATTGCGGGATATCTCGGTCTGCATCCCTCCGACATCTGGCCCAGCCGCTACTTCGATGCCAGCGGCAAACTCCGGGATAGAGAGAAACTACTAAGAATGGAAAATCTAAAATTGCTCGACGATCTTATGAGGGCAAAAAGTGGAGCGTAAACAGCCCGCTCTTAAAAGGTCCACAGTCTGAGCGGTGCGATGACGAGTTGCAGATTTTATCCCTCGCAATGTGAATAGAGTTGCATTGAAATGACAATAAAAAACCGCCCGTAGGCGGTTGGTGCTTATCAGAAACTTAATTACCGCCCAAAGTGTTGAACAGCACGTTCCTCATTTCCACTGATTCGATCGGGTCGAGGTTCATCCATTTGAGCGTTTGTTTGTCACTGGATGCATCGTACTCAGAGTAAACACCGTGTATATCGCCCTTGTCGGGAGAGTAAAGGATTGCAATCGATTCTGCCGGGCAGTTATGTGGCTTGCATCCAGATAAGGCGAGATATTTTTGTCCGTTGATGGTCACTTCACTGGCAGGTGTGCTTGTACCACCTCGTTTTACCCAGTCTGGCAGATTTTCCCTGGCAATGAGCTTACTGTAGGCTTTACCTGTTTCCTTCCCTTGCACAAAATCGAAAAGATAAGGTGCTTCCGCAGCAGTGGCCATGAGCGGGAAAAGAACCAGGGCCGCAATTGATGAAATCTTTCTCATTTCGCAATCTTCCTTCATATTGAATGACTGCGATATTCTATGCTCATTTAATTCTGTTTTCACTTTAAGCCGGGTCATGCTTACATCATCAGGCGCACTCGCAAATGCGACTTGTGATGGTCACTGGATCAGTTGTAGCTGAGTGATTGTCATAATCCTTTCACCCTCAAGTGTCAGCACACGCTTCTCTTTCTTCCGCTCGTTCATCAATCGACTGCCAATTGTGCCTTTCAACTTTGATCGTGTTTCTTTGATGGCAAACTGATGCTGTGCCTCTTCACCGATTGCAGCCCTGCGGGTCAACTGCTCTGCCATCTCCAGTTAAATGCATTGATGTAGCACTCTTTAATGGCCGTAGCAGTTTTGCCGGTAAATCCCATAACCAACATCATGCATCCATCACGAGTTATGCTGTACATAGGTCGAATGTCGCCATTTTTACTAATGAAATCATAGAGCGCAAAATTGCGCTGGTTGAAATCATCTGAGCATTGCAGATTTCTTATGGCGGGGATTACGTCCTGATGCCGCCCACTTCGCAGCGCCAGGGCCGCTACAAAACTACACTCAATCGAGCTGTAATGGCCCCGAAGCTATTTATCATCGATGTAATAGATTATCTGCCGTTCAGTCAGGAGGAAGCCAGGCTGTTCTTCCAGGTCATCGCCAAAGGTTACGAGAAGAGCGTAATGATCCTGACCTCCGACCTACCGTTCGGGCAGTGGGACCAAACGTTCGCAGGTGATGCAGCCCTGACATCGGCGATGCTGGACCGGATATTACATCACTCACACGTTGACCAGATATAAGGAGAGTGCTACCTACTAAAGCAGAAACGAAAGGCCGGGTTATAGCGGAAGCTAATACTGAGTAAATTAGGTGAATTAATATTAAACCGTTGGTAGCAACGGTAAGTTGATCACTTTACCCTTCGTTGACACCTGGGGGCGGTTAGTTTGTCAGGGTGGGATTCGAACCCACGCTCTCGCAGTATTGGTCATTGCACACCACTGCTCGATATAGCATATGTTACGCTTAGTCCCGTCAAAGCTTTCGCTCTGCCATCTCGCGCACCTGACATTCGGATAGTACCTCTGTATAACGCACATTCCAACCAGATTATGTACAGGTGCTTACATCAGACATCATCAGGTGCATTCATGAATGAACTAATATCATCTCGTGTTTTGAAGAGTGGCAGGCCTAGTTTCTCGCGCCAGTCTATCAATGTTTTAACGATTTTTTCAGGGGTCAGATTTTCATCAAAGTTATAATAAATAAGATCTGATCCCTCGGGATGACCCGATACTGAAATGAAATTTTCCAGTAACTGGTCTTGATAAGATTCACTTCCATTGCATTCAAAAATGTCCTTAACCAACTGAGTAAACTCTTGCTCCGTGTAATATTCAAACTTCTCGTTCAGTTTCATTCACTCCCCTCATTTTAGGCAGAATTTACACGAAAAGCTTACCTTTGGCACTGCTCCCTGAGGTACTGTTGCAGATAGCTCACCTGCCCCGCTAGGATGTTGGTC
>Ga0302347_1004577_pt1 | contig 10939 bp, 9 predicted proteins | sample PhyWR1_FD_202178 | JGI IMG/M metagenome (GOLD analysis project Ga0302347, IMG submission 202178) | Leaf surface microbial communities from wheat plants in UC Gill Tract Community Farm, Albany, California, United States - DLSL W.R1 (v2)... | ecosystem: Host-associated > Plants > Phyllosphere >...
TCCCACGGCAATCTGCCTCAAGGAGAGCGTTATGCCGTGGTATGCATGGTTGATTTTAGTGGTCGCGATCGGGTCGATCGTCGGTGGCCTGATGATGCTGCGAGACAGCGCCAACAAGGTTGAACTCACCGACGAACAACGCAAACGCGTGGCCGAGCGAAATGCGCAGGCGGATGCTAAGGATGCGCAGGATCGCTGAGGCTGAAGCGGCTCCCCGTTGAGCCGCACAATGTTGTAAACACCAGCGAGTGTCCCGCCAAGCTTGGTCAACATGGTCTGATGTTTCGAAGGCCTTCCCATACGCCATTCACAAGATCACATCGCTAAAAACCCACCAGCGCATCATGAAGTGCCCAATGCGCGGCTCAAGCAGGTTGAAGCTGCGCTCCGAAGCTCGAATGCCGGGGAGCAAAGCCTGGTGCTGATGTCGACACTGGTGGGAGCGCTGGTGTTGGCGACAAGCGTGGAAAGCGCCGAGTTGGCTACACGGATTCTTGATATGCTGCAGGGGAGCTTGAAGGCGGTTGCTGAGCAAAGGAAAGCCGGTCGATGACCGGCTTCCTCATCGTTTTTCAAATTTTTAATTCACCTCAAGCCTGTCGCGGTTCTTTTCCAAAAGCGCCTTGCCGATTCCCTTTACTTCCAGTAACTCATCTATCGCCGTGAAGGGGCCGTTGGTTTCACGGTAGGCGATGATGGCCTTCGCTTTGGCTGCACCGATGCCGAAAAGGTCGCGGCGCAGGGTTTCAGCGTCGGCGGAGTTGAGGCTGACCTTTGTGGTTTGGTCGACCTTGTTCATTTGGGTGGTGATGGGGGTTGGGATTTCAGGTTTGTTGGAGGGCGCAGCCGTGGTGGCTAGCGAGAGGCTGGTGAGGAAGGCGAAGATGAGGGATGAAAAATACGCTTTATGCATTGATGACGCTCCATGAGATCGATAAGGGACAAGCAGCTTTTCCGAAGCTGCTTTTCAAACTTAGGCGAAGTTTGGGGAGAGTCAAAAATGGGTGAGTTACAGGGTGTGAACTTAGGGTTCCAGGCGGCGCTGCTGATAGATCCAGTCGACGATTTCACCGTCCGGAGAATACCCGCTGACGGTTTCGCGCAGCAGTTGGCGCACACGCGTGTAGTCATCCTGTTCAACCGCGCTGAGCAGTTCCGTTAAACGGGCCTTCAAGACGTCCCACGGCAAGTAGTCCTCATTGGCACTCATAATCATCGGATGCGGAGTCGTGACTACATTATCGCCGATCAGCAGTTCCTCATAGAGTTTTTCGCCGGGGCGCAGCCCTGTGAACTCAATGGAGATGTCGCCTTGAAGATTTTTATCAGAGCGAATACTCAAGCCGGACAGATGGACCATTTTCTCTGCCAGCTCAACGATTTTCACTGGCTCGCCCATATCCAGAACAAATACGTCCCCTCCCTGCCCCATGGAGCCCGCTTGGATAACTAATTGAGCAGCTTCAGGGATACTCATAAAATACCGGGTGATCTTGGGGTGTGTAACCGTCAGAGGGCCTCCAGATTTTATTTGCTTGTGAAACAACGGGATCACCGACCCAGACGAGCCCAGTACATTGCCGAACCGCACCATGGTAAAGCGAGTCTTGTTTACCCGGGAAATACTAGAAGTCTCACCGAAGAGCACCGGAGCGATCTCACTGCTGAGCGCCTGCAGCGTCATTTCTGCAAGACGTTTCGTGCTGCCCATTACATTGGTCGGACGCACAGCCTTATCAGTAGAAATCAGCACAAAGTTCGCCACATTGGCGCGTAAAGAAGCTTGTGCGGCGCTCAACGTGCCCATCACATTGTTCAAAACGCCTTCAGCAATATTATGCTCGACCATCGGTACATGCTTGTAGGCCGCCGCATGGTAGACCGTGTTGACGCGCCAGGTCTTCATGACGTCAAAGAGCTTTTCCTGATTACGGACAGAGCCCAGGATCGGTAATAACTTAACTGAAAGTGACTCACGTACGATTCGCTGCTCAAGCTCTTGCAGGATGCTGTAGAGATTGAACTCGCTATGCTCATAAAGCAGAAGTGTCGTGGGTTGCAGCGTGAGAATCTGGCGGCAAAGCTCAGAGCCGATTGAACCGCCCGCCCCGGTAATAAGAACCGACTGATCCTTGATACAATGTTCAAGCAGCTCATCCTGAGGGGGTACAGAATCACGGCCTAGCAAGTCAGCGATATCAACCTCCTGGATATCGTCGACTTTTACTCGCCCGCTGGCCAAATCCATAAAGCCGGGCACGCTTTGCACATGGAGCGCGAATCCCTCCAAGAAGGTCAATATCTCCCGGCGACGCCCGCGACTGGCAGACGGAATGGCGAGAAGAATCTGCTGGGCACCGGTGGCGTCAAGCATCTGCTGAATATGCTTTGGCTTATAGACAAGCAAGCCTGAAATCACACGATCCGCAATGCTGCTGTCATCATCAATAAAGGCAACAGGACGCAACAGCCTCCCCATGCGTAACGCAGCAACCAACTGATTACCGGCTGCACCCGCACCATAAATAGCCACCTTCGGCAGTCCATCATCTCGATTGGTAAAAGGGACGTGTTGCGCAGCCGTAAACCAGTCTCCCAGGAAATACTGGCGCATCGCGAGGCGTAGCCCCCCGATCATGACCATGCTCAACCACCAGTAATTGAAGATGACCGAGCGCGGAACAGAAATCTGATGGTTGCCGCTCCAATAAACAACCAGTGCGAGAATCAACGATGACAGGCTGACGGCCTTGATAATTACGATCAGCGCATCGTTTCCAAAATAGCGCATAACTGCACGGTACATACCAAACCGTACAAACAGCGGAATCGCGATGACCGTGGCGCTCAGGAATAGCCATAGGTACTCATTGAAAGGATTGATCAGCTCATCAATTCCCAAACGAACGACAAAGGCCATCCAAAGGGCAAACCAGACGAGAAAAACGTCGGTCACTACCTGGAAGGCACGCTTCTGCCGCCGCGTTAACCCTAGTAATAAGGTTCTCAACTTATCCATAACGCCTTGAAACACCTCTGTTACTCCTAAAATACATCCGCCGCCACCATGGATAATTCCAAAAGAATTCATCCCATGATGATGGAAAATTCCATTTGACTGGCCCGCAGCTCAAATCCTTCTGCGTTGCAAACAAAGACGGGCATTCGTGACTGCCTGACTGATTACGCTTCGGTAGCCAACTGCATAACGGTCCTGAGCACCGAGCATGTTTTGTCGATTTCAAGCTGCGTCAACGTCGGGTGGACAAGAAACATCACACTCGTTTCGCCGAGTTCCCGCGCTACCGGCAAACGACTCGCCGGACGCCAACCAGTATTGTCAAACGCCTTTTCCAGATAGACCTCGGAGCAGGAACCGGAAAAAACCGGAACTTCTCGTGCCGAAATTTCCGCCAGAATACGATCACGATCCCATCCGGCTTTGAGTGCCTGAGGCTCTACAAACACGTAGCACTTATACGCTGCGTGAATACTGCCCTCAGGCATGACGGGCACGCGCAAACCTTTGAGTTGGCTGGCGCACTCCCATATCTGCCCGGCATTCGCCAGCCGACTGGCCTGCCAATCTGTCATGCGCTTGAGTTGAAGCCGACCGATTACGGCCTGAACCTCAAGCATTCTCCAGTTCGTACCGAAGCTTTCATGCAACCAGCGAAAACCAGGGGGATGGTTACGTTCATAGACTGCTTCCCAACTTTTGCCATGATCCTTGAACGACCACATGTCCGACCACAACTTATGATCGTTGGTTGTGACCATTCCGCCCTCGCCACCTGTCGTCATGATCTTGTCCTGACAAAAGGACCAGGCGGAGATATGGCCAATTGACCCTACTGGACGTCCTTTGTAACGAGCGCCATGGGCCTGAGCACAGTCTTCGATCACTTTAAGGTCGAATTCCTCGGCCAGAGCCATGATCGGATCCATGTCGCAAGGCCAGCCGGCCAAATGCACACAGATGACAGCTCTAGTGCGTGGAGTCAGCACAGCGCGGATAGTCTGCGCGGTAAAGTTTTGCGAATCGCGATCCACATCAGCAAAAACGGGAACAGCACCGGCATTAACGATACTCGATACGGAAGCAAGAAAAGTGCGTGAGGTAACAATCACTTCATCGCCTGCACCGATACCCAAGGCCTTCAAGGCTAAGTCCAGAGCAACCGTTCCGTTGGCCAGGCCGATGGCGTACTCGGTGCCCGCCCATGCAGCGAACTCCTTTTCAAACTCACGTCCCTGTGTACCGGTCCAATAGTTGACCTTATTGGACAGAATCACATCACGCACGGCATCAGCCTCCTCTTCAGTAAAAGAAGGCCAAGGAGAAAATGGTGAATTCAACACAACCAGTACCCGTCAGTTTTCATTCGAAAATATGAAAGACTCGTCAACACGAGCCCCGTTGCAATTCGCTCAACACACTGGTTTTGCGGCGATGACGCTTCAAGAGCCGTCCGATAACCTGGCCGGCACTCCGACGACTGTAACCTTGTCTGGCACGTCTCTGACAACTACAGCACCAGCGCCAACCATGGCCTGTGAACCGATGCTCACAAGTTGTCGCACGCAGGCACCTATGCCAATCCAGCTCAAATCCTGCACGCAGACGCCGCCTGCAAGCCGGGCGCCGGGGCTGATGTGTACACACGATCCCAATAGACAATCATGGTCGACACTGCAGCCCGTATTGAGAATAGCTCCACTGCCAACTCTGGCATCAGCATTTACCACCGCTCCAGCAAAAACCACCGATCCTTCACCAAGCGTGGCATACCGGCTGACTGTTGAGTCCGGATGGCGCAGCGTAACCAGCGTAGCACCTGCCGCCTTTAGCTGGTCCAGTTTCGCCTGGCGAACCCGATTGTTGCCGATCGCCACCACCACCCCTTCAAACTCATGCACAGCGCCCAACAATCTCTCGGTGTTGCCTACAACGTTCCAGACACCATTTCGAAGCAAGCCGGGCCAAGCGTCATCAAAGAACTCAATGGTGTCCCATCCACAGCATTCGGCTGTATCCGCGACGACCTTGCCATGGCCGCTTGCACCCAGCACCGCCAGACGGCTCATGACTTGGAGCCTGTGAACTTCGATGCTGTAGCTTCGCCTTCGGCACTGATACCGTCACGTACCAGAACTTTCTTGACCGTCAGGAAAATCACCTTCATGTCCAGCCAAAAGGACTGATTATCGACATACCAGGTGTCCAGCTTGAACTTTTCTTCCCACTCAATTGCGTTCCGCCCGTTGATCTGCGCCCAACCGCTGACACCAGGGCGAACCTCATGGCGACGGTATTGCTCCGCACTGTAGAGAGGCAGGTATTCCATCAGCAGCGGTCGAGGGCCCACCAGACTCATATCGCCTTTGACCACATTCCACAACTCAGGCAATTCATCCAGGCTACTGGATCGCAGAAAACTGCCGAAGGCTGTCATGCGCTGGGAGTCCGGTAAAGGCTCACCGTTTGCATCATGAGCATCTCGCATCGTACGAAACTTGATCATTTCGAATGGCTTGCCGTTACGACCTGGACGTACCTGACGAAACAGAACAGGAGATCCCAATTTCCTGCGAATGTTCCAGGCAATTACTGCTATGACCGGAGAAAGCAGAATTAGTCCAAGTAACGCCGCAAATAAATCAAAACCACGCTTAATCATCTGGCGACACCCTCCAGCCAATCCACAAACCGGTCAGCCAACTGACGTCGGTCAAACTCTCTGACCGCCAATTCTCTGCCCCGTGCGCCCTTGGCCTGTAGCTCGCCACGATCATCTGCCGCCAGAATCAACGCATCTGCGAAAAGCACAGCATCATCGGGAGGTACGACAAAACCGCAGTTTTCCTTGGAAATCATTTCAGCGAGCCAGCCTGGATAGTTATTTAAAACAGGCAGCCCCGAAGCGATATAGTCGAAAAACTTGTTCGGCGACGTCCCGTAGTAAAAGGCCGGTACGTTTGCCAATATCTGCAGTCCCAGATCCGCGCTGGCCATCAAGCCAGACAACCGGGCTTTGTTCACCGGGTCATGAAATATCACATTATCCAGGTGTTCTTCCGCAGCGCGCCTCTGAAGCGCGGGCTTAAGTTTGCCCTGCCCGATCAAAACCAGCCGGATATCATCGCGCTTTCGCAGTTTTAGTTCTCGAGCCGCATCGAGTACCGCATCGAGCTTGTTTGCCACCCCATGAGTACCGGCAAACACCGCAACTAGATGACTCTTATCCACTCCAGGCGGTAACCATGGCTCAGCAGGAGTGTTGAAAATATCAAGATCACAACCGTTTGGGATCATTTTGATTCGGTCACGCACCACGCCGCGGTGTGCAATGCCATCCACAATACCTGGCGACAACCCAATGAGCCGGTGAGCCGAGCGGTAACTTGCCCACTCAAGAAAAGACATAGCACCAAGGATCACTGGATTACGAATGACCCCCATCGCTTTCGGCAGCTCGGGCCAGAGATCCCGCACTTCGAAGATAAATGGCTTATTGCGAAACCACCGGGCAAATATCCCGGGAATGCCGGCTGTCAATGGCGTCGTGGTTGCAAAAATCAGATCGTAACGCTCAGTTAGCGCAATACCGATACTGCGCACTGCAAACTTCAAAAAGCTCAGCGCTCGAACGAACAGACCATCGCTGTTGGAGTACGCCAAGTCAAATTCGATGATATCAATACCGTCGACGACTCCTTTGCGTTTTCCACCAACGAAAGGGCTTTCCAGCCCCGTCTGGCCACCACCATAGCTACCACAGACCATGGTGACCTGATGCCCCCTGGCAACCAGGCGACGGGCCATCTCATAGGACCGGATACCGGTTGCGCCTTTTGGAGTCGAAAAATGCTGATGAAAATAAAGGACTTTCATGTCTACCAGTGATACTCCGTAGTCAAAACGCCCGCCGAAGTCACCTCAACCTCAAGCACCGGCACTTCAGTTTTTTGTAAGTAGTAACGAGACTCCCAACCTTGGACGAGCTCTCGCCGGACGATAGGTATGCTGCCCGTAACCGACAATCGATGTGAGCCGTTGGTCAGAACGTCGCCCTCAAGCCGCCAGTCCCCTGGCAGCAGACGCCACCGTAGAACTGCACGATCCTTGAATCCGGTAAATTCATCCCTGACTTGCATGCCGATATTGGTCAGGCTGACATGCCGCTTATGGCGCACGCCGTTGCCGTCCATATACGTAGCGCCGCAAGAACTGGTTCCAGCCTGCTCAACCAGACTTTCGACCTGGCACGTACGCAACCATTCCCCGAAAAGAAACCGGCTGAGCCTGGGCATCTGGTCTCGCCCATCAAATTGAAGGGTGTTGTGGCTGGCAGTTCCGGGAAAATAACAGAGCCACTGGGGAGAGGTGTTGTAGCTGAAGGTGCCTGCATCCCGGAGCAAGTTAATGCCCGCATGCCATAGATCCACATGCAGGGCATCGGCCTGACTGGGCCGAAATCGGAATCGCGGATAGCGTAAGACGGCGTAGGTCTGTTCACACCTTAACAACGCATAACCACCATGATCAAACAGTTGGCTAGCTGGGCGCTCCGCTACCGCCGATGGGCCAGGCAGCAGCAGCCAGCGCAGTGGCATATCCCATTCACCTGCCGCCTCGTAAGCTCTCTTTCCGGCAAACAATGCCATGGACAACTGGACTGCAGGCCTGAAGTCGCGGTAGTTCGTATCCGTCAGTGGGAGCAGCCGGGCGCCATCATTTGCGCCGATGTTCGGAGCATCACCAGTGTGCTCGTCGACTAACGAAAATAACCAATGCGCGGCTGTACGAGCCCTGAGTTGGAAGGTGGCAGAGAACGTCGGAAGCCCCAGTTTGTTTCTCCAGACTTCAACCATGGAAAACGTGTCGAGCATCACCCGATGATAATTGACGGAGTACTGGCTGAAGCTGCCATCTTGCTCAATCAACCGAGCAGCACGGTTTTCAAGCCATTTGCGCCCCAATCGCTGCCAGCGTTCGCCCTGAGGGCAACCACTTAACGTCAACCAGCTGCCGCCGACAAAAAGCGCAGCCGCCTCGGAAGTCCCGTGGTTATTATCCTGAGCCATCGCATAACTCAGCGTCGGCTCAATACGCTTGAGATGCAGCCGGACCAGATCCACAAGCCCCGGCAATGGGCTGGCAAACTGTTCGAGAATGACCGAACTCATCGCCAGGTGCAGGACACGAATGGACGCCTCCTGGCCGCACTTCCAGTTCGGCCCGCAATAGGGAGGATTATTGACACACCAATCCGCCAGCCAACCGTTTAACCGCACCATCCCGGAAGATTCGCCAGCACAGGACTTCTGGGCAAAGACCAACGTCCAGTCAAATCGCGAAGCTTCCCAGATATTCTTGATATCACCGACAGCGGCATCAAAATCAGGAATCCGCCACCATTCTCGGCCAGGATCAGGCATTCGAACTCTATTCAGCGGATTCAAATGCCAGTCAGGAGGCGCGTCAGATATCGGGCATTCCCAGAACCCGAAATATCGGACCTGAGAATCCCATTGGGAAGCACGCGGCAACGCGCCGGTCTGTCTTGCACTTTCCGCAAAAAAAGGGCCCTGAGGAGTTTCAGCCCGAAGGCGTCTGACCGGGTTAAAGCCAGTCTTGACCCCAAGCCGATAGATCAATGCACGCGTCAGGTTGCCAAAACCGAGAGCTAACGCAGTTTTTGCCTTAACAAGAAGAAGGCTCATTGCTCGCGCAGAATCCGGGCAACTTCAATGCTCACGCGCGCCACTTCGAATATTTCATCGGAGGTGATCGGCGTGACAGCCCCATTTTGCACCGCTGCAAGGAAAGCCGCAGCGCACTCGCTTTGCCCCTTATTCTGCTTCCAGAGATTCAGCTTGCTGAAGCCCGGCCAGCCGAAACCTTTCAACTTGCGGAAGTTATCCAATTGCAGGACGCGTCCGGCAGCGAAGACTTCAACACGCTCTTTTGGAAAGCTTGAAGCGCCATTCGCCAGATAGAGGATTGTGCCAAAAGAGCCATCCTCAAACCCCAGGGTGATGGCCGCTTTATCTTCCGTAATGGCAACAGCAGGCGTATCCCCCATTCTGCGAGCCTGGATCGAAACAATCTTGCTACCCGCCAGAAAACGCATCAAATCAATGAAATGACACGCTTCGCCAATAATACGGCCACCGCCGACTGACGGGTCCTGAGTCCAGTGATTAGCGGGAATCGCCCCGGCATTCATCGTCATGATGAAGGACTTGGGCTCTTTTACCGCCGCGAGCAACTTCTTCATCTTTTGGACTTGCGGCGAAAAGCGTCGATTGAACCCCACCATCAAGTGTGGCTTCAGCCCTTGTTCAACAGCTTTCCGATAAGCCTCTTCAACCGTCACCAGATCGCGGGTTTCAATCGCCAATGGTTTTTCGACGAAGACATGTTTACCAGCCTCCAGCGCCTGGGCGACAAAACGGGCATGACTGTCGTGACGGGTGACAATTGCAACCGTGTTGATCGAGCTCTCGCCAAGCATCGCACTGATATCAGTCGAGGCTTGTGCAAATCCAGCCTTGCTTCCGTGTATTACACCGTTGATACCGCCGGCAGTAACAATCGTATGGAACTGAGCGCCCGCAGACTTGAATGCCGGGATCAGCATTCTGGATGCATAGTTTCCTGCACCGATGAAGCCGACGACGGGTTTGACTGGGTCGAAACTGGCTACCGCGCTAGGAGCCAGCACGACTTCCTTGATGTTTCGCTCGGCCTCAGCCGAGGTGTACTGAAGAATGATACCCAGCGCTGAGCTATCCGTCGTCAGCGTTTGATAGGCATCCGCAGCGTCTTCGAACGCAACCCGATGGGAAATCAACGAGTCGACCTCAAGTTGGCCGCTGGCGAGCATATCCAGGACGGCTTCAAAGTTGCGCTGCTCAGTCCAACGGACGAAACCAATCGGGAAATCATTGCCTTGATCCTCGTAACTTGGATCATAGCGCCCGGGCCCATAAGAACACGAAACCTGGAATGTCAGCTCCTTCTCGTAGAAATCGGCTCGACTCAACTCAAGTCCAGTTACTCCCACCAGAACAATGCGCCCACGCTTGCGACACATATGTGCCGCCTGGGTGACCGGATCGGACGATTTAGTAGACGCCGTAATGATGACGCCATCCACCCCTCTTCCTCGGCTGAACGTCATCCCCGCCGAAACGACATCTTCCCCCTTGCCGGGATTGCAGGTTTCGGCGCCATAACTGCGAGCCAACGCCAGTTTTTGCTCATCAAAGTCAATAGCAAGTACACGGCAGCCCTGGGCACGCAGGAGCTGAACCGTCATCAGCCCGATCAGACCTACGCCGGTGACTACAAAGGTCTCCCCCAGTGTCGGCTGGGCCAGTCGGATCCCCTGCAAGCCGATGCTGGCCAGAACGGTAAACGAGGCGGCTTCGTCGGTGACCGAGTCCGGAATTAAGGCACACAGATTCTTGGGAACAATAACGATATCGGCATGAGGACCATTGGAAACCACGCGGTCGCCGGGCTTGAACCCGGACACATCACTCCCCACGGCCCCCACAACACCAACGTTGCAGTATCCAAGCGGCAACGGTTGCGCAAGCTTCGAGCGAACGGCTTCGACCGTTGTCGCCAAGCCATCTGTCTGGACCTTTTGCAGAACCATGCGGACCTTATCAGGTTGCTGGCGAGCTTTTTCCAACCAATTGGCCCGGCCAAACCCTACCAGCATGCGCTCCGTGCCGGCAGAAATCAGCGTATTGGTTGTATTGATCTTTAGCGTGCCACTGCGAACGGCGGGAGCGGGCGCGTTAACCAATGACGTCTCACCGCTAGCCATGTTCTGAACAACCTGCTTCATGCATTCACACCAATAAAGTTAAAAATTCACTCATCACTGAGAAACTTGTATAGAGCTGTCTATCCTACCAT
>Ga0302347_1004578_pt1 | contig 10938 bp, 10 predicted proteins | sample PhyWR1_FD_202178 | JGI IMG/M metagenome (GOLD analysis project Ga0302347, IMG submission 202178) | Leaf surface microbial communities from wheat plants in UC Gill Tract Community Farm, Albany, California, United States - DLSL W.R1 (v2)... | ecosystem: Host-associated > Plants > Phyllosphere >...
AGGAAGAGATGATGGTCATCGCGCCGCTCAACCACGCACCCGTCACCCGCGCCCAGGATGTGAACGGCGAAAGCATCTACGCTTTTCGCGCCAACTGCTCCTACCGCCACCACTTCGAAAGCTGGTTCATCCAGGACCAGGCGGTGCCGGGCAAGATCCACGAGATGGAGTCTTATCACGGCATGCTGGCCTGCGTCAGCGCTGGCGCAGGCCTGGCCATGATGCCGCGCAGCATGCTCGACAATATGCCAGGGTGCAGCACGGTCAGTGCCTGGCCGATGTCGGAGGATTTCCGTTACCTGAAAACCTGGCTGGTCTGGCGCCGGGGCACGGTGTCGCGCAGTTTGAGCATGTTTGTGAAATTACTTGAGGAAGATCGCGTAGCTTTATGATTTAAAGCATTATTTTTCTTAAAGTGCGAATTTCATTCAGCTGACCCTGCATCCCCACGAACACCGCTGCGCCTGGAGGATCAGATATTAGGTAAGCCATCCTCGAAAGGAGGGTCATACCATGCGTAACCATCACTATGCCCTTGGCGCGGCGCTGCTGATCACCCTGGCCATGCCATGGACCCTGGCCGCCGCTGCCGACCTCAATGCGCCCATCGACATGCAGGCGGTGCAACTGCAACCGCAGGAACAGCACGGCGTGCGCTATGTGCAAGGCGGTATCGGCCAGGATGAAGCCAATGCCCTGCGCAAGCTGCCGGGCTATGACCTGCACGTGGAACTCTCTACCGGGCCGGAAGGCAAGTTCCAGAGTGGCGCCACGGTCGATATCGACAATGCCCAAGGGCAAACCGTGCTCAGCGTCAGTGATGCCGGGCCTTTGCTGTATGTGCAGTTGCCACCAGGCAAGTACAAAGTCACCGGCAACGCCCAAGGTCAGACGGTACAGCAACAGGTGAGCGTGAGCGGCAAGGCGCCTGCGACCGTGAACCTGAACTGGCGTTGATCATCGCCATCTTGCGGGGCAGGGGCTTGGGTGAATGCCAGACCGTCAAGCAAAGGGGCCGCCTTGCGGCCCATCGCCGCGGTTCGTCGCCACGACAAGCCAGGCTCCCACAAGTACGGCGCATGGCTTGCCGGCGATGCGGGGCTTGGGTGGTGAATTCGCCAATAGTGGCAATTCACTTTCAACTTTCTGTTTATCTGGTCAATAATCGGAAAAGTATTACTCCGTGTGACTGGTCGGGATGCGCCAGTCACCGCATAAGACCGAGGGGCCAGAGCCCCCGCTTGCCGTGTAGACCATCAGGAGAGTCGTTGATGAAAACCCGTCTTGCAGCTTCGCTGGCCGCTGCAGTGCTGGCCTGTGTCGGGGCCAACCTGGCCCAGGCCGCGCAGGTGTCCGGCGCCGTAGGGGCCACCAGCCAGGGCGACATGACATACCGTATCGGCCTGTCGTTCGACTGGGACACGAAATGGCTGGAAAGCAGTACCGGGCATGTGACCGGTTACTGGGATGCTGGCTATACCTACTGGGAGGGCGGTGACGCCAGTGGCGCGCATTCGCTGTCGTTCAGCCCGGTGTTCACTTACGAGTTCAGCGGTTTCACCTACACCCCGTATATCGAGGCCGGCATTGGTCTGGCAGCGTTTTCCAAGACCGAGGTGGGTGACCAGCGCCTGGGTTCGTCGGTCAACTTCGAGGACCGTATCGGTTTTGGCCTGAAACTGCCGGGGGAGCAGAAGGTGGGGATCCGCGCGATGCACTACTCCAACGCAGGGATCAAAGAGCCTAACGACGGGATCGAGTCGTACTCGCTGTTCTACAGTAAGGCTATCTGAACAACCGGGGCCGCAAAGCGGCCCCACCTGCATCAGAAGGTGTAGGAAACCCCTGCCTGCACCGTCCGCGGTGCCCCCGGATAGGCGTAAAGGTTGAACGCCCCCTCGTCATACTCCTTGTTGAACACATTCTTCACGTCCAGGTTCAGGCGCACGTGCTCGTTGACTTTGTAGAAGGCCAGCAGGTCGACCACGGTGTACTGGTCCATGTTGTAGGTCACTGCCTCGGTCTGGCCATTGCGGTCGTCCACGTATTTCACTCCCATCCCCAGCCCAAGGCCCTTGGCGAAGCCGTCCTGGAACTCATAGGTGTTGAGCAGGCTGAAACTGTTGCGCGGAATGTTTGCCAGGCGCGTGCCGGTAGGCAGGCGGTTGTCCTTGGTCACTTCGGCATCGACATAGGCGTAGCCGCCGATCACACGCCACTCGGGGGTGATGTTGCCAGCGATGTTGATATCCAGGCCACGGCTGCGCACCTGGCCGGCGGCGACACTGAAGTTGGGGTCGACCGGGTCGCGGGTCAGCACGTTTTCCTTGACGATGTGATACACCGCCGCATCGACGCTCAGCTGGCGGTCAAGCGCCTCCCACTTCACGCCCAGTTCGTATGACTTGCCCTTTTCAGGGTCGAAGCCACCACCGCCGGCCGGGGTGCCAGTGTTGGGCTTGAACGAGCGCGCGGTGTTGGCATAGACCGCGACCGTGTCGGTCAGGTCGTACAGCAGGCCGAAGCGCGGGGTCACGCCGTTTTCGCCCTTGTCGAAATCACCGGCATTGTTCAGCTTGTTGTCGTAGTCATGCTCGAAGCGCTCGAAGCGCACACCCGCCAGGGCCTTGAGGCGCTCGGTCAGCGCCACCTGGTCCTGAATGAAGAAGGCCCAGGTCTGCAGGTTTTCCTTGTCCCAGGTGGTGGTGCGCACCAGTGCCGGGCGGGGCTGGCCCAGCACCGGGTTGTAGATGTCTATCGGGTAAGGAGCAGAGGAGCGGCGGATGATCGAGTTGTAGTCGTAGTTCTCGTACTCCACGCCGGTCAGCAGGGTGTGGCTGAACGCACCGGTATCAAAGTGGCCGGTCAGGTTCAGTTGCCAGTCGCGGTCGGTCCATTCCAGCTTGCGGTAGTTGAAGTTGCGTTGCAGGGTGCGGCCGTCTGCCGGTGCGCCATCGGCTTCCACGGCGTTACCTTTGAGCGAGCCATCGAGGAACTGGAAACCACCGCCCAGCGTCCAGTTGTCGTTGAGCAGGTGCTCGAAACGCACTTGGGCCATGTTGTTGTCGTTATGCAGCAGGTTGTCGCTGCCTTTTTCCCAGATATAGGTGTCGCGCGATGCGCTGCCGGTCTGTGTGGCGTAGCGGGTGAGGCCGCGGTCCAGCGGGTGGTTGTTGCGCATGAAATCGCCCTCGAAGACGATTCTGGTGCTGTCATTGACCTGCCAGCTGAGTACCGGCGCCACGTCATAGCGCTCGCTTTCCACGTCGTCACGGAAGCTGTCGCCGCCTTCGCCCAGCAGGTTCAGGCGGTAGGCCAGCGAACCGTCCTGGTTCAGCGGCCCGGTAGCGTCCAGGGTGGCCCGGTGCATGCCCTGATCATCGAACTGACTGCCCAGAGTCACCTTCGACTCGGGCAGCGGTTGCTTGCTGACCACGTTGAACGTACCGCCGGGGTCGCCACGGCCGTACAGGCTGGTGGCCGGGCCGCGGATCACTTCCAGGCGCTCGACGGTGTTGGCGTCCGGTGCGTTGGGGTAGCCGCGGTTGATCGGGAAGCCGTTGCGGTAGAACTCGCCTGTGGTGAAGCCGCGCACGGTGAAGGTGGTCAGGCCCTGGCCGCCGAAGTTGTTGGCGCGGCCGACACCGCCGGCGTAGTCCAGGCCATCTTGCAACCGTGTCGCGCCGGTGTCGGTCAGTACATCCTTGGGCACCACGCTGACCGACTGCGGCGTTTCGTGCAGGGCGGTGTCGGTGCGGGTGGCGCTGGCCGAGCGGGTCGCCATGTAGCCATCGACCGGGCCGTCGGCGCGCTCGCTGTCGGCGCTGCCGGTGATGCTCAGGGCCTGGAGTTCTATGCGGGCGGGGTCGCTGAGCGGCTCAGGCTCGGCAAAGGCCAGCGGGGAGACAGCGTGCAGCACGCAAAGCGAAACGAACGTTCGACGCATCGACGGTACGATCCTGAAGTAGGGCGCTAGGGGAAGGGTGGAATAGTGCCGGGAAACTACTACGAATCATTATCAAATGCATTCTTTTTAAGTGGCACTGGTGTGCCAGATACCAAGCAGCGGGATTTGGGTTTTATTGGTCGCGGGGGCGGGGCGTTTTCGCGGGGATTGCATCAGGGCTGACAGGTGCTTGCCACAGCATTTTCAGCGCCTGTCAGCCCTGATGCAACTCGCCAAAGACCCCAGAATCGGCAGCCTGTAACCCCACTCCCTTACCGACCCCCCTTTATCGCCAGCACATTGCACAGCGGATGCTCCAGCACATGCGCCGTGGTCCCGCCCAGGAAGGTATGCATGGCGTCATGCCGATGGCTGCCCATCACGATCACATCCACCCGGCTGTGGCCAACAAAATGTGCAATCGCCCTGATCGCAGCCCCTTCCAGAAAATGCCGGCGTTCCAGCGGGATCTGGTGATGGTCGCCCAACCGGTTGAACGCTGCCCGCTGCGCCGTCCGCACGCTGCCCTCGAAGCCGGGCATGGTCACCGTACCGGCACCGAAGTCGGCGATGTGCGTCCTGGCCGCATCGCACACATGCACCAGGTGCAGCTCCCCGTTGCATTGCAGGGCCAGGGCATGGGCGCAGTGGATCACCTGCTCATCCAGGTGTTCGCCAGCGCCAAGGCTGTTCAAGTCCACAGCGGCGGCGATCTGCCGGGGCAGGGGCAGGCGGATGTCACTGACCAGGTGCACGGCGACCGGGCTGTCCTTGAGCAGCTGCCAGTCCAGCGGTGTTACCAGCAGACGCTTGAGCACCGGTTCGTGTTGCACATCCTTGACCAGCAGGTCGCACCCCAGCCGTTCTATCCGTTGCAGCACGCTGCCCAGTGGGTCGCGGGTCAGCAGCAGTTCGGTGGACACGTCCAGGCCGGCATTGCCCAGCTGCTCGGCCTGGTCCGCCAGCCACTGGCGGTTATCGCCCAGCAGCCGTTGACGTTCGTGGCCGTCACTCATCAAGCCAAAGGTGTCGACATCGTCGACGACTACGTTGATATCCAGCAACGCACCGCAAGATTCCGCCAGCGCCGCCGCGCGTTGCAGCGCTGGCGTGTGGCGCATCTGCGGGCCGAGCATGACAAACAGACGCTTGAACTGGCTCATCTCACACCTCCACGTGTGGCAGCCCCCCGGTTACCTGATCCTGTTCAGTCTAGACCCTGCGCGCCCGGTAAAACCGCTCACGCTTTTTTTCACTACGCACTGGTATCTCCCACAGGGAGCGCCCCTGCCACCAGTAAAGAACGGCAGGCTGATCTGCGACTGGAACAACCACGTGCCTGAGCCCGCATCGAACAAGCCATTTAGCTCGGGGCTGGTACTACCGGCGTTGGCGGTCAGGCTGATGCTAGGGAAAACGCCGCCCGCGCCACGCCGATGTTGGCGTTGGCCGCCCGCAGCTGGTATTCCGCCGGAAGAATGTCTGGCCGGCTTCGCTGCAGATCGGAAGGTAGCCCGCCGGGCAACCCGGCAATCTGCTCGTCGGCCAGGGGCAGGGCCGCCAGATTGTCGGCAACGGTTGCGCCCACCAGCAGCGTCAGCTGGTTGATGTCCTGGGCGACTTGGCGCTTGTAGCGGGCCACCGCAGCCCGGGTGCTGTCGACGCTGGTCTGCGCCTGGCTGGTCGAGCGCCGACACCGCACCGGCGCGGCGCTGGTTGCGGGTCAGGGTTGCAGCGCATCGATATGCTTGTCCAGCATCGGCGCAGCGGTAATGGCATTATAGTGGCTCTTGCCGTGTAGTGACTGGCGCAGTGCGGGTTGTCGGGTATGATGCGGGCCCCATCATTGCCACGAGGCCTGCCCCATGTCCCTGAGTGCTGAACAGATCGGCGAATTCCGTGCCTTTGCCGAGCAGCTGGCCGATGCTGCCGCTGTGGCGATTCAGCCATATTTCCGCGCCAGCCTGGATGTCGAGGACAAGGGCGGGCGCCTGTACGACCCGGTGACCGTGGCCGACAAGGCGGCCGAAGACGCCATGCGTGCGTTGATCCAGGCCCGTTACCCCGAGCATGGCATCCTCGGCGAAGAGGCTGGCGTGGCAGTTGGAAGCAGCCCGCTGACCTGGGTACTCGACCCCATCGACGGCACTCGCGCCTTCATTACCGGCCTGCCACTGTGGGGCACGTTGATCGCCCTGAACGATGGCGAGCGCCCGGTGATCGGGGTGATGAACCAGCCGTTCACCGGCGAGCGCTTTGTCGGCACGCCGGAGGGCGCATGGCGCAGCGGTACACCGCTGAAGACCCGGGCCTGTGCCGACCTGGCCACGGCCACGTTGATGTGCACCACGCCAGACATGTTCGACAGCGCCGAGCGCAAGGCCGCGTTCGAGGCCGTGGCCGGCAAGGCACGGCTGATGCGTTATGGCGGCGATTGCTATGCCTACTGCATGTTGGCGTCGGGCTTTGTGGACGTGATCGTCGAGGCCAGCCTGCAGCCGTATGACGTGCAGGCATTGATGCCGATCATCGAAGCGGCGGGTGGGGTGATCACTGCCTGGGATGGCAGCAGCGCGCAGAATGGCGGGTGTGTGGTGGCCTGTGGCGACCCGGTGCTGCATGCGCAGGTGGTGGAGCTGTTGCGTCACGCCATGTAAGGAATGTGTGTCTGAACAGGCCAGCACAGGTTGCCAATATCCCCAACCACTGCACTTTTTCCGATTTCCGGGCTCTATGCTTGGCCAGGCTGCTCTGATCCCCAGTACAGCGGCCGAATATCGACCCGGTGCCGATGGTTGCAAGCTACCTGAACGTCCTCCCGCGCCTGCTGCTGGCAGGCGCCCTCACATGCCTGGGCGCCTGCACCCACGAGCAAGGCCGTGACATCGTCAGCCAGTTCGGCAACGGCAAGCCCAGCGAGCTGTTCCAGACCAGCGTCGACCGCCTGGCCACGCTGTCGATGCGCGACAACCTGCAAAGCCTGTACCTGCTGATGAACAAGCTGTACCTGCGCAACCCCAACCAGTGGAAGATGTCTGGCTACGTCGACGCCGCCACCGCAGAGCGGCAGATCCGCATCGCCATCGAACAGCGGCAACCCTTGCCGCAATTGGGCAATCGCCGCGACCTGGCGGCCTTGAGCTACGCCCTGAGCCCGGAGTTTCGCGGTGACCGCGTCGGTGCTTTCATCTACGCCATCGGCAGCATGCTGATTACCGCGCACGGTGGGCGTACCGAGTTCTACATGACCGATACCATTGACCCGCTGTTCATCAACAACGCGGCGCGCAATATCGAGAAGGCGACGTGGATGCTCAGCCAGCGGCAGGATGCCAATGGCGTGCTGTTGCTGTTCTCCAACGAGATTTCGGAGGAGGGCAGCAACCTGAGTTTTGCGGTGGAGTTCGGCAAAATCGTCGCGCGGCTGGATTTGCTGGCCGAGTTGCTGGATGAGCGCTATCGGCGGATCGGGTTGAATTACGCGCAAAGCCTGCTGTTGATGAACTTTTTGCCGGTGCAGTGACTTCAGAGCAATGCCTGGATGGCACGCCGGTAGCGCTGACCGGCCAGGCTCATGCTGTTGTTGTGCGTAGCCCCCGGCACCAGCAACAGCGTTTTTGGCTGGTGGGCGGCATCGAACAGCTGCTGGCTGAAACGCGGCGGCACGAAGCGGTCATCCAGCCCATGTACCAGCAAAACCGGCAGGCCGACATCCTTGATCTTGTCCAGCGAGTCGAACTTTTGCGACATCAACCAGCGTACCGGGAGTGAAGTATTGGCGACCGCAGCGGCGGCGTCGCCCAATGAGGTGAAAGTGGATTCAAGGATCAGGCCGCGTGCAGGTGCCTTGGCACCGTTTTCTTGCGCCTCACGCGCCAGCTCACTGGCCAGTTCCACCGCCACTGCGCCGCCCAGCGAATGGCCGAAGATCAGGCGCTTGCCGGCATCCGGCTGGAGCTGGGCGAAGCGTTCCCAGGCGATGCGTGCATCCTCGTAGACGGTTGCTTCGGATGGCAGGCCGCCACGGCTCTGGCCAAAGCCGCGGTAATCCACAGCCAGCACCGAATAGCCCATGGCATGCAGCTGCTCGATACGGAACAACTGGCCGGTAAGGTTCCAGCGCACGCCGTGCAGGTAGAGGATGGCCGGGGCATTGGCGCGTTTGGCCGGCCACCACCAGGCGTGCAGGCTCTGGTTGTCAGTGAAACTGCGCGGGCGCAGGTCGAGTTCCTGCACATCGTTGGGCAGGCCGCGGAACCAGCTGGCCTGGCCGGGTTCGATGCGAAACACCAGTTCGCGTTCCTTGTGCTGCAGGACCGCGCAACTTGTGGGCAGGCCGATGACCAGCAGGCTGGTGCACAGCCACGTGAGCCAGCGGCGGCGCAGGTGGATGAGGAAGAGGGTGGGCATGGAGGCTTTTTAGCAGATGCGCTCGGGTTGATGTGGGAAAGTGGCCGAATGGTGGGGGCGGTTTGATAACAAGTTGTTTCTGGGTAATGGGTTCAAAGGCTGCGCAAAGATTCCAGCAACGGCCGAAACTCATCCAGCAACCAGTCACGCAACCGCCGGCAGCTGGACTCATGTTCCTTGTCCTCATTGAAGGCCAGGAAATGGAAGGTGTCCTTGAGTACCAGTTCCTCTTCCACCGGCCTCACCAGCAGCCCTTGGGCAACCAGCGGCGCCACCAGGTGGTGCCAGCCCAGCGCCACGCCCTGGTTGCCCAGGGCCAGCTGTACCAGCAGGTTGTAGTCGTTGGCGTTGAAAAAGTGCGGCGCCGTGTTGGCGCGGCTTTTCAGGTCGACGTCATGGAAGGCCAGCCATACGTTCCAGTCCACATGCTCGGCCACCTGCGAGCGCCCATAGGGGCTGAGGTTAAGCAAAGTGCCATCGCGCAACCCCTGCAAGGTGCGCACTTCCGGGTGCTGCGCCAGATACTGCGGCGTGCACACCGGGTAGATCACGTCATGGTTGAGCGGGTGCGAGCGATAGCCCGCCTGCACTTTGCCCAGCTTGGTGATGTAGATGTCCGGGCGCACGCCAGGCTCCATCGACAGAAAGTTCTGCGTGGTGACCAGGTTGATGTCGATGTCCGGGTTCTCGTCGAAGAACCTGGACATGCGGGGGCCCATCCACAAGGCCGCGAACGCCGGGGAACAGCACAAGGTGACCACGTGCTTGGTGTTGGTATTGCTGCGGATGCGCTCGGCCGCCTGGGAAATGTTGACGAACGACAACTGCACCGCATCGAAAAAGATCGAGCCGGCCACCGTCAGCTCCACCGCGCGCCCGACGCGGGTGAATAACTCGGCGCCCAGGTAGGTCTCCAGCTCTCGGATCTGCCGGCTGACCGCCGCCTGGGTGACGCACAGCGCTTCGGCCGCGCGGGTGAAGTTCTGGTACTTGGCGGCAGCGACGAAGACTTTGACCGCGCGCAGCGAGGGCATCTTGATCAGCGTCTGATCGGGCTCGGAGTGTCTGACCATGTCGGTAGTGGGAGGTTCTTCGTAGGAGCAGCCTGGTGCTGCGAAAAGGCCCGTACAGGCACCACGGCGCCAGTGTATGAGCCGGCATCTACGCAGCACAAGGCTGCTACCGCATTCAAGGGTGCGGTGGCAGGCTCTGCGCAGGGCCTTTCACGCCGATTGATAACTTCAGGTAATGGTTAGCGTAAATCAAATGTCGTTGGACCCGCTCTGGTTCAGGGCTTAACGTTAAAGCCACGGCGCGACATTGGTGACATCGATGTCGAATAATTTTGAAGCAGGTCATTCTGCGTGCCGGTTTTGACTCACGTTCGAATTTGAACGGACTGCCAAGCGTACTCGCACTGATCTCTACCCGCCTTATTGAAAGTGCGATGTTGAAAGATTGGTTAATAAGCATAATAAAGAGGGTCGTATGAGCCATGCCGATGAGATTCTTTCGGTAAAAAACATCTTCAAAGTGTTCGGGCCTAATCCGAACATGGCCATGGAGATGCTCCGCAAGGGCGCCGACAAGAACGAAATTTTCAGCAAGACCGGCCACGTCGTCGGCGTGTTCGATGCAAGTTTCTCCGTCAAACGCGGCGAGATTTTCGTCATCATGGGCCTTTCCGGGTCGGGCAAGTCGACCATGGTGCGGCTGTTCAACCGCCTGATCGAACCCACCTCCGGCAGCATTCACCTCAACGGCAAGGAAATTACCGGGCTCTCCGACAAAGCCCTGCTCGACGTGCGCCGCGAGGAAATGGGCATGGTGTTCCAGTCCTTTGCCCTGATGCCGCACATGAGCGTGCTGGAAAACACCGCCTTCGGCCTGGAGATTGCCGGCGTGCCTGAAGCCGAACGGCAAAGCCGTGCCCGCGAAGCGCTGAGCCAGGTTGGCCTGGCTGGCCACGAGCACAGCTACCCGCACCAGCTGTCCGGCGGCATGCAGCAGCGGGTGGGCCTGGCCCGGGCGCTCGCCAACGACCCGACCATCCTGCTGATGGACGAAGCGTTCTCGGCACTCGACCCGCTGATCCGCAGTGAAATGCAGGGCGAACTGATGCGCCTGCAGGCCGAGCAGCAGCGCACCATCATCTTCATTTCCCACGACATCGAGGAAGCCATCCGCATCGGCCATCGCATCGCGATCATGGAGGGCGGCCGCGTGGTGCAGATCGGCACCCCGCAAGAACTGATCAACCAGCCGGCCAACGATTCAGCTTCCCGCATTTCTACCGGCGCTTCCGTGAATTGTTTGCCATTGCCCCGCGCCAGTATCGGGCGCGCAGCCAGGGTTGGGCTGGGCGGCAGGATGTAGCGGTCCATTGACCCAGGAATCTGCAAGCCTTCATCGGCCCTATCGCCGGCAAGCCAGCTCCCACAGGATCGAGAGGCCTGTAGGAGCTGGCTTGCCGGCGATAGGGCCAGACCTGCAGAATGTGTTCGATTACCGAACGAAAATCAAAACTGACCTGTCCGCTATCCGCCCATCCAATCCGATCGGCGCATTGCCCATCCCCCGCC
>Ga0302347_1004579_pt1 | contig 10936 bp, 9 predicted proteins | sample PhyWR1_FD_202178 | JGI IMG/M metagenome (GOLD analysis project Ga0302347, IMG submission 202178) | Leaf surface microbial communities from wheat plants in UC Gill Tract Community Farm, Albany, California, United States - DLSL W.R1 (v2)... | ecosystem: Host-associated > Plants > Phyllosphere >...
TGGCCCAGGCCGCGCACGCACAGGTAGATGAATACGGCGATGATCGCTACCTGTACGCCGACGAACAGCAGGTTGAAGTGGGCTACCAGGTTTACGCTGCGCATGTTGATCAGGCTGATCAGGGTGACGAAACCCACGACCCATATCCACTCCGGCACTTCCGGGAACATCGCCGAGAGGTACAGCTTGGCCAGCAGCGCATTGACCATTGGCAGCAGCAGGTAGTCCAGCAGCGACGACCAGCCGACCAGGAAGCCCACGTGGGGGTTGATTGCGCGTTGGGTGTAGGTGTACGCCGAGCCCGATTGCGGGAAGCGTTTTACCAGCGTGCCGTAGCTCACCGCAGTGAACAGGATCCCGGCCAGCGCCAGGATGTAGGCGCTGGGCACGTGGCCGGCGGTAATCCCGCTGACGATGCCGAAGGTGTCGAACACGGTCATCGGGGTCAGGTAGGCCAGACCGATGATGATGACGTGCCAGAGGCGCAGCGTTTTACGCAATTGGCCGTTGCCGGAAGCGCTGTGGTCAGGCTGCATGCTGGCATGGCTCCTGCTGCGGGGCGTGAACGGCGGGCACGGGGGATTGCGCATGCGGCAAGGGCGAGCGGGTGGGCTCCATGTTGTTCACCTTTTATGTTGGAGCGGCGGGAGGCGCGGGGGGGAGCGCGCTAAGTGGTGAAAATAAAAAACGATGGGTAGGTTGGTGTCAAGTTAAACATGACAAGATGTTACTGAATTGAAATATTTATCGTTTTAAACCGGTATTTGTTCGGTTTTTGCGCGTTTTTTTGCGGTTTTGATCAATTGGTGTGTTCGTAAAAATTAACGAAGTCAGCTGAGCTTTTACTCATCTGTCAGACGCATCCGAATTGTCGGTTTTTCGCCCCGGGCCCGCGCCCGGCCCCGGCGGGGGTGATACTCTTCGCTCTCTGCGTGGCCTTGGCCGCCCTCGAAGCCCCTACGGACAGCAATCGGTTCTATTCATGAAGAAATCAGTTCGCATCCTCTCCGGCCTGGCTGTTGCCATTGCCGTCGCAACCACCGCTGGCGCCTGGTATACCGGCAAGCAGCTGCCGGCAGAGCTGGACAACGCCGTGGCTCGCAGCAACGCCGAACTCAAGAAGGCGCTGGTAAGTACCGGCGGCAGCATGAGCATCGAGCGGGTGTCGCTGGAGCAGCATTTCTTCAGCAGTACTGCCCGCTACCGGCTCAAGGCCCGCGACATCAACGTGGGTGAAGGCGAGGTTGTCAACTTCGACGTGGGCGTTACTGACCAGATCGAGCACGGCCCGTTCCCCTGGTCGCGGGTCAAGTCGCTGAAGCTGATGCCGGTACTGGCGGTCAGCAACAGCACGCTGGAGAAGGACGACACGACCGCGCCGTGGTTCGCCGCTGCGGGTGACAAGGCGCCGGTCAGTGCCCAGACCAGCCTGGGCTACGGTGGCGATGTGGTAAGCCAGGTCCAGTTGGCACCGGTCAAGCTCGACGAAGCGGATGGCAACAGTATCGACTTCTCGGGCATGCAGATGGAAGTCAGTGGTGACCGGGAGGGCAAAGCCTCGAAGTTTCATGGCCATGCGGACCGCTTCGTGATGAAGCTGGTGCGCGATGACCAGCCGCCTGCCACCTTCGAGCTCAATGGCCTGAAGGTCGGGGGTAACCTGGCCGCCACGCAGCACGACGCCATCTACGTGGGCAACGTCGATCTGCTGCTGGCTGAAGCCAAGGTCACCTTGGGGCCCAGGCAGCAGGTGCTGCTGATCAAGGGCTTTGAGCAGAACGCCCTGCAGGCCCTGGACGGCCCGGATACCGTAGGTGGACATGTCGAATACAAGGTGGGCGATATCACCTGGGATGGTCGTGCGGTGGGCAAGGCCCAGATGGCGGTGAGCATCGCCTCGGTCAACGCCCCGGCGCTGCAAGCGTTGTCGAAGTGGTACCAGGCGCACCTGCCGGAATTCGAGGCCGCCGCTGCCGCCGGCCAGTCGGTGCCGCAAATCCGGATGGACGAGGCCGAGAAGGCCAGGTTCCAGGGTGACTTGCATACGTTGCTGGCTGCCAAGCCCAAGGTGGCCGTAGAGAACCTGTCGTTCAGGACCGCCAATGGCGAAAGCCGCTTCGACCTGTCGATGAACTTCGCTGCCCCGACCAGCTTCGACTTGCCGCCCGACCAGTTGAGCAAGCAGTTGATCACCGAGGTGAAAGGCAAGCTGTCGCTGTCCAAGCCGATGATGGGCGACCTGGCGACCTTGCAGGCGCTGCTGGATGGCCAGACCGATGCCCAGGCGATCGCTGCGCAATCCAGCCAGGCTGGGGAGATGGTCGGCATGATGGCGCTGCAGAGCGGCATGGCCACCGTGCAGGGCAACGATGTGGTCAGCAGCCTGCACTATGCCGATGGCATGGTCGATTTCAATGGCCGCAAGATGACCGTGGAAGAGTTTGCCATGCTCATGGCCGCGCATCTGGCGGCGCTGTCGCCGCAGGGTTGATCGATTCTCCTGTCCCGGCCCCTTCGCGGGCACGCCCGCTCCCACAGGGTCTGCACAACTCCTGTGGGAGCGGGCGTGCCCGCGAAGAGGCCCGCACAGGCAACACAAAAACCCCTTTAGTAATCGCTGGATTATCTGTAGCCTTCGGCCTCCGATAATAATCCGTGCCCGCAGAGGGCCGTGGCGGCTTGTATGCCGTCCGGCACCCTTAGCCGATCTGCCAGGGCCGGGTGATACACTCGATTTGACGCGCACGCGCGCCTGCAGGTCCAGCGATCATGACCCAGATTTCAGAACGCCTGTTGGTTCAGGCCCACCTCGACGCCAAGCAGCCCAACCCGCTGACAGCCGAGCAGGAGGCCGAATACCGTGCGGCCATCGCTGCCGAGCTCAAGGCCCAGAACGCCGTGCTGGTTGCCCATTACTACTGCGACCCGGTCATTCAGGCGCTTGCCGAAGAAACCGGCGGCTGCGTGTCCGACTCGCTGGAAATGGCCCGCTTCGGCAAGAACCACGCTGCCGACACGGTGATTGTTGCCGGTGTGCGCTTCATGGGCGAGACAGCCAAGATCCTCACCCCGGAAAAACGCGTGCTGATGCCGACCCTGGAGGCCACCTGCTCGCTCGACCTCGGCTGCCCGGTGGAAGAGTTTTCGGCCTTCTGCGACCAGCACCCGGAACGTACCGTGGTGGTCTACGCCAACACGTCCGCTGCGGTCAAAGCCCGTGCTGACTGGGTAGTGACTTCAAGCTGCGCGCTGGAAATCGTCGAAAGCCTGATGGACAACGGCGAGACCATCATCTGGGGGCCGGACCAGCACCTGGGCCGCTATATCCAGAAGCAGACCGGCGCCGACATGCTGCTGTGGGACGGTGCCTGCATCGTTCACGAAGAGTTCAAGTCGCGCCAACTGGCCGACATGAAGGCGCTGTACCCGGACGCGGCCATTCTGGTGCACCCGGAGTCGCCAGAGTCGGTGATCGACCTGGCCGACGCGGTGGGCTCTACCAGCCAGCTGATCAAGGCGGCGCAAACCCTGCCGAACAAGACCTTCATCGTCGCCACCGACCGTGGCATCTTTTACAAGATGCAGCAGCTGTGCCCGGACAAGGAGTTCGTCGAAGCGCCCACCGCCGGTAACGGCGCGGCATGTCGCAGCTGCGCGCACTGCCCGTGGATGGCGATGAACACCCTGGAGCGGGTGCTGCATTGCTTGCGCAATGGTGGCGATGAAATCTTCGTCGACCCGGCGCTGGTGCCCAAGGCCATCAAGCCGCTGAACCGGATGCTGGACTTTACCCAGGCGGCGCGGCTGAAACTGTCCGGTAACGCCTGAGATTGCTGGGGCCGCTTTGCGGCCCTTTCGCGACACAAGGCCGCTCCTACAGGCGAATGCGATCCCGTGCAGGAGCGGCCTTGTGTCGCGAAAGGGGCGCAAAGCGCCCCCAAAATCCTCAGCGCCCCATCATTTCCCGAACCATGCGCTGCTGTTCCATGATCTCGCGCTGACGCTGGTCAATCTGCGAGGCCAGCGGGAAGTTGCCGCCCGCCCGGCGCTTGGCATAATCGAGCTGCTGGATCGCCTGGTCAAAATCCCCGACCAGGGTGAAATACTCGGCCCGCGCCCGGTGCAAACCGATGGTGTTGCCCGACAAGCCCCGTACTTCGGCCATGTCGTACCACACGTCCGGGTCATCCGGCCGGCTCTTGACCAGGTCGTTCAGCACCTTCTCCGCTTCGGCCGGCTTGTTCTGCTTCACCAGCAAATCGGCACGCACCTGTTTCAGCGGGTAATTGCCTGGGTACAGCCCCTGCATCCGCTCGGCCCGCTGCTGCGCGTCGGCCAGGCGGTTGTTGGTGATATCCAGGTCGATCTGCGCCAGGTTGTAGGTGATGTCGTTGGGTGCCTTGGCGAGCAGCGGCTTCAGCAGCTCGCGTGCTTCGTTCAACTGGCCGCCCTTGATCTGCGCCAGGGCCAGGCCATAACGCGCGGCGTCGAGCTTGGGGTCCTCGTCCAGCTGGGCGCGGAAGCGCTTGGCGGCCAGCCCCGGTGTGCCCTCGTAGGTCAGCGCCACCCGGGCGCGAATGAGCTGGTAGCGTGCGGTGTCCTCGACGCCGCCTTTGGGCGCCTGGTCGGCGCGGTTGCGGGTGTCGGCGATACGCGATTCGGTAACGGGGTGGGTCAGCAGAAATTCCGGCGGCTTGGCGTCATAGCGATACTGGCGTGCCAGGCGTTCGAACATGGTCGGCATGTTGCGCGGGTCATAGCCGGCCTTTTCCAGGTTCTGGATGCCTATGCGGTCGGCTTCCTGTTCATTCTGCCGCGAGAAGCGCCGTTGTTCCTGAATGGCCGCCGCCTGGGTACCGGCAATCATGCCGATACCTGCATCGCCAGCGCCGCCCGCCGCCAGCACGATGCCTGCCAGCAGCGCCGCCATCATCGGCAATTGCATGCGTTGCTGGGCCTCGACGCCGCGGGCGAAGTGGCGTTGCGACAAGTGCGCCAGTTCGTGGGCCAGCACCGAGGCGTACTCGCCTTCGGTCTGCGCGTTGAGGAACAAACCGCCGTTGACCCCGACAATGCCACCCGGGGCGGCGAAGGCGTTGAGCTCGCGGCTGTCGATGAGGATGAACTCCAGGCGCCGGTCCTGCAGCTGGCTGGTCTCGGCCAGCTTGTACACGCTGGTTTCGACGTAGTCCTTGAGTTGCGGATCGTTCAGCTGGTTGACCTGGCCGCGCAGCAGGCTCAGCCAGGCGCGGCCCAGCTGGTGCTCCTGCTGCGGCGAGACGATCGCGGAACTGGCGTCCCCCAGCGATGGCAGGTCGTCAGCATGGCCGGGAAGGGCCAACAGGCAGGCCAGCGTCAGCAGGGTAGGGCGCAGTAGATTCATGCATGAAGCTCGCGTCGGTCAAAGATACCTACTGTAGCGGGCTCACACGTTGGCGACCAGTGGCGCTATTCTAGCCGGCCCGAACAAACGGCAGCCCGGCAATGCCATTGGAGAGCCCTGCGATGAGTGACACCCCGACCTGCGACGCCGAACTGGACGCCAGCGGGCTGAATTGCCCCTTGCCGTTGCTGAAGGCCAAGATGGAGCTCAACCGCCTGCCCAGCGGCGCAGTGCTGAAGGTGATCGCCACCGACGCCGGGTCCCAGCGTGACTTCCGCACTTTCGCCCGGCTGGCCGGTCATACGCTGCTGCGGGAAACGGCCGAGGCCGGCACCTACACCTACTGGCTGCGCAAGGCCTGAGTCTTACCAAGGATCGTCAATGTTCAAAGTGCTTCGCGACTGGATGCAGCGCTACTTCTCCGATGAGGAGGCAGTGGTGCTGGCGGTCCTGCTGTTCCTGGCCTTTACCGCAGTGCTTACCCTGGGCGGCATGCTTGCGCCGGTGCTGGCGGGCATGGTGCTGGCGTTTCTGATGCAGGGGCTGGTCAACGCCCTGGAGCGCCTGCGCGTACCCACGCGGCTGGCGGTGATGCTGGTGTTCGCCCTGTTCATGGGCGCACTGGCGGTATTCATGCTGGTGCTGGTGCCGCTGCTGTGGCACCAGCTGATCACCCTGTTCAACGAGCTACCGGGCATGCTCGGCAAGTGGCAGTCGCTGCTGTTGCTGTTGCCCGAGCGCTACCCGCACCTGGTGTCGGACGAGCAGGTGCTGCATGCCATCGAGTCGGTGCGCGGTGAAATCGGCAAGTTCGGCCAGTGGGCGCTGACCTTCTCGCTGTCCAGCTTGCCGCTGCTGGTCAACGCCATGATCTACCTGGTGCTGGTGCCGATCCTGGTGTTCTTCTTCCTCAAGGACCGCGAGCTGATCGGGCGTTGGGTCAGCGGCTACCTGCCGCGCCAGCGCGCCCTACTGAACCGGGTGGGCAGCGAGATGAACCGGCAGATTGCCAACTACATCCGTGGCAAGGGCATCGAAATCCTGATTTGCGGCATTGCCACCTACATCGCCTTCATCAGCCTGGGGCTCAACTACGCCGCGCTGCTGGCGTTGCTGGTGGGGTTGTCGGTGGTGGTGCCTTACGTGGGGGCGGTGGTGGTGACCGTGCCGGTGACCTTGATCGCGTTGTTCCAGTGGGGCTGGGGTGACCAGTTCATCTACCTGATGACGGTGTACGCGATCATCCAGGCGCTGGATGGCAACGTGCTGGTACCGCTGCTGTTCTCCGAGGCGGTGAGCCTGCACCCGGTGGCGATCATCTGCGCGGTGCTGCTGTTTGGCGGGCTATGGGGGTTCTGGGGGATTTTCTTTGCCATCCCGCTGGCGACGCTGATCAAGGCGGTGCTGGATGCCTGGCCGCGGCAGGAGCCTAGCGTTTCGCCAATGCTGTGATTGTTGGGGCCGCTTTGCGGCCCTTCGCCGGCAAGCCAGCTCCTACACCGACCTCATCGCATTCAAGCCCTGTGCATTGCCTGTGGGAGCTGGCTTGCCGGCGATGGGCTGCAAGGCAGCCCCATCAATCTCAAGCCTTGTTCAGGGCTTGGGCAGCAGCCAGAACGGCATCCACATGCCCGGGTACTTTCACCCCACGCCACTCCTGGCGCAGCACACCGTCCTTGTCGATCAGGAAGGTGCTGCGGTCAACGCCCATGTATTCCTTGCCATACAGCTTCTTCAGCTTGATCACGTCGAACAGCTGGCACAGCGCCTCGTCCTTGTCGCTGATCAGCTCGAACGGGAAGCCTTGCTTGGCCTTGAAGTTCTCGTGCGACTTGATGCCGTCGCGCGAAACGCCGAACACCACGGTGTTGGCTGCGGCAAAGGCATCATGCTGGTCGCGGAAACCCTGGCCTTCGGTGGTGCAGCCCGGGGTGCTGTCCTTCGGGTAGAAGTACAGCACGACTTGCTGGCCCTTGAGTTCGGCCAGGCTGACGGCCTGCCCGCTGGTGGCCTGGGCCTGGAAGTCGGCAACGGGTTGGTCGAGTGCTACAGCCATGGTCGGTTTCCTTACATCGGGTTCTGTGGGCGCCATGGCTCGATCAGCGCATCGAGGTTCAAGGCATCGGCAAAGTCCAGGAACTGGTCACGCAGCCAGCTGATCTGGGTGCCGGCCGGCAGGATCACGGTGAACTGGGCATTGAGCATGCTGCTGCCGGTTTGCGGCGCCAGGTAGGTGTCGCAGGTCATGGCTTCGAGCTCGACGCGGTGGTCGAGGAAGAACTGGCACAGCTCGTTGATGATGTCCGGGCGATAGGCAGCGCTGACGTAGGCCACGTAAGGCAGGGCCTGGGGGCGCACCTCCTGGTCGGCGCTGCGCACCACGTCAAGGGTCAGGCCATGTTTTTTGCCCAGGCTCGGCAGCGACGCCTCAAGGCGGGCCAGGGCGTCCCAGCTGCCGCCAACCTGCAGCACCAGGGCGCTGGTCTCGCCGTGGCGGCTCAGGCGCGAGGTGACCACCGCGCAGCGGTTTTCGAAGGCAGCGCGGCTGAGGACGTTGGCCAGCTCCATGGGGTTGGGGCCCAGGGCACTGATGACAAGAAATTGTTCGCGGACGGTGGGGGTGGACATGCAGCATTCCTAAAGCGATGAGCGGTCGGCACAGGACGGGCGAAAGCCTCCTGTCGGCAGGGCCCGGGGCTCGCATGCGAGGTCGTGGACGCTGGCGGGGAGCAAGGTCGACGGCCCGGCGGGCCGCGCTGCACCGATCAAAGGGGCAAGGGTAGCGAAATAAGCCGCCGAGGGGAATGCTCCGCCCGCCTGCTTCGCTTGTGCAAGGCCGATGCCCCCAGTACCATTACCGCTCTCTTTTTCCGGCAGGAGCAGTTACATGATTGCGGGCAGTATGGTGGCACTGGTCACACCCATGGATGCACAAGGGCGTGTTGACTGGGGCAGCCTCGACAAACTTGTAGACTTCCACCTGGAAAACGGCACCCACGCAATCGTTGCGGTCGGCACCACCGGTGAGTCCGCCACGCTGGATGTCGAAGAACACATCCTGGTCATCAAGCACGTGGTCGAGCGCGTCAAGCGCAGCAAAAAACCGATCCCGGTCATCGCCGGCACGGGTGCCAACTCCACTGCCGAAGCCGTGCACCTGACCCAGAACGCCAAGAATGCCGGCGCCGACGCCTGCCTGCTGGTAGTGCCGTACTACAACAAGCCGACGCAAGAAGGCCTGTACCTGCACTTCAAGCACATCGCCGGAGCTGTCGACATCCCGCAGATCCTCTACAACGTACCCGGCCGCACCTCCTGCGACATGCAGGCCGAGACCGTGATCCGCCTGTCGACCGTGCCCAACATCATCGGTATCAAGGAAGCCACCGGCGACCTGGTCCGTGCCAAGGCCATCCTTGACGGCGTCAGCAAGGACTTCATCGTCATGTCCGGCGACGACCCGACCGCCGTCGAGCTGATCCTGATGGGCGGCAAGGGCAACATCTCCGTTACCGCCAACGTCGCCCCACGCGAAATGGCCGATCTGTGCGAGGCCGCCCTTGCGGGCAATGCCGAGAAGGCCCGCGCAATCAACGAAAAACTCATGCCGCTGCACAAAGACCTGTTCTGCGAAGCCAACCCGATTCCGGTGAAATGGGCGCTCGTCGAGATGGGCCTGATGCAAAAAGGCATTCGCCTGCCACTGACCTGGCTGAGCGAAGGCTGCCACGAAAAAGTCCGTACTGCCTTGCGCCAGTCCGGCGTACTGGTTTAAGAGGAAGTACACCGCATGAAGCGACTGGCTGGTCTTTCCGCCCTTGCCCTGATTATCTCCAGCACCAGTGGGTGTGGCTGGCTGTGGGGCGAGGATGGCTATTTCCGCGACCGCGGCAGCGATTACCTGCAGGCGCACCCCACCGCGCCGATGCAGTTGCCGCCGGACGCCAGCAGCGTCAAGCGGCTTGACCCGCTGCTGCCTATTCCGCGCAACGTCGCCGACGACAGCGCAACCGGCGAGTTCGAAGTGCCGCGCCCGCAGCCGCTGACCGGCGGCGCCCCGGTGACCGACTACAGCCTGCAGCGCAGCGGCAGCAGCCGTTGGGTGCTGGCCCAGCATTCGCCGGCCGAAGTCTGGCCGGTGGCCCGCCAGTTCTTCGAGGACAACGGCTTCCGCATTGCTGAAGAGCGCCCGCAGACCGGTGAATTCAACACCACCTGGCAGCGCTTCGATGAGCTGTCGGCATCGCTCGGCCAGCGCCTGGCCAGCACCGCCAGCAGCGCTGACAGCGAAGTGCGCGTACGTGTGCGCATGGAGCCTGGCGTGCAGCGCAACACCTCCGAGGTGTATGTGGTCAGCGTCGAGCGCCCGGCCGGCAGCACTGCCGAGCCTGCGTTCCCGTCCACTTCCGCCAACACCGGCGCCGATGCGCTGCTGGTCGACGAAATGCTTGCCAGCATGAACCGCAGCGCCGAGAAGGGCGGTTCGGTGTCGCTGCTGGCCGCGCGCGATTTCGACGCGCCAAGCCGCGTCAGCCTCAGCGAAGACGGCAGTGGCAACCCGGTGCTTTACCTTGGTGCCGACCTGGACCGCGCCTGGTCCGGCGTGGGCCGTGCCCTGGAGCAGGGGGGCGAGTGGCGTGTCGAGGACATCAACCGCAGCCTGGGCCTGTACTACATCAACCTGTCCGAAAAGCCTGACGACAAGCAGAACCAGCCGGGCTTCTTCAGCCGCCTGTTCGGCAGCGAGGCGACCAAGGAAGAGCGTGAAGCCCGCGCCGAGCGCTACCAGGTGCGCCTGAGCAAGGTGGGTGAGAGCGTGCAGGTCACGGTCGAGAAAAACATCAACACCGTGGCTCCGGCCGATGTCGCCCGCCGCGTGCTGAGCGCCATCCAGGACCACCTGGGCTAAGTGCGCTTCGCGGTACTCGGAAGCGGCAGCCAAGGGAACGGCACGCTGATCGCCAGTGGTGACACGTTCATCCTGGTCGATTGCGGCTTTTCCCTGCGCGAGACCGAGCGGCGCCTGGCGCTGCTCGGGGTGTCGCCGGCGCAGCTCAGCGCAGTCGTGGTCACTCACGAGCATGCCGACCACGTGCATGGCGTGGGTTTGCTGTCACGGCGCTACAATGTACCGGTCTACCTCAGCCAAGGGACCTTGCGCGGCATGCGCAAGCCGGTGGAGGTGGCCGGTTTTCTCGCTTGTGGCGAAACCCTGCGCATCGGCAGCCTGGAAGTCACCGCCGCGCGGGTCGAGCACGACGCCTTTGAACCGTTGCAGTACGTAATCGGCGACGGCCAGCGGCGCTTCGGCATGCTCACCGACCTGGGCTCGTACGACACGCTGTTGCTGGAGCGTTACCAGGGCCTGGATGCGTTGCTGATCGAGGCCAACCACTGTCGCGACCTGCTGGCACGCGGTCACTACCCGGCCTTCCTGAAGCGGCGGGTAGGCGGCATGCAAGGGCATTTGAACAATCACCAGGCCGCGCGCCTGGTGCACGAGTTGGGCTGGAGCAACCTGCAACACCTGGTGCTGGCCCACCTCAGCAGCAA
>Ga0302347_1004581_pt1 | contig 10933 bp, 3 predicted proteins | sample PhyWR1_FD_202178 | JGI IMG/M metagenome (GOLD analysis project Ga0302347, IMG submission 202178) | Leaf surface microbial communities from wheat plants in UC Gill Tract Community Farm, Albany, California, United States - DLSL W.R1 (v2)... | ecosystem: Host-associated > Plants > Phyllosphere >...
ACTGGTAACCAGGTAGCTGGCATCGGCGCCAAGCTGCAGCGCCTGCGCAGGCTGGGCACGGGTGTCGACGGTCTGCTGGATCGGGTTGGCGTAGGTCACCACCACCTTGCCGATCTGCCGTGCCTGCTGCATGTAGCGGTAGGCTTCAACCACCTGGTTGGCGTCGAACTCGCGGAACGGCAACGGGTGCAGGATGCCTTGCGCGAACAGGCCCATCATTTCTGCGAACAGCCGACGGGTGAGTGCCGGGCGCTCGCTCATCAACTGGTCGGCATCGATACCGAAGTAGCTGATGTTGTTGCGGAACGGCCGCAGGCCGATCCGGGTGTTCTGGTAGAAATCGCGCTTGCCCAGTTCGAGGAAGCGGCCAAACGGCTTCAGCACCTGGAAGTTGCGGTTGATGGCCTCACCGGCCAGCGAGTTGAGCACCACGTCCACACCACGCCCGCCAGTGGCCGCCAGCACCTGGTCGGCATAGGCCAGCGAACGCGAGTCGTACACGTGCTCGACACCCAGCAGGCGCAGGAAGTCGCGCTTCTCGTCGCTGCCGGCAGTGGCATGGATTTCCGCACCCAGCCACTTGGCGATCTGGATGGCAGCAATGCCGACACCCCCCGCAGCGCCATGGATCAATACCTTTTCGCCGGGTTCCAGGCGCGCCAGGTGATGCAGCGCGTAGTACACGGTGAAGAAGGTGCTCGGAATGGTCGCCGCTGCTTCGAACGACATCCCCTCGGGGATACGGGCCACGGCGTTGGCGTTGGTCACCAGGCGGTTGGCGAAGCTGCACGGGCCAAAGCCCACCACGCGATCGCCCGGGGCGAAATCACCGACTACCTCGGCGCCTTTGCCCTGCACCACACCGGCAAACTCGAAGCCCAGGGTGGGGCCGGAGAAGCCGTTTTCGATGGCTTCGTCCGACAGCAGGCCCAAGGCAAACATCACGTCACGGAAGTTGAGGCCGGTCGCGCGCACGGCGATGTCAAGCTCGTCCGCCGCCGGCTGGCGCGGCTCGCGCACTTCCCAGCGCAGGTTGCGCAACTGGCCGGGCAGGTCGAAGCCCAGGCATACCCACTGCGCGTCGCTGCCCGTGTTGCGCGGTTGACCGGCCAGCACCCGCAGGCGCGGCACGTAACGACGGCCTTGGGCATCCAGGGCCAGTTCGGTTTCGCTGTCGGCGTGCAGCAGCGCTGGCACGGCCAGTTCGACCGGCGCCAAGTGGCCCAGGTCGAGCTGGCGAATGCAGCAGCTGGGCGACTCGTTGGCCAGGGTGCGGCCAAAGCCCCACAACGCGGCGTCGGCGATCGCCGCAACATCGGTGGCGGTATCGGCGCTGTACAGGTGCTCGGCAGCGCCGCGGCTGAACAGCCAGCACTGCGGGGCGATGGCCAGCGACTCACAGGCCTGCACCAGCGCGGCAGCCTGCAGGCAGCGCTCGGCCTGGCCATCCAGGCCGGCAGCGCTGTCGAACCCGGCCAGGTGCAGCACATGCTCCGGGGCCTGGGCCAGGGCGCCAAGCTGCGCCGCCAGCGCCTGCGCATCGCCCGGCTGCAGCAGGTCGACCTGCTGGCCGTGGGCGCGCAGCTGCTCGGCCAGGCTCAGGGCTGCAGCCTGCCCGGCTTCGGCCAGCACGGCCCAGCGCTGCACCGCCAAGGGTTCGTCAGCGTCAGCACCCGCCGGCTTGTCAGCCAGCAACAGGTAGCTGCCACAGGCGTTGCCCGGCAAGGCATCCAACGTGCGCAGGCCAGTCAGGCCGTGGCGCTGCAGCTCGTGGCTCCAGAACGCCGGGCCTTGCTGGCGCGACAACGCCTGTTGCGGGCCGGCCAGCCACCACTCTGGCTGGGCGCCGAAGACGAAATCGGCCCAACGCGCCGGGTACTGCCCCAGCAGCGCCAGCTGGCCGTGTGGGTTGAGCTGGGCACTGGCCAGGCGCAGGGCATCGCCCACCGCGCCAAGTGCGCCAAGGTCGCTGGGCACCAGCACCCAATCAAAGCTGCCGGCTTCGGCCAGTTGTTCCATGCCCAGCACATTCAGCGCCGGGCAATCGTCACGCAGACGTTGCTCCAGCTCAGGCTCGGCAACGCAGTACGCATAATCGATGCGGTCGAAATCCAGGCCGGCGTACAGCAGCTCGGCGAACGAAGCGCCGCCAAAGCCGATTTCCAGCACGCGCAGGCGCTGCCCCGCAGGCAGTTGCGCCAGGCGCGCGGCCAGGGTCTGGCCGATGCCGCTCAGCAGGTGCTGCTGCCCTGCCGCGCCCAGCACCAGGCGCGTCAGACTGGCGCCGCTGGTTTCCCGCGGTTGCAGGGTTTCGAACGCTTGGCTGCCATCGAGCAACGCCGGCAGGTGGCGGCCGATACGGCCCACCGAATGGATGATCTGGAAGTACTCGGGGTAGCTCTGGAACAGCTCCTGCCAGATCGCCTCCGAGGCCGGGCGCTCGCCCAGATCGGCCAGCTGCCAGCCGCCATCGGCGCTGCGCAGCAAGCTGCCGTCTTGCTCAGCGTGACCGAGCAAGGCCGCCAGGAAGTCGCCCTGGGCCTGCGACCACACGGCGACCTGCTCGGCGCTCAAGCGCCCACCGGCCTGCTCGACGGCATCCACCACGAAGCTGGTGCACAGTACGTCCAGCAATGGCTCCACTTCGTTAAGGTAGCGCACCTGTGCCGGCTCGTCGGCCAGGCGCTGCAAGGCGTCAGCCAACGGCGTGCGGGCCACGGCATGGCGCTGCAGTGGCACCACCCTGCCTGGGGCCGCCAGGCCCACATGGCCCATGCGCTTGATCTCGCCACTGCGGTCGTACTGCAGGCGCACGGCCCGCATGCGCGCGGCCTTGATCGCCAGCACGGCAGCGCCGCTGGCATCGAACAGGGTGAAGTCGACCAGCAGCGAATGCGCAGTGCGCTTGCGCTGACGCACCTCGGCCAGCACCGGCACGCCGCCGGCATTGGTGAAGGCAATACGCCCCAGCTTGACCGGGATGAACGCCAGGCCATCGTTGTGGCCGCGGCGGCTGGCAAGCAGCTCGGTAATCAGCTGGAAGGCACCGTCGAGCAACGCCGGGTGCAGGTGCAGGCCTGCCAGTTCGTGTTCGATGGCAGCCGGCACGGCCAGCTGGGCCAGCACGCGTTCGTCCTCGACCCAGGCCGCAGCCACGGTCTGGTAGGCAGGGCCGTAGTTCAGGCCGACCGCGCAGGTCAGCGCCAGGTGCTGCTCGCCGGTAAAGTCCGCCGGGCGGGCTGGCAGCGCCGGCGCGCGAACGTCCAGCAGCACGCCACGGGCCTCACCCGGCAGGCGGGCGACCACGTGCTGCACCCAGTCTTCGCGCTGCGCCAGGGTGCGCGAGCTGATGCGCAACGTGCCATCGGCCTCTTCGACCTGCACGCGCAGCTTCTTGCTGCCCTCGCTGCCGAGCAGCAGCGGGTTGTGGATCTCGAGCTCTTCGATGTCGACGAATTCGCCCGGCTGGTGCAGTTGCGCCACAGCCAGGGCCAGCTCGGTAAAGCCGGCACCGGGGAACAGCACCGACTCGCCCACCTTGTGGTCGGCCAGGGTTGGGTACTGCTGCGTGTCCAGGCGGTTTTCCCAGGTCAATGCCTGGTCGGCTACCGGGTAGCCCAGCAACGGGTGCACGCGCTCGCGGCCCAGGGGGCTGTTGGATTCGGCGCTCACCGGCAGGGTGAAGTGGTCACGCTGCCAGGCATAGTTCGGCAAGCGCAGCTGGCGCCCCGCCACCGGGAAGCGGGTTTGCCACTGCGGCTCGGCAGCGGCCAGCAGCAGCCGCGCCACGCTGCGCTCGAGCAGCTGCGGGCTGTGGTCGTTGCGCTTGAGGGTGGCAACCACCTGGCCGGCCTGCTCGCACTCGGCCAGCACATCGCTGACATAGCTGCGCAGAATGGCGTGCGGACCCACCTCCACAAACAGGTTCAGGCCGCTGCGTACCAGCGCCGCAAGCGCGCCCTGGAACAGCACCGGGAAGCGGATGTTCTGCCACCAGTAGTGGCTGTCCAGGCGCTCGCCGTCCAGCTCGCCACCGACCACGGTGGAGTAGAACGGAATACGGGTGGCACGCGGACGAATGTGGGCAAGGTCGGCGATGACCGCCTGCTCGATGGGGTTCATCGCCGGCGAGTGGAAGGCGTAGTCCAGGTCCAGGCGGCGGGCAAACACCTGGCGCTCGGTCAGGGCCTCTTCGAGCAGCGTCAAAGCCTCGACTTCACCGGCCACGGTGGCGCCGCGGGCGCTGTTTTCACCGGCGACGACCAGGCGGCCGTCCAGTTTCAGTTCGCTGATCAGCTGCGCGCTGGCCTCGCCCGACAGGCCCACGGCCGTCATCTGCCCGCTGCCGCGGGTCAGGCCTTGCAGGCGGCTGCGGTGGAAGATGACCTGGGTGGCATCTTCCAGGCTCAGCGCCCCGCTGGCCCAGGCTGCCGCCACTTCACCGACGCTATGGCCAATGACCGCGACCGGGGTGATGCCTTCGGCGGCCAGTACCCGGGTAACCGCCACTTGCAGGGCAAACAGAGCCGGCTGGGCGATTTCGGTGCGGGCATAACGGCCTTCGCCGTTTTCACCCAGCAGCTCGGCGCGCAGCGAATAGCCTGCCAGGGGCTGGAACAGCGCGTCCACTTCGGCCACGGCGGCAGCGAACAGCGGCTGGTCGAGCATCGCCCGGCCCATGCCCTGCCACTGCGAACCGTTACCGGAATAGACAAACACCGGAGCCGATGCGGCGTCCAGCGCCTGGCCAGCCTCAAGCACCGCGCTCAGCTCGCTGAGGGTCGGGTCCTGGGCATAGTCATCCAGAGCCTGGGCGGCTTCGGCCGCGTTGTCGCTGATCAGCAGCAGGCGGTGGCTGTGTGCATCGCGGCGGAACATCGCCTGGTAGGCGACATCGTAGTAATCGGCCTGGGGATGCTCGGCCAGGTAGGCGGCAAACCGTTCGGCCATGGCGCGCAGGCCTTCTTCGCTTTTTGCGCTGAGCAGCAACGGCACCCGGCGTGCACTGGGCTGTACGGGCGCTGGCGCTTGCGGTTCCGGGCTTTGCAGAATGACGTGGGCGTTGGCGCCGCCAAAGCCGAACGAGTTCACACCCACCGTCAGCTGGCCATCCGCCTTCAGCGGCAGGGGCTCGGTGACTACCTGCAGGTTGAGGTCGGCAAAGGCGATATTCGGGTTCAGCGCCTGCACACCGATGGTGGCGGGCACGGTGCGCTCGCTCAGGCAGTTCAGTGCCTTCATCAGACCGGCCACGCCAGAGGCGGCCTCCAGGTGGCCGATGTTGCTTTTCACCGAGCCGATCGGCAGCGGGTTGCCGGCGCCACGCGCCTGGCCCAGCGCCTCGCCGATGGCGCGGGTTTCGATCGGGTCACCCACGGCGGTACCGGTGCCGTGCGCTTCCAGGTAGTCCAGCTGCTCCGGGGCGATGCCGGCCTGGGCATAGGCGCGCGTGAGTAGTGCTGCCTGCGCCTCGGCGTTGGGCAGGGTAAGGCTGGACTTGCGCCCATCGGTGTTGACCGCACTGGCCGCGACCACCGCCAGAATGGTGTTGCCATCGGCCAGCGCCTGGTCGTAGTCCTTGAGCAGGAACAACCCGCCACCTTCGGAACGGGCATAGCCGTCGCCGTTTTCATCGAACGACTGGCAGCGCCCGGTGCGCGAAAGCATGGTCGCCTTGGCGAAGATCATGAAGCCGAACGGGTGCATGTGCAGGCTGATGCCGCCGGTCACGGCCTGGTCGACATCCCCGCTGAGAATGGCCTGGCAGGCCTGATGGAAGGCCACCAGCGACGACGAACACGCCGTGTCGATAGCCATGCTCGGCCCGCGCAGGTCGTAGAAGAACGACAGCCGGTTGGCGGCGATGCTCATGGTGTTGCCGGTGGCGGTGGCGCCATCGATCGACGACAGGTCCTCGACCAGCCGGTACGACTGCTCGACCCCGGCAATGCCCAGGTACACGCCGCAGTTGCTGCCGCGCAGGCTGGAAGGCTTGACCCCGGCGTTCTCGAAGGTTTCCCAGCACATTTCCAGGAGCATGCGCTGCTGTGGGTCCATCATCGCCGCTTCGCGTGGCGAGATGCTGAAGAAGCCCGCGTCGAAAGCGCTGATATCACCCAGGGTGCCGGATGCGAAGGTGTAGCTGGTAGCCGGGCTGGCCTTGTCGGGGTGCAGGAACTCGTTCTGGTTCCAGCGCGATGGGTCCACCTGGGTGACCAGATCGCGCCCTGCCATCAGGTTTTGCCAGAAGCCGGCATTGGAGGAACCCGGAAAACGGTAAGCACAGCCAACGATTGCAACCTTTCTACGCTTGATCAAAACCTATTCCTTCAAATCTCATCGGGCACCGTCCCATCCGTCGGACAGCCGGCATGCCTGGCCAGGCCATGAAATTGGCCGGTCGTTGTATGTCACTGATGATTGTCTGGGTATCTGAAGCCGCTAAGTACGCTGGGGCGCAAGACTTTTGGTCCGAGGCTGGCGTGGGATTATTCAGATTTGTATGAGCGGATGATACGCGGGTTCTGGGGGCAGGGAAAACCCTGGGTGCGGGAAGAGGCTGAATGTCGCTGAGTGGCAGGGTGATGCGAGGGTTGGGGCTGTAGGAGGTGGCTTAATGCTATCGAGTTTTTCGGTGGGAGATTGGGTCATACGACACCCACCGATAGATGTAGCGACGGTGCGGCGATCCGATTTACCCGCGAGGCGCCGCGCGGGCGGCGCTCGGAGTTCAGAGACGATGAAAAGGCTAATGGCACGTCAATCCCTAGAAAACCGTGTCCCGAACCACCCGCTGCAGGTACTGGCCATACCCGTTCTTTGCCAGCGGTGCAGCAAGTGCTTCCAGTTGCCCCGCATCGATCCAGCCCTGGCGGAACGCCACTTCCTCCGGACAGGCTACCTTCAACCCTTGGCGCCGCTCGATGGTGGCAATGTAGCCGCTGGCCTCCAGCAGGGAGTCATGGGTGCCGGTGTCCAGCCATGCATACCCACGCCCCATGATTTCTACCGACAGACGGTTCTGCTCCAGGTAGGTGCGGTTCACATCGGTAATTTCCAGCTCGCCCCGCGCCGACGGCCTGATGCTCTTGGCAATCTCGACAACATCCTGGTCATAGAAATACAAGCCAGTGACAGCGTAGTTGGACTTGGGCCTGGCCGGCTTCTCCTCCAGGCTGATCGCCCTGCCCTGCCCGTCGAACTCGACTACGCCATAACGCTCGGGGTCCTGCACGTGGTAGGCGAACACACTGGCACCCTCTCGGCAGTCCATCGCATGACGCAACAGCTGCTGGAAGTCATGGCCGTAATAGATATTGTCGCCCAACACCAGCGCCGACAGGTCATTGCCGATGAATTCCCTGCCGATGAGAAAAGCCTGCGCCAGGCCGTCCGGCGAGGGCTGCACGGCGTAAGTGATGTCGAGGCCCCAGCGGTGGCCGTCGCCCAGCAGCTGCTCGAAGCGCGGGGTGTCTTGCGGGGTGGAGATGATCAGGATGTCGCGGATGCCGGCCAGCATCAGCGTGGTCAGCGGGTAATAGATCATCGGTTTGTCGTACACCGGCAGCAGTTGCTTGGAAATTGCCAGGGTCGCGGGGTGCAGGCGGGTACCTGACCCGCCTGCCAGAATGATGCCTTTACGCTTCATAGCCGTCCTTTCTCGTGGATTTCCGTCAGCATGCGGGCCACACCCAGGCGCCAGTCCGGCAGGGTCAGGGCGAAGGCCTTCTGCAGTTCATGGGTATCAAGGCGGGAGTTGCCCGGCCGCCTGGCCGGTGTGGGGTAGGCATCGGTGGTCAACGGGTTGACCTGTCCGGCGCCGGCTTGCAATGGCACGCCCAGGGCTGTCGCCTGCTCCAGCACATAGCGGGCGTAGCCGCACCAGCTGGTTTCACCGGCGGCGGCCAAATGATACAGGCCTGCCAGGGCCGGGTTGCGGCAGGTTGCGATGACGGCGTGGGCGGTGATGTCGGCGATCAGCTCGGCACCGGTCGGGGCGCCATACTGGTCATCGATCACGCCCAGGCTGTCGCGTTCCGCAGCCAGACGCAGCATGGTCCTGGCGAAGTTGTTGCCGCGGGCGGCATACACCCAGCAGGTGCGGAAAATCAGGTACCGGCAGCCAGCGGCCTGGATGGCCTGCTCGCCGGCAAGCTTGCTGGCGCCGTAAACATTCAGCGGGCCGACAGCATCGTCTTCGCGCCAGGGCCGGCTGCCCTGCCCCGGGAACACATAGTCGCTGGAATAATGCACCAGCAAGGCGCCACATTCGGCGGCGGCGCGCGCCAACACGCCGACGGCATCGGCGTTTATCCTGAACGCTTGCTCGCGCTCGCTTTCAGCCTTGTCCACAGCGGTGTAGGCGGCAGCATTGACGATGACGTCGGGGGCGTAGCCACGTACGGTTTCGGCCAGGCCTGGCAGGTTGCCCAGGTCGCCACAATGCACCGTGCTGCGGGCATTCAGCGCCAACAGCTGGCCCAGCGGCGCCAGGCTGCGTTGCAGCTCCCAGCCTACCTGGCCGTCCTTGCCCAGCAGCAGTACCTTCATGCAGTACGCCCTGCGTAGTTTTTCTCGACCCAGTCGCGGTAGCTGCCAGACTGTACGCCCTCCACCCACTGCGGGTTGTCGAGGTACCAAGCGACGGTTTTACGGATCCCGCTCTCGAACGTTTCGGCGGGTTTCCAGCCCAACTCGCGCTCCAGCTTGCGGGCGTCGATGGCGTAGCGGCGGTCATGCCCGGGGCGATCGGTAACGTAGCTGATCTGTGCCGCGTAGGGCTTGCCATCGGCGCGGGGGCGCAGTTCGTCCAGCAGCGCACAGACGCGCCTGACGATCTCCAGGTTGGGCATTTCGTTCCAGCCGCCCACGTTGTAGACCTCGCCAGGCACGCCGGCGTCCAGCACGCGGCGGATGGCGCTGCAGTGGTCCTTGACGTACAGCCAGTCGCGAATCTGCTGGCCGTCGCCGTACACCGGCAACGGCTTGCCGGCCAGAGCATTGACGATCATCAGCGGGATGAGCTTTTCCGGGAAGTGGTACGGGCCATAGTTGTTCGAGCAGTTGGTGGTGAGCACCGGCAGGCCATAGGTGTGACGATACGAGCGCACCAGGTGGTCGCTGGCGGCCTTGCTCGCCGAGTACGGGCTATTGGGCTGGTATTGATGGGTTTCGGTAAAGGCCGGTTCGCCGTCGGCCAACGAGCCGTACACTTCGTCGGTAGACACATGCAGGAACCGGAACGCCTGCCGGGCCTGCTCAGCCAGGCCGCCCCAGTAGGCGCGTACGGCTTCGAGCAGCTGGAAGGTCCCGACCACGTTGGTCTCGATGAAGGCCTGCGGGCCGTGAATCGAACGGTCGACGTGGGACTCGGCGGCAAAATTGACGACCGCGCGGGGCTGGTGGGTTTTCAGCAGTTCTGCGACCAGCCCGCTGTCAGCAATGTCGCCATGCACAAAGATATGCCGGTCGTTGCCTTGCAGGCTGCTCAAGGTTTGCAGATTGCCTGCGTAGGTGAGTTTGTCCAGGTTGACCACAGCCTCATCGCTGCCCGCCAGCCAGTCCAGCACGAAGTTCGCCCCGATGAAGCCTGCACCGCCGGTTACCAGAATGGTCATGTTTGTCTGCTTCCGCTGTCAGGTCTGCTTTTCCACTTTCAGGATTCTAGCCTGTCGGTGGATGCTTGGAGAGCGAAGGCGATGTCATTGTGATACTTGGCTGGAAACCAGCAGGTTGGGCACCGGCTTTCCCGGTGTTCGCGAGTAAACCCGCACCTACACCGGGGGAGCGTCAGGCTGCAGATGTAATCAGGGCTCCAGGCGGCGCTGCTGGTAGATCCAGTCGACGATCTCGCCTTCTGGGGTGTAGCCGCTCACGCTCTCGCGCAGCAACTGACGCACCCGCACAAAATCATCCGCCGCTGCCGCCGCCATCAATTGCCGCAGCGACTCCTTGAGCGTGTCCCAGGCCAGGAAGTCTTCGTTTGCACTCATGATCATCGGGTGGCGCGTGGCGATCACGTTGTCGCCGATCAGCAGCTCTTCATACAGCTTCTCCCCCGGCCGCAGCCCAGTGAACTGGATGGCGATGTCGCCCATCGGGTTACGCTCGGAGCGCACGCTGAACCCTGTCAGGTGAATCATCTTCTCGGCCAGCTCGACAATTTTCACCGGCTCGCCCATGTCCAGCACGAACACATCGCCGCCCTTGCCCATGGACCCGGCCTGGATCACCAGCTGCGCGGCCTCGGGAATGGTCATGAAGTACCGGGTGATCTTCGGGTGGGTGACGGTCAACGGGCCACCGGCCTTGATCTGCTTGTGGAACAGCGGGATGACCGAGCCCGAAGAGCCCAGCACGTTGCCGAAGCGAACCATGGTGAAGCGGGTCTTGTTGACCTGCGATACGTTGCCGCTGTCGCCGAACAGCACAGGGGCCACTTCGCGGCTGAGGGCCTGCAGGGTCATTTCGGCCAGGCGCTTGGTGCTGCCCATCACATTGGTCGGGCGCACCGCCTTGTCGGTGGAAATCAGCACGAAGTTGGCAACCCCGGCCTGCAAGGCCGCCTGGGCGGTGTGCAGGGTGCCGATGACGTTGTTCATCAGGCCTTCGGCAATGTTGTGTTCCACCATCGGCACGTGTTTGTAGGCAGCGGCGTGGTAGACGGTGTCGACGTGCCAGGTTTTCATGATGTCGAGCATCTGCGCCTGGTTGCGGACGGAGCCCAGGATCGGTAGCAGGCACACCGACAGCGACTCGCGGGCGATGCGTTGCTCCAGCTCGGAGAGGATGCTGTACAGGTTGAACTCGCTGTGGTCGAACAACAGCAGCGTTTTCGGTGCTTGCCCCAGTATCTGTCGGCACAGCTCCGAGCCGATGGAGCCACCGGCCCCGGTGACCAGCACCGTCTGATCGGTAATGCAGCGCTCGAGCA
>Ga0302347_1004582_pt1 | contig 10930 bp, 9 predicted proteins | sample PhyWR1_FD_202178 | JGI IMG/M metagenome (GOLD analysis project Ga0302347, IMG submission 202178) | Leaf surface microbial communities from wheat plants in UC Gill Tract Community Farm, Albany, California, United States - DLSL W.R1 (v2)... | ecosystem: Host-associated > Plants > Phyllosphere >...
CGAATACTTCAGGATCATCCGGTAAAGAGAAATGGATCACGTGTGTCAAAGAATCCACATCCAATCCTCTTGCTGCAACATCTGTTGCCACAAGGATATCGATGTTTTTCAGTCTGAATTTCTTCATTACTGTATCTCTCTGCGCCTGTGAAAGATCACCGTGAAGTGCATCTGCCGCATAACCGTTTTGCATCAAGAAGTCTGCAACCTCCTGAGTTTCCATTCTGGTTCTGCAGAAAATAATAGAATACTGATTTGGATTGGCATCAATCAGCCTTTTAAGTGCTTCTTTCTTCTGTCTGTAACCTACGACATAAAATTCGTGTGTAATGTTTTTCTTCACTTCATTGACAGATCCTACAGAAATTCTGTGCGGGTTTGTCAAATAGTTTTTAGAAATACGCTCCACTTCTTTGCTCATTGTAGCAGAGAAAAGGAATGTTTGTTTTGTATCCGGCGTTTCTCTCAATATAGTTTCCAAATCGTCTTTGAAACCCATAGAAAGCATTTCGTCAGCTTCGTCTAAAACTACCCATTGTGCTTCAGAAAAGTCTAGTGCTTTTCTGTTGATCATGTCTATCACACGTCCCGGAGTACCCACGATGATCTGTGGTTTGTCTCTAAGAGATTTGATTTGATCCATAATACTGCTTCCACCATAGACTGCTGTAGTCTTGATGTCTCTAAGGTATTTAGTATAGTTTTTGATGTCTTTGGTAATCTGGAGGCAAAGTTCTCTAGTAGGGCAAAGGACCAAAAATTGGATTTTACGACTCTTGTCGTCTATCATATCCAAAATCGGTAGCGAAAACGCTGCTGTTTTGCCTGTTCCTGTTGCCGCAAGTGCGATAAGATCGCGAGTATCTGTGGAGATAAAAGGAATAGTCAGTTTTTGGATTTCTGTCGGCTCTACGAAGCCGAGGTCGCCAACCGCCTGAAGAACTTCAGCGCTAAGATTGGATTCCGTAAATAAATTCATTTAAAAAGATCGTCTAATAATTGCTGCAAAGATACACTTTTTATTTTTGATAACAAAGAGCCAGTATTTTTAAGGATAATTTATTACGGAAAATTAATATTGGAGAGATAGATATTAGAAGTTAGATTTTTAGAAAATTAGATTATTATAAAAAAGAAATCCTTCCAGAATTTTGCATTCTGAAAGGATCTAATTTAAGTATTAAAATAAGATTATTCCTTAATCATTTTTTCAGTTTGTAATCCTTTATCTGTTTTGATTTTGATAAAATAAGTACCTTTTGGCAAATCGGAAACATTGATTTCTTTTAGGAAAGACGTTTTCAGTAATTGTCCAATAATACTATAAATCTGAGCTTTTTCTAATTGATCTGTAGTTTGGATATTCAATTTATTCTTGACAGGATTTGGATAGATTTTTAGAACTGATTTTTTACTATCAACCACAGAAAGATAACCACAATTAGTATTGAAGGTGGACCAACTATCTTTATTCGTCCAATTGGAAGTAGAATATGCTGCATTATCTACTTGAATGCAATTGAGATTGGGATTTTGCTTTGAATCGAAGTCAATAATATTTAGATTATTTCCATTTTTTATATTCAGACTGATCAACTTATTATTCGAACATAATAGTTGGGTCAGAGAAGTATTTTTACTCAAATCCAAGTCGGTTAGTAGATTTTGATAACATCCTAGAAAGAACAAAACGGTATTTTTGCTGACATCAAGACTTGTAAGCTTGTTGTTAGAACAATCAAAAGATTCCAGACCTATATTTTTCGTAACATCAAGACTCGTAAGCTGATTTTGATCACAATTGATTGTACTCAATGTTTGACTAGGACTTACGATGAGACTTGTCAGTTGGTTACTCGCACATTCCAATGCCGTTAAAGCGGTGTTTTTACTGGTATCTAAACTTGTTAGTTGATTGTCGAAACAGATTAATTGTTTTATTTTCACAAAAGCTTCTATTCCTGTCAGACTCGCGATATTTTGAGAAGAGCAATCTATAAATCCTGTAAAATTATTAGCTTCAGAAAGTTGTATTTCTCCGTCACCATTAATATTGATATTAGAATTTCCCAGAAGATACGCCTTAAAATTAACATCTGGAATAGTTACATTTTGGGAATAAATAAAAGAGCAAGAGAGAAATCCTGCAATAATCAGTAATTGTTTTATCATGGTCTTAGTTTCTAAAATTTCCGCAAAGATATTTTAATTTATTGCACACGAAATCTTAATGAGAAATTATTTTTCAGAATTAACATTCTGCCACATTCACCGCTACAGCAAGTCCACCTTCCGAAGTTTCTTTGTATTTAGAATTCATATCCAAAGCGGTTTCCCACATCGATTTGATCACGCTGTCCAAGGAGACTTTTGCTTTTGAAGGATCACCGTCTAAGGCTAATGAAGCAGCGGTAATTGCTTTCATTGCACCCATAGAATTTCGTTCAATACAAGGAATTTGGACCAAACCACCGATTGGGTCGCACGTCAATCCGAGATGATGTTCCATCGCTATTTCGGCAGCCATCAAAACCTGTGCTGGCGTTCCGCCTGAGATTTCTGTAAGTCCGGCTGCCGCCATAGCAGACGAAACACCGACTTCTGCCTGACAACCGCCCATTGCTGCAGAAATAGTCGCATTCTTTTTGAATAAAGTTCCAATTTCGCCTGCTACTAAAAGAAATCTGATAATATCGTCTTCAGAATTAAACTCGGTGAAAACCTGTGCGTACATCAGAACTGCGGGGATTACGCCACTTGCTCCATTTGTTGGTGCTGTAATAATCCTGCCAAAAGAAGCATTCTCTTCATTTACAGCAAGCGCAAAGCAGGAAACCCATTTGGTCACAGAATTGAAGGTTTTTTGGTCGTTTTTCACCATATCAAACCATTCATTTTTGTTTTTGTAAATCTGTGTTCCGAGCAATCTTTCATTCATTTCCGAGGCCCGTCGGGTCACGTTGAGCCCACCCGGAAGAATGCCTTTTTTGTTGATGCTTTTATAAACACAATCTTTGATATTATCCCAGATTTCCAGGGCTTTCTGTCGCGTTTCTTCCTGTGTTCTCCAGGATTCTTCGTTTTGGAATACCAGATCAGAAATTTTGTTAAGCTTTAGTTTTTCGATGTATTTGAGAATGTCGCTGCCGTGGTGACAAGGGTAAAGTGTGCGGATACATCTGTCTTCCATGGAGTTGTCTTCTTTGGTAGCTACAAATCCGCCACCCACGGAATAATAATCCTGGCTGATGACATCGCCGTTATCAAAAATAATTTTGAATATCATGCCGTTTGGGTGGAAATCGAGCGATTTTTCTTTGTTAAGGATCAGATGATGCCCGTAAACAAATGGAACCCAGCACTCGCCACCTAACAGAATCTGCTGCTCGGCTCTTATCTTTGCTATCTTTTCGTCAATTTTGTTGGTATCTATTGTCCGGAAGTTTTCTCCGCTGAGGCCTAGCATTCCAGCGATATCGGTACCGTGGCCGACACCGGTTTTTGCCAGTGAACCGAAGAATTCTACGAAAACTTCCTTTACATTTTGCAAAGCGTGATTTCTTTTTACGAGGTCCAGAAACATTTTTGCGGCATTCCAAGGTCCCATTGTGTGGGAAGATGACGGTCCGATTCCGATTTTTATGATATCAAATACACTGATAGATTCCATTAAGACAAATTGATTGCGGTAAAAGTAAAGGATTTTATTGATTCAGTTCAATAGTAAGTGAATTTTAAACGCAAAGTCTGCCAAGTTTTTTTAATCTATTGAAAATATTTTAAGGTCTGCAAAGGTGCTTTGCTCAGCTAAGATTTTCATTTTTTACTGACTGAAAAGATCGAGAAGGTTAAATTGTAGGCAAAAATTGTATTTATTGACAATCTTCAACTTTGCGAAGCGCAGCCCGACTTGAGTGGAGCTCATTTTTTGCGGATTGCTATCCTTCTTTTGGAATGGAAAAATGTCTGCAAAAAATAGCGGGAACGGAAGGCGGAAAAGCTGCCCAAATAATGCTAAAAATTTAAATAAAAATCGTTTTCAATATCTCTGAAACTTCTTTTGCTTTTGTCACCGGGAAAAGATGGGTGGCGTTTTTGATAATGTAATCCGGCTGTGAGTTTTTGAGTGGAAAAACAATGTCCTTATCTCCCAGAATCTGAATGACATCGGGCATTGGCTCGAATTTCCAGTGCGCTACTTTGTCCATAGACCATTTGAGGTAATAGGGATCTTTGACCCGGAAATACTGCGTAAGTTTGGGATTTTTGGGATCGAATAATTTTCGGAAAAAGGTGTAAAAAAAGGTGCTTTTATCGTTGAAGATGCGGAGCGGAATATACTTTACGGCATTGGTTCGCTGTCCTGCTCTGATGAGTTTTGACTTTTCCCGATCGCTGCGGATACTTGCCATAATGACGATCTTTTTGGCAGGCTTCAGCTTGTGGATTTCCTGGGCCACTATCCCGCCGAGAGAATATCCGAGGAGATAGAATTCTTCGGAATCATCTATGTATGCTGACATTCTTTGAACGTAATCTGCAAAATCTTCCTCCGGATTGGGAATGAGCCACGGGATGTGCACCACTTCCACACTTTCATTGAAAGTGAGTTTTTCCAGAACTTTTTCGTCTGCGCCGAGACCGCTGATGGTGTATAATTTCATTAACTTAATTTTTGAACGCAGAAGTCTGCAAAGATTTCTTGAATTCTACAAAACATTTTTAAAATTCAAAAAGTGTAAAACTAAAAGATTCAAATATGTTTCAAATTTAGCAACAAAAAAAGAGCAGAAAAAATCTGCTCTTCAAAATTATGTATTTTGCACGTATTATTTTACGCTGATTTTTACTTTCATATCCACTTCGTCTTTCACCATTACATCCTGCATTGTAGATTTGTAGGCCACGTCAAATTTCTGTCTGTCGAAAGAGAATTTGTCAGACTCCAAAGTCACAACACCGTTTGCAGAAGTGATTTTCGCTGGGAAAGAAACCGGTGCAGTTTTACCTTTCACCGTCAGATTTCCGTTGACTACGAAATTGTAATCTTTGTTTGTATTTTTCTTTACAGAAGTGATTTTATAAGTCGCTGTAGGAAATTTTTCAACCTCGAAGAAATCTCCGTTTTTCAGGTGACCGTTCAGTTTCCCCTGGTATTCACCGGATAAATCTGTAGAAGTAAGACTTGTCATATCCAGTACGAAAGTTCCGCCTACCACTGCGCCGTTTTTCAGGACAAGATTTCCGGATTTTACGTTCACAGTCCCGTCGTGAGAAGAGGCTTCTGTTTTTGCAATTTTATATCCCCACCAGTGTACGTCTGAGCTTGTTAATTTTTTTGTCTGTCCGAAAGCCAGTCCGCTAACTAATACTGCGAGTAATAATACTTTTTTCATTGTTTTTGATTATTTAATGGTGCAAAGCTAATCAGAAACGTGCAAAGTCAGTATTGATGTATGATAACTTTTCAAAATAAAAAGCCTACATCCGAAGATGAAGGCTTTAAGTGTACATAGTTTATTGAAAAAATGTTTTGATTTCTCCGCTTCTGTGCGAACGAAAAAATTAGATTTTACTTTCCTAAAGGAATATTGTAGCTGAAACCTACACCGATAGCTCCGGCATTGTATTTCTGATCTCCAATCTGACCTTTGTCTCCTGTAAATGTCTTGTTGTACTGTGCAAAGAAGTTCCAGTCACGGTTGTGGTAACCAATTTCCGGTTTGATATAAAAACCACCGTCTGGTCTTGCCACAGCTACATTTTCTGCTACCTGATCATCACCAACGATGAATCCGTAACCTAAATCAGCTCCGAAGTAGAAACCCATTTCTTTTGGATATACTCTGAAAAGCGCTGCTACAGGAATCACACCGAAATCGTTGTTTCTGACATCTACGCCATTCACAGTTCTATCTTTTCCGAAATAATTGTTGTATCCTGTTGCGATACCAAGACCAAATCCTGGCGTCACCAAATGCTGGTATGATAAGTCAACTCCTAGGTTTGCAGCAGTGTTGCCACCTGTAGAAACACCTCCATTAAGACCTATTTTCAACATATTGTTCATATCGGCACTCTGTGCAGACAATAAACCTCCTGCCAAAATCCCAGCTCCTAGTATTACTTGTTTTAAAGACTTCATATTTTTAAATTTTAAATTTTACAAAGGTCATCATTGTAAATACCGTGCCAAAACGGAAAAATTGTTTGATCGATCTAACTTATAGTTGATCAATCTTCTAATTTTCAATTAATTAAAATCATAATTAAATATTAATATTTTATGAATTTAATCTCTTTTCACCATTTTTGCTTTAACAAAATGTTATTTGTGAACTCAAACAATTAAATAGACTGCTATGAACAATTTTCTAAAGAATAGACATCTGGCTTCCAGAGCGGGTTTTGGCGTTCATCACAACGATATTGAAAAACTGAAAACTATAACGACTAAAAAACTGTATCAAGATCTGAAGTCAACCGCTTCCTACCAGCCCATAGAAATAGCAGCGTACAAAATGTCATATCCGAAGTATCAGGAACTGGCTAAAGCGAGCGATAAAAAGCCTGTTAATCTTTATAATAAAAACCACAATGCCGCTATATCAAAGGCTTGGCAGGATTTGATGATCAACGGAGAGAATCAGCTTCAGGAAAAAATGGCAGTCTTCTGGCACGGTCATTTTGCCACAAGGATTCAACAGTCGCTTTTTAATCTGGATATTATCAATATTTTGAGAAAAAATGCTTTGGGAAGCTTCCGTGACATGCTGTTTGAAGTGTCGAAATCTCCGGCGATGCTGAACTTTCTAAATAATCAACAAAATAAAAAAGCAAAAGCGAACGAGAATTTCGCAAGAGAATTGATGGAACTTTTCACTCTGGGCAGAGAAACGCTATATACAGAAAAAGACATCAAGGAATCTGCAAGGGCTTTCACCGGCTGGAGTTACGATGAGAATGCTTCGTTTCGGGAGAATCTGAAACAGCACGATTCCGGCGAGAAGGAATTTCTTGGTAAAAAAGGAAATTTTACAGGCACAGATATTATCAATCTGATTCTAGAGAGACGGGAATGTGCAGAATTTATCACGGCAAAGATTTATAAGTATCTGGTCAATGAAACGCCGGATGAGAAATTGATCAAAACTTTGAGCGAAACTTTTTACGAATCGGATTACAATATTTTGACATTGCTGGATGAGATCTTCCTATCCAACTGGTTTTATGATGCCACGAATATCGGTGCAAAAGTGAAATCGCCGATAGATCTTATCATTGGGATACGAAGAATTTTGCCGATGGATACGAAGGACGGAAACACCATTTATAACTTTGAAAGACTTCTGGGGCAACAGCTTTTGCAACCTCCGAATGTGGCAGGATGGCCGTCAGGCACGGGATGGATCGACAGTTCTACTCTATTGCTGAGAATGAAAATCCCCTCTGTGATGGCCGGTTACAAAAATCTGGACGTGGAACCAAAGCCCAATGACGACGTGAATATGGGGAAAGGTGAAAACAAAGTGGTGGTGAACAAAAGCCAGAATAAAATCAGTATCCACTGGGACAGTATTTCCAATGTTTTGGATGAAGACCTCTTCAGCCTACTGATTCCAAATCCTACAGAAAAACTTAGAAATATGATCACGCAGTTCAACAGTGATAAAAGCAGGCAGCATCTGATGATCAGTATTATGTCGACTCCGGAATATCAACTTTGCTAAAATAAGCCGTTATGATTATCAATAGAAAAACGTTTATACGAACCAGCAGCCTGGCTGCAGCATCATTTCTGTTTCCCAATTTCCTGAGTGCACTCACACTTCCGGAAGCTATTGAGATGAACGGAAAAACCTTAATTATTCTTCAGCTGTCTGGTGGCAACGATGGACTGAACACGATAATTCCGGTAAAAAATGACATCTATTACAGCTCCCGGAATCAAATTTCCATTAAAGAAGACCAGGCTCTTTTACTGACAGACGAAGCGGCTATCAATCCCAACCTCCAATATTTCAAAGAATTGTATGACAATGGTGAACTTGCTGTGATGAATAACGTAGGCTATCCGGAACCCAACAAATCACATTTCCGAAGTATGGATATCTGGCAGTCGGCGAGTGACAGCAATCAGTTTGTAAACACCGGCTGGCTGGGAAGATATTTGGACGAAGCTTGTCACGACTGCGCAAATCCGACTCAAGCTATAGAAGTAGACGATCTTCTGAGCCTGGCGATGAAAGGTGAAAATAAAAAAGCAATTGCGCTGAAAGATCCCAAAAAATTATATGACAACAGCCAGGAGTCGCTTTACAGGCAGCTGTCTGCAGACCACCACGACCACGATCACGATCTGGCGAGCTATCTATATAATACACTGGGAAATACGGTCAACAATTCTGAATATATTTTTAAAGAAAGTAAAGCAAAACCTACAGACAAAACTTATCCGTCTACGCAGATCGGAAAAGATTTTAAAACAATTGCTTCATTGATAAAATCTGATATCAACACGCAGGTTTATTACCTTTCGGTAGGCAGTTTTGACACGCATACCAATCAGAATCAAAGGCAGAATCAGCTGTTTAAAACCATCGATGATGCAGTGGAAGTCTTTGTGAAAGACATGAAGGACAATGGCAAATTCAATGATGTGATGATTATGACTTTTTCAGAATTTGGACGGCGTGTAGCGCAAAATGCGAGCAACGGTACAGATCACGGGACGGCAAACCAAATGTATTTCATCAGCGGTGGATTGAAAAAGAAAGGATTACTGAACCAGCTTCCCGACCTCAGCAATCTAAATGACGGTGATCTGATACATACCGAAGATTTCAGAAAAGTTTACGCCACGGTTCTCAGGAGATGGCTGAATACCAATGATCACAAAATCCTTGGGAAGGATAATGGTTATTATGATTTTATTTGATTTCAGAGTAATAAAACAGTTTTATAGTTTACATCAATCATTGATTTTGATGTAAACTTTATTATATATAGTGCACAATATAATTTTACACTGTACATTTGTAAAATCAAATAACATTAAATCAACAACAAAATGAAAACATTGTACAGCATTGGCGCAACAGCCACAGGAGGAAGAACCGGAAATGTAAAAAGCGATAATGGCGTTCTGGATCTTGAAGTAAGAATGCCAAAAGGACTTGGCGGTGCAAATGACGATTTTGCCAACCCGGAAATGCTTTTCGCAGCAGGATATTCTGCGTGTTTCGACAGCGCATTAAACCTCGTCATCAAACAAAGTAAAATAGAAACCGGCGAAACATCGGTAACTGCAAAGGTAGGAATCGGACAATTAGAAAATGGAGGCTTTGGACTTGAGGCTGAGTTGCACGCGAATATTCCCGGCGTCAGCATCGAGCAGGCTCAGGAATTAATAGAAAAAGCACATCAAATCTGTCCTTATTCCAACGCTACAAGAGGAAACATAGAGGTTAAGCTGACTGTAAGCAACGACTAATTTCCCTTCTCTCAACTTTGAAGGAAGCAAAATCCTTTTTTCTTTGAAATTGAGGATTAATAATAATAAAGCCTATCATGCAAGATTTACTGAAACTCGACCGGCAATTGTGCTTCTCCGTCTATGTTTTACATCGTGAGATTATGCAGTGCTACAGACCGATTTTGAAAGATATTGACCTTACTTACCCACAGTACATTGCGATGATGGCGCTGTGGGAAAAGGACGATCTTACAGTGAATCAGGTTGGAGAAATTCTGCAGCTTGATAATGGGACTTTGACTCCACTCCTGAAAAGATTGGAATCTAAAGCTCTTCTGACGCGCAGGCGCAGCAAAGAGGATGAACGCGTTGTCAAAATCCATCTTACAGAAATCGGAAGAAAGCTCAAAGAAAAAGCAGCCTGCGTCCCAACAGAACTCGCAAAAGCGATGAATCTGAATCTCGAGGAAATGCAGCAGCTGAAAGATCTTTCTGATAAAGTTGCCAGACAAATACACGAATAAAGATCCGTCAATATTACTTTACATAATACTTACGGAAAAGTATTCCCACAAAAAAGCCGCCTAACTAATAGGCGGCTTTAAGTGGTTTCTCCAGGGATCGAACCAGGGACACATGGATTTTCAATCCATTGCTCTACCAACTGAGCTAAGAAACCATTGTTCTATTGAGTTCTAAAACTCTTTTAATAAGTTTAAAATGCTGATTAATCAACATACTGGAAAAAGCCTGATAAAAGCCGTTTCCTTTAGTGGTTTCTCCAGGGATCGAACCAGGGACACATGGATTTTCAATCCATTGCTCTACCAACTGAGCTAAGAAACCATCACCCGCATTGTTATTTTGAGTGGTGCAAAAATATAGCCTTTATCCTTACAATGCAAATTATATTGAAAATTAGTCCATATTTATGTGAAAATTACTGATTTTCAGATGATTTTTTTTCGGTCTGCGCCTTGAAAAAATCGCTCAGCTCCTCCAAAACCGGTTTGATGGTGTCCTCCGGAAGATCACTGATGCGGATGTACATCAATCCGTCAATAGCATCGTTGAAGTTCGGATCTACGTTGAATGCGATCATCTTCGCATTTTGTTTAATATATTTTTTAATCAAAACAGGCAGTCTCAATTCTGGCTCCAGATCATCAATAATCTTATCCAGCTTATTAAGATCTGCATCAATATCTTCAAAAAACAAAGCTTTGTCGCGCTCCTTCATCACCACTTTAAACTCATTTTTCGGATGAATGTACTGTGCAACGGCAGAATCGTAGTAATGCGACCTCATAAATTCTATCATCAGAGATTTTGAAAATTCCGAAAATTTGTTGCTGATACTCACGCCGCCCATCAGGAATTTGTGTTCCGGATTTCTAAGGCACACGTGCACAATTCCTCTCCAAAGCAAGAATAGCGGGAACGGCTTCTGCTGAT
>Ga0302347_1004583_pt1 | contig 10930 bp, 10 predicted proteins | sample PhyWR1_FD_202178 | JGI IMG/M metagenome (GOLD analysis project Ga0302347, IMG submission 202178) | Leaf surface microbial communities from wheat plants in UC Gill Tract Community Farm, Albany, California, United States - DLSL W.R1 (v2)... | ecosystem: Host-associated > Plants > Phyllosphere >...
TCCAAGGCCGAGATCTATTTGCGCCTGATGCTCGACTACGAGCGCGATTTGAATGAATTGCTGCAATCCGCTGACGTTGATAAAGACAAAGAGGCGCTGTCGCGCGCCTACTTTGAATTTCGCATGCGTGATCCCCAGCGCTACCGCTTGTTTGACCGCCTCGAAGAAAAGGTCGTCAAAGGTAATCAGGTGCCTGAACTGGTTGAAGAGCTGCACAAGATCCGTGCTTCCAACTTCGAACGCCTGACCCTGCTGATCAAGGGTCGCATCAGCGAAGGCAAGCTCGAAGACGTGCCACCTTACTTCCACTATTGCGCGGCCTGGGCGCTGGTGCACGGCGCCGTGGCGCTGTACCACTCGCCGTTCTGGAGCAACGTGCTGGAAGACCAGGAAGGGTTCTTCCAGTTCCTGATGGACATCGGCGTGCGCATGGGCAACAAGCGCAAGCGTGATACGGACACCCCGGCTGTCGAGTAAGGCTGCAAGGCATATACTTGGATCTGGGTCTTGCCAAAACTTGATTTCTAAGTCAAGTTTTGGCGCGCTCTATATTCCCCGTGCCGGAGTCATCCATGATTGTTGATCGCCAAGGCAGACGTTTTCGCAATTTGCGTATCAGTCTGACCTCTGCCTGCAACTACGCCTGTACCTACTGCGTGCCCAACGGCAAGCGACTGGTCGCAGCGCAGGATGAACTGTCGGCCGAGGCCATGGTGCGCGGGGTGGCCTACCTGATCGAAGCCGCAGGCATCGAGCGCTTGCGTATTACCGGCGGCGAACCGCTGGTCAGTCCCAAGCTCGAAACCTTTATGCGTGAAGTTGGCCAGTTGGGCCTGGGTGATATCAGCCTGACCACCAACGGCCAACTGCTTGCGCGAAAATTGCCGCTGCTGGTGGATGCCGGTATTCGCCGCCTCAACGTATCCCTCGATACCCTTGATCCTGTTGCGTTTCGCACCATTGCCCGGGGCGGCGATCTGCCGACCGTCCTCGACGGCATGCAACAGGCCAGCGCCGCGGGGATGAAAATCAAGGTCAACATGGTGCCGTTGCGCGGGCAGAACCTGGATCAGGTCATGCCGCTGCTGGAGTACTGCCTTGAGCGCGGCTATGAGCTGCGCTTTATCGAACTGATGCGCATGGGGCATCTGGCCAGTGATGGCAACGCCTTCCTGCAACAGTTCGTCAGCCTGCAACAACTGTTGTCGCTGATTGGCGAGCGCTATGAATACCTGCAGGCCGATGCACCGGTGGATGCCACGGCGGTGCGCTACCAGATCCCGGGGTTCGGTCACTTCGGTGTGATCGCCAACGAAAGCGTCCCGTTCTGCCGTACCTGCTCGCGGTTGCGGCTGTCGTCCACGGGCTGGCTGCATGGCTGTCTTTCGTCGAGCAATCGCCACTATGTCGGCGACCTCCTGAACAAACCCCGCCACCAGGCCCTGCCAGCCTTGCAAAGCTTGTTGATGAAAGCCCTGGGCGACAAGCAGGACGTTGCCTTCTCGGGCGGCGCCACTGTGATGAAAATCATCGGCGGCTAAGCCCCCTGCGTATCAATGCCCGCAGGAGCGAGCCCTTGACCGGCCCGTGAGCCAGTTCTTATATCTAATCCCTGTATATGGGATGCAAAATTATATATTGAGACTTTTCCGTTTCCGGGTTTATAGTCGGCAGCAGCTCCACGCACTCACACTAAAAAAATAAAACAGGTGAAGTGATGCCCAGATATCCCAGGATTCCCCTGCGCGCCCGTGCGACTCCTCAATTCCCCAGATTTCTCGGCCGGCCATCGACAGATGTCCGGTTTTCGTCGTGCTTTCATTTTGGAGTCCTGATCCATGGCTGAAGCCCTTTCACTGCCGCCGGCAGTCGAGCCGCCCCGTGGCGAGCGCCTTAAAAACAAGGTGGTGCTACTGACTGGCGCCGCTCAGGGTATCGGCGAGGCCATCGTTGCCAGCTTCGTCTCGCAACAGGCGAAAATGGTCATCAGCGATATCCAGGCCGAGAAGGTCGAGAAAGTCGCAGCCCGTTGGCGTGAGCAAGGGGGCGACGTGCAGGCCATCAAGGCCGATGTGTCCTGCCAGGCCGACCTGTATGCCATGGTCGCGCTGGCCATGGAACTGCATGGCCGGGTCGATGTGTTGGTCAATTGCGCCGGGGTCAACGTGTTCCGCGATCCGCTGGAAATGACCGAGCAAGACTGGCGTCGCTGTTTCGCCATCGATCTGGACGGCGCCTGGTATGGCTGCAAGGCGGTATTGCCGCAAATGATTGCGCAGGGCATCGGCAGCATCATCAACATTGCCTCCACCCATTCGAGCCACATTATTCCGGGCTGCTTTCCGTACCCCGTGGCCAAGCATGGCCTGCTGGGGCTTACCCGCGCGCTGGGCATCGAGTACGCCGCCAAAGGCATCCGCGTCAATGCCATCGCCCCCGGTTACATCGAGACCCAGTTGAACGTCGATTACTGGAACGGTTTCGCCGACCCCCATGCCGAGCGCCAGCGCGCCCTTGATCTGCATCCGCCGCGACGTATCGGCCAGCCGCTGGAAGTGGCAATGACGGCTGTATTCCTGGCCAGCGATGAGGCGCCGTTCATCAACGCCTCCTGCATCACCATCGATGGCGGGCGCTCGGTGCTTTACCACGACTGATCCCGCATCCGGACCTGTCAGGCTTTCAAACACCTCAAAAATAACAACAAGGAGTTTGCCATGTACCGTCGTCCCTTCATTCGTACCCTGTGCTGCGCGGCCCTGGCGGCCAGCGCATTGAGTCTGAGCAGTGTCTTGCTGGCTGGCGATCCGGTAAAGATCGGTTTTCTGGTCAAACAGGCGGAAGAACCCTGGTTCCAGACCGAATGGGTGTTCGCAGAAAAGGCCGCCAAGGACAAAGGCTTCGAGCTGATCAAAATTGCTGTGCCGGATGGTGAAAAGACCCTGTCGGCCATCGACAGCCTGGCAGCCAACGGCGCCCAGGGCTTTGTCATCTGCCCGCCGGATGTCGGTCTGGGCCCGGCGATCATGGCCAAGGCCAAGGCCAACGGTTTGAAAGTCATCGCTGTCGATGACCGCTTTGTCGATGCCAACGGCAAGTTTATGGAAGAGGTGCCGTACCTGGGAATGGCAGCCTTCGAAGTCGGCCAGAAACAGGGCAATGCGATGGTCGCCGAAGCAAAAAAGCGCAACTGGGACTGGAACGACACCTACGCCGTAATCAACACCTTCAATGAACTGGACACCGGTAAGAAACGCACCGACGGCTCGGTCAAATCCCTCAAGGACGCGGGCCTTGCCGATGATCATATCCTGTACTCGGCGCTTAAAACCCTCGATGTCCCCGGCAGCATGGATGCCACCAACTCGGCACTGGTCAAACTGCCCGGCGGCGCGAAAAACCTGATCATTGGCGGCATGAACGACAGCACCGTGCTCGGCGGGGTACGGGCCACGGAAAGCGCCGGTTTCGCCGCCGCCAACGTCATCGGGATCGGCATCAACGGTACCGACGCCATTGGCGAACTGAAAAAGGCCAACAGCGGTTTCTACGGCTCCATGCTGCCGAGCCCGCATATCGAAGGCTACAAGACCGCAACCATGATGTTTGAGTGGATCACCGAAGGCAAAGAGCCGCCTCTGTACACCGCCATGGACGAAGTAACGCTGATCACCCGGGACAACTTCCAGGAAGAGCTGACCAAGATCGGTTTGTGGAATTGAGTCGAGGTCACTATGCCGCAGCCATTAGCCACTCAAGCACTGACAAGCAATACCGACAGCCTGCGCTTCAACGGCATCGGCAAGCATTTCCCCGGGGTCCAGGCGCTGGCCAATATCAGCTTTGTCGCCCATCCCGGCCAGGTGCATGCACTGATGGGCGAGAACGGTGCCGGTAAATCCACCCTGCTGAAAATCCTTGGCGGTGCCTACGCGCCAAGCAGCGGCAACCTGCAGATCGGTGAGCAGTCGCTGGTCTTCAGATCCACCGCTGAAAGCATCGCCAACCGGGTCGCCGTGATCCATCAGGAGCTGCATCTGGTACCGGAAATGAGCGTGGCCGAGAACCTGTTTCTCGGCCATCTGCCGGCGCGCTTTGGTCTGATCAAGCGCGGCGAATTGCGGCACCAGGCCCTGCAGTTGCTCAAGGGGCTGGCCGATGAAATCGATCCGCAAGAGAAGGTTGCCCGCTTGTCCCTGGGCCAGCGGCAACTGGTGGAAATCGCCAAGGCGCTGTCCCGCGGGGCTCATGTCATTGCCTTCGATGAGCCCACCAGCAGCCTCTCGGCGCGGGAAATCGACCGCCTGATGACCATCATCGGACGCCTGCGGGATGAGGGCAAAGTGGTGCTCTACGTGTCCCACCGCATGGAAGAAGTATTCCGCATCTGCAACGCGGTCACGGTGTTCAAGGATGGCCGCTATGTTCGCACCTTCGAGCAGATGAGCGAGCTGAGCCACGACCAGCTGGTGACCTGCATGGTCGGCCGTGACATTCAGGACATCTATGACTACCGCCCCCGTGAGTGTGGCGAAGTGGTGCTCAAGGTCGACCGCCTGCTCGGGCCGGGGTTGCGCGAGCCGGTGAGTTTTGCAGTGCGCAAGGGCGAGATTCTCGGCCTGTTCGGGCTGGTGGGCGCCGGGCGTACCGAGCTGTTGCGCCTGCTCGGCGGGCTGGCCCGTCACAGTGGCGGCCAGGTAGAACTGCAAGGCGTTGCGCTCAAGCTGCGCTCGCCCCGGGATGCGATTGCTGCCGGGGTGCTGCTGTGCCCGGAGGATCGGAAAAAGGAAGGCATCATTCCTTTGGCCAGCGTCGCGGAGAACATCAACATCAGTGCCCGCGGCGCCCATTCCACCCTGGGTTGCCTGTTGCGCGGGGTATGGGAGCGCGACAACGCCGACCGGCAGATCCATGCCCTGAATGTGAAGACTCCGACGGCGTCGCAGAAAATCATGTTCCTGTCCGGCGGCAATCAGCAAAAAGCCATTCTCGGGCGCTGGCTGTCGATGCCGATGAAAGTGCTGCTGCTTGACGAGCCGACCCGGGGCATCGATATCGGCGCCAAGGCCGAGATCTACCAGATCATCCATCGTCTGGCCGCCAGCGGAATTGCGGTGATAGTGGTGTCCAGCGACCTGATGGAAGTGCTGGGGATCAGCGACCGCATTCTGGTTTTGTGCGAAGGCGTGGTCAGCGGTGAGCTGCCAAGAGCCCAGGCCAATGAATCGAACCTGTTGCAAATGGCCTTGCCCCGCCAGCGCGGCTAACGGCGTGACCCACTGAGAGGTTTGTATGACAACCCAAGATTCGACACTGGCGACACCCCGTAAAAAACTCGACATGCGCCGCTTCCTCGACGATTGGGTCATGTTGCTGGCAGCGTTTGCGATTTTCCTCCTCTGCACCTTGCTGATCGACAACTTCCTGTCGCCGCTCAACATGCGCGGCCTGGGCCTGGCCATCTCCACCACCGGGATTGCTGCCTGCACCATGCTCTATTGCCTGGCGTCGGGGCATTTCGATCTGTCCGTGGGGTCGGTGATTGCCTGCTCCGGAGTCGTTGCCGCGGTGGTCATGCGTGACACCGACAGTGTGTTCCTGGGTGTCTGCGCGGCGCTGGGCATGGGCCTGATTGTCGGTCTGATCAACGGCATCGTTATCGCCAAGTTGCGGGTCAACGCGCTGATTACCACCCTGGCCACCATGCAGATCGTGCGCGGACTGGCGTATATCTTTGCCAATGGCAAGGCGGTGGGGGTGTCCCAGGAAGCGTTTTACGTCTTTGGTAACGGCCAGGTGTTCGGCGTGCCGGTGCCGATCCTGATCACCATCGTCTGCTTCCTGTTCTTTGGCTGGCTGCTCAACTACACCACCTATGGCCGCAACACCATGGCCATAGGCGGCAATCAGGAAGCGGCGCTGCTGGCCGGGGTCAATGTCGACCGCACCAAAATCATCATCTTCGCCGTACACGGGCTGATTGGCGCGCTGGCCGGGGTGATCCTGGCTTCGCGCATGACCTCGGGCCAACCCATGATCGGGCAGGGCTTCGAGCTGACCGTGATCTCGGCCTGTGTACTGGGCGGGGTGTCATTGAGCGGCGGGGTGGGGATGATCCGGCATGTGATCGCCGGGGTGCTGATTCTGGCGATTATCGAGAATGCGATGAACCTGAAGAACATCGACACGTTCTACCAGTACGTGATTCGCGGTTCGATCCTGTTGCTGGCGGTGGTGATCGACCGCTTGAAGCAGCGCTGACTCTGAATACCGGCTGCCACAGGTTTTGCGCCATGGCATGCAGCAAACTGGCGCGCAAACTGCATTACGCGACTATTCGCCGGTTTTCTGTCACCGGCCATCGGGAGATCAGGATGCGTAGTCTGTTTGTGGTGCTGTCGGCGCTGGCGCTGGGTGGCTGTATGACGGTCAGCGATCTGGGGGAGGGCGCACGTTATCAAATGAGCGACGCCGGTCTGCTCGATCACAGCAATACCCGGCGCAGCAATTCACTGCGCATCCAGCCGGACTCCTATATCTACATTGCCCAGGGGCCATTCGTCCCCGTAGGCGATCCTTATGTACGGCCCAATGTGGTGGCGGAAGAAGCCTATAACGGCTTTATCGAATACTTCCCCATGGTGCGCCGCGCCAAAGCGCCGCTGGGGCTTGACCAGGCCATGACTGAAGCCCGTGGCTATGGTGCGCATTACTTGCTCTACACTCGCTTTGCACGGGCCGACGACCGTATCGGCAACAGTGACGAATGGCTGGATCAGGAAGAAATCAGCCGCCTGGGGGTTGATGGCGGCGTGATCCAGGTGATGTTGATCGAGACCAGCACCCAGTACCTGATCGATACCGCGACCATTCGCAGCCGTGGCGGCTTGCTGACGTTCCATGAGCAAAAGCCGGCGGACCTGATCGGGCCGCCGCTCGCCAAGTACGCGCGCAGCTTGATAGGCTTGAGCGACCAATAAGACCAGGAGAGCAGCATGAGTGAGCCGGTAGACGTCAGTAACCTGTTGGCGCAAATTCCCAAAGCCGACAAAGGCCTGCCTCCGGTTCATCTATGGGATACGGCATTCTGCGGTGATATCGACATGCGTATCGCCCGTGACGGCACCTGGTACTACATGGGCACGCCGATTGGCCGCAAGCCCATGGTCAAACTGTTCTCGACCATCATTCGCCGCGACGGCGATGATTATTTCCTGATCACCCCGGTGGAAAAGGTCGGGATCAAGGTCGATGACGCGCCGTTTGTGGCGGTCACGCTTGAGGTTCAAGGGCAGGGCGAGCAGCAGGTACTGCGCTTTACCACCAATGTTGAAGAACAGATCACCGCCGGCAGCGAACATCCGCTGCGCATCGTGATTGACCCCGACACCCAGGAACCCGCGCCCTACCTGCTGGTGCGGCGCAACCTTGAAGCGCTGATCCACCGCAATGTGTTCTACCAACTGATCGAGCTGGCGGTTGCCCGGCCCATCGACGGCCAGAGCTGGCTGGGGGTCTGGAGCAGCGGCGTGTTCTTCCCTATAGGCCCCGAGCCGGTCTGAATCCCTGCGTCACACCTGTAACAACCTGTGGGAGCCGGCTTGCCGGCGATTGCCTGTGCGCGGTGAACCAGACCTGCGCACTGTTTGCATCGTCGGCAAGCCGGCTCCCACAAGGATTTTACGGATACATTGTTATCCCTATATGTGGGAGTGCAATTTATATATTGAGATTTGGCCACCCCAAGGTTTATAGTCGCCTGCACTGATTCACAGCATTCACTGCTAAAAACAAAACAGGTGAAGCGATGCAGGCGCAATTGATCGCCCTCGATTGGGGGACAACTTCCCTTCGTGCGTATTTACTCGGATCCACCGGCCAGGTGCTGAAAGTGCGCACCCTGGCCTGCGGCATCATGCAGTTGCCCGGCACTGCCCGACTGGTCGCAGGCCAGTGGTGCGCTGACGGCTTTGAGCTGGCGTTCGACGATGCCTGCGGCGACTGGCTGGATGCCAACCCGGGAGTGCCGGTGATTGCCTGTGGCATGGTCGGCAGTGCCCAGGGCTGGTGCGAAGCGCCTTACCGGGAAACCCCGGCCAGCCTCAATGCCCTGGGCACGGCCTTGCAGAGGGTACGCAGCGTGCGCGGTGTCGACCTGCATATCGTGCCGGGTGTCATCCAGCGTTCAGCCTTGCCCAATGTGATGCGCGGCGAAGAAACCCAGGTGCTGGGGGTAGTGCAAAGTTTCCCGCAACTCAACGACTGCTTGATCGGCTTGCCCGGCAGCCACTCCAAATGGGTGCAGGTGCAGGACGGCAATCTTGTGCACTTTGATACCTTCATGACCGGCGAGCTTTACGCCGCCGTCTGTGAACACACAATTCTGGGGCGCACCCAACAGCGCTCCGAGCAGTTTGATCCAGCAGCCTTTGATCGCGGAGTGCAGGTGGCCTTGTCACCCGACGGCAGGCTCGGGCCGCTGTCGACCCTGTTCAGCGCCCGTACTCTGGGGCTGACCGGGCAGTTGAGCCCCACCCAGCAACCCGACTATGTGTCTGGCCTGTTGATTGGCCACGAGCTGTCAGCGTTGGGCGGCGCAGTACGTGAGCGCCGAGGCGCAGCGCCGATGCCCGCGATCATCCTGATTGGCAATTCCCGACTCTGTGAACGCTACCAGCGGGCCCTGGCCGCCTGCGGGTTCGCGGATGTGCGCCTGGCCGAGCAGGCCACCGAGCAAGGTTTATGGCACCTGGCCCAAGCCGCCGGGTTACTCCGTCACACGCAACTGGAGGGCTGAGATGCTCAAGCAAGCACTGGCAAAAAACGGACTGATCGCCATTCTTCGTGGGCTGCGTCCACAAGAGGCGCAGGCCATCGGCAAGGTGCTGTATGACGCGGGTTTTCGTACCCTCGAAGTGCCACTTAATTCCCCCGAGCCGTACGAAAGTATCCGCATTTTGCGCAGTACCCTGCCTGCCGACTGCCTGGTCGGTGCCGGCACGGTGCTGACCCCGGCCCAGGTCGAGCTGGTCAAGGCGGCGGGCGGGCAGGTGATTGTGATGCCCCACAGTGACCCGCAAGTGTTGCGTGCGGCCAAGGCGGCCGGTCTGTACCTGTCACCGGGAGTCGCGACACCGACCGAAGCCTTTGCTGCACTGGCCGAAGGTGCCGATGTACTGAAAATGTTCCCGGCCGAGCAAATGGGCCCGGCTGTGGTCAAGGCCTGGCTGGCGGTGTTGCCTGCAGGAACTTTGCTGATCCCGGTCGGCGGGATTACCCCGGACAACATGCAGGTATTCCTTGATGCCGGGGTGTCCGGTTTCGGGCTGGGTTCGGGGCTGTTCAAGCCCGGCATGAGTGCCGAGGACGTGGCGGTTACCGCCAAAGCTTATGTGCAGGCCTGGAATGCCCGGCGCAAGGCTGACTGAAAGGCGCTTGCGCCCCATCGAACAAGAGAGACAAGACGATGAAAATTACCAAACTGACTACCTATCTGGTCCCGCCGCGCTGGCTGTTCCTGAAAATCGAGACCGACGAAGGCGTCACCGGCTGGGGCGAGCCCGTAGTCGAAGGCCGGGCCCACACCGTGGCGACTGCGGTGGATGAGTTGTCGGATTACCTGATCGGCAAAGACCCGCGCAATATCGAAGACATCTGGACCGTGCTCTATCGCGGCGGTTTTTACCGTGGCGGCGCGGTGCACATGAGCGCACTGGCCGGTATCGACCAGGCGCTGTGGGACATCAAGGGCAAGGCGCTGGGGGTGTCGGTCAGCGACCTGCTGGGCGGCCAGGTGCGGGACAAGATCCGTGTGTATTCGTGGATCGGCGGCGACCGTCCGGCCGACACGGCCAGGGCCGCCAAAGAAGCGGTCAGCCGCGGCTTTACGGCGATAAAGATGAACGGCACCGAAGAGCTGCAGTTTGTCGACAGCTTTGAAAAGGTCGATCTGGCGCTGGCCAACGTGGCCGCGGTGCGGGATGCCGTGGGCCCTAACGTGGGGATCGGCGTGGACTTCCATGGCCGGGTGCACAAGCCCATGGCCAAGGTGCTGATGAAGGAACTGGACCCGTACAAGCTGATGTTTATCGAAGAGCCGGTGCTCAGCGAAAACTACGAGGCCCTCAAAGAGCTGGCGCCGTTGACCAGCACCCCGATTGCCCTGGGCGAGCGGCTGTTCTCGCGCTGGGACTTCAAGCGCGTGCTCAGTGAAGGCTATGTCGACATCATTCAGCCCGATGCTTCCCACGCCGGCGGTATTACCGAAACCCGCAAAATCGCCAACATGGCGGAAGCCTACGATGTAGCGCTGGCCTTGCACTGCCCGCTGGGGCCGATTGCGCTGGCCGCGTGCCTGCAGCTGGATGCGGTTTGCTACAACGCGTTTATCCAGGAGCAAAGCCTGGGCATCCACTACAACGAAAGCAACGACCTGCTGGATTACGTCAAGGATCCGGCGGTGTTCGACTACGACAAAGGCTTCGTCAAAATCCCCAATGGGCCGGGCCTGGGTATCGAGATCAACGAAGAATACGTGCGCGAGCGCGCGCTGGTTGGCCACCGCTGGCGCAACCCGATCTGGCGCCATGCCGATGGCAGCTTTGCCGAGTGGTAAGTCCCTGATCTGATGCAATACCTGTGGGAGCTGGCAAGCCAGCTCCCACAGGGGTGTCGGACCCTGTATTTGAAACGACCTCAATAACCATAAAAAAGAGGCATGCCCATGTCATCTTCAAGCACTGTCGCGCCTGCGTCTTTGGTGACGCCGAGCCGCAAGCGTTTTTTCATCATGGTCCTGCTGTTCATTACCGTGGTGATCAACTATCTGGACCGCAGCAACCTGTCGATTGCCGCGCCGGCACTGACCACCGATCTGGGGCTGGATCCGGTACATGTCGGGCTGATTTTTTCCGCCTTCGGCTGGACCTAT
>Ga0302347_1004585_pt1 | contig 10928 bp, 7 predicted proteins | sample PhyWR1_FD_202178 | JGI IMG/M metagenome (GOLD analysis project Ga0302347, IMG submission 202178) | Leaf surface microbial communities from wheat plants in UC Gill Tract Community Farm, Albany, California, United States - DLSL W.R1 (v2)... | ecosystem: Host-associated > Plants > Phyllosphere >...
ATGCTGATGGAACCCCACGGCCTGAGGGGTTTGCGTAGATCGAGAGAGCCGCGTGATCCGTGTGGGAGCGGATTCACCCGCGAATGTGGTGGCGGAGACAACGGTGAATGCCCAAGGATAGTGGCCGCAGGTCCGGCCTCTTCGCGGGTAAACCCGTTCCCACAGGGATCGCGCACGCATCAAAAATTTTGCGCAAGACAGCGCGCGGCTCCAGGGCCACGTGGACCTTGTGGGAACATCGGTCTTGTGCAAAATCCCTATGACAAGAACTCGGGCCGGGAGCGCCAATGAACCGAAACGAACTGCGCAAAGCCGATATCAACCTGATGGTGGTGTTCGAAGCCCTGATGCAGGAGCGCAACCTTACCCGTGCCGCCGAAAAGCTGTTCGTCGCCCAACCCACGGTCAGTGCTGCGCTGGCCAGGTTGCGCACGATGTTCAACGACCCGTTGCTGATCCGCGTGGGCAACCGCATGGAGCCCTCGGCCAGGGCCGAAGAGGTGATCAGGCTCCTGACCCCGGCACTGGACGCTATGTCCATCGCCCTCAGCATGACCCACGACTTCGATCCGTTGACCAGCAAGATGACCTTCCGGATCGGCCTGTCCGACGACGTCGAGTCGGGGTTGTTGCCGCCGCTGCTGCGGGCGCTGCGGGTGGAGGCGCCGAATGTGGTGGTGGTTGTGCAGCATGTCGATTATTGGCGTATCCCGGACTTGCTGGCCGCAGGCGATGTAACAGTCGGGATCAGCCAGACCAAGGGGCTGCCGGCCAATGCCAAGCGCAAGGTACTGCGCACCATGCAGGGCCGTGTCGTGCGCGCGGACAAGACAGCCACGCCACTGACCCTGGATGAGTTCTGCGCCCGCCCGCACGTTCAGGTATCGCCAACCGCCAATACCCAAGGGGTGGTCGATGACTGGCTGAAAGAGATCGGACGCGAACGCAAGGTGGTGTTGTCGGTGCCGCAGTTCAGTTCGTTGCCGGCAATTCTGGCCGGGACTGACCTGCTGGCCTGCTGCCCGGACTATGCCGCGCACGGCATGGAGCGCTGGGGAAACCTGCAGGCCGAGCAACTGCCGTTCGAAACCACGGCACTGGAACTGGCAATGGTCTGGCTTGGTACCACCGACAGCGACCCAGCCGAGCGCTGGCTGCGCAGCCGCTTGCAGCAATACATGGGCGGCGAGCGTGAAGTGGCGAACGGACTCTAGCCGCGATCATCGTGCAACTGTTCCACAGCTTTCCTCAGATAAAGCAACGGAGTGATGGTGCAAGACGGCGATGGGCCGCAAAAGCGGCCCCTGCTTTCTGGTTAGAACGTGCCTTGCAAAGTCACCATGAAGTTGCGCGGTTCGCCATAGAAGTTGCCCCAGGACGGCGCGCCGATGGTGGCGTAGTACTTCTTGTCGAACAGGTTGTTGCCGTTGAGGGCGACAGTCCAGTTCGGGTCGACGCGGTATTGCACGCGGCCATTCCACACCGTGTAGCCCGCCTGCTCGACGCGGGTAGTGCCGGTGGTACGGAAGTTATCGCTCTGGCTGTTCAGGCCGGCACCGAGGGTCCAGCGTTGCAGCGCACCGTCCAGCTGATAGTCACCCCACACCTTGAGCATGTGCCGAGGGATGAAACTGGAAGTGAAGGTCAGCTCGGTGGGATCAGTATCTTCGATGGTATTCAGGTACTTGGTCTGGGTGTAGGTGTAACCCGCCAGTAGCTGCAGGCGCTCGATGGGCGAGCCGCTGATCTCGGCCTCGAAACCCTGGGCGCGCACCTTGCCGCTGTCGGTGTAGCAATAGCCATCGCCTGACGGGCAGGCGTCGTTGAAGTCGCTTTCTGCGCGGTGTTTCTCGAGGGTGCGGAACAGGTTGAACGAGGTGTTCAACGCACCATTGAGCAACTCGCCCTTGATGCCGATCTCGTAGTTGGCACCGGTCTTGGGCTGCAGCGACTGCCGCTCGGCGTTCACTTTGTCACTCTGCGGCTGGAAGATGTCGGCGTAGCTGGCATAGGCGGTCCACTGGCCGTTCAGGTCGTACAGTACGGCGGCGAACGGCGTGACCTGGCCATTTTCCTGACTGCGGTTGTTCACCCAGTAGTCCCAGGCCGCGGTATAGGAGTCGCTCTTGTTGCGGTACCAGCTGACCCGCGCGCCCAGCACCAGGGTCAGCGGCTCTGCCAGCTTCAGGCGCAGGTTGGTGTAGGTGCCGTACTGGGTGGTGGTGGAATCGGTTGGCACGCTGCCACCCCGGCTCGGGTTGACCAGATAATCGGCCTTGGAAGGGCGGGGGAAGTTCGAGGATGGGTTGAACGGATCCTGCTTGCCGTCCAGCAGTATAAGTGCGAAGTAATCATGGGTTTTCTGCCGGCTGGCGTTGGCGCCGACGATCAGCTCATGCTGTAGGCCGAACGCCTCGAACTTGCCATCGACATAGCTATCGAAGCCGTAGTCGTCCTGGTCGTAGTCGAAACGACCGGCCCGCACGTTCATGCTGGCGGTGCCGGCGCCGACCGGTACCGTACCTTCGGAGTAGGCGTATTCGATGTCCTGGGTGTTGTGGGTATAGATCGAGGCGAAATTCAGCGTCCAGTCATCGTTGAAGCGGTGCTTGAGGTCGGCAAAGCCGGTGATGCGCTGGCTTTGCAGGTCGTTCCAGCTGGCGCCCAGGCAGGTGGAACGCGACAGCTTCAAGTCACTGCCATCGGCGTAGCGTGGCAGGCCGGAATAGCACGGGGTGGCATCGGCATCCTCGTAGGCCAGGCCGGCGCCAAGGGTGGTGTCGGCGGTAATGTCCCAGTCGATGGCGCCATACAATATCTGGTCCTGGCGCGTGGCCGTGTCGTAGAAATACTGGCGGTCCTGAAGCGTTGCCACGGCGCGACCGCGCACGCTACCCGATTCGTTGAGCGGGCCGCCCACATCGACCTGCCCACGGTAGTTGTCCCAGCTGCCGGCAGACAGGGTGACGGTGGTGGTGGCCTGTTCCTGGCCACGCTTGCGTACGAAGTTGACGCCGCCGGCGGATGAACCGGAGCCCTTCATCATGCCGGCTGCACCCTTGAGAATTTCGACCCGGTCGTAGAACGCCATGTCGCTGGAAAAGCTGTTGGCCTGCACGTAGTTGCCGCCTACGTCCAGCGGCACGCCGTCATACTGGTACTGGCCATCCAGGTTGAAACCGCGGGAGTAGAAGTACTTGCCGCCCATGGGCGAGTCGTACACCGTGATGCCGGGGGTTTTGTCCAGCACCTGTTCCAGCGTGTTGAGGTTCTGGTCGTCGAGCATCTTGCGGGTCATCACGGTGACCGACTGCGGGGTTTCCTTTAGCGTGTGCACGCCCTTGCCGATGGTGACGGCATGCGCGGTATACGATTGGGTGCCCTCGCTGGTTGCATCCAGCCGGTTGGCGTCGATGTTCAGTGGCCCCAGTTCCATCGCCGAACCGTTGTCTGCGGGTACCAGCACATAGCCGCCATTGCCCTGGCGGTGCGCCTGCAAGCCACTGTTGCCCAGCAGGCGAACCAGCCCTTCCTCGACGCTGTAGCTACCCTCCAGGCCTGCGCTGCTCAGGCTGCGCGTCTGGGTGGTGTCGAACGAAATGGTCACGCCGGCCTGCACGCCAAACTGGGTGATGGCATTGCCCAGTGGGCCAGCGGGGACGTGATAGGCGGTCTGGCTGTGGGCCATGGCCAGGCCAGGCATCAGCAGCAGGCCCGGTGCGCCGGCCAGGGACATGCCGAACAACACCAAGCGCACGGCCTGGCTCAGCTTGGTTGCAGGGGTGGGGTGCAGATGGGGCATTGCGTGATCCTTCCGTGTCATGGCAGAAAGTCGCTGTCGTCGCGGCTTGTGTCAGGGACGGGCGAGAATCGAAATCAGCAAGGTGTGGGTGAAGTTTTTTTTGCGGCTGTTGCTCAGGCAGGTTCCACGCTTGCCCAGTAACGGCTGAGGTAGCGCACTTTCACCGGCAGGGTTTTCGGCAGGTTGGCCAGTGCAATGTCGGTATCGTCGATGCGGAATGCTCCGGAAATGCTCATGGACCGGATCGAGGGTGCGCAGCGCAGCACTCCTTGTCGGTAACGCGCCAGTTCTTCGACAAAGTCGCCCAGGTGCCAGTCGTTCACGCTCACCATGCCTTGTACCCAGGCGGTCGAATTGACGGGCAGCGCATGGGTGATGGCGAAGTCGTCGCGGTCATAATTTACCTGCTGCCCGGCTTGCAGTCGCAGCACCCGCTCCGGGTGACGCTGCGGGCGTACATCGACAGCCGCTTGCAGCACGCCCACGCGCGTTTGCTGCGCAAGTTTGCGAATGCTGAACTCGGTACTACGGGCGAGTACGCTGCCGTCTTCGGTGTGCACGATGAACGGGCGCTGTTCAGGGGTAATGGTCGGGCGAACGAGTATTTCCCCATGGTACAGCTGGATTGCCCGCACTTTTGCGTCGTAGCGCACATCCACCGCAGTGTTCACGTTCATTTCAAGCTGCGAGCCATCATCCAGCTGCAAGCTGCGCCGTTCGCCGCCGCGGGTGTGTTGCTGGGCCAGCAAGGCGCGATAGGGCACCTGCTCGGCTGCCAGCCAGCCACCGCCGCCCATGGCCAGCAACAGGCTCAGCACCTTCAGCACATCGCGCCGCTGTGCCTGTGCCGCGCCCAGGCTGGACAGCGCCGCCTGCGGCGGCACCATGGCCCACTGCAGTTGCAGTTTTTCTACCCGCGCCCAGGCGGCAGCGTGTTGTGGGCTTGCCTGCAGCCACTGGCGCCAAGCTTGGGTGCGCGCCTCGTTGCTGGCGCCATCGTTGAGCTGCACATACCAGGTGGCAGCGGCTTCGAGCGTCTTGAGATCCATCGTCCTCAGCCTTCGACTGCCAGCAGGCAGCGGGTCATTGCCTTTATCAGATGGTTCTTCACGGTGGTAACCGACACGCCGAAACGCTCGGCAGCAGCACCGTAGGTCAGGCCTTCGAGTTGAACGGCGAGGAAGATGGCGCGGGTGTTGGCGCCGAGTTCGTCAAGCAGGCTGTCCACGGCTACCAACATTTCGATGATCGACAAGCGCACTTCCGGCGATACCTCTACCGGTTCCGGGCGCAGGGCCAAGGCCTGCAGGTAGGCCTTTTCGATGGTGCGGCGGCGGGCTTTGTCGATCAGCAGCGAGCGGGCGATAGCGCTGAGGTAGCTGCGCGGCTCGCGGATCGGCAGCTGGTTGCGGGCGGTCATTACCCGCAGGAAGGTGTCGTGCGCCAGGTCGGATGCATCGGCGGCATTGCCCAGGCGGGCGCGCAGCCAGCCCTTCAGCCAGCCGTTGTTTTCACTGTACAGCTGGTGCAGGGTCTGAGGATCGAGCGTCGACATGCGTCAAGACCGCAATATGAATGGGAATTGATCGCATTGTTGCCATAGAGGGGTCTGATTGCAAGCAGGGTTTGCGCTGTACCTGTGGGAGCTGGCTCGGCGGCGATGGGCTGCTAGGCAGCCCTCATTGGTGCGCTGCCTAGAAACCCGCTTCCAGCGCTAGCAGGTCCTGCACGGTCTGCCGCCGGCGGATCATGCGCAGCGCGCCGTTCTCGATCAGAAACTCCGGCAGCAAAGGTCGGCTGTTGTAGTTCGACGACATCGACGCCCCGTAGGCACCGGCATCGTGAATCACCAGCAGGTCACCCACCTGCGCCTGGGGCAGGTCCTGTGGGGTCAGTTCCTGGTCGTCCTGGGTGAACACGTCTCCCGACTCACACAGTGGCCCGGCCACCACGGTCGGTTGGCGCGGGCGGTCCACCGGCTGGCCGTTGGCGTCGAGCAGGGTCATGCCATGGTACGCACCGTACATCGCCGGGCGCATCAGGTCGTTGAAGCCGGCATCGATCATCACGAAAGTATTGCGCCCCACCTGTTTCACGGCACGCACCTCGGCCACCAGGTAGCCCGACTCGGCCACCAGGAAACGCCCAGGTTCGATCTCCATGCGCACGGGGTGGCCCAGCATGGCTTCGATTTCCTTGCGCGCCAACGCCCAGGTCTGCGCGTAGCGTTGCAGGTCGACCGGCTTGTCGGTGCTGCGGTAAGGGGTCGAAAGCCCGCCGCCGATGGAGAAGGCTTCGATGTCTACGCCCAGGCGGCCGATCAGCTCGATCATCGACCGGGCTACCTGCTCCAGGTGTTGGTAATCCACCCCGGAGCCAATATGCATGTGCACGCCGACCAGGTGCAGGCCGTGGGTTTTGATGCAGGCCAGCGCCTCGTCCAGTTCTTCATGCCAGATGCCGTGCTTGCTGTTCTCGCCGCCGGTGTTGGTCTTGCGGCTGTGGCCGTGGCCGAAGCCCGGGTTGATGCGGATCCAGACGCGGTGGCCGGGGGAGCGTTCACCCAGCTGGCGCAGCATGTCGATGGAGCCGGCGTTGACTTCGATCTTCGATTCCACCACCCGCTCCAGGGTTGGCCGGTCCAGTGCATCGCAGGTCAGCACCACGCCAGCGGGGTCGCCGTCCACGCTGGCACCGGCGGCAAAGGCCCGCTCCATTTCACCCAGCGACACCGCGTCCAGCACCAGGCCATGGGCGCGCATCAGGCGCAGCACGTGCAGGTTGGGGTTGGCTTTCTGGGCGAAGCGTACGGTGTCGAATACCTTCAGTTGTTCAACGCGCTTGGCGATGGTGCTGGCGTCGTAGGCCCAGAGGGGCGATCCATATTGATGAACCGCCGCGGCCAGGGTCGTGAAGGGTGCAGTCATGCTGGCATTACTCGTAGTGGGTAGATGTGCAGGATGCGTGAAAGAGCGGATTCAGAAAAATAGCTATTTTTCTACTCGCCATTCATATCTGATATACCCATCGTTGTTGCGCAGGTGTAGCCGTGAAACTGTCCGTCCGCCATATCGAAGTGTTCCGCGCCATCATGGCCGCTGGCAGCGTCACCGGCGCGGCGCGGCTGCTGTTCACCTCGCAGCCCACCGTCAGCCGAGAGCTGGCGCGGCTGGAGCAGGTCACCGGCCTGAACCTGTTCGAGCGCGAGGGCGGGCGCCTGGTGGCAACCGCCCAGGCGCTGCTGTTGATCGAAGAGGTCGAGCGCGCCTATCTCGGGCTGGAGCGCATCGAGCGCTTTGCCCAGGCCATCCGCAATTTCGAGCAGGGCCGGTTGGCCATCACCTGCCTGCCGCTGTTTTCCCAGACCTTGCTGCCCAAGGCCTGCCAGCGCTTCCATCAGCAGCACCGCGGCGTGAGCGTGAGCATTTTGGCGCAGGAGTCGCCGTTGCTGGAGGAGTCACTGGTTGCCCAGCAGCATGACCTTGGCCTGACCGAGGTCGAGCAGATACCGCGCGGCGCCTACGGCGAGCTGCTGTTCAGCGCCAACATGGTCTGTGTGCTGCCCCATGGGCACCCGTTGCAAGCCAAGGCTGAACTGGAATTGAGCGATTTCCATGAAGTGGACTTCATCAACCTGGCCAGCCTGGACACCTACCGCCAGCGCCTGGACCAGCACTTCCGTGCGGCGGGGGTGAACCGCCGCACGGTCATCGAGACCACCAGCGCCGCGTCGGTATGCGCCATGGTCAGGCAGGGCCTGGGGGTGGCGATCATCAACCCGCTGAGTGGGCTGGAGGCCGCGCAGGGCGGTTTGCCGATCCGCCGCTTGCGGGTGTCGGTGCCGTACCAGGTGATGCTGATCAGGCCCGACCACCGGCCGGCTTCGGCGGCGGTGGAGCCGTTTTGCGATGCGTTGCGGGTGCAGGCTGAAGCAATGCAGGCAGCATTGCGCTAGCGCCTGGCTCGGCTCAGGATTTTGTGCTGTCTGTACCGTCCTTATCGCCGGCAAGCCAGCTCCCACAGGTACTGCACATGGCTTGGGGCAGCGGTGGTCGGTGTGGGAGCTGGCTTGCCGGCGATGAGGCCAGTACAGGCAATACGGGTAGGCCCCTATGGGAAATCTGCGTTTCAGAGCTCGCAGATGAAGGTACCGGTCCCGGCCAGGATGTTTTCCAGGGTTTCCTTCACTTCATCCATGTCACTCAGGTCACTGGTCAGGTTGATCTCCAGCACCTCGTCCCCCTTCAGCGCATCACGGTCGCCGGCGGCGACTTCGATCAGCAGGCGCTTGGCGCTCAACGTCACTTTAAGCCCGTCCAGCGTCGACGGCTCGTCATCCAGGGTCAGATCGACGGTGTCTTCGTCCGGGTAGCGGGTCAGCAGGAACATCTGGCCCTTGTCGCTGTGGCAGCACAGCGTGGCCATGTTGTCTTCCTCGTCATCGCAAGGGGTGGCGAAGAGCAGGGCGGTATCGATTTGCATGGACAAGGCTCGGATCAAAGGAAACGGAAGGGAATTCTGACAGTCTTGCTTACATGCATAAACGTAAAGTTACCGCCCCTTGACCGAAATTGTCGCAGCGCTGCAAGCCTTGATGACCGATCAGTCGTTAAGCTTCGCCCAGCCCTGGGCGTGCCTGCGCACGTCCAACGTCTGGTTTTTACCGTCCGCCTTGCCACGGGTTGGCTATCGTTGACCCGTACACGGCGCACGCAGCGACGCTCCAACTAATACAAAGCCCAAGCGGAGTACCACAGATGGCGTTCTTCACCGCAGCCAGCAAAGCCGACTTCCAGCATCAACTGCAAGCGGCCCTGGCGCAGCACATCAGCGAGCAGTCCCTGCCACAAGTGACGCTGTTCGCCGAGCAGTTCTTCGGCATCATCTCCATGGACGAACTCACCCAGCGAAGGCTTTCCGACCTGGCCGGCTGCACCCTCTCGGCCTGGCGCATCATCGAGCGTTTCGACCCCGAATACCCGCAAGTGCGGGTGTACAACCCCGATTACGAACGCAACGGCTGGCAGTCGACCCATACCGTGGTCGAAGTGCTGCACCACGACCTGCCATTCCTGGTCGACTCGGTGCGCACCGAGCTCAACCGCCGCGGCTACAGCATCCACACCCTGCAGACCACCGTACTCAGCGTGCGCCGTGGTGCCAAGGGCGAGCTGCTGGAGCTGCTGCCCAAGGGCACCCAGGGCGAGGGCGTGCGTCATGAGTCGCTGATGTACCTGGAGATCGACCGCTGCGCCAACGCTGCCGAGCTGACAGTGCTGACTCGCGAAATCGAGCAGGTGCTGGCCGAGGTGCGGGTGGCGGTTGCCGATTTCGAACCGATGAAGGCCAAGCTGCGGGAAGTGGTGGCGCAGGTGGAACAGACCGCCTTCGGCCCGGCGCAGAACGAAAAGGGCGAGGTCAAGGCCTTCCTCGAATGGCTGCTGGACAACCACTTCACCTTCCTGGGCTATGAAGAATTCACCGTCAAAGGCGGCGCCGGTGGTGGCCAGATGGTCTACGACGAGCAGTCCTTCCTCGGCCTGCCGCGCCGCCTGCGCGTAGGTCTGACGGCAGAAGAGCTGCGCATCGAAGACTACGCCGTGGCCTACCTCAACGAGCCGCTGCTGCTGTCGTTTGCCAAGGCCGCGCTGCCCAGCCGCGTACACCGCCCGGCCTACCCGGACTACGTGTCGATCCGCCAGCTGGACGCCGACGGCAAGGTGGTCAAGGAACACCGCTTCATGGGCCTGTACACCTCGTCGGTGTATGGCGAAAGCGTGCATGCAATTCCGTATATCCGCGTCAAGGTCGCCGAAATCGAGCGGCGCTCGGGTTTCGACCCCAAGGCCCACCTGGGCAAGGAGCTGACCCAGGTACTCGAAGTGCTGCCGCGCGACGACCTGTTCCAGACACCGATCGACGAGCTGTTCACCACCGTCATGGCGATCGTGCAGATCCAGGAACGCAACAAGATCCGCGTGTTCCTGCGCAAGGACCCGTACGGCCGCTTCTGCTACTGCCTGGCCTACGTTCCGCGGGAAATCTACTCCACCGAAGTGCGGCAGAAAATCCAGCAGGTGCTGATGGAGCGGCTGAAGGCCAGCGACTGCGAGTTCTGGACGTTCTTCTCCGAATCGGTGCTGGCGCGTGTGCAGCTGATTCTGCGGGTCGACCCGAAGAACCGCATCGACATCGACCCCCAGCAGCTGGAACGCGAAGTCATCCAGGCCTGCCGCTCGTGGCATGACGACTACTCGGCGCTGGTAGTCGAGAACTTCGGCGAAGCGCAGGGCACCAACATCCTCGCCGACTTCCCCAAAGGCTTCCCGGCCGGTTATCGCGAACGCTTCGCCGCGCACTCGGCAGTGGTCGACCTGCAGCACGTGCTGAACCTGTCTGAAACCAAACCCCTGGCGATGAGCTTCTACCAGCCGCTGACCCAGGTTGGCGAGCGCATCCTGCACTGCAAGCTGTACCACGCCGATACCCCGCTGGCGCTGTCCGACGTGCTGCCGATCCTGGAAAACCTCGGCCTGCGCGTGCTCGGCGAGTTCCCCTACCGCCTGCGCCACGCCAATGGCCGCGAGTACTGGATTCACGATTTCGCCTTCACCTACAGCGAAGGCCTGAGCCTGGATATCCAGCAGCTCAACGACACCCTGCAGGACGCCTTCATCCACATTGTGCGCGGGGATGCCGAGAACGACGCCTTCAACCGGCTGGTGCTGACCGCTGGCCTGCCATGGCGCGACGTGGCGCTGCTGCGCGCCTACGCCCGTTACCTGAAGCAGATTCGCCTGGGCTTCGACCTCGGCTACATTGCCAGTACCCTGAACAACCACACCGATATCGCCCGCGAGCTCACCCGGCTGTTCAAGACCCGCTTCTACCTGGCACGCAAACTCACCCAGGACGACCTGGATGACAAGCAGCAGCGCCTTGAACAGGCCATCCTGACCGCACTGGATGACGTGCAGGTACTTAACGAAGACCGCATCCTGCGCCGCTACCTGGACCTGATCAAGGCTACCCTGCGCACCAACTTCTACCAGCCGGATGCCGATGGCCAGAACAAGTCGTACTTCAGCTTCAAGTTCAACCCCAAGCTGATCCCCGAGCTGCCCAA
>Ga0302347_1004589_pt1 | contig 10921 bp, 8 predicted proteins | sample PhyWR1_FD_202178 | JGI IMG/M metagenome (GOLD analysis project Ga0302347, IMG submission 202178) | Leaf surface microbial communities from wheat plants in UC Gill Tract Community Farm, Albany, California, United States - DLSL W.R1 (v2)... | ecosystem: Host-associated > Plants > Phyllosphere >...
GCTATCTCTTTGTCGCGCCAGCCTGACTTACAGGCCGCACTCTCACCACTCCAGATCCCTTTTTATTATCTGTGTGGCGAGCGAGATATGAAATTTCGTGCCATCGCTGCACGCCTCGGTCTCACACCCGAAATTATCTCTGGCGCCGGGCATAATGCGCACCTGGAAGCACCTGCTGCATTTAGTGCCCGGCTATTAAACCTGTTACATGATTCTACATTCTAATTTTAAGGACTGATGATGATCCCTGTTGATGAAAATATGCTGTATGCCCCGGTTGAATGGCAGGATTGCTCCGAAGGATACAGTGATATTCGCTACCATAAATCTGTCGATGGTATTGCTAAAATTACGATTAATCGTCCACAGGTTCGTAACGCTTTTCGTCCCTTAACCGTGAAAGAGATGATCGATGCCCTGGCTGATGCCCGTTACGATGACAATATCGGGGTGATTATTCTCACCGGCGAAGGAGACAAAGCCTTCTGTGCCGGCGGCGATCAGAAGGTGCGTGGCGATTACGGCGGTTATCAGGATGCCAGCGGAACTCACCACCTTAATGTGCTGGACTTCCAGCGTCAGATCCGTACCTGTCCTAAGCCGGTTGTGGCGATGGTGGCGGGTTACTCTATTGGTGGCGGGCATGTATTGCACATGATGTGTGACCTGACTATCGCTGCGGAAAATGCCATCTTCGGCCAGACCGGACCGAAAGTGGGTTCCTTTGATGGTGGCTGGGGGGCTTCTTATATGGCCCGCATCGTCGGCCAGAAAAAGGCGCGTGAAATCTGGTTCCTGTGCCGTCAGTACGACGCAGCCGAAGCGCTGGATATGGGGCTGGTCAATACTGTGGTACCGTTAAACGAGCTGGAAAAAGAAACCGTTCGCTGGTGCCGTGAAATGCTGCAAAACAGCCCGATGGCGCTACGTTGCCTGAAGGCTGCTTTGAATGCCGATTGTGACGGGCAGGCGGGCTTACAAGAACTCGCGGGTAACGCAACGATGTTGTTCTATATGACTGAAGAAGGTCAGGAAGGGCGTAATGCCTTTAATCAGAAAAGACAGCCAGACTTCAGTAAATTTAAACGGAATCCGTAATGCGTCGGGCTGAGGTATGGCACTACCAGATCCCTATGGATGCTGGGGTGATATTACGCAATCAGCGTCTGAAGCAGCGTGAAGGTTTGCTGGTACGACTCACTCTGGGCGAGCAAATCGGCTGGGGAGAGATAGCACCGTTACCGGGCTTCAGCCATGAGACTCTGGCTGAAGCGCAATCCGCACTCCTTGACTGGCTGAGTCAGTGGCAGTCTGCAAAGGAGGCTCCTTTACCGGAGCTACCTTCGGTGGCCTTTGGTTTAAGCTGTGCTTTAGCGGAACTGACGGGTGTCTTACCGCAAATGGCTGACTATCGCGTTGCGCCGTTATGTAGCGGTGACCCTGATGAGCTGATCCTCGCCCTGGCCGCCATGCCGGGTGAAAAAGTGGCCAAGGTGAAAATTGGTGAGTATGAAGCGGTGCGTGATGGCATGGTGGTCAACTTACTGCTTGAGGCCGTGCCTGACTTGCGTTTGCGCCTTGATACCAATCGTCGCTGGACGCCACTGAAAGCGCGGCAGTTTGCCAAATATGTGAACCCGGCTTATCGTTCGCGTATCGCCTTCATCGAAGAACCTTGTCAGACCCCCGATCAGTCACGCGAGTTTAGTCTGGAAACCGGGATTGCTATTGCCTGGGATGAAAGTCTGCGTGAAGCGGACTTTGTTTTTCAGCCGGAACCCGGCGTCGTTGCAGTGGTGATTAAGCCTACGTTGACTGGCAGTCTGGACAGGATCCGGGAGCAGGTCGCAGCCGCTCATCAGCAGGGGCAAATCGCGGTGATCAGTTCTTCTCTGGAGTCCAGTCTGGGTTTAACCCAGCTGGCGCGTATCGCGGCCTGGTTAACGCCTGGCGTGATCCCGGGATTAGATACGCTGGCTTTGATGCAGGCTCAGGTGATTCGTACCTGGCCGGAGAGTCAGCTTCCTTGCTGGTCGCTGGATAGTCTGGAACAGATTCGATGAATTTTCACCACTGGCCGTGGCACCACTGGGCAGCGTTACGTGGAGGCGATGAAGCACTCATTCTGGAAGGACAGGTGCTCGACTGGACGACCTTATGTCAGCGTGTTGATGCCCTGGCCGGGGGTTTTCATCAGCAGGGTGTTAAAACGGGTGATGGGGTGGCGCTGCGCGGAAAAAACAGCACACAGATATTGCTGGCCTGGATGGCATTATTACAGTGTGGTGCCCGTGTTCTGCCACTCAATCCCCAGTTCCCAGAAGCCTTTTTAGATGATTTGCTTCCCGGTCTCACGCTTTCCTGGGGGATTTCATTACCGGATGAAAAACCTGTCTCTGATTTACCGGTTTTGCAATGGATAACGGCTACGTCCCGGCAGGCGTGCTGGCAGCCCGACAGACTGGCCTCCATGACGCTGACATCCGGGAGTTCAGGTATTCCTAAGGCGGCAGTACACACTTGTGCCGCCCATCTGGCGAGCGCAGCAGCTGTTCTCTCTGCGTTGAGCTATGGCGCGAAGGATAGCTGGTTACTTTCGCTGCCCTTATTTCATGTTTCCGGACAGGGGATTTTTTGGCGCTGGCTTCAGGCGGGAGGAAGACTGGTCGTCAAACCTGACCTTGCACTCGCAGATGCTTTACAGGGATGCACGCACGCTTCACTGGTACCGACTCAGCTATGGCGCTTGCTGGAACAAAAGCAACCCTTCACTTTACGCGAAGTTTTGTTGGGCGGAGCCACCATTCCCGTGGCTTTGACTCAGCAGGCTACAGCCGCCGGATTAGCCTGCTGGTGTGGCTATGGACTCACCGAGCTGGCCTCGACTGTCTGTGCTAAACCTGCGGATGGTTTGCCCGATGTCGGGACGGCATTGCCCGGACATCAACTGAGAATCGTCGATGGGGAGATTTGGTTGCGCTCTGCCACCCTTGCCAGCGGTTACTGGCGTGAGGGTGAGTTAGTCTCGCTCTGCAATGCTGAAGGCTGGTTTCCAACCCGCGATCTGGGAGTGTTAAACGGTGACAGACTCCAGATTATCGGGCGCGCTGATAATCTGTTTTTCAGTGGTGGAGAAGGTATTCAGCCAGAGATTGTTGAGCAGATCATTTCCAGGCATCCTTCAGTCGAGCAGATATTTATTGTACCGATGGCGGATGTAGAATTTGGACAGCGTCCGGTGGCGATAGTGGCTGCCAGGGGAGAGATTGATTTTCAGGAAGTGAATCTCTGGCTGAACGATAAATTACCGCGTTTTCAGATCCCCGTAAGCTGGTATATCTTGCCTGATGAGTTCAAACAGGAAGGGATTAAAGTCTCGCGGAAAAAACTGGTTTCATGGGTGGCACACAGGCACTTATTGTCCTGAATCTGAGATAATTCTTTATCTCAGATTCAGGACAGTTTCTTGATAGTCGTGATGAATTGATTGTAATAGTCTCCCTGCATCATTTCAGAGTCAGGGCTTATGAAAAGGAAAAATAGTACACCCACCCCTCATGACGCAACGTTTCAGCAGTTTCTGAGACAGCCAGATGTTGCCCGTGACTTTATCGAACTTCATCTCCCGGTGAACCTACGCGCAATTTGTGATCTCAGTACGCTGAAACTGGAATGCAGCTCTTTTGTGGAAGAAAACCTGCGTCAGTACTTCAGTGATGTGCTCTACAGCATGCAAACGGCGACCGGGGACGAAGGATACGTACATATCCTGATTGAACATCAGTCCACTCCCGACAAACATATGGCATTTCGTCTCATACGCTATGCGGTGGCGGCAATGCAGCGTCACCTTGACGCTGGCCATAAAAAGCTACCGCTGGTAGTACCGGTCCTGTTCTATATGGGAAAACGCTCGCCTTATCCCTATTCCACCAACTGGCTACAGGAGTTTACCGATCCTGTTCAGGCTCAAAAACTCTACAGTAGCGATTTTCCGTTAGTGGACGTCACGCTTATTCCGGACGATGCCATTATGCAGCACCGCACTATGGCGGCGTTGACGCTACTTCAGAAACATATTCGCAGTCGGGATCTTGCCGAACTGAGCGAACGACTCAGCACTATTTTACTGGCGGGCTATCTCTCTTCATCTCAAATAGCCTCCCTTATTCACTACATTATTCACGCGGGTGATTCGGCAAATGCGGAAGCCTTTATCCGTAAACTGGCTGGTCGGGTACCACAACATGAAGAGGAACTTATGACAATTGCTCAGAAACTGGAACAAAATGGAATAAAAAAAGGACGGGAACAGGGGCAGCGCGATATGGCCCGGACCATGTTGCAACATGGTATTGACCCCAGAATAATAATGAAAATCACGACGCTGAGTGAAAAAGAGCTGGCACAACTTTGCCATTAAATATCATTTTTCTGGTTATCAAGGCTCTCAATAAACAAAAAAAAGGTCTGAGTGATGTTGGCTCAGACCTTGATAGTTAAACTTTGGATTCTGTTACTTGGTGCTAGTCAGCTTTTTTAATGCCGCTTCGATACCTGCCCGGTAGTCTGGGTGTACCTGAGCAAATAAGCCAAGCTGGCGTTCGATGATTTCTTCAGGAACACTTTGCAGTTCGCCTGCAATGCGGTCGAACATACGCTGATGCTCTTCTTTACTGAGTAAGTTAAACAGTGCCCGTGGCTGACTGAAATAATCGTTATCTTCACGGTGATTCCAGTGGTCAGCGGCTCCTTCAAGACTTAATGGTGGTTCACTGAAATCAGGCTGCTCCTGGAACACATTAAAGCTATTCGGCTCATAGGTTGCACCATTGCCACTGTTTCCATCAATACGCATCGCGCCATCACGATGATAGTTATGGAACGGGCATTTTGGTGCATTAACCGGGATCTGATGATGGTTAACCCCGAGACGATAACGATGAGCATCGCCATAAGAGAACAAACGGCCCTGAAGCATACGATCTGGTGAGAAACTGATACCAGGGACGATATTGGCAGGCGACATCGCAACTTGCTCAACTTCAGAAAAATAGTTTTCCGGGTTACGATTCAATTCCAGTACGCCGACTTCAATCAGCGGATAATCTGCATGCGGCCAGACTTTTGTCAGGTCGAATGGATTATAAGGTGTCTGAGAAGCCTCCGCTTCTGGCATGACCTGAATGAACAGCTTCCAGCGAGGGAAGTCGCCTTGTTCAATCGCATTATAGAGGTCACGTTGTGAGCTTTCACGATCTTCACCGATGATTTTCGTTGCCTCATCGTCCATCAGGTTTTCAATGCCCTGCTGGCATTTCAGGTGGAATTTCACCCAGAAACGCTGGTTGTCCTGATTGATAAAGCTGAAGGTATGGCTACCAAAACCGTGAATATGGCGATAAGAGCGAGGTAAACCACGATCGCTGAAATCGATAGTTAACTGATGCAGCGCTTCGGGTAAATGAGAAAAGAAGTCCCATTTATAAGTCGCATTGCGCAGGTTAGTGCGTGGGTCACGTTTGACGACATGGTTGAGATCAGGGAACTTCAGCGGATCGCGCAGATAAAATACCGGGGTATTATTGCCCACCAGATCCCAGTTACCTTCTTCGGTATAAAACTTGATAGAGAAACCGCGAATATCCCGTTCTGCATCTGCGGCACCACGTTCGCCTGCGACAGTGGAAAAACGAATAAATAATTCGGTTTTCTTGCCAACAGTATCAAACAGTTTAGCCCGCGTATAATCAGAAATATCATGCGTCACTGTGAAATGGCCGAATGCACCTGATCCCTTGGCGTGCATACGACGCTCGGGGATCACTTCACGGTCAAAGTGAGCCAGTTTCTCAAGAAACCAGACATCCTGAAGTAACATAGGACCACGTGGTCCGGCCGTGGCAACATTATTGTTATCGGCGACCGGAGCGCCTGCCGCAGTTGTTAAGCCTTTCTTGCTCATCAGTATCTCCAACAATGAAATAGAATTATTATGGACAATAAGAAAATAATGACATTTGCTCACCTTTAGTTTTAGGTGCTTATTGCCATATAAACAATGTGCCATTAACGGATACTTCAATTCTTTGATCCGGCAGCGAAGAATGGCCTTCTTTTCATTTTATTACATTGAAAGAAGATGTAGCTTTTAGTCACCCATTGATTAGATAATCTGCGAGCAATAACTGTTATCTACTGGGGATAGCCCCTTCTTTTTCAGGAATTATGGAATGAAAAAACAACATCTGGCTTATGCACTAGGACTACTGTTGGCATCTGCTAGTGCGAGTGCAATAAGCATTGGTGGTGGAGTTGGCAAAGAATTTAGCTACCTGGGCGTTGCGACCGATGCCAGCGGCCTTAGCATTAATGGCAACTATGCTCATCATGAAGACAATGGCAATGCTGCAGGATTGGGTCTTGGTTTTAATATCCCGCTGGGACCGGTAACGGCAACGGTTGGCGGCAGAGCGGTCTACCTGAATCCAAAAGAAGATAAAAATGGTTACGCTCTGGCAGCTGGCGGTGGTTTGAGATGGCCTGTCACATCCAGTATCAGTGTGTTTGGTGACTACTATTATTCACCAGACTCACTTTCCAGCGGAGTAAAAGATTATAAGGAAGCCAGTGCCGGGGCGAGTTGGGCCATTTTCCGTCCAATCAGCCTTGAAGGGGGTTATCGTTATATCGCTCTTGATGGTAAGAATGGTAATAGCAATAAAATGATTGCTAACGGCGCTTATGTTGGTGTTAGCGCTCGTTTCTAATCTTTCTGGCGCGGTGTTGAGCCGCGCTTTAAGACATTTTCCAGCGCGAAGTATTGCAGGGTAGAACAATGTTAAAAGTGGAAATGCTGTCGACCGGGGACGAAGTATTATACGGGCAAATTGTTGATACCAATGCTGCCTGGCTTGCTGATTATCTCTTTAATCAAGGATTACCTCTGTCACGGCGCAATACCGTGGGTGACAACCTTAATGATTTGATTGCTATCCTCAAGGAGCGCAGCTTTGAGGCTGATATTCTTATTGTTAATGGTGGGCTGGGTCCGACCAGTGACGACCTGAGTGCTCTGGCAGCAGCAACCGCTGCCGGTGTGGAACTGGTGGAACATGCCGAGTGGCTGAAAACGATGGAAGCATTTTTTGCCAGTCGGGGCAGGGTTATGGCACCCAGCAACCGCAAGCAGGCTTTGATTCCGGCACACAGTGAAATGATTGATAACCCGGTTGGCACGGCCTGTGGTTTTGCCATGCAGCTTAACCGTTGCCTGATATTCTTTACTCCTGGTGTTCCCTCAGAATTTAAAGAGATGGTGGCACGGGAAATAATACCCCGCCTGCAGGCGCGTTTTACGCTTCCCGAACCTCCGATATGCCTGCGTCTGACCACCTTCGGGCGCGGTGAAAGCGATTTGGCGCAGAGTCTCGACCCTTTAGAATTACCCGATGAGGTAGTGATGGGCTATCGCTCATCAATGCCGATCATTGAGCTCAAATTGACCGGGCCAGCAACACAGCGGACAGCGATGGAAGCTATCTGGCCAGAAGTTCGTCGCGTTGCCGGTGACAGCCTGATTTTTGAGGGGACAGAAGGGCTACCGGCACAAATCGCACGTCGTTTACGGGAACAGTCTCTGACGCTGACGGTGAGTGAACAATTTACCGGTGGTTTGCTTGCTCTGCAGCTGGGCCGAGAATCAGCGCCACTCTTGGCCAGTGAAGTCTTACCCACCCAGGTACAAACATTTACCGATACTCTGGACTATGGCATCTCGTGGCGTGAAAAACAGGCTGCGGATATTGCTCTGGTGATTGCTGGAACGATAAATGAGCAGATCAATTTCGTTCTGACGACAGGCAATGAGAGTTATGGTCTGGGCGTTCAATTTGGTATCAGTCACCATAGCCTGAGCACCCGGCAGGAAGTCTGTGCCCTGATGGCATTGAATATGCTACGTCGCTGGATGAATGGCGAAAAAATAGCAACCGACCATGGCTGGATTAAGGTCGTCGAATCAAAAGATTGTGCGTCTTAAGTGTAGCGTTACTCTGGATCAGGTAGCATTTGTCATTGTCTGCAATGAATAAATTAGGGTCAAAATATCCAAAAGGAGAAGACCTCTAATTTATCATTGCAGCCATTGTCGAAAAATTACAAATTAAAGGCAGAGGCTTTCATGCTTGCTTCAATCAGGGCATCGGGAAAATAGCTGACGACAACCTTGTAATCTTTGCCCATGATATCGCCGCGACCCAGCCAGTTAATACCGCGATAGCTCAAAAGGGCATTGCCTCCATCGCGACTGAAGTTAAAGCCGCCATCAGTATGAAATGCATAACCTCCGGCGCTGAGTTGCGTCAGATGATAGCTGTTCGGTTCGGGGGAATAGAGTTCCTGAACGCGTTTGAGATAAAAAGGCGAAAGTGCGGAAAATGTTTTGCCTACGGTGCGGGTATATTCTTCGAGCGATAGTCCGGGCGTTTTTTCAAGCTCGCCGGCAATAAACGCATAAATTTCAGCATTGGTGCGCAGAATGGATAATTTAATCGCCAGTATCTCTGCGACTTTATCACTACTGAGAACGCTTTCAGTTACCGTACGTTCTTTCCCTTTTTCCTGTCCTTTTTCCTGAATTCTTCGGGTTTTTTGAATCGTGATTTCATCTTCACTGGGTGGTCTCGCTGCCCAGCTTGCCAGCCATGCAGCACAGACTTCAGCGCGCTTTTTCTGATCGTCATTGACGAGCAACGATAATGGATGATCCTGAGCAGGAATTGTCGCCGGATCAAGGAGACCGTCCTTCTTGATTGACTCAATGATCTTTTCTTTGCTGACCTCTCCTCGGGCCAGTAAGCAGATACGCTGAATGACAGAAATATCAAACTGATCGTCAAGTTTTGGAACAAGCTGACTGACCGTATTTTCGATAACCGTCAGTGCAGGAAAATCTATTAATGTCTTTTCAGCAGCAGGTGGGGTCACCGCTGGTTCCACGCTGGACTTCTGAGCTGGCTTATCGCAACCTGCCAGCAGGAGCAGTAACAGGACTGTTAAACATTTACTCTTCATATAGGCATTTTCCATTAAAAAAATGGAGGCCGGAGCCTCCAGAAGGACATCAGAACTGATAACCCACGCCGACACCCCAGCCCACATTATTCTGTGAATTGTTATTTAGCTGAGCTTTGGTCACCCAGCGGCCATCCTCAGAAAGGTGAGATAAGCCGAAGGATATGCCGGATTGTCCGCGATAGCTGGCTCCCCCGATAGATATCATGCTGGCTCCCGGGTTGTTTGGTTGAGGCAGGCTGGCCATTGCCATAGCACTGGCAATACCGGCGCTGAGGCGACGATCTTGCCGGTTCATATCACTCTGAAGTTGATTAAATCGCCTGTCGGTATAGCCTGCCGATTCGGCCATACCACGGTTGAACTGGGCCAGGTTGACAGCATCAGTCTCTTTGGTGGCGGCCGCCACGTTAGTCACCTGCCGTTCATGCCCGACACTTCCCACAGATACGCTGTTAGCACGATCGGTTACCGAGTTTGTGCCAAGCGCTACCGAGCTCTCGTGAGTTGCATGCGAGTTGGTACCCAGTGCAGTGGACTCCTTCGCCGTTGCTGTAGCAGCGGCACCACCGGCGACGCTGTTTTTACCTGACGCAGCAGCATTCTCCCAACCTCCAGCATTCTCCACCCGGAAAACACCCTCTGTGCCGACGGCAAGCTGCGCCACCCGAACATTGGTTTGTCCTGCGTTGTTTTCCAGATTAGCGATTGAATCATCCGTATACTGTTTCGCTACGGCAACGGCACCGTCCAGCTGGCGAACGTTGACGGCATCATTGCTCTGGACTCCGTCAGCAACATTACTGACTGTTCGCTGTTCACCGGAAGCTGCGTTACCCACGGAAACGGTTCCTACACTGTTATTGCTGGCACCGGAATATTTTCCAGTGTAGCTTTCCGCGCCACGGTTGCCATCGGATGCATTTTGACCCAGCGCCACGCTACCATCAGCCTGTGCCTGTGCACCGCTTCCCATCGCAATGGTATTGTTACCCGTGGCCTGTGCAGACGGACCGACGGCAATAGCATCTGATCCAGTGGCGGAGGAATTTGCTGCCGTGGAATTCGTGCTGAAATATTTTGTTGAGAGACCTTCACCTGAGCCGAAGAGATTTTCGATGCTTGTCACGCGACCACTGAGACTGGTGATGTTCGACGTATTCTGATCGACCTGGCCGCCGACCGCCATCAGCTGTTCGACATTCACCGCATCATTGTTAGCGGTACCCGCTGCAATGCCAGTGAGTTTACGGTTGCCGCTGGCGGTACCAAAGGCCACCTCACCGACGGACGTCTGGGATGCGGTCAGGCGGTAGGCGTTGTAGCCACTTTCCGCCCCGACTTTGGTGACCGAATTGGCCCCCAGCGCCAGGCTGTTAGCAAACCCGGCATCCGCCCCGTTACCGAAGGCGACACTGTCTTCCTCGGTTGCGGTTGAAGCCTGGCCAATCGCCACGCTGTTTAAGCCGCTGGCCACGGAGTCAGTGCCTGTCCCGGCTGAACCGGTGCTGAAGAACTTAACCGCGAAATTGCCTCCGCTCACGCTGCTGAAGAGGGTGGTGATATCGGTAGTGTTCTGATCGACCTGGTTTCCGACCGCCGTCAGCTGGGCGACATTCACCGCGTCATTGTCAGCGGAGCCCGCCGCGATGCCGGTCAGTTTACGGTTGCCGCTGGCGGTGCCAAAGGCCACCTCACCGACGGACGTCTGGGATGCTGTCAGGCGGTAGGCGGTGTAGCCACTTTCCGCCCCGACTTTGGTGACCGAGTTGGCCCCCAGCGCCAGGCTGTTAGCAAACCTGGCATCGGCGCCGTTACCGAAGGCGACGCTGTCTTCCTCGGTTGC
>Ga0302347_1004592_pt1 | contig 10914 bp, 11 predicted proteins | sample PhyWR1_FD_202178 | JGI IMG/M metagenome (GOLD analysis project Ga0302347, IMG submission 202178) | Leaf surface microbial communities from wheat plants in UC Gill Tract Community Farm, Albany, California, United States - DLSL W.R1 (v2)... | ecosystem: Host-associated > Plants > Phyllosphere >...
GAAACCTTCCCCTTACAGCGAGTGCTAGTACCTCCTATTCGCGTGGTAGAGCGCCGCTCTACTGACTTCCGTGCTCTGCGCGATCCGGCGGTGATTCAGGCGATGCACTATATCTGTAACCATGCCTGTAAAGGGATCAAGGTAGAGCAGGTGTTGGATGCCGTCGGGATATCGCGATCCAATCTTGAGAAGCGCTTTAAAGAAGAGGTAGGTGAGACTATTCACGCGGTGATTCATGCCGAAAAATTAGAGAAAGCGCGCACTCTGCTGGTTTCAACGTCATTATCGATCAATGAAATTTCCCAGATGTGCGGCTATCCCTCATTACAATATTTCTATTCAGTATTTAAAAAAGCCTATGATGCGACTCCGAAAGAGTACCGTGAACGGCACAGTGAAATTTTAATTTAATCCTGTGGGTGCCTTGATCAGTATCACCGGTATCAGACTTCCGGCAATCGCGATGGCAGCAATTGCCATCAAGCCATTGATACTAGTGGCAGACAATACGATAGCCCCTGCCAGGGCACCGGCTCCAATGGCGGCATTGAAGATAGAAACGTAAATAGCCGATGCTGGCAGTGCTGCCTGACCTGCTTCCCTTAATATCCACGACTGAAAACCGACGAAGACAACCGCCACCGATGCCCCCCATCCGGATAACAGAACAGCTACCAACCATGCCGGACTTCCTGCGGGCAAATTACCGACCGCCAGTACCGATAGCGCCATGAGACTCAATGACAGCAAAATCATAGGCTTAATGTGGCGGTCAATATACTTACCGGAAATAAAGTTCCCCACGACCCCTGCGGCACCAAATACCAGAAGTAGACTACTGATAAGCGTGATACGGATATGCAGGTTATGTGATAGCAGGGGTTCGATAAAGGTGAAGGCAGCAAAATGCGCCATAATCGCGCAAGCAGTAGCCAGATAAATCCGCTGAAAAGTGCGATTCTTCAGGATCTTCTTCAGAGTATCTGTGTGGACAGGTGCTGAAGGAGCAAGGCGAGGAACCGTCCAGGCAATAGCGAAAGTCGCGACCAGGGAGAGCACGGAAATAACCTTAAATGCCGTTCGCCAGCCATCGAGCTGTGTCAGTAAGTTTGCCAGAGGAACACCCAGTACACTGGCAACGGAAACACCGCCAAAGATAATCGACGTCGCGAGGCCGATCTTTTTGGCGGGTACTAGCTGCGCACCCATCGAGCCAATCATGGCCCAAAATGCTCCGTGAGCCAAGGCTCCCACCATACGAGCAACCAACAGCGTCGAAAATTCACTACTGATGCCTGCAATCGCGCTAGATATCGTCAGAATCAACATCAGACTAACCAGTAAAGGTTTACGCGGTAGCTGTCCAAGAAAAATTGCGGAGAGCAGTGCGGAAAGCGCCGCAACCCAGGCATAGGCCGTCACGATTAATCCTGCCGTCCCCTCTGTTTGCCCGAATTCGTTGGCAAGTGGCGAAAGTAAACCAATAGGTGCCAGCTCCGTGGTGACGATAGCGAAGGAACTGATACCCAGTACTATGACAGCCAGCCAACTACGCCACGGGGTCGTTTCCTCTGTGGTTATGACCCCTATCGATCGCGAGTTCATGCGTTAACTCCTTTCATTCCTTCTGCGGTATAACGTTCTCCGAGCACTGACAGGGTATCAAGGGCCTGATGTAACTTGACGATTTCGTGAGACTCCAGGTGTATCGAGAGTGCCCCCAGATTATCCTGAAGATGGGCGAGACGTTTGGTTCCTGGAATCGGGATAATGTCATTGCCTTGTGCCAGTAACCACGCCAGTGCGATTTGTGCCGGTGAGCAGCCTTTCGCTGCGGCAAGGTCAGTGACGACATTGACCAGGGTGCGGTTAGCCTCGAGATTACCGGGCTGAAAACGCGGCAGGCTACTACGGAAATCGCCTTCCTCAAAGCTGGCATCATTCTGGAAACGACCGGTCAGAAAACCACGCCCCAGTGGGGAGTAAGCGACGAGGCTGATCCCCAATTCACGACAGGCCGGGAGTACCTCCGCTTCAACATCACGAGTCCACAAAGAGTATTCCGTTTGTACTGCAGCCACGGGATGTACTGCATGAGCGCGGCGCAGTGTGGCGGCGCTTACTTCACACAGGCCGATACGGGCGATCTTTCCTTCCTGTACCAGCGGGATAAGGCCTGCCATCGTCTCTTCAACGGGCTGATTAGGATCGAGACGATGGACGTAGTAAAGATCTATCTGTTCAATCCCCAGACGACGCAGCGACGCTTCGCAGCTCTGCCGGGCATAAGCAGGGCTGTTATCCAGAGTGCGCTGGTATTCACCCGGTTTGCGGACGATGCCAAACTTGGTGGCAATATGAACATGATGGCGATGGGTTTTCAGGAAATGACCCAGTAGCTCTTCATTATGATGTGGGCCATACATATCGGCAGTATCAAAGAAATTGATCCCCATCTCAACAGCCTGTTCTAGCGTTTGCAGAGCCTGCTTATCATCCCGTGGACCATAAAATTCGCTCATTCCCATGCATCCGAGGCCGAGAGGTGAGAGAGCTAAGTCGATTCCAGGTTTACGCTGTTGCATGATACTTCCCCTTAACAGTACTGAGTGCGGGCAGTATAATCTTCCGATATAGTGGAAAATATATCCAAAACTGGAACTCAGTTTTCCCAATATGGAAAATGATATGAATACATCTCTGCTCTGGGATGACGCGCGCGTTTTCCTGGCTATTGCTCGTAGTGGTACTTTAAGCGGTGCATCAGTGGCTCTGGAATTAGGGATTGCTACAGTCTCCAGGCGTCTCGATCGTCTGGAGCTGGCTTTAGGCGTGCCATTATTCAGCCGTCATCAGAGTGGCTATCGACTGACGGATGATGGTGAAGCATTACTGGAACGAGCAGAGGCTCTGGAATATGCCGGGAATGCTTTTGGTGAGGCCGCGCAGCAGCAGGAGCGAGTCGCCGGCTGCGTGCGTCTGGCGACGGCGGAAAATCTGGCTAATCCGCTGATTATTCCTTCGCTCCCGCAGCTTTTTACCCGCCATCCGGAGCTACGTGTGGAGCTGGTCAGTGGCGTACAGACGGTTAATCTCCATCGACGTGATGCTGACCTGGCGATACGAATGAGTAAACCTGAGAGCGGCAACGTCACCATCAAACGGCTTGGAACATTAGGTTTTGGTCTCTATGGTGCCAGAAGCTATCTCGAAACGCGTCGTGCCGGGCCGAATGCTACGGTCTTTGATGAGGATATTTTGATTGGCTGGACGGAAGCCTATAGCCACTTGCCCGCCGCGAAATGGATCTCTCGTGTCTCTCGCGGACAGCCATGTCGGTTAGAAACCAATACTTTATCAGCGCAGATGTCGGCGGCTCTATCGGGGATAGGACTGGCAGTATTACCCCATTTTCTTGCCCGACAAACTGACTTAGTTTGCTTGTTACCTGAGGTGAATGCTGACCAGCCTGTCTGGCTGGTTTTGCATACTGACCTTGCTCATTCCCGGCGTGTTCGGGCTGTAGCAGACCATTTGCTACAGCTATTTGAAGCGCACCAGTCGGAGCTTAACCCAACTGGAAATCGCGTGTCTCGGTAGTCTGAATATGAGGTCAGAATTCGCCTGGGGCTGGCCAACAGATGAATACGCTCACTCTACAGCTGACGTGAAAACGCATCCGTACTGATCCCTTCCGCCAGCACCTGACGGGCGTATTCCTTGGCTGAGAACAGAGAGTGATCGCGATAGTTTCCGCACTCGAGGGCACTAACCGCCGGGACATCAGTGGCATCAACTACCCGCTCCAGAACACGAGTCAGCGCCGTGGCGACCTCTTTCGGACTGTGTTCATCCCATAAAATCAAATAGAAACCGGTACGGCAGCCCATCGGGGAAATATCGATAACCCCGTTAAGCTCTTCACGAATACCGAAAGCCAGTAAATGCTCGAGGGTATGCAGGGCGGCAGTAGGAATAGAGGAGACGTTGGGCTGTAAAAAACGCAGGTCGTATTTCTGAACGACAGCACCTTGTGCATGGCGTTCAGTCCCGGCGACACGGACATAGGGAGCGATAACTTTGTTATGGTCCAGGGTAAAGCTTTCGACAACAGGCATGATTTTTCTCTCAGATTATTCACGGCGAATTCGGCGCGCCAGCTGGGTTCCGAAGGTTTGTAACAGCTGCACAATGACTATCAGTACCAGGGCGGTGGACAGGGTGGCAAAAGTATCAAACCGCTGATATCCATAGGTAATAGCAAGGTCCCCAATACCTCCGGCCCCTACGGTACCTGCCATGGCGGTGGCGCCCAGCAGGCCAATAGTGGCGGTGGTCAGGGCCAGAACCAATGAGGCAGCAGCCTCAGGGAGCATAAAGTGCCAGATAGTTTGGAAAGTGGTTGCGCCCATGGCGTTGGCCGACTCCAGTATTCCTTCATCGACTTCGAGCAATGAGCTTTCGACCAGGCGGGCGATATAGGGCGCGATAAAGACCACTAAAGGCACAATGGCACCCGGGGTTCCGATAGTGGTGCCTACCAGCCAGCGTGTCACCGGCAAAATCGTGATCAGCAGGATAATAAAAGGCAGGGAACGCAGGATATTTACCACTGGGTTTAATATTTGGTGCAGAACCTGATTGGGTAACACACCGCCTGGACGGCAGGTCACCAGCACGATACCCAGTGGGATCCCCAGTAATGATCCAAATCCGAGTGAAATACTGACCATCACTAATGTGTCATAGAGCGCCAGGATGAACTGTTCACCGGTGACGGCGGAATCAAAATATTCAAACATCGCTAATTTTCACCCCTGCGGTATTGAGGTAGTGAATGGCTGACTCAATCTGGCCCGTTTCACCCCGTAACTGCACAATCATGAACCCAAGAATGGTGCTCTGGACTTCGGACATGCTGGCAAACAGAATATTGACCTCGATGGGATATTCACGAATCAGCTGATTAATAATGGGTTGCTGTGCTGTTTGACCAATAAATTCCAGGCGCAGTGCCCGGCTGTCAGTCTGCTGTTTAATACGGGCAACAGTTTGTTCGGGTAAACGGTCATGAATAACCGACTGGACAAAGCTGGCGGTTATTTCATTTTGCGGCTGTCCAAATAACGCCAGGACATTACCCTGTTCAATCACCCGTCCCTGGGCCATAACGGCGACCTTATGGCAGATTTTTTGCACCACCGACATCTCATGGGTGATCAACACAATGGTGATGCCGTAGCGCTTATTGATCTCCTGTAGCAACAACAGGATCTGTACGGTGGTGTGTGGATCCAGCGCGGAGGTCGCCTCATCACATAACAGAATTGAAGGGTTAGAGGCTAATGCCCGTGCGATACCCACTCGCTGTTTCTGCCCACCGGATAATTCATCAGGATAGCTCTGTGTTTTCTCGCTCAAATTCACAAACGCTAGTAGTTCATTCACTCTGTCACGAATAAAGGTTTTATCGCGTCCTTGCAGAATCAGGGGAATAGCGACATTGTGAAATACGGTTCGTGAATTTAATAAATTGAAGTGCTGAAAGATCATACCGATATCTTTCTTCACCCGGTTAAGCTGTTTCTTGTCGGTATTTTGCAGCGATATGCCATTAATCAGCATATCGCCCTGGCTGGGCGATTCCAGGTGGTTAATTAACCGCAGTAAGGTACTTTTCCCTGCACCACTGGCACCAATAACCCCAAAAATATCGCCTTTATTGATATCAAGATTAACATTGTCGAGTGCCAGGAAGTTTTCCCCATTACGCGAAAAGGTCTTACTGACATTCTGAAAACTGATTATCGGCTGGCTCATTGGAAATAGTCAGGTAACATATAGCCGGCATATTGTGGATTAGTGCGAATATAATTTTTAAAGTCATCTGACTGATAAGCGGCAACTAATGCTTTAGCGAAGTCAGCATCTTTATTTTTTCCAGCGATAGTCACAACGTTAACAAACTGGCTGGTGGGTTTTTCCAGTTCCAGGGCGGAGGCTAATTTCATGCCACTGGATACGGCAAAATTACCCTGAATCAGACCAAAATCGACGTCTGGTAGGGCGCGTACCTGTTGGGCGTTATCCATTTCTTTAAGGACGATTTTATAAGGGTTCTCGCTAATGAATCTCTGTGAAAAGGTCGCCGGATCGCTGTCAGGACTGATTTTTACCCAACCAAGACCCTGCAGCACGAGTGCAGCACGGTAGGCATTAGGGGCCTGATTAGGAATAGAAATCACCGTACCTGCTTTGGGTGTTTCCAGCGTTTTTATTTTTTCAGAGTACAGGCCCATTGGCGGAGTAGGAACTTGTACAATTCCGATATTATCAATACCCAGACGCTCATTGACTGATTTTAAATAGACCGGATGCTGCATAATATTCGCTTCGATATTACCGCGACTTACTGCATCATTGACCTGTACGCCATCGCTAAAATCTTTATACTCAACACGATAACCCTGCTTATTTAAATAAGGCTCAATGCCTTTTTGGAACTGTTCTTTATAGGGGCCTGGGTTAAATCCAACGCGAATTTTTTTGTCATCAGCCTGTGCTGTGGAAAGAATAATAGCGGACGAGAGTAAAGTGAAAATTAATCCACCAGTAAGTGACTTGCGCATAAATTGAATATCCCTGACAAGGTGATGACAATAAAACGATTAAATCACAGTTTCCTTGAGTGGGAAAAGTTAAACTCAATAGTGGGCTATGTTTTTTTGTGCTAAGTATATCTAATTTTTGTTATTACATTTATACCCGTCATATTTCAAGTTGCTTAGATGTTGCTGTAAAAAACGGCCTAATCAGATAGCGTATCTGGATCATCCAGGCCTGTTATTTGCATTACCGTATTGTAATCCCTCCTGTAAAAAGAGACGGGCAACGGCGTGAATATCTAACAGAATCCCTTCTTCTTTACAGCGCAGCATGCATTTCTTCATACCTCTATGTATCCCTTCTTGCCATCTTTTTTCGAAACCTTTCCGCTCAAGTTGCTGGGCGATAGTCATCAGTTCACTCCTGTGTTTCGGTACCCGAAAAGCCAGTTCATGGATAAAGGCTTCAGGATCTGCTGTATTATTAGAGAGTACTCAGTTGCTGAGAAGCGTCAGTTCTTCTGCGCTCAGGCCCGTTAATGTCATTATCATATTGTAATCAATACCATGTTGTAACATGGCATGGGCAACCTTGCGGGTGCATGATTCCTCACCAAGCTGAATCCCTTTCTTGATACCTTTCTGCTCACCAAGCTGAATTCCTTTCTTGATACCTTTCTGCTCAAGTTGTTGTGCAATAGTCATCAGTTCTCCCTCATGTTTCGGTACCCGCAAGGCTAGCTCCCGGACAAATGTTTCAGCATCTGCGGTGTTACCAGCCTGAATAATATAGTGAATGAGTGCCTTCACCTGGGGTGAGGCCAGATACTCATTGAGTAATAGTGCCACCAGTTTATCCATCAATTCTCTCAGATTTCGCTGATGGATATGTTTTTGTAGTAATGTCAGCGCCGCCATACTGCGGTGTTCCATGATCTCTTCATCTGGAATAACGGTGATATCGACCAGAGGAAAGTTATTGCTGTAAAGGTCTCTGGCTTCAATCGGACAGGAAAATTCCTGTAACCAGTTAGTTGAATAAGGGTAAGGAGTGCGCTTTCCGGTATAAAACAGAACAGGTATCACCAGGGGCAATTTATCATGACCGGCATCGAGATGATTCTGCATGGCGGCCACCGCGTAACGGATCAGACGAAAAGCCATATGCTTATCGGGGCTGGACTGATGCTCAATTAAAACCTGAATATATCCTGTGGTGCCACCGACGGTTTTCAGGCTGTAAAGTATATCGCTAAAATATTGACGTAAATTCTCCTCAACAAAAGAGCCATTTTCCAGTTTTAGCGTATTAAAATCACAGAGAGCACGTAACTTTGCGGGAAGATGAATTTCCATAAAGTCCCGTGCAATAGCGGGCAATTTCAGAAACTGTCGAAAGGTGGCATCGTGAGGAGTGGAGGTGCTTCTTTTCAAATGGATAATCCCTGATGCTGAATTTAATTCAGCATCAGGATAGAGAACATCGTTAATAAAAATATCAATAAACTCTGTTATCAGGATGTGGGCTATATCTTTTAGGATAATACGCAGGTATTAACAAAATAGTAATTTATTTCTTTAAGTGACGTGAATTAAAAAACTGGCGTTAATTTGACTATCGATAGCTAATTTTGTGCATTAGATATTCGATTATTTAATTTTCAGGGAAAAGTAAGTTATGCGATAGTCAGTAATATATTCAATATTTATCGAGAGAAATATGCCGCAATTTTCTGCCTCACCGTTGGTGGAACAATTAGAAGAAAATCTATTTAGTACGCTGGAAAAAATACTCGCACAGGTTGATACCACCGATTATCCACTGATTGATCTCTCTTCTGGCAGCCCGCGTCAGCCTACTGCGGCAACTGTCGTTGCGGCCTTACAAGCGGCGGCTGCTCAGCCTGAAAACCATGACTATCCCTCTTTTTGGGGTAAATCGGCAGTTCGCCAGGCTATCGCTGATTTCTATCAGCGGCAGTATGGCGTTGAGCTGGATCCTGACAGTGAAATTGCGATTTTTCAGGGGGCTCATATTGGGGTCACTGGTTTACCGCGTGCTCTGCTAAGTCCGGGGCAATATCTCATTTCTACCGACCCCTGTTATCCCATGTACCGTTCAGCAGCGGCTCAGGCTCAAGCACAATTTTATGGCATTGCGTTAGAGGCTGAGAATCAGTTTCTGCCTGAATTCAGTCAGGTGCCAGAAGAGGTGGCCTGCCTGGGGGGGATGTTAATGCTTAACTATCCCCATAACCCGACAGGGGCAGTTGCGACACCAGAATTATTTGCCAGGGCATTGGAATTTGTGCAGCGCTATCAGATGCCCCTGATACATGACTTTGCCTATGCTGCGATTGGCAGCAATGCTCAGGAAGTTCCTCCGAGTCTGTTGGCACAACCGGGTGGAAAAGAGTGGGGGGTAGAGATTTATACCTTGTCGAAAACTTTCCTGATGGCGGGCTGGCGTTTTGGATTCGCAGTGGGCAATGCTTCTATGATTAAAGCATTTAAGAAACTCCACACTCATAGTTACAGCACCGTATTTGGTGCCGTTCAGGATGCCGCTATTCATGCCTTAAATTTGCCATCTGCGAGAATACAAGAATTTGCAGCCCTTTATCACCACCGCAGAACATGGGTGATTGAGGCGCTGCAACAAATGAACTGGCCCGTTGACCCGCGACAGGGAACCTTCTTTCTGTGGTTGCCGGTTCCCCCAGGCTACACCTCTTCGCAACTGACCGAACGCCTGCTGCTCGAGGCGCATGTCCTGGTGGCTCCAGGACAGGGATTTGGTGCGGGAGGAGAAGGTTTTATCCGTCTGAGTCTGACCGCTGATGACGAAGTATTATCTGAAGGGTTAAAACGGATAGCCGCTTTGAAACTCTTTGACTGACAGACTCTTTTTAGTCGCGTAGATGTACGCGACTAAAGGCTAAATCAAAACCTTGTTGGTCAGTGATTCCAGTACCTTAAGAGGAGACTGCTGCGGATTATGCATTTTATTCACGGGTAATAAAAAGGTCTGTTCCAGCATAAATTGTCCACCCATAGCAGCATGTGGCGTCTGATCAGAAAAACAAATCCAACTGCTGCCTTGAGGGAACTCAATCGCCACCTGAGGTCCATTTTTCTGATAATCAGTATCAGCTTTCATTGCATCATGCATTTGTAACATCAAGTGGTCGTAGTGGCTGCGGTAACTTTTGGTGATCCCGACAGTATTTTGTAACCAGCTACTGAATGAAGAATAGTTTTTCAGGCGTGGTAAAAAACGCTGTGCCAGGGCAGGGAAAGGTTCACCTACACGCCAGCTGCGATTTTCACCATGAGGATTAATATTGGTAAAAATACGCAGAATGCGCTCGCCATAATTAGGACGTGAGGGGAAGGCATCAACATGCAAACGGCTGTCATCTTTGCGCCATGAGGTCTTCTGAGTCCAGCCTGTTACCGGATGCAGACGCAGGCTGTTGGTTGGAGTATGCAAGGCAGTCTGGTATTCCGGTAATATTCCGGCGACCAGCTGCAGGCAGGAATGATAATGCCTTTTCAGTAAATCACGGATAGCGGATTCTTGAGTGTTATCTGCGACACCTGTTAGTTTGTCCTGTAATGGCTGATAGCTGATATTCTTCCGCTTTGGGTCTACCCATACCGGATCAAGCAACTGCTCTTCTCGTTCACTGAGTGAAAATGCCAGTTGTGGTAAGAAAATAACTTTGCCTTGTTCCAGGTCTTTTACCACTGAGTTTTGCTTCCCTGCGTCCCATTCAGACCGCGAAAGTGAAGTCACTGCATGATTAAAAGAAGTCATTATTTCCGGCATAACTGAATCCTTGCGAACAACTATGTATTAGTGGCGATAACAGAATTGTTACAATTATAGTGATGTGGAAAGGTGAAAATTAAACAAAGCTTAAACGTAATCCAAACAAAAAGATAAACGGTGCTGAAAAAGCACAACATCCTAAAATGGCGCTGGGATTTTTAGCTGTTGAATGGTGATTTGATAATCTGGGGATAATAAAAAGAGGAAACAGATAGGGTGCCGATATTATATTGGCTATCAAATAATAAAAAATCCCCATAAAGAGGATTTTTTATTATTAAGAATATTATTTATCCAGACGTGCAGTCATGTGTACGCGATCGTTCACAATTGCGCTGGTAATTGTGTAGCCAGCACCCTGCTCAGAGGCTTTAGCAGCAATTTTTGCTTCAGCACCGTCAAGAGTAGATGCTGTGGCGGTGATGCTCTGAGCGAAAGCGCCGAAAGACATCATTGAAATAGCAGCTACTGCAA
>Ga0302347_1004595_pt1 | contig 10909 bp, 11 predicted proteins | sample PhyWR1_FD_202178 | JGI IMG/M metagenome (GOLD analysis project Ga0302347, IMG submission 202178) | Leaf surface microbial communities from wheat plants in UC Gill Tract Community Farm, Albany, California, United States - DLSL W.R1 (v2)... | ecosystem: Host-associated > Plants > Phyllosphere >...
GCTATCAACGCCCAGTTGGCCCAGGCCCGGCGTGAGTCAGCGGGCCCAAGCCTCGCCCACTGCCAGGACTGTGATAACGAGATTCCTGCTGCGCGCCAGGCACTCGGCGGCAAGACCCGTTGTGTCCCGTGCCAGTCCTTGTTCGAAAAAGGAGTGCAGCGATGAGCACTAATCAGGCGGCCCAGGATACCGCCATCGCACTGGCGAAGGCGTCACCTGCGATCGGTGTAGCGGCCACTGGGGCGACAGGGGCCGTCGACTGGTCGGCTGTCGCCTACATGCTGACCGCCGTTTACATGGTGCTGCAGATCCTGCTGCTGGTTCCCAAATATCGCCAGATGTTGCGCGACTGGAAGGTGAAGACATGAGCCTGCGCGGCAAGATCGCCGCCGGCGCCATTGCACTCTGCAGCTCCACGTTGGTGCTGTTCCTGGGCACCTGGGAAGGCAACGGCCAGAACACCGTGTATGCAGACAAGCTGGCCGGTGGCCTGCCGACTGTGTGCAAGGGCATCACCCATCACACCAGCCCTTACCCGGTGGTTGTGGGGGATTACTGGTCGGACGCTCGCTGCAACGAGGTGGAGCAGCTGGTGATCAGCAAAGGCCAACTGCAGTTGGCTGACTGCATCACCAATCAGGACGTGGGCCAGAACACTTTTGACGCCTTGAGCAGCCATGGCCACAACTTTGGCACGGCCAGCACCTGCGCCAGTCGCGCCGTGGGCCTGATCAACGCCGGCCAAATAAAAGACGGTTGCCAGGCCCTGGCCTGGGCGCCAGACGGCAAAACGCCGGTGTGGGCCTTTGTCACCGGCCCCCAGGGCAAAAAGGTGTTTATCCCTGGCCTGCATGCGCGTCGGTTGGCCGAAGCGGCGCTGTGCGAGGCGGGGCTGTGATGCGCGACGGCATTTTCATTCTGGTGCTGTGTTTGGTGGGCTGGTTCGGTTTCGACCTGCTGGAAGGCCAACGCAACGCCGCTCGCAGCGAGCGAGACGCCGCGCTGCTTGAAGTCAGCGGCCTACGGGAGGCGGCGCGTATCAGCGGCGAGATGCTGGCCGCGCGTGACGCCATCGACCTTCAACGTACCCAGGAACTCAACGATGAACGCATCGAAAACGACGGCTTGCGCCGCGCTGTTGACGCTGGCCTTAACCGGTTGCGCCTCAACGCCACCTGCAGCGCCCCAGCCACCCCAGCGGCCGGCGCCGGCCGCGTGGTTGATGCAGCCACCGCCGAACTCACAGCAGACGCTCGACAGGATTATTTCACCCTCAGAGATCAACTCGCCCTCAGCCGGCAAATGATCCTGGGCCTGCAGGACCACGTGCGCAGGGTATGCCTGCGCTGATTCAGCACTTTCCAACCTCAACGGAGCAACACCATGACCGATACACGCGATATCACCCTGGAAGTCGGCGACAAGGAATTCACCTTCGCACTGACCCCGCAGGACGTGACCAAGTACTTCAATGCCGTGACGCAGACCAACAAGGTTTCGCCGGCCAACAACCTGCTGGTGACCACCGTTAAGCAGGAAGAGCGCGCCACGCTCAAGGCCTTGCTGGGCAATCCGGTACTGGTCATGCAACTGGCCGGTGCCCTCCTCGAGGAGTACGGCCCGGACGTTGAAATCACCGTAAAAAAGCCCTCGACCACGCCGAACGACTGACCGAAAACGGCCTTGGCCAGCTGGTGGCCCTGGCCAGCCGCTGGCTACCTGGTGCCGAGCCCACCGCCGAGGTGATGGGCACGGCCAAGTGGCTGGAGGACGAGCATTGGCGCCGGATGGAAATCGCCATTGCCAACGGCATCGCCCACGCACTCAACGGATAAACACAGATGGCTGACAAAAGCGCCCGCCTGGCCTTCATTTTGAGCCTGACCGATAAGGTCACCGCCCCGCTGGGCAAGGTCAAAATGGGCTTTTCTGACCTGGCTGAACAAGGCCAGAAGAACATCACCCAAATGGGCGTTGGCCTGGCTGGGATGGTGGGTGCCGGCGTGGCCATCTCCGAATCGCTGGAACCAGCCTTGGAGATGAACCGGGCGCTGGGCGAGGTCCGATCGCTGAACGTTGCGGAAGATGCCTTGGATTCGCTCAATCGCAAGTCGTTGGAGTTTTCGGTGAACTACGGCGAGAACGCCCGGGATTTTGTCGCCTCGGCGTACCACATCGAGGGCGCTATCAAAGGCCTTGCGGGCAGTCAGCTGGCGACCTTCACCAACGCCAGTGCCGTGTTGGCCAAGGCCACCAAGTCCGATGCGGACACCATGGGCACCTACGTTGGCACCATGTACAACCTGTTCAAGGGCCAGGCCGACGCCATGGGCAAGGGCCAGTGGGTGGAGAATCTGGCGGGTCAGACGGCCACCGCGGTGCAGCTGTTTCGCACCAGCGGCGAGCAGATCGGCGAGGCTTTCAAATCCGCCGGCGGCCTGGCCAGCACCGCCGGAGTGAGCCTGGCCGAGCAAATGGCGGTACTGGGCACGCTGGGCAGCACAATGGACGGCGGGGAGGCCGGTGGTCTCTATAAGTCGTTTTTCGAAAATGTCAGCGGCGCCTCGGAAAAGCTCGGCATGTCCTTTGTCGACCAGCAGGGCAAATTGCTGCCCATGGTGGACAAGCTCAAGGGTAAGTTCGGGGATCTGTCGATTGAGGCCAACGGCAAGAAGCTGCGCGACGCCTTTGGTGGCGAAGCGGCGCGGTTGATCACCACCTTGATGGGCGACACCAGCCGCCTGAAAAATGGCATGGAGCAGCTTGGCAACGTGCGCGGCCTGGAGAACGCTGAGCGCATGGCCAAGAACATGGTGGACCCGTGGCAGCAATTCGGCGCCGCTGTGCAGGCGTTGCGTATCGCCTTCGGCCAGTCACTGATCCCGATTCTGGCCCCGCTGATGGACCGCCTGGTGGCCATCGCCAGTACGCTGACCCGCTGGACCCAGCTGTTCCCTAATATCACCCGCGCAATCGGCATCACGGTGCTGGTGGTGTTCGGCATCATCGCCGCTATGTCCCTGCTTACCATGACGGTTGGCATCTCGAAAATGGTCTGGCTGGGCATGATCACGGTGTGGAAACTCCTGACCATGGCCGGCCTGCGCAGCGTGGCCATGTTCCTGTACCACACCGTCATGGTGATCGGTTTTGTCGCCGGCCTGGTGCTGATGGTCGCCTGGATGGGCCTGGTCAAGGGCGCCATGCTGCTGTGGCAAGGCGCGATCTGGCTGGTCAACACGGCGTTGCTGGCCAATCCGGTGACCTGGATCGTGATCGGCATTGTCGCTCTGGTCGCGGCCGTCGCGGCGGCGATCATTTATTGGGACCAGTGGACCAGCGCGCTGCTAAACAGCGAGGCGTTCCGCTGGGTCAGCGGCCAACTGACCGCGCTGTCGGACTGGTTCGACTCGATGAGCGGCTGGTCGAGCATGGCCAGCGCCGCGTGGGACGCCATCGTCGCCATCTTCAAAAGCGCGATCAATGGCTTGATCGAGATGCTGAACAAGATCCCCGGCGTGAGTATCGATGCGGCGTTCGGTGACATGCCGGCCGCGCCGGATCTGCCGACAATCAGCGCGCCCCAGGTCGAGGCGCCATTGCTGCCGCAGTTGGTCAGCGCACCCCAGCCACCGATCCAGGCGCCGCCTTTGGTACTGGCTGAACAGCCAAAGGCAGCGACGCCTGCAATGCCCACGCTCAACACGCTGCAGCGCCAAGCTCAAGCGCCGGCCCTGGTGCTGGCACCGGTGCCGAAAACACCGGCGCCGGTCGCGCAACCGCTGACCGCCCCAAGCGCCGCGCACGGCACCGGCACTGGTGGCTGCGCCGGCATTGAAACCCCCCGCGCCGATCGGGCCGCAGTTGCGTGTTCCCCAACCTACGCAGCCGCCCGCGCTGGTTACAGCGCCCAAACCCACCGAGAAGGCCGAGCAAAGCCAGGAACGGATCAACAGTGCAGTGACCAGCCTGTCACCCAAATGGCCGGACGCGGTGCCCCGGGGCGGCTTGCTGGCGAGCATCCAGAACAACAACCAAACCCAAAACAAGGGCACCCACGTGGAGAACGTCAACATTCACACCGGCAAACCGATGAACCCGCTGGAGCTGGAAGGCATGTTGGCCATGGCGGTGGGCGGATGAGCGAATACATCGACCTGCTGATCGCAGAGAACGACCTGGTACTGGACCCGTCGCGTCAGCCGCTGCTGATCGAGGACCGGGCCAGCATCGCCCAGGACATCGCGCACATGATCCGCGAGAGCGGCTTGCTGGTCACGCTGGTGGCCGAGCGCAGCAAGCTGCGTCAGCGCGACTGCATCCAGCAACTGGAGCTGCTGGTAGAGGCCGACGAGCGCCTGTTGCCCGGGACGGCGCTGATCAACCAGGTGCGGTCCGGCCAGTACTTGGTCACAGCCAAAACGCTGAAATTCGGCGATATCGAGGTGGTGTTGTGAGCGACGTAGATTTTAAACAGGCGCTCGCAGACGCCGGCATTCCGATCACCGAGGACGGGTTGCGCAAGGCTTGGGAAAAGGAAGTGGCCGCCCAGGGCAGCAAGATGAGCAACACCAGTGCCTATTCACCGTTCTGGCGGGTGATCACCGCCCTGGTAACCAAGCCGGTGCTGTGGCTGATCAACTTCATCAGCGGTACGATCCTGCCCAACTTCTTTGTGAAAACGGCCCAAGACAAGTGGCTCGATATGCTGGCCTGGGCGGTCAACGTGGAGCGCAAGGGCGCGACCAAGGCCCAGGGTATGTTGCTATTCACCCGTGACGTCGCTGGCGGCGTGCTGCAGCTGCCCGCCGGCATACAGGTTCAGTCCGCCGCTATTAACGGCCATGTTTATCAGTTGGTCACAACCCAGGCGGCAACCTTTGCGGACGGTGTGCTGCAGCTGGAGATCCCCGCACAAGCGCAGGAAGTGGGCAGCGGCTACAACCTGGCGCCGGGTTATTACGCCATTTTACCGGTGCCCATTGCTGGCATCGTCCAGGTGGTGAACGCGGACGGCTGGCTGATTGCACCAGGTGCAGATCCAGAACCGGACGACCAGCTGCGTTTGCGCGTGCGTAACCAGTTCTCGGCGGTCAACCAGTGGCACACCGATGCGGTGTACCGCGCCATGATCGCGGCCTTTCCAGGCGTGCGCCCCGATGGCGTGTATTTCCTGCACGGTGCGCCCCGGGGCCCAGGCAGCGCCAATGCCTATGTGCTGTTTGAAGCCGACGTGCCGGCCGCGACGTACCTGGAGCAAATCAACGCCCATATCCGCGACCAGGGCAACCATGGCCACGGCGACGATCTGTTGGTGCTGGTGATGCCCGAGACGCAGCACGCCCTACGTGTGCTGCTGTGGCCGCGCCCGGTGCTGACCAGCGAGCAGCGCACCAAGCTGCAGGCCGAGGTCGAGCAGTTCATCCGGGCAGCCTTTCGCGAGAGCGGTACCGGCGATTACCAGCCGACCCTGACCTATCCACAGGCGCGCTTTTCATTCAGCCGCCTGGGCGAAGAACTCCACCAGCAGTTCGCCGGCATTGAGTCGCTGCACTTCGACAATGCCGACATTGTGTCGGAACTGACGATTCCACGGATCAGCAGCCTGCAGGTGGTGTTGCCATGATCAAGCTCGGTTTGCCGTTCTGGCTCGATGGTCCGCAGCTGGCCAAGTTGAAAGCTGCAGCGCAGTCCTGGTGGGAAACGGTCGAGGGCTGGTTGCACTGGCCGCTGCTGCAGATGGATGCGGAAACCTGTCACTTGACGGTGCTCGACCTGCTGGCCTGGCAGCGCGATATCAGCCGCTTCAAGGACGAGCCGGAAAACCTGTACCGCTTGCGGGTGAAATACGCCTTCATCAATGCCGTTGACGCCGGCAGCACGGCCGGACTCAAACGCATCCTGCAGCGCCTGGGCGTGGGTTATGTCGAGATTGACGAGCGCATGGCCGATCGGGACTGGGACGTGGTGCTGCTGCGTCTCTCCGACTCGCAGCTGTCGCAGAACCCCGAGCTGCTTCGCGTGTTGATTCAGCAGTACGGCCGCACCTGCCGGCGCTATGACTTCGTGACCATCACACCTGTATCGCTGCGCATCGTCGCGGTGGACTTCAACGACGACCAGCAAACGCTGATCGCCAGCCTGTAGGAGCCCTCATGGGAGCCAGTATTACCCTTGCAGGTGAAAGCCTGATTGCCCAGAAAATGGGATCGCAACAACGCCTCGAAGTCGTGCGCTTTGTGTTTGCCAACGTGCCGGACCTGAACCCGAACGCACCGGTCAATCGCGCCGCCGCGAAGCCCCCGGCCGCGCAGATCGTGCACAGCTACACCATTCCCCAGCAAAACGTGGGGTATGTAAACCCCAACCAGGTGGTTTACAGCTCGATGCTGGGCAGCGATGTCGGGGATTTTGATTGGAACTGGATCGGCCTGGAAACTGCCGAGAATGTGTTGCTGGCCGTGGCCTATGTGCCGCTGCAGCAGAAGCGCAAGAACATTCCCCCGCTGCAACTGGGCAACAACGTAACCCGTAACATCCTGGTGGTGTTTGATGGTGCCCAGGCACTCACCGGCATCACTATCGACGCCAGCACCTGGCAGCATGACTTCACTGTGCGGCTCAAAGGCATTGATGAGCGTGAGCGCCTGAGTAATCGGGATGTGTTTGGGCGTGCCTGCTTTTTTGGCAGTGCGTTTCAAGTTGAAAAGGTGGGATCTGCCTACCAATTGAATCCAGGCGTGGCGTACATCGAAGGTGTACGCATCGAGCTGACCAAGGTGTCGCCAGTTGTGCCGACACAAATTCCCACTCAGAGCTGGCTGCAGGTCTCATTGCGTCGGGAGCTGAACGATGTGGTGGCCTCTTGGAAAGTGGTGTTCGCGCCGGACCAAGTCGACTATGTGACCTCTGACGGTGTCCAGGTCTACTGCGTGCCCCTGGCCGATCTGACCGCCTCGGCAGTGAGCGATCGCCGGACGGTTGAAGCTATCAATGGGCCGCTGATCAAACACCTGGCTGCGCGCAACGGTGATTATCAGAACCTGCGCGCTCGTGCGACGACCAAAAGCGATGTGGGGCTGGGCAACCTGCCGAACGCGATCAGCGACGACGATACCACCAACGACAGCTTGATTTTGGCTACGACCAAGGCGGTTAACGCCGTTCGTTTGGCGCTGCAGGACGCGATCAAAAAGCTGATCAACGGCACTACGCCGGCGGGCAAGGCGAAGCAGTTGGAAACCGCGAGAAAGCTATCGATCAGCGGCGCCGGCGCCGGCAGCGTGGACTTTGATGGCACTGCAGACGTTGATATCCGGCTGACGATGCCGGATATCGTCGCCGCCTGGAAATACACCAAGGTAACGGTCAACTCGAAAGGCTTGGTGGTCAGTGGCGAATATCTCCAGCCGAGCGATGTGCCCGCGTTGGATTGGTCAAAGATCAGCAGCGGCAAGCCTACGACCCTTGAAGGGTACGGCATTACCAACGCGTTGCCGCTGGGCCTTACCAGCAAGCGGCCCCAGCTATATGCGCCTGCACCAGGGAGGGAGTACTACAAGGGCGCGTTAGAAATTCGGGAAGCGATGTTGGTCACCGATACGCAGAACAACTTCGACTACGCCCCACGTATGCAATTTCACTGGGGCGGTGTGGTTGCCGGTGATCTTGCGATGGACATACATGGTGCACTGCAGTGGCAAGGTCTTCCGATTTGGACCGCTCATAATTTCACACCAGCGGTGAAAGCAGACAAGGCCACAACGCTTGCTGGCTATGGCATCACTGACGCCATCCAGACCGGAAAATGCGGTTTGGCATCATCCAGCGCTGCGCTAAGCCCGATCGACACCATCGGCCTCCCAGGCGGGTTTCACTATTTTGGCGAAGGGCCAACGACCTTTGAGCAGTATGTCAGCGTCCTGAATATTCCTTATGGGAGCAGCGCCTACGCGGGTCAGATCGGCCTCCAACAGGGAACGCTCGAGCCCCGGGCGCTCATTCGATCAGTGAACAACGCGGGCAACTGGACGCCTACACGTGAGCTATGGCACAGCGGCAACCTCAATCCCTCGAGCATCGTGCCTCCAGGAACGATCGTGGCGTTTGCCATGGCGACACCGCCGCCGGGCTTTTTTAAAGCGAATGGCGCAGCAGTGTCTCGAATCACGTACGGGGCTTTGTTCGCGCAGATTGGCACGAACTACGGGGCAGGGGACGGCGTTAACACGTTCAATCTGCCAGACCTTCGGGGCACGTTCTTGCGTGGTTGGGACGACAGTCGCGGACTCGATGCTAATCGAGGACTGGGGACCCTGCAGGGCAGCCAGAACGCCAGCCACACGCACGGCGCGTCTAGCGACGTACAGGGCGCACACAGTCACGGCATTTGGCCGATCGCGCTCAACATCACTACCGGCCAGGGCGGTGGGCACTACTCGGTAGGTGCCTCGCTTTCGGCAAACAGCGGATCCGCCGGCGCTCACAATCACAACATCACAGTCGACGCATCGGGTGGTATCGAAGCACGCCCGGTCAACGTTGCCATGGTGTATTGCATCAAATACTGAGGTCCAATATGAACGCTAAAACGGTCTACCAAACCAATCAATTGGGCCTCTATGTCGGCCTGGCCGAAGCCGAAGAATCGCCCCTGGAGCCAGGTGTTTTTCTGATTCCAGGTGGGTGCGTAGAGACGGCGCCGCCGAATATTCCGGCCAACAAAGCGGCTTGCTGGAGCGGCGGCCAGTGGAGCCTGGTCGAGTATTTCGACGGCCTGATTGTCTACAGCATCACCACGGGCGAGCCTCTGACCGTAACCGGCCTCGGCCCGATCCCCAGCGGCTACACCGTGAAAAAACCAGGACCTGATCAAGTTTGGAAGAATGGCGAGTGGGTAGACGATATCGGCGCCATTCTGGCCGCGCTGTACGAGCAGAAACTGCAGGAGATCAACGCTGGCTGTAACAGCCACATCGAGTCCGGTTTTATGTCCAGTGCGCTGGGCGATCCGCACCGATATAACAGCCAGATGGACGACCAAATCAATCTGACGGGCATGGTTTTGAGTGGCCTGGACGCCAGCTACGCCTGTTTTGACGCTGATCAGGTCAAAGGATTCCGACCTCACACGGCGGCACAGTTGCACCAGGTAGGTCAGGATCTCGTGCGTTTTAAGCAGTCGGCGCTGCAGCACGCCGATAACCTCAAGCAGGACTTGGCCACTGCGCTCAAGGGCAAAAAGCTCAAGGTAATGAAGGCCATTCAATGGGCGCCGCCGGCATGACCTGGAGCGCGGTCAAAATGCGCTGGCCCGAGCAAGCCACTCAATGGATGGGCGATCTGTCACATGCTCACGGCCTGGCCGGCAACGAGCTGGCGGGCACCACCAAGCGGCTGGACGATCTCAACGGTAAAACCACCACCAGCCCCGGCCCGGTGGGGGAGGCTGCCAAGGCGCCGATCGCTGCAGGCCGCACGGCGCTCGCCGAGCAGACGGGTGAAGCTCCGGCGTGTTTGGTGGTGACGCCGTTTCAAAGTGGAGTTGGCCAGGGCCGTGGCTACCAGCGTTTCCTATCTGCACCGAACCTGCTGCAGCAGCTGGCCGGCAAACTGGTAGACGTGAGCGACACCGGCCGGCCGGATGGCGCTCAGTTCGCGCTGTGCCTGATGTTCCTGGCCACCCGCTTTGATCAGTTGGCCGAGAGTCTTGCGCGCTTCAATGCGCTGTTGCCGATGCCGGACCTGGTGCGGGCCGAGCGCCGTGCACGGCACCTGTCCAAGCTGGAGACGGAGAAGTGGGAGATCCCAGCCGCCGGCGCTTTGCCGCGCTGGCAAGCGCTGCCGCTTGAGCGCTGCACGGTGGTGAAAGCTGCACAGCAATCCATGGCCGGGCAGATCGCGGTCCTGGAAGGTTATGCCGCCGACCGTTCGCCCATGGCTGACCTATCAGCATTGGCCACCCGCAAAGCCGCCCAGCAACGGAGCCGTGACCAGCAGGTGGCCGACCTTAAAGCCTCGCTCGCTGGCAGTAACGCCGATAGCAGCATGCGCGCACGTCTTATTGGCCCAGGTAATTCTGTTGAGCTACGCCAGGCCCTGCTGACTGGTGATGCCCCAGGGCATGAATGGGTGCTGTGCGCCGGCGCGTTGCTGGTGGGATCTGAAAAGGGCTTGAGCTTCGTTCGTGAGTTGGTGGGCCTATGACACTGCTACTCGACGGGCAAGAGGTTCGCGGGAAGAACCTGAAAGTTACCGGCAATCTGCGCATTGAGAGCGACGATTTGTCAGGGCAAACCAGCAACACCGACAAGGGCCACAAGGGGTTCAAGCCCAAAACCCTGACGGTCAGCCTGATGATTCCATTTGTTGACCAGGTGCAGCTGCGCGACCTGATGCGCCTGGTGGAAGCCACTGAGGGCGGTGGCCAGCTCAAGACCTACCGCATCGTCAACGATACCGCCGCCGCGTTCGGCATGCGCCAGGTGACATTCACCGAGGGCGTCAGCGCCCGGGAGGACGACAACCTGCGTGGCTGGCTGATCCAGTTCACCCTGACCGAAAAGCTGTCGAACCCTGAGAAAGTCGAGGGCCGGCGATCGAGCAACGCGGTGACGGCGCAGTCTGGCCCGGGCGTAGCGGTTGGTGGTGCCGGTGGTGCTGGTGACGACTCACCTAGCGGCCCGGAGGAACTGACAGGATTTGAAGCGACCTTGAAAAAGGTCGACACCTGGTTGAGCGGGAGCCCGCAGACATGAAACTGCACAAGGAATTGGCCATCAACGGCCAGCCGTACGTCCTGGTCAAAAACGAAGTGCGGCTGGATGCCAAGAGCCCTGGGCGGGCGACATTCACCATTCAAGCCTCTGCGCCGGTCAAGGGCTTGGTGACGCTCGATATCGGCTACAAC
>Ga0302347_1004596_pt1 | contig 10908 bp, 6 predicted proteins | sample PhyWR1_FD_202178 | JGI IMG/M metagenome (GOLD analysis project Ga0302347, IMG submission 202178) | Leaf surface microbial communities from wheat plants in UC Gill Tract Community Farm, Albany, California, United States - DLSL W.R1 (v2)... | ecosystem: Host-associated > Plants > Phyllosphere >...
CGCCACGCCGATGCGGGCTTGGGCCTCATCTGACCAACAGGCCGCCCAGAGTATATGTACCACGCCACCGTCCTTGCGGATGTAGCGGTTGTGAAAGTCGTAATGCGGTTGGCCGTTCATGACCCGCAGGATCGAAGCGCGGGTGGTTGCCAGGTCTTCGGGGTGCATGTGGTCGGTAATCGCGGTACCGACCAGCTCGCATGCCCGGTAGCCCAGCAGCGCTTCGCAGGCATCGCTGACAAAGATGATCTGGTTGTCCCGGTCGACCACGAAGACCGTGTCGAGCATCAGGTGGATCAGCCTGGGGTACAACGCGTGCAGGTCTACGGGCATGGTTCACGGCGTCCTCGGCGGGATGCCCGATCATAGCTGAAACAGCGCCGGATGTGACCGGGGGGCAAGCCTTTACTGGACAGTTTGGCCGTGCCTGAGCGCCAGCCAGGCGTGGGTGGCCACCGCAGCAGTGCAAGCGCGTTATACTCCGCGCTTTTGCCCGTGCCGGAATTCGCCCATGCGCCAGGTGTTGTTAATCGTCGATGTCCAGTCCACCTTCAGCCCGCCCGAGTGGCTGGTCGATGGGCTGCGTCGGTTGTCAGCCAATATTCCTACCGTAGCCTCGATCGAATTGCACGACGAGCGGGTCACGCCGTTTGCCCGCCAGCTTGGCTGGCACCCGGCGGCAGAGGACGAAAGCCTGGTGGAGGCTGACCAGGTGTTCGTCAAGCATGGTTACGGGCAAAGCGCCGAAGCGATCGCGTACATCCGGCAAATGGGCGTGGAGCGCGTGCTGGTGTGTGGCCTGCAGACCGAAACCTGTGTGCTGGCCGCCGGCTTTGCCCTGTTCGATGCCGGGCTGATGCCTACCCTGGTCACCGACATGACGGTCGGCTCCTCGCTGGACCGTTCCGGCAAGCTTGGCATCGAGCTATGGCAGCACCACTTCCGCCAGGTCACCACGTCGGCTGAAGTCCTGGCTGAACTGGCGGGCTAGGTCACGCGTTGCACCCCGTCATCATCCCCGCGCGTTTTTCGGCCAGCCCGCCAGCGGCTGAGCAGCCAGCGCGTGCTGGTATTCCACGCAACACTCGCGGCCACGCCCCCGGCGATGGCCAAGGCAACCTCGAACAGCAGGTATGGGGCGATACGGTCCGCCACCGACTGGAACTGGAAGTGCGTCAGGTAGATGAACAAGGTGGCCGAAGCAATCACCGCACCCGCACGTGCCAGCCAGGCCGGTACGGGGACTGCGCGCAGCCAGATCAGCGCCAGCATCGCCGGCAAGGCAATATCGACGTAGTGGGTGACGGCCTGCCAACCAATACCGGCCACCGCCATCAGGTCCAGTTCTGCGACCACCAGCACCGCTACCGCGCTGGCCAACGCTTTGCGTGCGGGGGTATCGGCATGGTGCACGGCCATGCCCAGCACCATCACCGCCAGGAAGTGTTGCGGCACCCGGTGCAGCAGGCCACTGGCGTCGAACACCCAGCGGTCGAGCAACACATCCACCGCTACCAGCGTACAGGCAGCCAGGATCAGCCAGCGGAACGGGGCGGCGTTGACGGCCTGGCGCACCCGCTTGCTCGACAGCACCAGGCCAATGATCACGATCATCTGCACCAGCACTTCGATATACCAGTAGTTGAACAGGCCAACCTCGCCGGTCGCAAACCAGTTGGACACCAACAGCAGCGATTGCCAATGCACCCGGTCGAACACCAGTTGCAGCAGGGCGGTATACAGCACGGTTGGCACCACGATGGCGGCCAGGGACGGCAGCAGTGTGCGTGCATCTCCGCGGGTTTCAATGGCCTTGAGCTGGAAACGCGCCAGGCTGATGCCTGAGACCAGGAACAGTACCGACGTTTCGCCCACGATCGGCCAAGGGCTCATGCCGCTGAGGTGGCCGACCACGATCAGGATGATGGCGAGCATACGCACGAACACCGGCATCTCCATGGCCCGCCAGCCGCCTTCATGCGGTGCGCTGAGCTCGGCCAGCCGGTTGACCGGCAGGCTTTCCCAGCGCTCTGGCAGGTGGCCGATCAACCCCTCGAGTACCCTCGAGGCCTGTACGAATGAAAGCGAGTCACCGCCCAGCTCGACAAAGCTCAAGCGGGGGTCCAGGCGCGGCACCCGCAGTATTCGTGCCCACTCGCGGGACAGCTTCTCGGCCAGCGCTGACGAGGGTTGGCTGGTCGGCTCTTGAACCGGGGCGGGCAGGGCGCGTTTGTCGACCTTGCCGTTCGGGGTCAGCGGTATGGCCTGCACGAAGATGAACAGTGCCGGCACCATGTAGTCCGGCAAGTGGCGCGCGACAGCCAGGCGCAGGTCGTCGGCGCTGCCGGGCTGATGCAGGACGCAGTAGGCAATCAGGCGGGGCAAGGGGTGGTCATGGTTGGCCAGTACTACGCACTGCCGGACAACAGGCAGACGGCTGATGGCGTTTTCTATCTCCGCCAGTTCCACGCGGTGCCCCCGCACTTTCACCTGGCCGTCAGCCCGGCCGAGGAAACAGGCACTGCCATCGGCCAGGTAAGTGCCCAGGTCGCCAGTGCGGTAGCAGCGGTCGCTGGCCAGCCCCGTGAACGGGTTGGTGATGAACCTGGCTTCGGTCAGCGCCGGGTCGCCCCAATAGCCAAGGGACAGGTAGGGGCTGCGGATCAGGATTTCGCCGGTTTCACCTTCGCCCACCAGTTGCCCGGCCGCGTTCACGACCAGCATGGCTTGCGGGGTTTCGGTGGTGCCATAGAAATTTACGTTGACGGCATTCGGCGCCACGGCACGCATTTGCTGGTACAGCGCCGGGCTGAGTGCATCGCCGCCCCAGAACAGGTAACGCAGTTGCCTGAACAGCTGGCCCTGCAGCTGCGCGCCGGTCTCGATCAGCTTGCCCAGCGGTGGGGTGAGGTGAATGACACTGACGCGGTGCAACGCAATCCAGCTGGCCAGCTGTGCAGGGTCGGTAATGCTGGCCTGGGCCGGGCAGGCAATGCTGGCGCCCAGCGACAGTGGCGTGAACACATCGCGGTAAACCGGGTCGTGGCCGAGGCCGGACAGTAACGAGAACGTGTCGGCTTGGGTCAACCCGTGCTGTTGCACATGCCAGTCGATGAAGTGCACCAGCGGCGCATGATGGGTAACGATCGCCTTGGGCTCGCCGGTGCTGCCCGAGGTGAAGGTGATGTACGCCGCTTGCTCTGCGCTGACCGCGGGCAGTTGCGCCTTTGGCCGGTGAAAGGCGTGCAGTGCCTCGACCGGGTCCTGCGGCACAGACAGCACACTGGCGTTTGCGGCTTCGACGTGTGCCTGGCCACAGCGCAGGACTACCCGAGGTGCCAAGCTGCTGGCGAGCTGCTGCAGGCGGGCGGCAGGGTAGGCCGCATCGGCCACGCTGAACGCCCGCCCGGCGCGCAGGCAGCCAAGCATGGCGTAGACCAGCGCCGCGCCCCGTTCGGCAACAATCAGCACACGGTCGTCGCTATTGGCGGTATTTTCCAGCAAATGCGCAGCGATGCCTTGGCTGATCTGCGCTAGCTGGGCGTATGTGCAAAGCCTGTCCGCTGTGATGATTGCAGGGGCTTCGGGACAACGCTCAGCCTGTTGCAGGAAGGCTTGGTGAATAGGCTGCTCGGCACGGTACTGCAGGCATAGCGTCGGGTTCGGGCGCAGGTCCGGCATGATGGGTTGGGGCTCCGCATGAACGTTTTGCCTGGCTGGTAGCACTACGCTAGTGCAGGCTGGCCCATGGCGCCAATGCGTGCGAAAAACAGCCGCGGTTCAACGTTCGCGCATGAAGAATCCGGCAACGAACTTGCGGAAGGTTTCCGGGCTTTTGAAATCGGCGTAGCGCTTGAAGTTTTCCGCGTCCGGCTCGGGGCCCAGCGGTTGTTCCAGTAGCGATATCGACAATACCCGGTCCTGATCCGAGGTCATGACCAACTCGTCTGCCACCTCGCCACCAATCACCGGCCGGCGCATCTGCACTTTCACACCCTTGCTGGCCATCCAGTCGACCAACGACACCAACGCCTTGAGCGGCTCACGCTCTTCGTCGCGGTACACGGGGAACAGGTGGGCGCGGGACAGCACGGGCACGCTGGCCACATGGATCAGCTCGTAGTAGTGGCTGCCGGCGCTGGTCGGCGAATAAAGCGTCAGCGCCAGCAGCGGTCCGCCGGTGCGGCTGCCGCCCCAGTACAAGTGATGCCCCTGGAAGTCGAAACCGTCTTCGTTGCGGTTGTTGAACAGCTTGCGCCCCTTGATCTGATCGACGCAGTCAAGCAACAGGCCGTGCCGGCGGTGGTTGCCGAACACCTTGGCTTCACGCAACCGAGCCTTGAGCATCATCATGTGCTTCATGTCCAGGCGGGTTTCCAGATAGTTGCTGGCCGGCACCCGCTCCAGCAGCGGGTAGCGGCTTGCCACGCTGCGCAGTTCGGCAAACTGCCCGGTCAGGTCCTTCTTCAGGTGCGTGGCATACAGGTTCAGGCCACTGGTCTCGATCCAGGTCAGCAACAGCGCCAGCAGGCGCTGCTGTGCGCGTCGCTCGCTGCCTTCGCCACCCTCGCCAGCGCCGCCGGCACGGAAGTCGCCAATCAGGCGCAGGGGCGTATCGGGTGGCAGCCAGGCGGCGGGTGGCGCGGGGTTGTTTTCGCGCTCGGCGGCTTCGCGCTCGTCTTTGCTGAAGGGGCAACCGGGCGCATGCTCGGCGGTACCCGGGTTGTTCTTCAGGAACAACGTGCCGGTGTTGCCATTGAGCGTGACATTGAGCACCGGCAAGGCGTCGTTACGGCAATCGCAGGCCAGCCACTGGTTGGCATTGCGCACCTTCATCAGTAGCTGATTGGCCTGCAGCAGGCGCGGGCCGCCCAGGGTGCCTGTGGCAAAGCCGACCAGCAGCTCTTCTTCGGCAGGGGTCAGGCTGCGCACCTGGGTGGCGGTTTTGTCGATGATTCGCATGAAGCAGCTCCAAGCTACGAGCCTCAAGCTTCAAGCAAAGCGCTGCCGCTTTCAACTCGCCGCTCAGTTACGCCGAACATGTCCCCGGGTGCGGGCGCGGCTTTCGTCGGCGCTCAGTCTTGGGTTGGGCTGCCATGTCGATGCGCCTGGGCAAGGGGCACCGGTGCGGTGCCCTGTTGCCTGGAATCGGTCATGCAGGCGCAAAAGCGAGCGGTCAGAAGATGTAGTCCGTGGTCAGGAAGCTGGACTGGCGATTGCGAATGATGTCGCTGATCAGTTCCTTGTTGGCTTCCTGGAAGCGCGTGGCCACCAACGTACGGATCGAGAATACGCGCAAGGCGTCATGCACCGACAAGGTGCCTTCGGCGCTGTTCTTGCGGCCGTTGAACGGGTAGGTGTCAGGGCCACGCTGGCATTGCGCGTTGATGTTGATGCGCCCGACCTGGTTGGCGAATATATCGACCAGGCTGCCGATGGTCTGCGGGTCGTTGCCGAACAGGCTCAGTTGCTGGCCGTAGTCAGAGTCCAGCACATAGTCGATCACCGTTTGCAGGTCGCGGTAGGGCACCACCGGTACCAGCGGGCCGAACTGCTCTTCGTGGTACACACGCATGCTGTGGTTGACCGGGTACAACAGCGCCGGGTAGAAGAACGAGCCGCGGCTGTGGCCGCCGCCTTCGTTGAGCACCTGGGCACCCTTGGCCCTGGCATCGGCGACCAGGCCATCGAGGTAGTCGACTTTGCCGGGCTCGGGTAGGGGTGTCAGGGCCACGCCAGGTTCCCACGGCATGCCGGGCTTGAGCGCGGCCAGCTTGCGCTGGAACTTGTCGAGGAAGGCCTCGACCACGTCCTCGTGCACAAACAGGATCTTCAGGGCCGTGCAGCGCTGCCCGTTGAATGACAACGCCCCGGTCACCGCTTCTTCGACCGCATTGTCGAGGTCGACCTGCGGCAGCACGATGCCAGGGTTCTTGGCATCCAGGCCCAGGGCCGCGCGCAAGCGGTGCGGGCGTGGGTGCAGTTTTTTCAAATCGCTGGCAGCCTTGTGCGTGCCGATGAAGGCGAACACGTCGACCTTGCCACTGGCCATCAGTGCGCTGACCGTTTCGCGGCCGCGCCCGTAAATGACGTTGATCACCCCAGGGGGGAAGCTGTCGCGGAACGCTTCGAGCAGCGGGCGGATCAGCAGCACGCCGAACTTGGCCGGTTTGAACACCACGGTGTTACCCATGATCAGCGCCGGGATCAGCGTGGTGAAGGTTTCGTTCAGCGGGTAGTTGTAGGGGCCCATGCACAGCGCCACGCCAAGCGGGGCGCGGCGAATCTGGCCCAGCGTGCCTTGTTCCAGTTCGAAGCGGCTGGAACGGCGGTCGAGGTCTTTGAGGGCATTGATCGTATCGACGATGTAGTCGCAGGTACGGTCGAATTCCTTTTCCGAGTCCTTGAGGTTCTTGCCGATCTCCCACATCAGCAACTTGACCACCGCCTGGCGCTGTTCGCGCATACGGGCGAGGAAGGTCTCGACGTGCTGAATACGCTCGGCCACCCGCATGTTCGGCCAGGCGCCGCGGCCCTTGTCGTAGGCCTGCACGGCGGCATCGAGGGCGGTGAGGGCGGTATCGGCATCGAGCAAGGGGGCGCTGCCCAGTATGACCTGCTGCTCCTCGTCACCCTGCTTGAGCCACACTGGGCTGCGCACCGTGGCCAGCGGGCCGGACCAGGTATTCGCGTTGTTCCATTGGGCCCCCCAGGCGCCAGGTTTCCGGGATGCTATCAGCGGTGGGGAAGAGTGAATCGAGCAGACGGTCCATGGTTACTGCACCTCACATTTACAGGGCGGATTTCAAGCCAGGTGAATCGCTTCAGCACTGAGCATGCACCGGCGCCGGGAAAAACACCAGTGTGGTACACCCCTGAGCGCAGCGCCTGGCTGATCGACCAGGCGCCGCTTGTTGCCTAAAGCTGCTGGGTGAACAGTTCGTGCGCCGGGGGTCTCGACCCTGCTTGGTTCAGTTCCGGATCGGCCTCGAGCACGGCCAGCCGTCGCCAGAACTCCACACGTGCTTGCTGCGGTTGCGACAGGAATGGCTCCATGTCCAGCAAGGCTCTGAGGTCACGGCGGTACGGCAGTGGCAGGCGCTGCCACAGCGCCGCTTCGTCGGGGCCAGTCTCCTCAAAGAAATCCAGATAGTCGCTTTCGCTGACCAGCAGGTCGACCTGGTGCGCGGCATTGTAGGCGTCGATCTGAGCGCGCAGGGGCGCGCCCAGCCACTCGCTTTCAAGGCGCAAGGCATCGGCGACGGGCCGGGGGACAGCGAAGTTTGCGGGCAGGTGCTGAAACTGGTTGGAGGCCAGGTCCAGCACGAACGGTTCGCTGATCTGGTCCAGGCCTTGCGGCAGCTCGACGAGGCTGCAACCGGTTAGGAACAGGGTTTTCAGTTGCGCAAGATTACGCAGGTCCGGTGCGCTGATCAGCGGGTTGTCCGACAGGTCCAGCTGCACCAGCCGCGTGTAGCGATCCAGTGTTTGCTGGGCATTGGCATCCCAGGTAATCCGGTTGCTGTCCAGGTCCAGCCAGTGCAGTTGCCACGGCTGGGGCAGGCGCGGTACACGGTCGAAGCGGCAATCCGACAGCATCAGGCGCCTGAGGTTGGGGAAGCGCTGCGTGAACGCTGCCGGCAAGTGGCTCAACTCGTTGTTATAAGTGAGCGAAAGGTGCTCGACATGGGCGAAATCATCCGGCAACGCCAGGCTCGCAAGGTCCTCGTCGTTCAGCCCCAGGCCGGAAAGCTCGAGGCTATACATGCGCCCCGTGGCGGCAAACGGCAGGGTTGAAAGGCGCCGCCAGGCGTTGACCAAAGGGCGTACCGCTGGCTGGCGCTGCGCTGCGCGCGCAGGGTCTGCCTGCACCCAGCGTTGCAGGTCGGCACGCAGGTCCTGCAGGCGCTGGTGCAGATCGCGCAGGCGTTGGGTGGTCGAGCTCAGGTCGTCGGCGAAAGGCTCTTCGTCGTCATGGCCCAGCCAGGCCTGGATTTCGGCATCGCTGGCATTGGGATAGATCCGCCGATAAGCGCCTTCTACCGAGCCGGTTTGCCGGGGCTGAGGCGCAAGCGGCTCCAGCGGGCGACCGCCGCGCAAGCCAGCCGTTGGCCTGGGCCGCACGGCCCGCGGGCCCCATAGGCGCTGTGGCAGGGTCTGGCGGTGTTCGGCAACCCAGCCCAGCAGGTGCTGGCGTAAGGCATTACCGTCGGCTGCCGTACCCAGGGATTGCCGGGCATGCGCTGGCAGCGCCTGCGCCACTGCACGGCAAAGGTCCCGATCCCGTTTTGCCGGGGCAGGCCGTTGACCCAGGTCAGCTTCGTAGCCTTCGGCCGACTTGATTACCCGGCTTTGCAGGCTGGCGTGCTCAGTGCCAACCCGTGCCAGCAGCGGCCCTTGAGGGCTTGCCGCGCGCAGTTGCAGGCCCAGGTCGCGGGGCCAGCCTGGCAGAGCGTCGAGTGCACTGAACACCAACCGTTCACTGTCGTCGCTGGCAAATGCCGGTTGCACCACACCCTCGAGGGCACGGACCAGCGGCAATTCACTGTCCAGCTGTTGCAGCTGCATGCCAAACCACGCAGGGAGCTTGCCATGCGCTTGCCAGGCAGCGGTGTCGGCGGCGTTCAAACGCATCAGCATGCGCCGGGCCAGGGGGGACGTTAGCCTTGGGTAGGTGTCGAGTAGCTGCTGCACCGCTGGCGCTACCGCGCCATTGCCCTCGTACAGTTGCTGGAACAGCCCTGGCGGTGCGCTGTCGCCAAGGGCCTGCACCGCGGCTTGCGCATTCAGGCGTTGCAGGGTGTCGAGCAGCAGCGGGGGCGGTGGCAGCCCTTCGACATGCACCTGGCGCAGCTGCTCGTTGTCGATGCCGCAGATGCGGCCGGCTTGTTCGACCTGCGCTGGGGTGAAGGCGGCGTAGGCCTCGCCCAGGCGGCGTACGCTTGTCTCTAACGACCAGTCGCCGGGTTGCTCGTGCTCACCGCGCCAGGCGCCTTGAGTGTTGTGCTCCAGTGGCGGCTGCCAGGCTTCGGCTGCTTGTGGATGAACGATGCGCCATTGTTGCCGGGCGTCATCGAAGCGTTGTTCGTAGAGGTGGCGGTCCATCCGGATGAACAGGCGCCCCTCATGCAGGTACTGGCCCTGGGCATTGGCATGCACGTCGGCCGGAAGTTGCACGTCACTGCGGTAAGGTGCCAGGTCCTGGTTCCAAAGCCGGTAGCGGCCATCATCGCTGCGCACCTCCTGCAAGTTGTTCATCAAAGGGCTGCCGAACAGTTTGGGCAGCACCTGGCCCGCCGCCACGAAGCCACCGAGCAGGGCCAGGTTAAGGCCGATCGCTTCGAGGTGCCGCAGGGCCAGCTGGCGGTCGCCTGCTTGCCAGTCCTCGTAGCCTTCCACCACTTCCCCCAGCAGCTGGCAGGCGGTCACTGCCAGCATCAAGGTGCCGACACCGGGCACGAAGAATGCGGCGGCATTGAGCGCGTCCCAGCCCAGGTTTTCCCACGCTTCGAGCCGCCTGGCTCTGGCGCTGGCGTCCGCGGCTGCGGTGGGCACCGCAAGCAGGCTGGCTTCATGCTTGAGGCGCAGCAGATACTGGTCATGGCAGTAGCCGAACGGTTCGCTCGTGATCGCCTGGCGGGTCAGGCGCAGGTCAGCCTGCGCTGCGCGTGGCCATGGGCGGTCGAAGGCGGTATTGCCGGCCGCATCCAGGTTCTGCTGCAGCACGTCGAAGAAGTGCGCCTGTTCATCCTGCTGGATATAGGCGGCGAATGCCTGACGTTCAGCGGGTTCCACAAGCAGGGTTGCCAGTGTGGCGTGCACCGCCGCCAGGTCACTGCACAGGTGCAGGGCCGGTTCGTGGCCCGGCATATGCAGTACCAGCCCGTGCGCGCCGGCATCGATCAGCATGACCTCGTGCAGGGGGATGCCAAACAGCGCCAGCTGCCAACATTGCACGGGGTGACCTTGTTGCAGCCGCTGCACTTCGTCCCGCGAGGCCCCGTCCAGCTGGTGCCGCAGGTAGGCCAGGTCGGCGGCCAGGCGCAAGCGTGCTTGTTGTAAACGCACAGCCAGTGCCCGGGTTTCGGGCCGGGCCAGGTGCTGGTCCAGGTGGGTCTGGTAGGCGCCGCCCAGGTCCAGCTCCCGGCACAGCGCCGCGAATGCCTGGGGGGCCAGAGGCAGGGGCTTCACCTGGTAGCGCTCGGACCGCAGGGTGAAGTGTGCTGCGGGCGTTTGCATGCCAATCGGTACCGAGCCGGGTACTTCAACTGCAAAAACCTGGATATCACCACTTCTGGCGATGGCACTCTCGGGTGTGAACGTTTCATCATCGGCGAAGTTCTGCAGGGCAGCCTGGAGCAGGTTATCGCGACGATGGCTGGAAAGATGGCACAGCCCCAGCCAATGCCAATCGTGCTCGACCCGCAATAGTTGAGTATCGAGCAAGGGCGTATCCAGCCCGTGTTCTGCCAGGCGGCCGTGTAGCAGCGGTTCGGCAAACTCACTGATCTGCTTGAGCCCATTGAGCGCCTTTGCCAACGCCGCTTGCGCATGCAGCAACTGGTTATGGCTGGCGAAAACCGCCTCGCGCAGGTCGGGTGCGGCATTGTTGAACTCGTCCTGCAACTGCCACGGGGCAAGTTGACTGGCCTGTAGAAAGCCCCATTGCCCAGGGGTGGCACGACGCGCCCAATGCGGCAGTTGTGCCGCGAGCAGGGCGTGGTGGGGATTGTTGCCTATCATGATGATGCACCTCTTTATGCAAAGAAGGCATCAAACGCCAGTTATCGATAGCGAAGTGGTAACAGGTTACCGTGACGTCGGCACGCTTATAGCAATTTGTTGCCAATAAACGCAGTGGCGGCAGGAAATTTGGCGCCAGAATAATTCAGACAAATACCAGCCAAG
>Ga0302347_1004599_pt1 | contig 10902 bp, 6 predicted proteins | sample PhyWR1_FD_202178 | JGI IMG/M metagenome (GOLD analysis project Ga0302347, IMG submission 202178) | Leaf surface microbial communities from wheat plants in UC Gill Tract Community Farm, Albany, California, United States - DLSL W.R1 (v2)... | ecosystem: Host-associated > Plants > Phyllosphere >...
GGGCGACAACCGCCGGTTGGCCTGTCGCGTGGTGAAAGACTGGGATGCGGTCAATCGACGCCTGACCTGGGCGAGGCCATTGAACCCACGCGAGCTGGTCCACATCGGCAGCCTGGGCGATCTGGTTGGCAGCACGGCGATGGTCAAGGGCGCGCCGACCTGGGTGGCCAATGTCGAGGCGGTCATTGAGGACATGCGTGCTGCGGTGCCGGAATGCGTGATCGCCCTCGGTACCGGTGGCATACCGAACTTCTACAACCGGCGCCTGGAAGGCTACCGAGAACTCGCAGCAGATATTGCGCGGCGTAAGGGCGTGCTGTTCGAAGACTTCTACGCCCGCACCCTGGCGTGGCAATACAGCCAGCCGGCCACGACCCAGCTCTACCTGGACGCCAGTCAGGGCGCGGTCAGTACTGGTGCAGCGGCCTATACCTTGTACCTGAGCAACGGCAGCAAGCCGACTCCGCTCACCGATGGTAATGCCCAGTTGTACCGGGGCTGGTCGGTCAAGGTTGATGGCGTGGAGCGGATCAACCGCGGCTGCCATGTGGAGGGTGGTTACAAATCGGGATGGCCGAGTGGTACCGCACAGATGAGTAAAGGCAGCGTGGGGGTGGTCGGTGACGACTATCGCCTGGTGTTTGAGTCGAATGCGCCGGCCGCTGGGGCTTCCATTGTGGTGAAGCGTGCCGCTGCGAAATGGTCGACCGATGACACCCACCCGGGTGGTAACGGGATTCCGGTCTTTGGGCAGGCGGCTATTGCAGCGCTCAGTCAAGCGGCACGACTGGCTGTAGGTTCTGCTGGCATGAAACCGTAAGCATCTAAAACTTTACCCGCTCCGGCGGGTTTTTACATGGAGAAACCTATGCCCATCACCGCGCAGCAACTGCTGCAGATCCTCCCGAACGCCGGCCAATCAGCCGGCGTTTTTGTGTCCGCACTAAACACGGCCATGAACCACTACCAGATCGTTGGCACCAAGCGCATTGCCGCCTTTCTCGCGCAGATCGGGCATGAGTCTGGCCAGCTCAAGTACGTGAAAGAGATCTGGGGCCCGACCAAAGCCCAGGCCAAATACGAGGGCAGGGTAGACCTGGGCAACGCCGTAGAGGGTGACGGCTCCAAGTACCGTGGACGGGGCCTGATCCAGATCACCGGCCGTGCCAACTACGGCGAGTGCGGCGAAGCGCTCGGCCTCGACCTGATCAGGCAGCCCGAGCTGCTGGAGAAGCCACAGCATGCCTGCATGTCGGCGGCCTGGTTCTGGGCGAGCCGGGGGCTGAACACGCTGGCCGATGCCGGTAGCTTCAGCAAGATCACCAGTCGCATCAATGGCGGGCAGAATGGCGCAGCAGATCGTGAGGCGATTTACGCTCGGGCGCTGAAGGTGTTGGCGTGAAGATCGATGGGGTGAAGTGGGGCGGGGTGCTGCTGATCATCCTGCTCCTGATGGCGTACAGCGCGCGTGCCGCCTGGACGTGGCAGGCTAACGCCTATGGCCAGCAGTTAGCAGCTAAGGAGGCTGTCCATCAAACCGAACGCACAAATCTGGCTAATGCCAACTCCGCGAAAATTTTGGTGGAGCAGGGCAAGCGCATTGCTCTGGAGCAATGGCTGGCTGCCAGCGACCAAGCCCATTACCGAGCCCTGATCGATGAACAAACTAAACAAGCACGCCTGCGTGATCGCCTTACTACTGCTGATCTGCGGCTGTCAGTCCAACTTGACACCACCACAACTCATTGTGAAGGAATGCCAACCACCGCCAGTACCGGCCGCGTGGTTCATGGAGCCGCGCGAGCCCAACTTGACTCAGCGCATGCTCGACGAATTATCGGAATCACTAGCGTCGGAGATGAGGGACTGATCGCCCTCCAGGCGTGCCAGAGCTATGTGCGGCTCATAAAGTGAGCTTCTAGGTGCTTACCGGTACAAGAGCAACAAGGAAATAGGTGCCTTTGGGGTACTTTTTGCGGTACCGAGCAACCATATTATTTTCTATGATGTTATACCAGGGATCCATCCATCCATTGGGTGTCTTCAAGAGGTAATGATCACCGTCATAGGGTACCTCTCCTGATATGCAGACTATTGTCCCATCTGGTATTTCGGTAGGATCCCAATCAGCTATGACTTTAATTTTTTCTTCTTTGAGAGCGATAGCTATGTCGTGCAACTGAAGGCCATATGGCTTTGAATTGATTGATCGACCTTTCGCCGTCTCTACAAGATGTTTTGCCTTTTGATACGAAACTCCCAAAAGGGATGCAACACATGCGGCGCCGCAGCCCCACTTATCTTCTTGGGATACAAGTTCATATTTCTTCACGATCAGATCCTTACGATCAACCAAAATTTGGAGTGATGCTTAGCAGGGCCAGTGGATAATACGTTCTTTGATGAAGGTCAAGAGGAGTTTCGAGCGCTTCGCTACGTGGTGCTGAGCGATGCGGACATTACCCTACTCGTTGACTGACTGAAAAAACGATGTCCCCACATGGGATCAACATCTTATCGCTCAGTATGGGGGGGTATTAGGCTTTCTGGCTATTTGCGTCAGCTCTCATGAAATGGTCCCAATACGGCACCCAGAGGGATTTGGCAATGGGTGAGCTGAGCTGCAGGCCTTAAAATACAAGGGGCGGGTGAAGGGAATCGAACCCTCGTTATCAGCTTGGGAAGCTGGCATCACCTTTACGCGATGGTTAGATTCGATTCCTTTTGTAGGGACTAAAGACCGACTATTCTTTTAATCTCTGCTTCGAGTTCTAATATTTTTAGCGAGTTTATCGCTACGCCAATATTGTTGGGGATCTGCGTTATAGGCATTGGGACGTTGGCAGTAGGGGCTGGGACTATTTGTATTTGACCCGCCGCAGTGTGCATGAATCCAGCATAGTGAATGCCAAGGAGCTTAACTCTTGATGTGCCCATATATGTATTGCCAGCTTTGTCCATGTATGAACCAATATTTACCAAGAATACCGGTGATCCGCTAGACCCGGGGAAGCTTGCGATATCCGTTAGAAACTCCGGTTTTCCGTTACAGAAAATAGCAGGGTGTGTGGCTGTAATCCCTTTTCGTATTACTGGCATGTTATGAACTGCATCCCATATGCCATTAGGATATCCGATCATCAAAATATCCTCCATGGTCGAGAAGTCCTCTCTCTCTTCCTGGGTTGGAATAATATCGGTATGGAGCGGCATATAGAATAGGTTGACACCGTCGGCAGTTGCTTGTGTTATGAGGGGGGCGATTGGAAAAGCCGCAAGGTCTACGTCAGGGTCCGGGTGTTTAATGCATTGGGCCTCGAAGTTTGGTATGTCGTAAGTCATATGTTGGTTTGGGTCGGGCTCACCATCTTTATCTCTAAGGGTGACGTGGATTTTTGCTGTTGTCGCATTTTTAATTACGTGCTTGTTTGTAATAATAACTGGTACTGCATCGTTTCCGCTGGCCAGTAAGTGCATATAAAATCCTGAGCCTGTGGAAGTGCCTCCTGTTGAAAGTTTTGATTCCAGACGGACCGTACTGCGGGTTAGTTGTTCGATGAGTCCAAGAGCCATGATTATTTTCTCTTATGTGTGGGTGGGGGGTGTTAGTTGCGTTGCTTGTTTGCTGTAATTTGTTTGTGCTCTTTAGCGGGCCAAGTAAAAGTGCTCGATAAACGTTTGCCTCAATTTTTTCATTACGTAATTGTCAATTCAAAGCGTTAGCTTCAGCGCTGCGCCCTCAAGCGGTACTTAATTCATATAGATTTTGCAAGAAAATCAGGGGGGAGGGATTTCGGACGGGCAAGGCTTCAACTCCTTTCGTGATGTCGAGATGATAGCAGCACTCAAAGTCTTTGCCAGTTTTAGGAGGGGCGAACGGGTAGGTAGCTGGTACGAAATTGATACAAGAAGATTTTTTAGAGCTGTAGGTGCTTATTTTTAGGGGTAGAGTTAATAGTTGGTCCAAGCCATCATTCGGGGATAGGCTGAAGCGGCTGGCTAGGGTTTCATGCCGGCAGGTTTGGAGTAGCGTTTGATCGGCAGGAAGTGGATGGGCAAAAATGGCCGAGTGACTTTTCGAGTGACTTTGTCACTCAGGATTCAGCACTGTTGGGCATCGTTGCAGCGAGCGCCAAGCGCGAAGCCTTGAATTTAGAGGCCTGTAGAGATACAAACTTGAATGGGGTGCTAGGGGTCGAGTGTTCGAATCACTCCGTCCCGACCATATTTTTCAATGAGTTAGCCCAATCTGAAAAGGTTGGGCTTTTTCATGTCTAAAAAAATACTCCCACATTTACTCCCACGGATATCTTGGATCTCGGTAGATATGCCACTTGAGAGGCGTTCGACTCTCGTATCCCCGGGCAGCTCGTATCAGTGCAAGAGCCAGAAGGCGCGAAGACGCTTGTTAAAGGGGTGCCGATTTGGAGAGCGGTTGCGGTTGATGCTAAGTCGCGCCGCAAAGCGTGGTAAGCCCAAAGCCTGTAAATACAGTCAAGGTCGTTCTCTCCGAAGAACATTTCAATAGGGCTCTACCTGGGGTTTAAAGGCAGTAGAATCATAAATTTGCCCCCAAATATGCCCCCTGTCGCAGGTGATGGATGGGAAATCGCTATTAGGGAGTTATCGCCATTTTGTCTGCCATCCACAGTCATCCAGCGCTCGGTGTCGGGACGTCAACATTTTACCATGGCCGTCTGGTGCAAGGTTTTGATCTACTGGCGTCATCCCACGTCCCGTGCTACTGGCGATGGTGGTTGAGTCGGGATCGTGGCTCCATCGCGCGTTTCAGAATACGATATGGCCAGAGCCTTACAGGGAAGAGCGAATGGGCAGCACTATACAGCAGCATTTGGGCGCTCCAGAGGTCTCACTCGATCAGCACGTGGATAGTCGTCGAGCCGAACTCGCACTCGCTTTAGAGTCACGCCAAGCTATTTACCTAGATATTAAGTTTTGGATTTTACTTAGGAACGTCGTAGCAGAGCCGGGCAGCACAGAGCGGCAGCGCGAGCTGTTGACGATTCTGAAGGAGCGGGTCGCTAGCGGTTTTGCGTTCTGTCCCATCAGCGAGAGTACGTTTTCCGAGCTACTCAAGCAAAGCGATCATCGCACAAAGGGGGCTACGGCAGAGTTGATTGACGAGCTGAGTCTAGGCGTTGCGCTGATCCCGTTTGACACGCGTTCATCTATGGAGCTTGAGCGCTTTATCTCATCGACAAGCATGACAGGGAACTCTCCGCCCTTGGGAGGGATGGTATGGTCCAAGCTGAGCTATGTGCTGGGAATTGTTCATCCAGCAAACACCGGTTTCGATGTAAATACTGAGCTGGCGGTTCAAAAGGCATTCTTCGATCATATGTGGGATATTCCATTATCCCACATGGTGGAAGTTCTTGGTGATGGCATGCCACTTGGACCTGAATACCGAGATCTCGCTGACACCTTAAATGCAGCAAGTGCACACCATGCCCGGGACCTTCGTAGTTTTCAACAAACTTACCAGATTGAGCTGCGAGGAGCCCTTGGCTTGTTCGCGCCAGTAGCCGCTGACATAGCTCGAAAAATTGCTGAACGGGCCATGAGCCAATCAATGCCGAGAGAGGGATCTGAGTGGGATGGTCTTGTTCGACAGTGGTACGCACTGCTGATCGCAGCCTTCAAGAAGGATGAAGTCAAAGACGCCCTTAGGACGATCCACATCAACACTTGCCTTCACGCGGCCGTGCGATGGAATAAAACGCAGCAACTGGAAGCAAATGACTTCTACGATTTTCATCATGCGGCTGCGGCCCTTGGATACTGCGATGTGTTCCTCACTGAGCGAGGCCTGAAGTCGATGGTCACAGCCAAGCACATTGCTCTTGATGCTCGATACGCTTGTAAGGTCGTAGCGAGTGTTGATGAGGCGATTACGGTGCTTCGTAGTCAGGTTTGATTGTCTGAATCAAGCATATCGTCATTCCGCATCGTGCGCTCCTTGATGAAAGGATACTAAGTTACAAGGCGCTGATGCGCTTAAGTGGATCGGAGAGTAACCATGGCAGGAGCTGAAGCGCAGGCCGGCTTTTATTACCAGAATTTGGTCGCAGCACTGCAGCTGCTTGAGTTGATCGACATTGGCTCCAGGGTACGCAGTGTCACCTTAGAAAACCCCGCTCGCGCGAAACACATCGATGACCTCATCATCGACACAGATTCGGGGGCTCGATTCGTTCAGGTTAAGTGGTCAGAAGATCAAAGTACCTCATTCACCTTGGCTAGCTTGGTCGCGGAGGATGAGGGCGGCTCACTTTGGGAAAAGCTGGCACGCGGATATCAGCAGATTCACTCTGAGCAAGGGGAGAAAGTCGTAGAGCTCTTATCTACGCGAAGGGCTGGTATTAACAAACAGCCTGCGCAGGGCTTTGTTCAAAGCCTGCAACAGTTCATTACTGAGTTTCATGAGCCCTATATATCGAGTGCTCCGGGCATGTCGATGGAGTCTGTTCCAGCATATCAATATTACGAACAGACTATTCAAAAGCTCAAACTAGCGTCAGGCATCTCCGACGCTGAAATATTCGCAGCGTTCTTGAGGTCTTTGCGATTCAAACTCTCGCAAGATGACCGCGATACAGTTTCGGCTCGTGTTAGGACTCGTTTGAGTCAACTCGGTATCGAGCAACAACAGTTCGGCGTTTTGCTAGATGAATGTGTCAAATGGTCTATTGGAAGCGCGAGGATAACGGCAGACCTTGTTTTGGAGAAGTTGGGTCTGTCGGATCGCTTTGCAGAGCGCTTGAGCCATCGGTTCCCTGTCGATGAGGAATTATGGGTGCCAACCCCAGAACTTTTCATGGCTCTGGAAAGGGCGCTAGAAAGTCTCTCCTCTGGTTTCATTGTCGTGGTTGGTGAACCAGGGGCTGGAAAGTCGACGGCGTTGACGAAATTTCTCCGTGCAAATTCGAGCATAAAGTTTGGATACTATTGTTTTATCCCGGACGAGCGGGCCGTGGGAAATGAACGATTGCAGGAAGATGCCTTTGTTCGTTCTGTGTGCTCTGGTCTGAAGGATGCATATCCTGATTTTAAGTTCCCCAAAGCCTATGCGCCAGCATCGGTCGAACTGTTGAACGATTGGTTGCAGGAGCTTTCTAAAAGCAAGGAGCGAGTTGTGTTTCTGATTGATGGGGTTGACCATGTTGATCGAAAAACTCGCGAGTCCCTACTATCCAAGCCCTTAACAAGTGTTTTGGATGGGCATCTTCCAGATAACGTATTGATAATAGTTACAACAAGATACGAGCAGGCGCTACCTTCTGCCATTGTTAGTCACCTTAGGCGGGAGTCCGTTAGACGAATAGTTGTCAAGCGGTTTGATCGTCTGCAAGTGTCTGAATTTATGCTGCATAGAGGTGTCTCGCATGACAGTGAGTTGCTAGAGCAAATTTTTGTTGTTTCGGCTGGCGTGCCAATCTACTTGGAATATTTGGCAAAAATACTATTCGATATGGATGTCGCGAAGCGCCGAAAGTATCTGCGACAAGCGCCCACGCTGCGGAACGACAGGATTGATCACTTTCATGATCACATGTGGCAAGAATGGTCTGCGGACTTAGACACGGTTTATTTGATTGCCATATTGGTCGTTCGGCAAGAATACACCACACCAGAAACGCTAAGAAAATTGCTCGGAAGCGTTAATCATCCACTTTCTCTCGCGGTGGTAAAACAGAAGTTACAGGCAATCAGCTACGTATTGAAGGTGTCAGAAGCAAAAGGGTTTGCGATCAATCACGCTAGCCTTGCCGAGTTCGTAAGCGAGCGTACTGCCGATTATAGATCTGAGATCACACGTGCAATTCTGGATTGGTATGAAGCGGAGCCTACAACTGATGAATCTTGGCGTCATAGATTTCGGCATTTATTAGATGAGGGGCTTCACGAAGAGGCGCTTAATGCCTGCGATGACGATTGGGTGAATCGGGCTTGGAGTTGTTACAGACCAATGAGTGAAATCCAGCGGAATCTGGATCTTATTTGGCGAGCAAGTATTCAATCTAACGATCTCGTTTCCTTCATACGCATCGGTTTCTTAAGGCAACAGGCAGGGTTGATTGAGCAGAATGTGGAACTCAAGCCTGTAGAAATGGCGATAACTCTTATGGACATCGGGCTGTCGGATGGCGCGTTGAGTGCGGTTTGGGACGGCGAGTTTTGCATGGTCTCCCCCGCTGATTTTGCGCTATTTGCTGAGCATTATGCATGCCGGATCGGCCGTACGCTCCCTACAGCTATCGTTCGCGAGTCACTTGCCACCCGCGGCAATTCTGGTTACCCAGGAACCGCTGCTATATATCGTGTGGCTAGTTTAGTTATGGAACCTGCGGCGCTGTTAGGAGAGATCGCTCAATTGCGTTGGCAGTCAAAGCGCCAAGGAAGTCACGCGATTGCGGCTGCGGAGGCTATAGATAATGGCAAACTCAATCTTGAGTTGCAATTAAAGGTACTGCAGAGCCTTGTTGATCGCGTCTCAATCGACAAGCTAATTGCTATCTCTAGCCAGAAGCTGCCAGATTGTATCCTAGGCTCTGCATGCCAAGCAGCATTGGCGGTGGCATATTCAAAGTCTGGCTCTATCCCCGACGCCATCGTTGTTGCGGAGGGCATAAAACTAGAGTGCCTACCCCATGAGTTTCTAACGTGGGTGCAGGTTCAGTTTGCGCGTTACCATATTCCTTTTGTCGGTGTAGAAAGCATTTCCATCCCCACAGTGCCGAACACACTGGCTAAGAATCACCATTTTAATCCAGATCTGATTGGGATGTTCGAAGCGTTCCGAAGCTTCATGCTCAATCGAGTCGATGGTGCAGCCGCACTTCGTGCGAGTTGCGTCCACTTGAGGGCGCCTATTGGTGACATCGTTACTTCGCTGATTTCATTGGCTGAGTTTTGGGTGAAATCAGCCTCAGGGAAAGCAGTGGGTGATGGCCTTGTATCACTTAAGGCAATTTGCGATCGGCTTGCGATTCATCCGGAAACTTTCCAGAGTGATTCAGACACCCACTACCATGGTCACTTATATGCTGGCTCTGCCCACGAGCTGTATCAGCATGTATGGGATTGTGCCGCCGAGTTCTTAGACAAAGAAGACCAAACTGCTCTGGGCTCTTACTGGCTGGAGGTTAATGGTGGTGAACGATGCAGGCGTTTTCCATCCGCTACCCGTAAATTGGCCGAGTCCCTGATTGGTAACCGTGCAGCAGTCGCTGCCCAGATTCAGCGCAGGCTCTTGGATAGTGTTGAAGCAGCAGCACGTGCAGAAGAGGAGACGATGACGCTCGTGCCAGCTCTTCTTGACGTTGCGCGTACTTGGGGTGCCTGCGGATTCAGGGAGGAAGCCGTCCGTCTTTGGAACGATGTCGCAACCGTTGCATGCGGTGTTCACAACCGCAAGGACTATCAGTTCAGTGAAATACTCATCCCCCTGAAGCTTGCTCACGATAAAGACCCTGAAGGCAGTCGACATCGTCTAGCGGAACAGCTCGAACTTGCCCACCATTTAGAGGACACGGGGGCCGGGAAACAGGTGGCGATTGCTATCGAAGGTCTGTTGGGCCTTGTTGCGCAATGGTGGCCAGCTGAAGTCTTTCGGGGGGTGGTAGCCGAGGAGAGACAAATATTTCGTGAGCGTGCACTAGGTGGTGTGTTGTCGGAACTTAACGCCGTGTCGTCATTCGATAAACGGATATTGCTGGCAGTCCTGAAAACGATGTCTCGCTGGCAGAACTATGGGCACTTCGATGACGAGACGCTGCCCGCAATGCGGGGTTTCTTTGCGGCATTACTCAAACAACGCAATTATGACGTAGCAGATGAGACCTATGAGTTCGCACGTCAAATGTTTTTGGTCGAGAAAAATCGGCCTCGGCTGTTAGGCGAATGGGCCGTGATGCGAAACGCTATTGAACCTGCCAACGAGGATGCGCAGCGTGACGAGGTGATGTATTGGGAGCCTGAGGAACCGTCGGAGGATCAGTCAGAAACAAACTATTCCGACGATTTCAGAACGCAAGTTAAAGCAACATTGGAGAGACTTGACCCGGGTGACACCGCAGCATTCCGAGTGAAACTGGAGGAATTTGCTCATCAAGAGCTGAGGGAGAGGACAGCGACCAGGTTGTCTCAGGAGCGTGATGATTGGCGCCGAGCGCTGCTCGCCACGTCTTCGCTGAAATCAGTTCCCCCCGACCTTGATCAGGAATTTGAGGTATTCCTCGAATCATTCGAGCAGCAGATTCTTGGTCTATATGGAAGGGACGATGCACATTTGCGCGAGGCTGCCGAAGAAGTCGTTCGTGAGACTGTTGACGGGTTTTCGCTATTCGTTGGAGTACCACAACTGAGTTTCGCGCGATTTAAGGAGGCTTTCGATCTTGATGCTTGGCTTGACAAATTGCTTCGCCCAGTCGGCATTGGCTACCGTGTTGAAGGCGAGCTTCGTGCGTTGCTGCCAGACAGAATTCAGGGTGCTTCGTTTACTCAACTGCCCAGTTGGTTGGCGCTCGCTCGAGAAAAATTGACATCTGACGCACGCGCGCTGGCCTTGGTTGAGGTCGCGAAACGCTATCGTCTGGCGAACCCGGAGGAAGCATTTGAGTTACTTGAAGAGGCACGGGACTCCATCGCGGATTTCTTTTTCGAGCACTTGGATCTGTGCCGTGAAATATGTGAGTTGTCACTTGAAATTGATGCAAGTAGGGGCTGCCGCTTCATGCTCGACAGCTTCAGACATCAGTACAACAAGTACCCCACGTCACTGGTGTACTGAATCGCCCCTAGTTTCGTAGACACCTCCAAGCCTTAAAATGAGGCCCATTAGGAGGTGCCATGAGCAACCAGCGATATCCCGAAGAATTC
>Ga0302347_1004603_pt1 | contig 10894 bp, 10 predicted proteins | sample PhyWR1_FD_202178 | JGI IMG/M metagenome (GOLD analysis project Ga0302347, IMG submission 202178) | Leaf surface microbial communities from wheat plants in UC Gill Tract Community Farm, Albany, California, United States - DLSL W.R1 (v2)... | ecosystem: Host-associated > Plants > Phyllosphere >...
GATCTTGCCAGCCGCCGCGTTCGGACCGAAAGAATGCCGGAATGGCAATCTGCGTTCGGCCAGTCTGGGCGTGGTTCTAGCTACTCACGTGCTTCAATTATCGGTGAGAGAATATACAAGAGGGCAGCACCGATTCCTGACGAGACTCCATCACCTGATCGGAACTCTTTCCTGCATGAAGTAGCGGTAGTATTGGAAAGTACCTGTGAACAGGTCGGAGCCAAACTTGCGTAGTATGTTAGCTCAGATTTTCTAGAAGGCTTGTAATCAACAAGGGGAGTTGACGGCTCCCCTTAACTTTTTTCATATAGAACCTAGACACCTAAGTTCCATTTAAGATGGGTTAAAGCGGGTGTTGTACGAGCACCAACACCTAATCGCCACGAATAATCAGTCTAACTGATTTGCTTAATTTTTTGATTTCCTACCTTTTGGCTGCCCGTAACCATTCGTTGATGGATGTGCTCGCTCCCTGAATACGAGCTTCTTTATGTTTATTTCTCTGTTTGGGTGAGTTGCCTTTGTTTTTCTTCACTTACCCGCTTCTTGTAAGCCACCGTCAGCATAGTAGTGTGAACTGTCCAATGCTTAGGTCGCGGATAGCCGCGTCTTCTGTGTATAACACCAACGCACTTCGGCACAGATGGCAGTAGTATGTCTCGTAGGGGGGGCTGTGATGGCTTAAGTCAGTTTTTCCTGCGAGTTACGGACAATAAACGATTTGGCGTACATCGTTATGCTCCTCACCACCAGACGACATGCAGGCGTGGTCAGTCCCACTAGGCTAATTGTCGTCGGATGGATTGAGTGAATGTATTGCGGTAGTCAGGAGGGCTTAATATCAGTCGGGCTATCAGCGATAGCAGAAGGCACAGGGCTTTTCACCACAGTACTGACGGCTACACCGTGTGCATTTCCAGCGAACGGGAGGACTACCGGGTTTCGAGGGGCTTCGTTTGGTCATTCTCAACCTCCGGTTCAGCCGTGGCGGGAATCCGCGATACGTTGCTGAATCCAGAGTTCGAGTTCGCTTTTTAACCAGCGGGATGAACGACCAAGCTTTACCGGTTGCGGGAATTGCCCATTTTTCATCTGTTTGTAGAACCACTTATCAGTCAGTCCTGTCAGTGTGGTGATGAATTTCATATCGACCATCTGGTCACTTAACAGGCTTTCTGGTTGCGTTGTATTCATGATGTTTTCTCTTCTGCGGGGGATTGTCGCGAAGGGATTTCGGTAGCGTGTTGTTCGGTAACCGGCATCTCCTCATACCATATGTCCCGAAGTAAAAAATTACAGAGAAGCGGCCCCTTTAAGTATGTCTAATCTACCGATAGGTTTCGTTAAGCGTGAAAGCAGGCGGACTAACTCCACCTGTTGACCTCAGCATTCATAATTCCTTTATGGTCCTTGCTCGATTATCATTCAGAAATGGCTGTAAATAGGACTGAGATTAAGTAAATGACTGGCTATCGCGAACAAAATCAGCTTCATGGCCCAAAATCTGATTACCCAGTAGAATCGTTACCCGCTGTATTGCGCAATGTTGTCGCTAGTCTGAATGAAGACACAGGAATTCCTGTCGAGCTTATTGGCAGCGCCGTATTGTCTGCTGCATCACTTGCCTGCCAAGCCTTGATCGAAGTTGTTTCCCCTCATAATAGTCAACCAGAGCAATGTTCACTGTATTTGCTGACGATCGCAGAATCTGGTGAAGGTAAAACAACAGTCCATAAGCGCATCATGAGTCTGTTTCATGATTTTAGCCAAAATATGGATGCCATTTATAAAAATCAACATGAGGAGTATGAGGCTGGACTCGGTATCTGGGACACAAAAAATAAAGGAATTAAGTCTGCGCTTCGCAAAGCAAGCAAGGATAGACATGACACACAAAGCTATGAAGATGAACTTAAAGCACTGAATAAGAAAAAGCCCATTAAACCAAAACGATTGAGAATACTTTATGAAAATATTACTTCAGCGGCTCTCATTCATGGATTAATCGAATATCCGAATGCTGCAATCATCTCTGATGAGGCCATCTCTTTTTTTCAGGGTTATGTAAAGAATGAATATGGTTTTCTCAATAAAGCCTGGGATGGTTCGACTTATTCCTTTGAGCGCCGTGACTTTGATGGGGTGAGTGTTAATGCATGCATGACGATGGGCCTGATGGTCCAGTCTGATGTATTTAAAGATTACTTGAAAAAAAGTGGTTCGCTTGCTCATTCGAGTGGTTTCCTTTCTCGGTTTTTAATCGCAGAAGTAGAAAGTTCTCGTGGCCTACGAAAAGCAAATGTATCACATGAAAAATCTGATTCAGCAATACAGGAGTTGCATGACAGAATAGACATCCTGCTTGGGCGTCAGGCAAAGAAATTCAGCGAAGGTGATAACGAAAAGATCTCAATGATACTGTCTGATGATGCCAAGGATTTATGGTTGGAGATGTCTGATTATATCAATGAGCGCTGCTCAGGCAATGGCTGTTTTGAACATATCAAAGAAACAGCGGCAAAGGCTATGAGCAACGTGATAAGACTGGCCGCTATATTTCAACTCATATCCCCCACACCGAGACTGGACCTGGATGAACACACTGAAAAAAATAATTCTGGCCTTTATCTGTGGGAAAAGGAAAAGTCTATTGAAAAAGAAATGCTGAATAATGCGTTCGTGATTATAAAATGGCATCTATTCCAGACCAGCAAGCTTTTTCATACTAGAAGTAAACGCTATCAACTGGAACAAGACGCTTACGAATTGTTCAGTCACATAAAAAAACAATTTATTGAGCTTAATAAGTTTGAAGTTTCTGTTCGTGATCTTGAAAATAGTGGCCCTGGTCGCCTCAGAAAAAAAAGTGTCCTGATGCCTGTTTTAGAACAACTCATTAGCACTGATGTTATATATCTATATGGTCCCTCAAACTTTGAGGCTAAAAATAAAATTGCTATGTGTTTGGATGGAAAACATTATGGTACTCCTCATGGATTATTCACTCCCTTTACAATGAGATCGAGTGATGTAAATGTGGTACCCATTGAATGGGACTTGTCGAAATTAAGGTGACAAACAGCGTAATTTATGTTGTCGCTCTCGCTTTATTCATCTTACCTCTCATGTCAGGAAAACCGTCGCTAAGAATAGGTCATACCAAGTTAGAAATATTTACCTACTTTCTATTTAGAGTGCGACTTTGCGACACGCTGTCGCAGAGTCGCAGACATTTTGACTATCACTGTTACTTTTTATTGCAAAAATGATCATGAAATGCACAACTGTAAACCAAGATAGTTGTATCTATTGTTAAGCATAGCTGTCACTCAGACCGGCTGTTCTAAGTTCAAACAGGCGTCTTCTCAGGATGAATCCGCTCGAAGCGGAGAGTTATTCAGGGCTTCCTGCCCTGACTACCCCCAAATGAACGCTGCTCCCTGCTGTATATTTTGCTTCGCTCTTTAGCCAGGTAGCTTAATCGGAATGAAAGGCTTTCATAAGCTGAGGCTGCCTCAAAATTATCAGCATTACCATTCAGATAATAGAGCGGGTTATCCGGGAAGTGAACCAGCGTTCGATATTCTGGTGTATCCTGAGTTTTAAGTGCACTGGACCATGCTTCTTCTATGAAAGACCCCAAATTATCACTTCTTCGAGTAAAGTCTCCCAGGCTACAAAATGTATCTTTGTTAACAAACAATACAGCATGATAATGCGGTTTGCCCTCCGCACCGTATTCACGTACCCATGCGTAAGTTAACTTGCATGTGTAGATACGTTGTCCTCTGCTTTGTAACCTCCTTTGATATGCCGTTATTTTAGCATCCAGTGACTCAATGAACCGAGAGAATACACCGGAACTCATATCAGGTGTATTTGCTATGCTGTCATCGCAGTCATTATAATCGGGAAAGCGAAGTAGCATTATAATCGCCATTGTTCTGGTGTGAGTAGCTAAAGCGATATTTATTACACCACGGAGTTTATCTATGTAGCGTTCATTGAAGGGGGCATGTCTTAAATCAAGTGTAAAACCTTTCGGTGTCATGGCGTTCCCTTATTTATAACTGAAGTGGTTTCTGCATATTTGAGCTAACAATGAGCGATGCTAATGTGTTTTGAGAAGGCTAAGGTAGCGTTGAGTATTCGTGATATAAATATAAGATTTGTACAGTGGTTGCTTTGTGCGTCTGTATATTGTATATATAACAAAACCAACATGCTGATGTTTGTTATTACATCACGGCAGGCTCTCTTTTATATTAATTTGACCTATTTTTTACTCCGAAGTTATTGTCATGAAAGATGTAAGTTTTATATCAGCGGGAAGCTCTGATTTGCACCTCCAGCCAAGCCTGAACTTCACTTTTTAACCAGCGTGAAGATCGTCCTAATTTAATAGGTTTGGGAAACTTACCTTGACTGATTAACTTGTAAAACCACTTATTACTTAGCCCTGTAAATACAAAAATAAATTCCATGTCCACAAGTTGGTCATTAAGTAAGTTATTCATAATTGATATTCCTTAATAAATTCACTCAGAAGCATTGCGTCAGGTCTACGAAAATCAACCAACGTCAATGCGGTTCATCTAATAGGAATACCGTGTAAAAAATTACATACCCTTCCTTAAGTGCAGCTTCATTTCGGGCTATCAGGTAAACACTAAATAAAGAAAAAATAGACCTATATCACATACTGGCAGCCATCAGAGGTTGTCATAAGGAGATAAGTCTGGATATTCATGTTCTTAGCCATCTGTTTGATGAGATGTATACCTTCGCCATTGAAGGTACCGCCGTGACCGATTCAGCCGCTGCCCTGGCGGAAAGCTATCTGTTGTCGGGTGAAGATATTCACGAAGCAGCAGAGTCGCTGGTGCTGCACGAATCGCTCAAAGCCTGTGGTACTGGTTTTGCCTGCGGGCTGAGTGGTGGCGCGTTGTTACCGTTGAGCATGACCGCTGATATCTGTACGTCGCTGTTTATCCAGATGCGGATGTGTGCCTCGGTAGCAATACTCGGTGGTCATGAGGTTGGTGATCCCCGGGTCCGGTTGTTGTGCTGGGGAGCCATGGCCGGAGATTCCGGTATGGATGCACTGAACCGCATCATACTGCGGCTGCTATCGAAATCCCTGAGCCTGCCCGATGCGCAACAGGCGTTGTTGTCGGTACTGAGCGGTGAACTGTTGCAGAAAGGTGGGGCGGTGTTCCTCCGGGAGGGCCTGCTCGTGCCTTTGCTGGGCGGCGTGCTCAACGGCAGCGCTGCGTGGCTGGTCACCCGTCTGACCGGCAGGCTGGCAATACGCCTGTTCCTTCAGGAAGATAATTCTCTCTTCCTGGCATAATCGTCTGTTTTTCATCTTCCGGACACATCCTGTCCGTTCCCACTGATTTAACCCTCTGATTTTCCTGACTGTGCGGCCATGACCTTGCGGATAGGTTTGTTATCGTTTTTCGGTAACGAATCTGACCAGAAGAGAGAGCAAATGGCTGTTTATCGAGACGATCCTGACCTGCAGTTTCTGGGGCAATGTGACAATGAAGCGCTGGATTTACTGGTGCGCCTCATTACGCATGATCCCAGGGACTGCACTCTGCGCTGGACAGAAACACTGTCTGGTAGCGACAACTACCGGCGTTTCCATCCTGCTCACCGCAACTACTGGCAGGAGATTGCCGCAGAGCTTCAGACCTTCGGGGCCAGCAGCATTGTCAGCGTATTCAGAGGGGGAAAAGGCGTGCTGTACCGGGAGATGTTAAGTGATGTCTGTGACCACGTGGGGGTGAAATACGAGAAGAGAGCGACAACCGAAACCATTGAGCTTTCCCTGCTGATGAAGATGCTGGAAAAGAGCCTGAGTGAAATGTCCCCGGCTGAGCTGCGCGAGTTTGCGGACAGCATGGGGACGGAGTTAACCGTGCCAACAGTACCCCTGGTGCTGATGGCGATACAGACGGCGGTCCGGGCATCTGGCTTCGCGGCCTATCGCCTGTCGGTGGTGATGCTCAGTACGCTTGCAAAAGTGGTACTGGGGCGCTCGCTGCCGATAGCGACCTATCTGACGCTGACCCGCTCCATCAGTGTGCTGGCCGGGCCGGTCGGCATCGCGCTGAGTACCGGCTGGTTGATAGCCGATATTGCAGGTCCGGCGTATCGCATCACCGTCCCCGCCTGTCTTCTGGTCGCTTGCCTACGCCAGCAGTTTATTCATAACAAGCAGTAACTCACGGAAATCATTCACTATGTCTGCGGAAGAAAAACAACACGATCGCATGGCATCACGGCTGGCGATCATTATCAGTCGTCTTTTTATGGGAGAAAAGTTGTCCGTTCAGGCGCTATCAGAGGAGTTTGCGGTGTCAGCACGCACGCTGCGGCGGGACTTTCGTGAGCGCCTGAGTTGTCTGGCGCTGAAGTACCACCAGGGGGCCTGGTCTCTGTCGCCGCTTCATGACGGCATCCGCACCAACCGCGACATCATTCACTTTGCCCGCGTGACGCGCACGGAGCAGCTCTTTCCGGCGATGGACAATCGACTGATTTCGGTACTGACGGATGCCAGCGTGGAGCCGCCATATATTGTCTGGCAGTCACCACCGGGCCACAAGCCCGGCCCGTTCGGCAGTTTCTGGCGTATCACCCAGGCCATTCTGGAGCGCACTCTGCTGGATTTAACCGTCAGCGGGCATCCGTACCGCTGGTTTGCGCCTTACCGGCTAATTTATTTCGAGAATAGCTGGTACCTGGTCGGGGAGATCCACCAGCAGGTTCAGGTGCTTATGCTGGAAAACATTACCGACGTCTCTCTGACCCGACGGCAGTTTTTGCGCAAGCGGCGCATCGACATGCTAACCGGCGACCACGACTTCATCCATTCCTTACCCCATTTCCAGTACGTTCGCACTGTGCTGGCCGAAAACGACTATTAGGGACTTTTATTCATGAAGAAAATCACATTTACGCTGATGCTGCTGGTATCCGTGCAGACCAGTGCTGCTGTTAACAGCTGGACCCGCACATGGGTACAGGGAGTGACTGAATATCGTATACAAAGTCAGGATGGTGCTGAGCTGCTCTTGACCTGTACGTCTGAGGACAGTGTGTTCGTTCAGTACACTGCGCCGGATGGTCGCAGCATCAGCAATACGGATGGCGACAGTCATGATATTCAGGCTCAGACCGACAGTGGCGATATGTATTCGATTTACGACACTACCTCGGATGCTGGTGGCGCTAATTTCGAAGCATTCTGGGCAAAGGCCCGTCAGTCACACCGTGTCCACATCACTTCAGCCGGAATGCCTGATGCGACGCTCACCTTCAGCAATGCCGCAAAAGTTCTGCCTGCGTTCGATAAATCAGGCTGCCTGACCCGCATATAACCGTTACTTTCAAAAAAATTAAAGGAAAAATAATGAAAACAGCACTGGCAGCTATCGCCGTGGCTCTGATGGCTTCGCCTCTGGTCCAGGCGGCTGAAGCACCGGTCAGGATTGGACTGGAGCAGGTTAAAAATCCGTATTACCCCAATCTGCATCAGCAGCGCGTTCACGTTCAGTCACTGGCTGACAGCGTCACCATTAACGATGTGGTCGTTAATCGGGGCAATTGCCCGATTCAGAAAACGCCCACAGTCTATGCAGGTAGTAAGCCGGTACCTCTTATCCCATCAACGCTGCCTTACGGGAAAGAGATTGCTGTCTACATTAAAGGCCCCTGCACAGTGGCGGAGATAAATGTCATCACCAGTCAGGGAGACTGGCTGATGAAGTACTGATGACTGCCGGAAGACGTCTGGTCTGACAATCAGTTGTCAGACCCTGTCGTGGATCTTAGTCATCAAATAAAAGACATCTGGTATTAGTACTGTGTACTAATAGCCATTATAAACCTCCCCTCCGTAGGGTTCCCCTCCTTACGGAAGTTTCGCCATAATATACATCTCAATATTTCAGCACATTGAGCGCTATAACTCTGGGTCTGACCTCTTTGTGCCAGGAGCGGACATTGCTAACATCGGGGTGTACTAATCAACGGGGAGCAGGTCAGGCGCATATCGCTCTGAACGTCGGCTGCAAGGCGGAGGTAGATCGGATGGCGGAGCAGGCGGCACACTGCTAAGCCCACCGCGCATGATCGGGGGTGGGTTTTATGAAGCGGTGATTGCAGATCCGGGCGGGAATCGGGTTTAGCTGGTGGGGTGTGATCTCTTGAAAACCGCATGCCGATCCCTGTATCGGGTAGTTTAAGTTTCCCGATATTGATCATAATATCTTAAAATTCACACAGATAAGTTATTAATGCCCAACAAGCATAAGGGAGCACCCTTGGACACAGCAGAACATGACGTTAAATTTGCATGGGCTCGTTTTTATGAGGTATTTGCCAGCGCATTACTGTCCTGGCGGAACCGGAGAGACGAATTAGTCAAAGGCATTCACCTGATTGCCGCAGATGTCGACGGGATGTCCCATCTGCAGGACAAACCCGCCAAGGGTGAGGCCTTTCCTTTAAAAGATATTTGTCCGTTTACTACCATGGGCTTGTTCAATCGCAGCCTGACCGACACCAATCGCAAAATTATTGCCGCCAGGCTGGCGAATTTGTTGGGCGTGAACGAACCGGTTCCTGACTCCTTTGCCGGTATCCCGCTGCTGAATAACCAAAAATCCTGGTTCTTTGGTTATGAAAGGTCGCGCGATCCTGATGACATTGAACGCTTATGGGAGATGTTTTCACAGGCAATGACGTTTGCGGATAACCAGAATACCAATTCCGCAGACTTCACTTCCGCATATGACATCGCTTCTGCAGTGATGAATGTCGGCTGGAATCTGACCATGGGGCTGTATTGGGCCCGTCCCAGGTTCTACCCCACTTTAGATAGCCAGTCGCAGTATTACATCCAAAAAGTGTTAAACATTAAGATCCTTAAAAACGGGGCAAAAGGTCGCTGCAGTGGGCAAAGCTACCTGAGCATTATGCAGGCGCTTAACAAGGCCTTTACCCAACCCAACTATCCGGTTCATTCCTTCCCGGAGCTCTCTCTGTCAGCGTGGAATACCGATCTTAGCCAGTCTAAAGATGAAGTGGAAAATCGAACGTGGAAAGCCTCTCTACTGAATAAAATTAAGGCGTTATGCCTGAAAAAAGAGAGCCCTTATTTCACTGCATCGGAGTTGAAAGAAAACTACCTGGACGTATTCAAGGCAGAACGTCCTGAGAGCAAAACGGTTACAAGCTCAATCTACTTTTATCTGCAGAAATTACGCAATGATGATGAGTTAAAATTCCTTGAGTCCGGAAATTATGAATACCTGAATTTTGAAAAAAATGAATCCCAGACGATAACTGAGGAAACCGTCGAAGAGAGTGCGCCGCCACCAAAACTCACTCACACGCCTTACGCCATCAGTCATCTGATTCAGGAGGGCTGTTTCCTAGAAAAGGCGAAGATCCAACTCACACTTCAGCGCCTGATCGACAAGAAAAACCTGATCCTACAAGGGCCACCAGGAACCGGGAAAACCTGGCTGGCGCGCCGTCTGGCGTACTGTTTAATGGGAGAACAAGCGCCTGAGCGTATTAGCGCGGTGCAATTCCACCCGAACCTCTCTTATGAAGACTTTATTCGTGGCTGGCGTCCAGGGAAAGAGGGGCGATTAACGCTAATCGATGGACCTTTTGTGAATGCAATCAAAACTGCGATCAATAATCCTGCCGCGAAATATGTGGTGATTATTGAAGAGATTAACCGTGGCAATCCGGCGCAAATATTCGGTGAAACGCTCACGTTGATGGAAGCCGATAAACGCACGCCGACCGAGGCGCTGGCGCTCTCCTACAGTGAAAATTCTGATGAAAAAATCTACATCCCTGAGAATCTGTATATCATCGGCACGATGAATATCGCAGACCGCTCCTTGGCACTACTCGACCTGGCACTGCGCCGCCGTTTCGCATTTATCGATCTAAAGCCAGCGTTTAATGACGCGTGGAAAAACTGGGTAAATCATAAATTCGCAATTGATTTAGATCTGTTAGCCATCATCGAATCTCGACTGACGGCGCTAAACGAGATGCTGGCAAAAGATGTCACCTTAGGGCCGCAGTTTTGTATCGGTCACAGCTATGTCACCCCAGCCACCGGCCAGCAAATCAACGAAGCTCAGGACTGGTATGAACAGGTCGTCGATACAGAGATCTGCCCTTTGCTCGCCGAATACTGGTTTGATGCTCCAAACAAAGTCGACGAAGCCAGAAAAGTGTTATTAGCAGAATGACGACAATCACCGGGGGTGAGCAACATAAAGGGTCACGCATTCCCGTGCGAAATCTTTGGCTGCTGATGCTGTACGCTTCAGATCTGTTTCGCCAGTTGGGACGCAGTCATATTGCGGTTGAAGATAACCCGGCAGAAATACCCGACTTGGTGGCGACAATCTTGCTACATGAGATTGCGCTGCGCCGTCGTCGCAATTTAAGCATGGGATACCAAACCCGTCATGCGGCCCTGAACCGGGTGAGAGGACGCATTGATGTACTGTATACGGCCAGTCATAAGTTGCTGGAGCGGGGTCGGGTCGCCTGCCATTTTCAGGACATGACCCTCGACAACCCACGAAATCGCTATGTTCGCTGCGCGTTAGAACGTCTGACCCCAATCATAGCGAAACCGTCGCTGGCAGCAGATTGCCACGTTATGGCAATATCACTTCGTCGTGAAGGAATAAACGGAGGGTATCCTGACAACCGCGAACTGCCCTCTGTGCGGCGTTTTGGACGCCATGATGCCGCTGATAAACCGATGGTCGATGCCGCACAATTAGCTTTTGAACTGCTGATGCCGACCGAAGATCAAGGGCAACATCTTTTGCCCGCGCCC
>Ga0302347_1004616_pt1 | contig 10859 bp, 10 predicted proteins | sample PhyWR1_FD_202178 | JGI IMG/M metagenome (GOLD analysis project Ga0302347, IMG submission 202178) | Leaf surface microbial communities from wheat plants in UC Gill Tract Community Farm, Albany, California, United States - DLSL W.R1 (v2)... | ecosystem: Host-associated > Plants > Phyllosphere >...
AGTATGTAGTAACAAGCAACTTTTACTATTTCAAAAAATAACTGTTACCTTTACATCTTCTTTAAAACTAAAATAGTTATGCAAGGCAATACAGCGTACCGAAAGAAAATAATAAGATCCAGCTATGTCAAATTAATCGGGATATCTATTATCGTTAGTATTATGTGTTGTCTTATATCTTATACTTTAAAACATTTGACAGGACAGGTACAGGAATACCTCTTTGAAGAAATTATAGCCACGGAAAACAAATTGCTAATCTTTCTACCAAGTGTAGGCATTACAGCAATCTATTTCCTACGTAAATATCTCTTTCAGAACAGAAAAAATAAAGGAATTAAGGAAATATATACAACCCTGGAAACAAGAAAGGATCATCTTCCTTTTTTTAAAATACCTTCGCACTGCACTAATGGCTTTTTAACGGTAATTTTCGGAGGATCTACAGGAGTCGAAGTATCAACAGTAGTTGCCACCGCAACAGTTGGTAATCAGGCATACAAACATTTGCATAGTGCTTGGGCCTACAAGACGGAACTGATATGTGCAGGTATTATAGCGGGTGTAACCGTACTCTTTGGAAGTGCGCTGGGCGGTTTTCTATTTGCATTCGAAGTTATTGCACGTAAATACAATAAAACCTTACTGATCAGTGGAATAAGTTCGATGATTATAGCTCATCTATTTGTGCATTTTTATGACTCAAACCCATTATTTACATTTAAGGTACAGGACTGGCGGTGGCAATCCATACCTTTTGCTGTGATACTAAGTTTAATCGGAGGTATATTTGCCCTTTATTTTACAAAAATTGTCATCTACGCAAAAACATTTTTTGGTGGGATTAACAACAATTTCATACGTGTAAATTTAGGTGCCATAACTGTTGGGGTATTTATCTTTTTTCTTCCGGCATTATATGGTGATAGTTATCACGGGCTTGGTAAAATCCTTGAATCAAGTTCGTCCGATATTGTTAATCTCACATATTTAATTCCTTTGGTTTTGCTCATCTTTATAAAGCCATTGGCAGCTTCCCTCACTCTCGGTGCAGGCGGTGACGGCGGTGTATTTGCCCCGAGTATTGTTACAGGTGCGTTTTTAGGGGTATTTTTTGCCCAATTCTGCAACCATTATTTAGGTACTCATCTTGTGGTTATTAACTTTGCGTTATTTGGAGCCGCTGCCATGCTTTCCGCAGCTATTCACGCCCCTCTTACTGCCATGTTTATTATTTCCAGTATAGTACCGTCTGGATATCTATTGCTGTTTCCTTTGTTCATCAGTAGTGTTATTGCTAAAGTCCTTGCAAAGAAAATCTATCCTTACAATGTGTATACTTACAAAGAATTTTCAAGAATCCCAAACTCAACAAATTGATTTAAATCAACTTACAATATTTAGATATGACAAATCACAAGAATAAAATCTTCTTTGTTTGATAATTGATCTAATATTTTTTTAGATAGCAGAACTGACATTTATACAAATATGATCTGATACATTTAAGTGCATCGTCACGTATTTATTTTACTACTTAATAAAAAAGGTGCTATCTTTCGATAACTCATTTCTTTATTTAAAATAGTTATAAAATATTTGTAGAAATAACACCTAAATAAAATTTAGATTACAACGCATCACATTGTTTCAATAGTAACAAGTATGGGCATATTTAAACAGATCATTGAAAATATCGATGGATCTTGTCAAAGCAATACCTCTTTTGTTTTAATTTACAAACTGTCTTCAAGATTCCTGATTTTAATCAACCAAGATCATTATTATCCTCCTGCAGTAATAATACGCAAAAACAACACCTACGGTATCTCAGAGCTTTCCATCACATCAGAAACTCCACCGACTGTAGTCAATAACGTCAGCTTAAAATTGATGACTGCTTTTTTCTGCTCAATAACCGCAGAATCGTAGCCTGTTCTAAGTTGTCTTTTATTCAAAAGTGACATTGCCAAATTGGCAGCCAACGTTTTTTAATAGAACCGGGACGATCAAACCAAGTATTGTTCTTATTTGAATTAACACCTATTGATGGTGACAAACTTATGCTCGGATACATTGCAGCTTTTGCCAAATCAGTTTTCGCATTTAGACTTACAACATTTAGTTCGGCTGCTTTTAAGTCTGGCCTTTTGCTTAATAGATGTGAAGGACTCAGGAAGAAATTTGATTGTCAATGATCAATGCTTCAAAATTCTTAGTTCTTTCCAAAGAAGCTGGATATTCGCGCGACAGTCATTCTACTGACGCTGAATATTCGGAAGATGAAAAAACCAAACTGATCATTGATGGACTGGTAGGAATTGCAGAAAAATATGAAGCTACGCCTGGCCAGATTGCATTTGCATGGACTTTATCCAAGAATGCATTTCCTTTGCTTGGAGCACGAAATATCAATCAATTTGAGCAAAGCATTAAAGCTGCTGAAATCAATTTGACAGCTGAAGAATTAGCACATTTAGATGCCTTAAGCTCCATTAGTTTGGGGTATCCGCACGATCTGTTGAATACTGTACGGGGTTGATTAGAATGATCAACCGACTGTAAATATGAAAGAAGTAATGTGAAAGGCTACTTCTTTCAGATTTGCACTTTTAAAATCATTATTTAAATCTAACTTTTATCGGTTATCAGTCTTTTATGCTTCTTTCCCCACTCGATCATATCGGTAATTAAAGCTCCATATTCCTTTGCATACTCTGTAAACTCATATTCTATAATTGATGGGAAATCTATGTCAACTTTACGTGTGATCAGTTTATTGGCTTCCAGCTCCTTTAAATTTAGTGATAACATTCGTTTGGTAATTGTGGGAATACTCTTTTCGATATCACTGAAACGCTTATTCCCATTACATATTGAGTAAATTATAGGCAGTTTCCACTTACCTCCGATGACATAAATTGTATCCTGCAATGCTTTAATATCCTGAGCATCGATTGTAGTTTTTACACATTCTTTCATATCCTTATTCTTTACTATTCGGTTATCAGCGCAAATTTTGCCTTAATTCAAGACTTCCATTTTTTGCTCCCGAGTATCAGCCTATTGATCTGTTCATTAAGTGGCAGATCGACGAATTTCCCATAAAGACCAGATCCAGCGTTGTTGATAAGAATATCGTATTTTTTATCCTGCATATGCGATGCAAGTTTATTGACATCTTCGGCAACGGAAAGATCCGCTACAAATACGGAATGATCATTATCTTGTAAACTCTGTCTGATAGCTTCCAACTTATCTCCACTTCTTGCCACCAAGGTTAAGGAGTATCCTTTTTGGGCTAAAAGTTTAGCAGTTTCCAGCCCGATACCTCCACTGGCTCCAGTGATCAATATATTTTTCTTATTCATTTTAATAGTTTATGTTATTAGAAATCGTTAGTTGAGGTCTGTTTTACTAAGCCTTACTGGCGAGCTTTTTCTTGATTTTCATCATCATTGAATCCGTTGTCACACGTGGAAGGTTTGAGAGAAACCAGTTCATTGAACCAACGATTTTTTTGCCTTTGCCATTCAATAAAAGTTTGACGCCTTCTTCTGCAACCACCTCCGGATGAACCGGTTTATTGCTTTTCATCATATTGGCTTTGAGCATTTCTTCGTTGTAAAATCCAGTATCAATCGGTCCTGGGCACAATGTAGTGACCACAACGCCGGTTCCTTCCAGTTCCGAAGCGAGTGTCTCTGTAAAAGCCAGTACAAAACTTTTCGTCGCTGAATAGACCGAATAATAAGGAAATGGCAAAAATGCCATCAAAGAAGAAATATTCATAATTCTTCCTGATTTTCTTGCAACCATATCTTTTACGAAAAGTTTATTGAGAGCTACAAGACTTGAGATATTCAGGTCGATCATTTTCAATTCGTCATCCAAAGAGGTCTCGGTAAATTCACCGTAGGTCGCAAATCCTGCGTTGTTGACCAATCCGGAAACTAACAGATTTCTTTCCAGAACTTCGCCATAAAGTGCAATGGCATTATCCACAACCGAGAGATCTTTGACGATGTAGTGAGCAGAAATATTGTATAACTCGATTAGTTCTTTCTGTAATTTTTTCAGTTTATCTTCGCTTCTTGCTACTAAAATCAGATTTTTGTTTTTCTCGGCAAGCTGAATCGCCATATGGTAGCCTATTCCGGATGAGGCTCCGGTGATTAATATGTATTCTTCCATTTTTTATTTAGTTTTTAAGATTATTTTTCTTCACCACTTTCCATTTCCAGACTTGGCGGAATCAGTTTGTACATCACAGGTGTCACAATTCTTGATAAAATCGTAGAACTGATGAGTCCACCAATCAACACGATTGCCAATGGAGCAATTTGGGGATTGGGATTCACTGCCAAAGGAATCAGACCACAGATCGCTGTCACTGATGTCAGAACCACCGGAAGAAATCGGGTTTCTCCTGCAATTGCAATGGCTTCATCGATAGACTTTCCTTCCAGTCTTAACTGATTGGTAAAGTCTACCAGCAATAATGAATTTTTCACCTGTATTCCCGATAACCCGATGAATCCAATAATGGAAACCAATGACATCGGGTTTCCTGTCGCTATTAAAAGCAGTACACCACCCAAAATTCCTAGTGGAATGATCGACAATACAATGATGATCCCTTTGAATGTTTTAAACTGTAACAACAGAACAGCAATGAACAAGAATGTACTCAATACGATAACCGACAGGAAATTACCTCCCAATGCATCACCTTCCGATTCTTTCTCTCCGGCAAGTTTGTAATAATAGCCTTCAGGTAATTTTAATTTATCTAATTTCGGAATGATATCCACCAACAGATCATTTGCGTAATAACCTTTTGCGGACATCGCAGAAACTTTCACAAAGCGTGATTTGTTGAAGTGGTTGATCGTCGTAGGTGCAGTTTCAAAAGTAATGGTGGCGATCTGATTCAGCGCAACAGGTGATCCCTGAACGTTATTCACGTACAGATTTTTCAGGGCATTAAGATTGGTAAATTTGTCTCTAGGCAGTGTAATGGTCACATTTCTGGAATCACCACGGTCATCGATATAATCTCCGACTGTCAGACCGGCAACGGCAAGCCTGATCACTCTGTCGATATCACTGGTCATCACGCCCAAAGTTCTGGCTTTTTCTTTGTTGATCTTTATTTTAACATCGGTCTTATTGGTATTCAGTTCATTGTTGATGTAAACCGTACCTTTCTGTTTTCTCAGAATGTCTTCAACCTGGAAAGACAGTTTTCTCAAGACAGCCTGGTCTTCCCCAAATAGTCTGACCACAATATTGGCTTCCAGAGGCGTACCCTGCTCAAAGTCTTTCACTTCCACTTTGGCATAAGGCATCGTTCTGAATTTATCACGCAGTACTTCGATTAAAGCAGTTTTTTCTACAGGCGAAGCTTCACTTTCCAACTGTACGAAAATCTGTGCGAAATCTGATTTTCTGTCCTGTGGATGCACGTTATAATAAATCTGAGGGTTTCCGTGTCCGACATTTGAAGTGTAATATATAATTTCTTTGTGTTTTTTCAATTCTGCTTCGACAATCTTAGTGACCCTGTTGCTTTCCACGATATTATCCTGGAGTGGCATTTTGATGTTGATGAGGAACATCGGTTTTTCTGAATTAGGAAATAGTTTAAATCCCGCTACGGAAAACAATCCAAACGCAAGAACACTTAAAAGAAGTGAGATGACAATGGTAATTTTAGGAAATTTCAATGCTTTCGGCATAATACCGCTGTACGATTTGGTCAATATCTTTTGCAAGTACTGAAGAACAATATTTCCACCTTCGTGTTCGTGGGTCTTTAAAAATCTGCTTCCTAAAAATGGAACCAATGTTAAAGCAACAAGCATTGAAGCCAATACACTTGTAATAACCGCCATCGGAAGACTTCGGATGAAATCACCTGCCATATCGGGAAGGAAGACCAGCGGAAGAAATGCAATGACTAATGTGGCGGTACATCCTACAACAGCAACGCCGATCTGTTTGGTTCCCATCAGAACAGCTTCCATTTTCGAATGCCCTTCACGCAACCAACGCTCGATATTTTCGACAACTACGATACTGTCATCCACCAACAGTCCCAATGCAACCACCAATCCGACAATACTCAGCTGGTTCAAGGAATACCCTAAAGCATTCATCGCAATTAATCCTAAGGCCAATGAAAGGGGGATGGAGATCATCACAATTACCGATGCTCTTCCCCCCAAAGGAATCAGGGTAATGACCACTAAAAATATAGCCAGTCCAAAGTCAAACCCTAAATGACCTAGACGGCTGGCCACCATATCGGCCTGGTCAAAATTCTTAACCAGCTTGATATTTGAAGGCAGGGTTTTCGTAAATTCATCTATTATCGGTAGATACTGTTTTTGGACATCAGCAATGTTCACATTGTCTTTCATCCCTGCAGTTACCAGGATACAACGCAATCCGTTGATTCTTGTGATATGATCGACAACCTGCGATTTGTATCCCACTTCCGCCACGTCTTTCATATAGACGATTTTCCCATTGGCATTGTAGATCACGGTGTTGGCAACATCGTCCGCATCTTTAAATTTCCCACTCGTCTTTACGTTGAACGCCTTGGTATCCATATCGATACTACCGCCGGGAATATCGGCTGCTTCGCTTTGTAAACTTCCTGTTACGACATCCAACGGGATCTTCAGCTGTGCCAGTTTTTCAAGATTGAGGTCCACACGTATTTCCTGCTCGGGAATCCCGTCATATTTTACATCTTTGAGGTTCGTGATTTTTTCAACCCTGGTTTTCAGTTTGTCCGCTTCATCGCGTAATAATTTGTCCGATGCATTTTCGGAGACTAAAGCTACCTGAAAGATCTTCACATCGGATGATTTTATCTTCTCTGTTTTGATCTGATAAATATCCTTTGGAAGCTCACTGTTTTTAAGGGCATTCATTTCGGTGGAGATCTCCTGATATTTGTTATCGACATCAACGCCATATTTGAATTTGACCTGAAAAGCAGCCACACCATCTTCTACAGTAGTCAGGATTTTTTCTATATTTTCCAATCCGTAGATCTTGTTTTCAATCGGTTTTACAACCTGCTCCTCCATATCTTTCGGGCTTGTCCCCGGATAGATGACGGTAATCAGATATTGAGGCGGTTTTGTTGCGGGATCTTCCGCACGTGGCATTGTGAAGAGCGTCAGAACCCCCACGACTGCAACAAGAAGAAATATAATCAGCGTGAACTGATAATTTTTTACGGCAAAATTTGTAATTTTCATCAGTTCTTATTTAATGATTTTAATGGTGGATTGCTCGTTCAGATAGGCACTGTTTGAGATGACGATCTTGTCGCTTTTCTGTAGACCGTCCTGAATGAAAACTTTGTCATTTTCAAATTTGGCAATCGTGATCGGTCTTTTCTTTACTTTGTTGTTTTCAACTACAAAAACGAACGCTTTGTTACCATCAGCTTCCAAAAGCGAATTGTAAGGAATTACGATAAAATCTTCGGAATTGTCGGTTTTGATTTCCGCCTTTCCGAACATTCCGACGGCTGGCTTGCTGTCATTCATCGTCAGTTTCAGTTCTACCTGAAAAGAACCGATCGCCAAATCTGCTGATTGAGATTTTCTGAAGATGAAGGCATCAAATTTCTTATCAGGATAACCGTCCAGCGTCACTACCGCCTTCTGTCCGATCTTTGTAGATGCCCATTCGGTATCGGTCAAACCGACTTTAAGTAAATAATTGTTGTTGTGTGACGTTTCATTAATGACCAAAACAGGCGAACCCGAAGCTACGATCTCTCCTTTGTTAACAACCTTTTGAGCAACAAAACCGTCTGCTGTGGCGTAGATCTTTGCATACTTTACATTAAAAGCCACCGCATCTTTTTGTTTTCGGGCAATATCAAGACCTGTTCGGGTATTCTGAACCTGTTCCAAGGTGTACACACTGTCTTTGTACAGATTGTTGGCACGTTTATAATCCCTTTCATTTTTCTGAACGTTCAGGTCAGACTGATTCAGCCCTGCACGAATCTCTGTTTCATCCAATGTTGCCAATAGCTGACCTTTTCGGAAAAACTGTCCTTCTTCTACAAAAACCCCGCTCACTACGCCACCGATCTTGAAGGAATAGGTTGTTTCATTCTCTGTGGTAACCAGACCGGAGGCGTTGATATTTCCGGCCATTGACAGAGATGCTACAGAAGCGGTTTTCAAAGCGATAACATCGGTATTTTCAAATGGTTTGGCTTCTTTCTTTTCTTCTTTGCAGGAAGTTATCAGGAAAAGGGAAAACAGTGATATTGTGATTGTTTTATTCATAATAGTGGGTATTTTATTTTTTAATATTGAATGAAGCGTTGGCTCTTTCCAGCTCTGCGAAGGCAATCCAGGAATTGTACAATGAAATATTGGCATTCAGCTGAGTATTGACCACCTGATTTTGAGCATCCAGCAATTCAATATAGATTGCCAGTCCTTCTTTGTAAAGTTTGGTCACGTCGCCATTGTATTTTTTGGCGGTTTCTTTCTGTTTATTGTCAGATTCATATTGCTCCAATGCGGACCTCAGATTGTTTTGGGAAACTTCGAACTGCAACAGCAATTGCTGTTTTACATTGTCGATCTGTGAACTGATCTTTTTGCTGTCTTCATCAACCTGTTTGAGTTTATATTTGTTCTTGTTGCCTGAGAAAATATTCCATTCCAGACTTAGTCCTGCGAAATAATAGCGTGAAGATTTATCCACTTTAAAATCAAAATCCTGCAATCCCAGATCTGCAAATCCGCTCAGTTTTGGAAACCAGTTGGATCTTGTTAATTGATACACATTTTCGTTGATCTCTTTTGCCTGACCTAATTGTTTTAATTCTTCTCTGTTTTCCGTATTTTCTGCGATGATCTCAGCAGGCAATTCCAAATTTTCATCGATCAGAACTTCTGAATCCAGTTTTTGATTCAACAGGAAATTGAAATACGATCTGGCATTTTTGCTCGTGTTCTTTGCGGTTTCAAGATTAGCTTCGATTCTTATAAGTTCATTGTCACTTCTTAATACAGCTGTTCTGTTGATCTTGTCATTTTTAAAAAGCGATCTGTTTACTCTTTGATTTTCTTTCACGATTGACAGTGCATTTTCATAAATTCTGATGCCCTCCACCGACTGAAGATATTTGTAGTAGGCAATTTTTATTTCCTTGACCAGTTCACGCTGGTAGATTTCAAGTTCGATCTTTTGCATAGTGGTCTGCTGAGCTTTGATCCTTTTGTTGTAAATAATTTCATAATTCAGAAGTGGCATCGTTGTATGAAGCTTGACATCATATAAATTATTGGGATTGATCAACACCGACTGATTCTGTAACTGCGGAAAAGCGTTGAAATTCGTGATTTGATTCAATGTGTTGTACACAGGATTCAGCATATCCCCGATCGGAATGTCGATGGTTCTTCCGCCGTCTGCAATCGTGTATGTGCTGTTGAATGCCACTGTCGGGTAAAAAAGGGAATTCGCCTCTTTCAAAGCATAGAGACTTTTGTTGATGTCGAAGTTTTTCTGTTTGATGACTTCGTTATTTTCCAGACCGATTTCGATATACCGGTCGAGATGACTTTGAGAATACCCGATAAAACCGAGGAAAAACAAAGCCAGAAATGATAATTTTTTCATTAATATATACATTGTTTATAATGTGAACGTTGTTCAAAATTTAGTTCAAAAAAAACTTTTACAGTTTTTCTAAAATTTTTAAATATTCTTCGTAACCTTCTGAGAGAATGGTTTCAGGATTGGTGAATTTTACACCTTTCGTTCTATCACGGATTTCAAGACTGCACATTCCGTGCGTCACACTCCAGACTATGAAAGATAGCGGTTCTTCTTTGTGACCTTTGAAATGTCCTTTTTCCATACATTCACGGACTGTTTTTTTTACGTAAGCAAAAGTATCGGCACCTTCCGACCAAAGCTCGTTTTTCTGATCTTCCAGATAGTCCATCGGTGCACGAAGGTTAAACATCAAATCGTACATCTCCGAATTTTCTAACGCAAACTTCATATAGATCATACCCATTTTACGAAGTCTCTGCATTGGATCTTTAATACTGTCCAACTCCTGGAAGTAGCCTCTCAATTCTTGAAACCCAATTGAATGCAATGCGTGGAAAATAGCATTCTTATCCTTATAGTACACATATACAGTCCCTACGCTATAATCGATTGCATCTGCAATATTTCGAATGGTGGTCTGCTCGATTCCTTTTTCGACAAATAATTTTTTAGCTCCATTCAGGATAAGCAGCCGCAAAGCCTCTTTTTCCTTCTGTTTTCTTTCACTTATACTCATAACTGAATTTACAATGCAAATGTAGACATTATTTTTGAACAACGTTCATTTTTTTATGCAATTTACTTAAAACGGCTTTTCACCATATTTATTAAGACCGATATTTCCAAAAATAAATTTTAAAGAAAATCAAATTTTGACTTTATAGATTTGTGAAATTCTTTCCAAATCTTGCACTAAATGTTTCGATATTTCTCGGTATGGGTACAAGACCAACACAGCCAAATTAAGGTTAATTATTCCATTGCTGATTGTTATTAATTCCTAGAATTAAATTGCTTTAGACAAAAACTAAAAGAAATTATTTAATAAAAATGGACTCTGCAATTCTTGTTTAATTTGGCTCAAACGAATCAAATCATCTATAAAAGTGTTTGAAGATAATCCCGTCAAGGTCACAAGACCGACATTAGAAGATTTTTTGCTTCTTTGTCGGTTTTTTTCATTTCCTAACTCCTTGTTAATCAAAGCAATATTACCAGCCAAACTGTTAATTTTTGTGGTT